>JACCDU010569769.1_pt1 | contig 36737 bp, 22 predicted proteins | sample 7446081 | NCBI WGS metagenome assembly JACCDU01 (sample SAMN15323447, study PRJNA562643) | freshwater metagenome | isolation source: river surface water | place: USA:Blue River Watershed | collected 2017-08-17
CAAAAGCGTGTCATTCCAACGGAGAAGATGGCCGTGCTGCTAAGCGCACTGGGCGTCAAAGAAGAGCAGGTGCTGGCCAGTCAAATTTTGAACAACGGGCCAGAGTGGTGGTGCTTTTTGCTCGATTATGCACAGACGGTGCAAAACTTAAACCCTGATCATTTGGCACTGAAAAAGTCGGGCGTGAAAGTGGGGGTTGCCGCGCGCATCGACGATGGGCCATCCGGCAGCCCTTTGCTCATTGCCCGCAGCAACCGAGAGTCTCGCGCCTTTACAAATACGGCACAAAGATCTCGCTTGCAAAGCGATGCAGCGGCTGAGCCTATGGATTTGGAAGTGCGCGCTTTTGCCGCCGCCATGGGTATTTTGGAAGATCCTGTCACGGGCAGCTTGAATGCTTCGCTGGCTCAATGGCTGATTGAAGAAAAACGCATGCCCAAGCACTATGTGGCAGGTCAAGGACATGCGCTTGACCGGCAGGGCCGGGTGCACATTCGGCAAGACGCCTCGGGCCAAGTGTGGGTTGGAGGCGACACCGTCGTCTGTATCGAGGGTCAGGTGGCTTTAGACTAGGGCCATGGGACAACTTCTTTTAGTGCGCCACGGTCAGGCTTCTTTTGGCGCAGACGATTACGACCAACTCAGTGACTTGGGCCTGCAACAAAGCATTCGCTTGGGCCAGTATTGGCTTCAAGCGGCCAGCGAACATGAAGGCGCAGAAGCGCTGAAGTTTGAGGCTGTTTACATGGGTAGCCTGAAAAGACACCGCCAAACCTGGGAAGGTATTGCACAGGGCGCTCAACTTCAAAATCAAGCGAAAGTATGGCCAGAACTCAATGAGTACGACAGCCAAGCCTTGATCGAAACCATTCATCCAGAGCCGCTTGCCAAGCCAGATACGCCTGAGATGTACAAGCATCACTTTCGTTTGTTGCGGACGGCCTTGCAAAAATGGATGGCCGGCGAGACGCAACCCAAAGGCATGACCCGTTATGCAGAGTTTGCAGCCGGCATTCAATCGGTTTTGACCCACATTCGCGAAAAGCACCAGGGCCGCGTGTTGGTGGTGTCTAGTGGTGGTCCTATTTCAACAGCGGTGGGGCAAGTGTTGCAGGCGCCCGCCGAGACATCTATTGAGTTGAACCTGCGCATTCGAAATACAGCACTCACTGAGTTTGTATTTTCACCATCCAGGCACATGCTGCTTTCTTACAATAACTTACCGCATTTGGATCATGCCGACCATCGAAGCTGGATCACTTTTGCTTGATAGTGTTTCTCCCGATAGGGGAGATTTGGCTTTCTTGTCAAAATGACATGTATGCAAATCTCGCAACAGGCCACTTCGCCTTCAACCCAAGCGGCAGGCATTCGAGTGTCCCATGGCGATAGGTCGGCGTGCCTTGCTTTTTTTGCCGGCATCGGCATCGAAGAAGGCTTGGACATTGAGCTCAGATCTGGCAACCTGTTCTGCAAAATGAGCAGCGCATGGATGCAGGTTTATGCACCCAACTGCGACACCCTCTCACTTCATCAGCATGCCCACACTTTGCGGCAAGAGATCCTTTGGTCCATGCTGGTCTCGCCGCACCTCTTTGAATTCAATCACTTAGAAGCGCTTAGCAGTGCAGTGCGGGTGCGCGAAAACATTGTGCTGGATGCCCGAAAAACAGCCTTGGCATTCAAAACCGATGCCGCTGAAAGACCCAGTGAATTTTGGCGATACGAAGAAGACGCTGGCTTTATTTTGCAAGCAGGTACAGGTTTGATCAAGGCATTGGTCAGTGCCACTCAACCTGAGGCCACTGGCAAACTGTATGACTTTTCTTGCTATCGCGCCACTGAATATGTGATTTTGCTAGGCTTGGCTCAAGAAGCCGCCGTGCACAACGCTGCCTTGTTGGCGCAATTGCAAACATTGAATGAAAAGTACGCCATTCGTTCTGGCCAATTTCATGAGGTTTTTTTGCACGAATATGGCTCCCTTGAGGCACCTTTGCCCGCACGTTTTTATGTGCCCGGCGATCGGGTCTGGTTTCGAAACCCCGATGCCCACTCTTCTGATGTAACGGGTTACGAAGGTTCGTGGGTGATTTATGTCGGCAGCGGTTTGTTCAGCAACTTTTGGAAGCGCGACCAACCTTTTACCTTGCAAAGTAAATGCCTCGAGATCTTCCATTGGCGTGATGGCGTGCAGACCAACGCAGACGGTGAGTTATGGATTGACGAAGCCATCGTAGAGGCTTGTGTGCAAGACACCCTGCACAAGCCCGACAAATTGCAACACATCTTGCAACAAATGATGCGCATCCGAGACGCCAAAGGTGTCTATGCAGATGGCGGGTGTTTGGATGCAACGCGGGAGTACCCGAAGCAAATTGACCCATCGGCCTGTGAGTTGAGTTTGCCCAAAGTTTAGGCCGCGCTCTGAAGACCGCAGGTTAGTGAACTCAAGACCGCAGCGTGTCGGCGGGCAAGCGATCTATTTCCAACAGCAGTTGCGCCAAGGAACGGCCGGCAGCATTTAAAACCACCTGTCCCTTTTGAGCCGTTGCGGCAGCAGCGTTGCCTGCCGCACCAGCAGGGTTGTAATCTTGCATTTGCCAAGCCAGTTTGGCACTGCGCCCGTTGCCCAAAATGGGAAAAGACTGGGCTCGATCTTCTGAGCTTGACTTAAAATTTTCTGCTTTGCTCATGTTCACTGCATGTGGTTTGAGCGCCAGCATGACCGAGGTTTCAAGATCGCCCGCGTGCACCCCAAACCGATGCTCATGGTCAGAAAACAGCGCATGGGCATCTTGCCCTTTGTCGTCTTCAAGGGGCAGTTGGTACCAGTTGACGCTGTAAACCAGCATGCCCAAGCGAGCGCGCAAATCGCGGGCCACCACATCCATGGCGCCCACGTGCCCGCCATGCGAATTGAACAGCACCAGTTTGTGAATGCCCGCTGCTTTGACCGATTCTGCAATGTCGGTCCACATGCGAATGAGGGTTTCGGGCTTTAAGGTGAGCGTGCCAGGGAATGCTGCATGCTCTGGGCTTAAACCGACACTTTGGGTGGGCAGCACCAAGATCGATAAATTTTGTTGATTCAGCGCATCTGCCGCGGGATGGGCGCTGGCATTCAATTGGGCGATGGCCGATTGGATAACCCCTTCCGCAATGTCCACATCGACCGAAAGGGGCAGGTGAGGACCATGTTGCTCGGTGGCGGCCAAGGGCAAGACTGCAATGGCCCGGCTGGTATTGATGCGGCCAAAGTCTTGGGTGGTCAAGTTGGACCAATGGTGGATGTGATGTGACATGTGAGGCAAGCTTTTGAATAAGCGCAGTTTAATAGAGGCGTCTCATTTAGGGGTATGAATTTGCGGTGTAGAGTTGGGCTCTTGGATTTGGTCATTTTTCGGCCACACTTGGCGTTGGCTGATTTTCAGTCAGCTTTCTATGTTTTTGCTTAAGGACTCCCTGCCTGTGCGTCACCTGTTGAGGCCATTTTTAAAGCTGTTTTTGCTGAAGGCAGGGGCAAGCATCGCGTTGATTCTTAGCTTGGCTCAGCCTGTCAACGCACAAACTCAAATTTTGAGTTCGGGTCCTGCAGGCCAAGTTGTCAAAACCCCGCAAGTTCAAGCCACGCTGTTGGCACTTGCGCCTAATGGCCTTGGACCTGGCAAAACCATTTGGCTGGGTTTGGAGATGGTGCACCAAGCCCATTGGCACACTTACTGGCGCAACCCCGGCGATTCTGGCCTGCCCACCGAGCTGCAGTGGAAGCTGCCCACAGGCATGGTGGCGGGGCCACTGGTTTGGCCTGCGCCGCGCCGTATTCCCATTGGCGGCTTGGCCAACTATGGTTACGAAGACACCACCTTGTTGGTCACACCCATTCAAATAGGCCCGTCCTTCAAGCCGCAGAACAAGGAAAGCTCGATTCAAATTGAATTGCGTGCCAATTGGTTGGTTTGCAAGCAGGAGTGCATTCCTCAAGAGGGCGATTTCAGCATCAAGCTGCCCATTCAGGGCGCGACTGCCATGGCGCGCGATGCGTTTGACAAAGCGCTTCAATTGCAAGCACAAGCATTGCCTGGCCAGCATCAGGCTCGCATTGCCGCAGATGGTCGCACTTTGCAATTGAGCCTCTCGCAGCTGCCGCCTGAGCTGCAAAAGAGTGACTGGACGGTCTTTCCTCAAACGGCCAACGTTGTCAAAAACAGCGCAGCCCCCGTCATTCAAAACGTGGCAGCAGACGCTTCAAGCAAGACGCCAGCCCGGGCAGAAGTCAGCATCCAAATTTCGGCTGAGCGCATGGACAGCCCTGCGCAAATGACATGGCTGCTGGTGCAAGGCAAGGCCGATGCGCCCACGGGCCGACAGTGGACGGTGACAACACCGGTGCAAGGTCAATGGCAAGAGTTTTCGGAGCCTGTTGCCCCAAGCAATTTGAACTTTTCAGGCTTGCCAAACAAGCCTAGCTCGGCATCAACACCAGCACCCTTTGCCACCTGGGCCCTTGCCATGTTGGGCGCTTTGCTGGGCGGTTTGCTCCTGAATTTGATGCCCTGCGTCTTTCCTGTTTTGGCCATCAAATTGCTCAACATCACAGAGCACGCCAGTCACCCCAGAGAAATGAAGCTGTCCGCTTGGGCCTTCAGCGCAGGGGTCTTGATTTCATTCTTGGTTCTGGGCGCGCTCATGCTGGGGCTGCGCGAAGCGGGTTCGCAATTGGGCTGGGGCTTTCAATTGCAGTCTCCTTGGGTGGTGGGCGCTCTGGCGCTCTTGTTTGCAGCTTTGGGTCTGAACTTGTCGGGCCTGTTTGAATTTAGATCCTTTGTGCCCAGCCGTTTGGCGAGCCATCAATGGGCCAACCCCGTCACAAACTCTTTGTGGTCGGGGGTGTTTGCCGTGGTCATTGCATCGCCTTGTACTGCGCCTTTCATGGGGGCCTCTTTGGGCTTGGCCATCGGTTTGCCTTCTTGGCAGGCCTTGCCGGTGTTTCTCGCCATGGGATTTGGCATGGCCTTGCCCTTCATGACCATCACATTAACCACGGGTTGGGTCAAATTGTTGCCGCGCCCTGGCGCATGGATGCAAACTTTCAGGCAGTTCATGGCGTTTCCCATGTACGCCACGGTGCTTTGGTTGGTGTGGGTGTTGGGTCAGCAAGTGGGCCTTGATGGCGCCATTGGATTTTTGGCCTGCTTACTCAGCTTGACCTTGTTCATTTGGGCCATGTCACTTCATGGGCCGGGTGCGCGGGCCATGACGGCGGTAGCCTTGCTGGTTGGCGCCCTGTCAATTTGGCAGTGGGGCCCGACATGGGCGCTGGTTGAGTCTGCGCCTTTGAATCCATCGGCTGCATCTTCAAGTTCTTCAAGTTCTTCAACTTCACCCAATCAAAAAGCGGTTTGGGAAGAGTGGTCGGCCGACAAAGTGGCCGCGGCCCAAAAAGAAGGCCGCCCTGTATTTGTCGACTTCACGGCGGCTTGGTGCGTGACGTGTCAATTCAACAAGAAGACGACTTTTTCGGATGCTGGCTTGTTGGCTGAATTCGCCAGCCGCAATGTATTGCTTTTGCGTGCCGATTGGACCCGTTACGATCCTCGCATCACGGCTGCCCTGAATGAGTTGGGCCGCAATGGTCTACCGGTTTATGCGTGGTATGCGCCAGGTCAACCCGCCAGCCTTCTCTCAGAGCTGATCACTGTGAAAGAAATTCAATCTTATTTGAGTCAACTCAAAAGTTCACCGATCCAGCAATAACGCTTCACATTCACTTGAATCTTATGACCTCAGCCAGTTTTGCGCCTTTGTCCAACGATACTTTTTTGCGAGCATGCTTGCGACAAGCCACAGACCACACGCCCGTGTGGCTGATGCGACAAGCAGGTCGTTATTTGCCTGAGTACTGCGCCACGCGCGCCAAAGCGGGCAGCTTCATGGGCTTGGCCACCAACGTGGACTTTGCCACCGAAGTGACGCTTCAACCCCTAGATCGCTACCCCTTGGATGCGGCCATTTTGTTCAGCGACATCTTGACCGTGCCAGACGCCATGGGCCTGGGCTTGAGCTTTGCACTGGGCGAGGGTCCTCGTTTTGCCAAATCTGTGCGCGATGAAGCTGCCGTGGCCGAGCTGCAAGTGCCTGACATGGCCAAGTTGCGCTATGTCTTTGATGCGGTCAACTCCATTCGCAAAGCTTTGAATGGCCGCGTGCCCTTGATTGGCTTTTCGGGCAGCCCCTGGACCTTGGCCTGCTACATGGTGGAGGGCAAAGGCTCTGACGATTACCGCTTGGTCAAATCGATGCTCTACAGCCGACCCGATTTGATGCACCGCATTTTGGAAGTCAACGCAAAAGCTGTGGCGCTTTATTTGAATACCCAAATTGAAGCCGGCGCCCAGGCCGTGATGATTTTTGACAGCTGGGGCGGCGTTTTGGCCGATGCGGCCTTCCAAGAGTTCAGCTTGGCCTACACCGCCCAAGTTTTGGCGCTGGTGAAGAAAGAACACCAAGGCGTGACCATTCCGCGCATTGTGTTTACCAAGGGCGGTGGATTGTGGCTCGACCAAATGGGCTCATTGGACTGCGAAGTTTTGGGCCTTGACTGGACCATGAACTTGGGCCGAGCCCGCCAGATGGTGGGTGGCGCCGTGAATGGCCCGGGCAAAGCCCTACAGGGCAACATCGATCCCAATGTGTTGTTTGCGCCGCCTGCGCAAATTCAAAAAGAAGTGGTTCGAGTATTGGACAGTTTTGGCAAACCTCACACCGACAAAAACACCACGGGGCCAACCCACATCTTCAACTTGGGACACGGTATTAGCCAATTCACCCCCCCTGAGCATGTGTCGGCCTTGGTGGAAGCGGTTCATGCCCACTCCAAACTGCTAAGGCGCTAAGTTTGTGCTGATGTTGTGATGATGTTGTGCTGAATTGGCGCTTCGGTTTCTCTAGCGCACTTCTTGCCAAAAAAACCCCAAAAATATTTAAATATTTGGGTTTTTTCTATTGACTTATGCACAAAACTTATTTTCATGGAATTTAAAATTCTCATCTCAATCAGAAGCCGAGACGCAACACCCGATGCATCGTAAGTTGTTGTTTTAATTAGGTTTAATGAATCTGCTCAGTTCGCGAGCAATCCAAGCAAAGCCTTATTTTTCAAGGCTTTGCGGACCATCAGACTGAGTTTTCAACAAAGTTATCCACAGTTTATTTGGACTGTCTTTAAAGGCCTTGAAAAACAACAACTTACCCGATATTTCAAGAATATTTATGAGCAAGAAAATGACAGAATGCAGTGTTGCCCTTGCGTTAAGGGTTGCGCACAGGGTTTTGCATGCAAAAGTGGCTTGACATTGCAGTTTCAGCGCCCGCACACAGTCAAGTGGGCGGTTTGCTGACCTATGTGACCGTATTGCCCGCATTGGAGGGCCAATTGGTCAGAGTGCCATTTGGCAGCAGAGAAGTGTTGGGTGTGGTGTGGGGCGTTCACACCAGCCCCCCCGCCAATCTGAGCACGCACACTTTGCGTCAAGTCGCAGCGGTGTTGGATGGCATCGAGCCCTTGAGTGCCAACTGGCGACAGTTGGTTCAGTTCAGCGCTCAGTACTACCAACGCGCATTGGGCGAAGTCGCCATGGCTGCCTTGCCGCCGCAACTCAGAGACCTCACACCCGTGCAGATCGCAAGGCGCTTGAAAAAACAGCCTGCAAGCACTGAAGCTTTGGCTGCCGCACTGCAATCACCTTGGCCTTTGTCGCCGCAGCAAACAGAGGTGTTGGCTCAAATGTCGGCAGCACCTGGTCCCTTCCTGCTGCACGGCGCCACAGGCAGCGGCAAAACAGAGGTCTACCTGCAAGCGGTGGCCAGGTGCTTGGCAGACAACCCCAAAGGGCAAGCCCTCATGATGGTGCCCGAGATCAACCTCACGCCGCAACTGGAGGCGCGCGTGAAAGCCAGATTTGGCGATGAAGGCGTGGTCTCGATGCACAGCGGCATGACTGGCCCCCAAAGATTGAAGAGCTGGTTGGCCGCCCACCAAGGCAGCGCCCGAATTGTGTTGGGCACGCGGATGGCCATCTTTGCCTCCATGCCTCACCTGAAATGGATTGTGGTGGATGAAGAGCACGATGCCAGTTACAAACAGCAAGAAGGTGCGCGTTACTCTGCTCGAGATTTGGCCATTTATCGAGCGCGCCTTGAAGGCGCGAAAGTGATTTTGGGTTCGGCCACTCCCTCTTTAGAAAGCTGGCATCACAGCAGGCCCGCGGCAGAAGGCGGCCGCTATGTGCGTTTGCCCATGCCTGCGCGAATTGGGGCAGGACAGCTGCCTTTTGTACGCCGGGTTGACATGAACCATCAGCCGCGCAAAACAGTTTTGTCAGCGCCTTTGATGGCCGCCATTCAAGAGCGTGTGGCCAAGGGCGAGCAAAGCATGCTGCTGCTCAACCGGCGCGGCTATGCGCCCGTGCTGCATTGCGCAGATTGCGGCTGGAAAAGTGAATGCTCGCATTGCAGTGCGTTTCGGGTGTTTCACAAAATTGACCGCACCCTGCGCTGCCACCACTGCGGCTTCACCGAACGTGTGCCCCGCGTGTGCCCCGCGTGTGGCAATGCCGACATTGCCCCCATGGGGCGCGGCACGGAGCAACTTGAAGAACACTTGGCCGAGTTGTTGGTTGATGTGAAGCGGCCTGATGGCCAGTCCGTGAAGGTGATGCGCATTGATGCAGACAGCACCAAATTAAAAGGCTCACTAGAAGCTCAGCTTGCCGGTGTGCACAGCGGCGAAGTGGATGTGCTGGTGGGCACGCAAATGATTGCCAAAGGGCACGACTTTCGGCGCATCACTTTGGTGGCCGCGGTCAATCCGGATGGTGCTTTGTTCTCTAGCGACTTCAGGGCGCCAGAGCGCTTGTTTGCCTTGCTCATGCAAGCGGGCGGGCGCGCAGGTCGTGATGCTGCACAAAGTGCCAGCAGTGAAATGTGGGTCCAAACTTTCCACCCGTCTCACCCCTTGTTTGAAGCGCTTAAAAAACACGACTACCCTGCTTTTGCAGAACAACAATTGAAGGAGCGTTTGGAAGCAGGGCTGCCGCCCAGCACGTTCCAAGCCTTGATTCGAAGTGATGCCCGCATGCAAGCAGTGGCACAGGCATTTTTAAACCATGCCAATGCGCAGTTGCAATCTGCGCCGGATATCAGTGCCAACGATGCTGCGGCCTTGGCCGAAGTGAGTGTGTATCCGGCCGTGCCCATGAGCATTCAGCGAGTGGCCAATGTGGAGCGCGCTCAAATGCTGATTGAAAGCCCCTCTCGAAAAGCGCTTCACAGGGTGCTTGAATTGTTGCAAGAGCAATTGCACGCATCGCGCTCTTTGCCAGAACACAAGGGCTTGATCCGCTGGTTGGTGGATGTCGATCCACTGGCCATTTAAAGTCTTTATTGGAGCAAGGCCACGGCGCCCGAGAAAGTGAGAAATGCGGCCGCCGTTGAGACCAAAATAATTCGGGCAATGCGGCCATTGTCGGCACCAAAACGCTCAGACAACATGGCCACATTGCTGGCACTAGGCAAGGCGGCCACCAGCACCATGACTTTGAGCGCAAACGCATCGATGGGCACCCCCATTGAAATGGCTGCCAAGCCCACCACCAACACCAAGACCGGGTGCAACAACAATTTGATCAATGCCACGGGCACATAGTCTTGCCACGTTAGGGGTCCGTGCTGCGCATGGTGCGCAATTTTTTGCGAGCGTGCCAACACCGCCCCAATGGTGAAGAGCGCAACGGGTGACGCAGCATCGCCCAGCAAGGCCACGGTTTTGTCGACCGGGCCAGGCAAGTCAATTTGAAATGCAGAAAACACGGTGCCTAACAAAATGGCCCACGGCATCGGATTTTTGACCACGCCCAGCAATGCGTTTTTAGCCGCTTGACCCACGCCCTGTTGGCCTGCACCATCTAGACGCGACAGGGCAATGCACAAGGAGGTGGTGATGACCATGTCGATGACGATGGTGACAATGGCAGGCCCCGCAGCGGCAGAGCCAAGCAAGGCCACCAGCAAAGGCACGCCCATGAAACCGGTGTTGGGAAATGCGCCCACCAAAGCCCCAAATGCGGCATCGTTCCAACCAAATCGCTTGTTCAATGAAATGGCCACCACAAAGGCCACCATGATCAAGGCGCAAAACAAGTACATGAAGAATGCGCCAGCATCGAGCAGCTGTGCAATGGGTGTGTTGGCACCAAAACGAAACAGCATGCATGGCAAGGCAAAGAACAGCACAAAGCCGTTGAGCCCTGGAATGGCCTCAAAGGGCAACATTTGTCGACGCGCCGCCCAGTAGCCGCAAAGGACCAATGCAAAGAAGGGAAAGGTGACACGCAAAACATCAAGCATGGTCCACATTGTGCCTTGTAATTGGCGCCTCAATTGCCCGCTATGATCGATCGGTTGGCCGAATGCGCATTTGGGCATTTGATTTGGCCTTCTCCATTTTTACGCATGTCGACCCCCACCACCGGTTTGAATCCGGCTCAATTAGAAGCCGTCAATTACGTCAAAGGCCCTTGCCTTGTGTTGGCGGGCGCTGGCTCGGGCAAGACGCGCGTGATCACACAAAAAATTGCACGGCTGATTGAAGTGGGGCTGGCGCCGCAGCGCATTGCGGCCATCACCTTCACCAACAAAGCCGCCAGTGAAATGCGGGAACGTGCGCGCAAGCTCATTGGCAAGGGCGCGCAAGAGGTCATGATTTGCACCTTTCATGCCTTGGGTGTGCGCATCATGCGACAAGATGGTCATGTGCTGGGATTGAAGCCGCAGTTCAGTATTTTGGATGCCGACGATGTGGTGAGCATTTTGAAAGACTGCGGCGGCACCACCGATGCCAACACTGCACGCCAATGGCAATGGGCCATCAGCGCTTGGAAAAATGCAGGCCTGACGAGCGCACAAGCTGAGCTTGCTGCCAAGAATGAAAACGAGCGGGTGGCCGCGCGCATCATGGGTCGCTATGAAGAACGACTGAGCGCTTATCAAAGCGTCGATTTTGACGACCTGATAGGTTTGCCTTTGAAGCTCTTGGGGCAGTTTCCTGAAGTGCGTGAGCGCTGGCAAGCCGCCATGGGCCATGTCTTGGTCGATGAATACCAAGACACCAATGCCACCCAATACGAAGTGCTGAAACACTTGGTGGGCGAGCGCGCGCGCTTCACCGCGGTAGGCGACGATGACCAATCGATTTATGGTTGGCGCGGCGCCACCTTAGACAACTTGAAACGGCTGCCGCAAGATTTTCCGCAATTGAAAGTGGTGAAGTTGGAACAAAACTACCGCTCCACCAGTGCCATCTTGCGCGCGGCCAACAACGTGATTGAGCCCAACCCCAAGCTCTACCCCAAAACGCTTTTCTCTGAACTGGGTGAAGGCGAACCGGTGCGTGTGATCGATGCCGATCACGAAGAGCATGAGGCCGATCGGGTGGTTGCACGCATTCAATCTTTGCGCGCAGGTACGGCCACCACCGCCGGCGGTATTCAATACCGAGACTACAAAGAATTTGCCGTTTTGTACCGCGCCAATCACATGGCCAAACCGTTTGAAAAAGCCCTGCGGCGAGCGCAAATTCCTTACAAGGTGTCGGGCGGTCAAAGTTTTTTTGACCGCGCAGAAATCAAAGACTTGTGCGCTTGGTTTCGCTTGTGGGTCAACAACAACGATGACCCCGCTTTCTTGCGCGCCGTGACCAGCCCCAAGCGCGGCATTGGGCACCAAACATTGGCAGGCCTGGGCACGCTGGCCAGCCAATACAAACTGAGCTTGTTTGAGGCTTTGTTTTCCAACAGCTTGGGAAGCCGTTTGTCGGCGCGTGCAGTAGGCAGCTTGCATGAGTTTGGCCGCTACATGAATGATTTGGAATACCGCGCCAAACGCACCCATGGCGCCGAGGATGCCAAAGCTTTTTTGTTGCTGTGGCTTAAAGAAATTGGCTACGAAAAACATTTGTACGACGGTGAAGACAACGAAAAAGTGGCCGCCGCGCGTTGGACCAACGTGCTGGAATTTGTCGATTGGATGTCCGGGCGTTGTGGCGGCACCATTGAAGATGCTGCAGGAGTGAGCATGGCCTCTGAAACCAAATCCTTGCTGGAGGTGGCGCAAACCATTTCTTTGTTGTCTACCTTGAATGAACGCGAACAAGACCCCAATGTGGTGACCTTGTCGACACTGCATGCCGCCAAAGGATTGGAGTGGCCCCATGTGATGCTCGTTGGCGTGAACGAAGGTTTGCTGCCATTCAAAATGGACGAAGACAACAAAGAGTCAGTCGACGCTCAAGTGCATGCAGAGGGCCAGCTGTCAAGGCTTCAAGAAGAGCGGCGCTTGATGTATGTGGGCATTACACGCGCACAAAGAACCTTGGCAGTGAGCTGGACTCGGCGCCGCAAAAAAGGCCGCGAAACCATCGCTGCCTTGCCGAGCCGGTTTATTCAAGAAATGGCGCTCGACAAAAACACCATCAAAGAAGATCCGCGTGAGAAGTTGCGCGCATTGCGTGCAGAGTTTGCGCTTAAAGCAGCGGCTTCTGCGGCCAACTCAAAAGACTAAGCTGATTCCCGGACCACCAACTCGCTGCTCAACTGGCGCGAGGCAGGTTGGCCACCCCGCATCACTTCTTGAAGTGACTCTAAAAGAGCTTTTGCTGCAATATCTAAAGGTTGCCGTATTGTGCTTAGAGGTGGGAAGCTGTGACGCGATGCATCGACGTCGTCATAACCAATGACAGCAATGTCGTCGGGCACTTTCAAGCCCCGCGCGTTGAGCACGCCCATAGCATTGATGGCGATCAAATCACTGGCTGCAAACAAACCATCAATCTGAATGCCTTTGTCACAAAACGAATGCATGGCTTGTTGCGCTTCTAAGGGCGTATAGGGAGATTGAATGTACAACTCTGGACGAAGTGCCAAGGAATTTGTTTGAAGGGCTTGGCAATAGCCATCAAAGCGAAACTTGGCTTCACCAGATTTAAAGTCACCTAAAAATGCGATTTGACGACAGCCTTTGTGGATCAAATGGGAAGTCGCTTGAAAGCCCCCGCTGAAATTGTCGCTACCAACACTGCAATACAACTGATCTGGCAGCATGGCACCCCAAACGACCAAGGGAACACGCCGCATCGCCAAGGCATTGAGTTGATCGTGGTGATCCCACTGACCGACCATGACCATGCCGGCTACGCGGCCAGAGTCGTAAAGGGCAGCGCATTCGTCCAAGTGATCGGCATCAACACGCGACAAAAGCAAATCGTATTGGGCTGCTGTCATGGCATCAGCCAATTGACCCATCATAGCCAAAAAGAAGGGGTCGGTCAGTTGCATGGGCAAATGGGCACGGTAGGGAATGACCAAACCCAAGGTGCGATTTTCGCCGCTACGCAAATTTTTGGCGCCAGCGTGAACGGTGTATTGGTGGGCTTGCGCTAACGCTTGAATGCGTTCGCGCGTTTCGGGACGTATGGCCTCGCTGCCGTTGAGCGCGCGGGAAACAGTGGCAGTAGATACGCCTGCCAATTTGGCAATGTCGGCCATTTGAATTTTGCGTTTGTCGAGCATGTATGCTTCAAGACCTGATTTGACACAGATGCGCCACAGAGAACTTTTGAATATTCAATTGTTCGCCTGCCAAATTTTCCACAACTGAGCCAATTCGACTGCGGTGGCATCGCCTTGAACACTGTCCCACATTTTGACAGCCTCCACTTTTTGACCCATTTTGGACAACACGAGGCCCGCGTGCAATCTTGTTTCTGCCTCACGCCTTAAGCCGCCCATGGCCAATGCTTTGTTGTAGAAATCATTCGATTGATTCCATTTTTGTTTAGAGGCATACACATCGGCCAAACTGGCCAATGTGTTGGCGTCTTTGGCTGACTTTTCTATGGCGGGTAAAGCTTTTTCATCTTCGTTCAGACGCTGTTGAACTTGGAGACGCAACTTTTGATGATTGGCAGCATCGCTGCCTTTACCCATGTTGCCAGCTGCATAGGCAAGCTCTACGATGCGGGCGGCTTCTGCAGGCAAACCCGCATTGAGTGCCAAGTTGGCCATGACGACATATTCAACCGTGTCTTCAATGTTGCCTGTTATTTCAAGCAAACGGTACAGGTCTAAATCAAAGCGCGCATTGAAGTTGGCTTTTCTCGCCACGCGCGCAATGATTTCTGACCAATAGGCCTTACTTGGATACTTATGGAGCAAGGTTTTGAGGGTATTGTTGTATGCCTCGTCGTCTTTCAATTGGCGCTGACTGAAAGCCATGAGGCGGTAGTCACTTTCTGGTGTCTTGAGCTTGGCCGCTTCATCCAAACGGATTTTTTCTTTGACTTCTTGAACCACTTCTTCATGTCTATTCAAGACCGACAGAGTTTGAACGACCGCAGGCCATACTGATGGGTTGCTGCCCTCTAACTTTAAATATGTGCGACCCCAACTGACCACCCTTGCTAAATCATTTGCTTGTTGGCTGGCACTTAACAAAGATTCAATGAGGGTCAGTTTATGGGCCGGAGGCGCAACCTCGGGTAACTCTTGAATCAGTGCCTCAAGGGTGCTCACAGCCAAAGGAAATTTTTTGGCTTGCATGGCTGCAATGGCCAGCGTTCGTTGAATGAAGGGTTTTTCAATCGCCGTGATACCGGGTATGGACAAGCCTTGCTGAGCCATCGCGATGGCGCTTTCAAATTCACCAGCTTTGAGCGCTTCTTGCGCAGCCTTTAATGATTTGGCAACCTCGGTACGCTCAACCACCTGGGCATTGGCTCCAAAAGTAAGCCCAAAAACCAGCAAGACACTGAGACAAACTAAAGGCAACATCTTTTGAGAGATTGAACCGTGGGAGGAAATTGGGGAAAAAAGAAAACGAGTGGGCATGGTTTAAGCTGAAAAACGCTGATGGAGAACTATAAAGAACTCAAAGAACTGTCTTGCTGTAATTTTGGTACAGGTCAATAAGATTTTCGTCTATTCGACCTAGATTTCAAAACTTCGACTACCCAATAATTAATTAAAAAGAATTCACTTTGATGCGTTTTTTTTTCTGCAACACATAGGGTATTTCCGAAGTGAATAAATATCTAGTTTTACTACAAAATAGATCTGTGCAATCGTTTACATGAAGTTCTCAAGGGTGGCACACCTCATTTATTTCTCAATTTAAGGTCAAAAGAATGACACAAACAAACCAAAAATCTCGCAAGGTGGATGGACGACGCGGCTTCCAAATCAGTCCTGTAGCGGCTGGCTGCGCCGTTTTGTTGATCAGCGTTGCTGGTGCAGCTTATGCGCAGCAATCCAGCAGCGAAGTCGTCGTCACAGGTATCAGGGCTTCGATTGAGAGTGCAATCAGCCAGAAAAAGAATGCCGTCGGTGTCATAGAGGCTATTGCCCCTGAAGATTTGGGCAAACTGCCAGATGCGAGCATTGCCGATTCCATCAACCGCCTTCCCGGTGTTGCTGGTCAACGAAACATCGAAGGCCGTTCACAACAACTGAGCATTCGCGGTATGCCACCAGATTTTTCAACCACTTTGTTGAATGGCCGCGAACAAACTAACCCCAATGACAGCCGTGGCGTTGAATACGACGCCTATCCTTCCGAGCTGATCAATGGTGTCACTTTGCATAAAAGTCCTGATGCCACCCTCATGGGTCAAGGTATCTCAGGCACTGTGAACATGAACACCATTCGGCCACTCAGTGTGAAGGGGCGCCAATTAACGGTAGGTCTTGGAACACAGACGCCCAGTTCAGGGGTCGGTCCATCTGGCACTATGAACAACCAACGTTTCACCTATGTCGACCAATTCAATAACGGCATGTTGGGCATAGCCATCGGTGCAACCCGCAGGAGCGGCACCAGCTTTACAAAATCGACCGACTTCTGGGACAACGCTGATTCTTTCAGTGGCGGTCCAAAGCTGCCATTTGGTAAAAATGTTGCGCTGAACAACGGGATGAACAAGATTACTCGGGAAGGCGTGATGGCGGTAGTGGAGCTAAAGCCTAACAGTCAGTACTCCACCATGTTGGATCTCTATTCTTCTAACACTGACAGAAGCTCAATCACCCGGAAAATTTTGTTCCCTGATATGAACGGGGGCAATTTAATTACTGCAGTAAATGCTGGTGGCATCGCCTTAGCGGGTACTATCGCCGGCCGGGGTAACGACCACGTTCTCCAATCAGTTGGTGCAGATGCCAATGACAAAAATACAGCGATTGGTTGGAATAACAAGTTCAAGCTTGACAACAAATCCATGCTGACAGTTGACTTGTCAAAGTCTTCGTCCAAACGGACAGAGACCATCATTGACTCAAACGCTAGAGCATTGGGAGCAAGCACAATCCTTGGATTTGATGCGCTCATCGGTTTTCCGGTCATCACCAACAGTTTTAACTTTGCAGGCGCGACCAATTTGCAGTTGGGTAGCCAATGGGGTAATGGTTGGCTCAAAAAACCGCGCGTTGATGACGATCTAAGTGCTCTGCGAGTGGAATACTCTCGAGCTTTAGACAACAAGGTTTTCTCTGACTTTACAGTGGGTATCAATCAATCCAAAAGAACCAAAGTTCTGGATATGACAGAGGGCTCCGTGACCCCCACGACAACCCAACTGCCTGTCAGTGGGTCAGCATCAGTAGGTTATACAGGCAGTGTTCAAGTACCCACATGGGACCCCTTGGCTTTTGTCAGCAAGGGCACTTACACCTACACAGATATGGGTAATCAATCTTGGGCGCAAGCCAAGCGATGGGCTGTTGAAGAAAACATTCAGACCATTTATTCCAAGTTGGACATCGATACCAAATTATTTAATGTTCCAACACGCGGAAATTTAGGCTTGCAAATTGTTTCTGCTGAGCAAGCGGGCTCAGGCAATCAGTCAGGCGCAGTGGCGACTTGGAACAACGGTTCAAATTGCCCCGCAGGAACCACGCCCCAAGACGCAAGTGCATCCAACAAAAATTGCTACTACTACCAAGATCCAGGTAGCCGCAAAACAGAAAGTGCAAGCTATACAGATGTTTTACCAAGCTTGAACCTTGCTTTCGCCCTTGCTGACGACCAGATCATGCGTGTAGGTGCCGGCAAAATGGTGGCACGTCCCACTATGCGTGACATGCGTGCAAATGCAGAATGGAAATGCTGGCAAGACGCCACACAGCTGAGCGCGACCCGTTGTCAGTCTGGCGACAATCGCAGCGGCAATGGTGGCAATCCACAACTAGAACCGTTCCGCGCTACGACATTTGACCTGGGCTTCGAAAAGTATTTTGGCAAAAAAGCCTACGTCGGAGTTGCTGGCTTCTATCGTGATCTAGACACATTCATCTATTCTGAAACCATTCAAAAAGATTTTGTGAATCAGGCCATGAAGACCAACGGCGTCTATCCTTTGATCAACTACACAGCTCCTAAAAACGGCAAAGGTGGGTCAATTCAAGGTGTCGAACTGACGGCCAATGCACCGCTAGACATGCTGAGCCCAACGCTCTCAGGTTTTGGTGTGTATATCAGTCACTCCAATACCAGCAGCCAAGTCTCTATTCCTAACACCGCCGGTGGAAGCGCCTCTCAAATGGCCATGCCTGGTCTATCGCGCAAAGTTACAAACATGAACTTCTATTACGAGAAGAATAGTTTCAGCGCAAGGCTTGGACAGCGTGATCGCTCTGACTTCGTTGGTCAGATTACCTCGAATGAATACAACCGCGAGTTAATCTACATCAAGGCTGAGAAGATTTTGGATGCTCAAGTCGGCTATGAGTTCAAACAAGGTCCTTACCGTGGTCTTGGAATCTTTGCGGTGGCTAACAACCTAACCAATGCTGCCTATGAGACATACAAAGTCAACGCTGATGGCACACGGGAGCCAAGAGGTAAACTGCAATACGGCAAGTCCTTCGGCTTGAACCTTAACTACAAGTTCTAAAAAACTTGCTTCAAAAAGCCTGGCAATTGAAAAATTTGCCAGGCTTTTTTTCGTCTATGACACGCAGTATTTTTTCAAGGATCAGGCTACCTTGTTTGAGTTGCACCCCAAAACCAAGCACTTAGAGGTGGTATGGATACCGTCATTTGCTGCCCTTCAAAGGTCACTGTGCCCTTACCCCACCACATTGCACCATGCTTGTTTAACAACGGATGGGGTGTCTTGAAGGTGTGTATTTGCATTTGCTCACTGTTGTTGAAAGCCATCACCACGTGCTCGGTTGCCGTCTGACGGCTGAGTACCATGCTGCTGGAAGTACTCACCAAAGGCGCACTCAAAATACCTCTTCTTAAAACTGGCTTGTCTTGTCTCAATTTGAGCAAGGCTTTGAAATCAGCGCGCAATGCCATATCGGGCTGCCCGCCCAAATCGGCCCAAGGGTATGTCATGCGGTTGTAGGGGTCATCTCCGCCCGTGACCCCCACCTCGTCGCCATAGTAAACCGTCGGCGAGCCTGGCAAACTGATTTGCACCGCCGTGGCCAAACGCAATTTTTGTTTGGCCTTTTGAAGCGCTTCAGGTGATGCACCCAACGGTCCCCCGAGTACATGCAAGGCGCGCGCTTGATCATGACTCGACAATAAGTTCATGAGGGCATGAAACGCCTGAGGTGGATAGGCCTCGCGCAAGTGCTCCAAATTGGCGGACAGTGCACGTGCATCGCTGCCGTTGGCAAAATCCAAGATGGCGTTGCGCATCACATAGTTCATGGTGGCGTCAAAGGTGTCACCTAAGAAATATTTAGATGCATCAAACCAAGTTTCTGCAATGGTGACAGCATCGGGTTTGGTTTGCTTGACGGCTTTGCGCCACTCACGCCAAAAATCATCAGGGACCCAAGGTGCAACGTCCATGCGCCACCCCGAGGCACCCAGCTTCAACCATTTGCGTGTGACAGAGTCTTTGTCACCATAGGCATATTGTCGCCAGCCTGGCGATTTCTTGTTCAATTCGGGCAAATCTGCCAACCCAACCCATCCTTTGAATTGCTTCTCAGGGTCAGTTTGTGTAGGGTCCAATGTAAACCAACTGGCAAAGGGTGAGTTGGCTTGAATTTGGTTGTTGGCAAATGCACCTTGAGTTTGCGATTTGAAATTACCAAATCGATCAAAGTACTTGGAGTCCGCACCCACATGGTTCAACGAAGCATCAGCAATGACGCGGATGCCACGCTTAGCGGCCTCTTGGGTTAAGCGGATGAAGTCGGCATTGGTACCAAAGGCTGGATCAATTTCTTGAAAGTCTGCAGTATCGTATTTGTGATTGCTGGCCGCCTTGAAGACCGGTGTCATGTAAATCGTGTTGGCACCCAAATCTTGGATGTCATCCAGTTTTTGAATGATGCCTTCTAAATCGCCCCCAAAGAAATCATTGTTGTAGTGCGCATCAGAGCCATCGCCCGTACCGGGCTTATAAGGCTTATCTAACCAATTGGCGTGAACTTCAATGGGATGGCTTTGGTATTTTCTTTCACCCACTTTGGGATCGTTGGCGGGGTTGCCGTTGCGGTATCGATCTGGAAAGATAAAGTAATAAACCGCGTCTTGGGCCCAATGGGGTACTTTAAAGGCAGAGTCGTAGACAGTTACACGAAATCTTCGAATGCGCCGCTCTTGATCGGGGGCATGGCTAACTTGTCCCAGGCCACCACTGCCCTTTTCTTGCGTCCAATAAATGGCTTCTGCGTTGTTTTGATAGACATACTTAACGCCGTCAATGGTCACTTCAAACCAATATCCATAGATGGCTTTGTCTTTAAAACGATAGCTGGCTTTGAACAAGTCATGGGTATCTGCTTGGAAGCGCTTCATGTTGATGCGCGCTAAATTTTGATAATCTATAAATTCTTGATTGCCCTCTAAACGCCTCATATCCAAAACCAAAGTAGCGCTGTCAACTCCTGGCAAAGCTTTAAGTGTCCAGTTGACTGTTTGGTGTTGCGGTACGGCGCCAAAAGGCTGACGAGAGGTCAGCTCGCGGGAATGGTGGTAGAGACTTAGGGCAACGGGGTTTGTCACTGCAACTTGACGAGGATCGACAAAGGTCTGAGGCAACAATTCAAGCAAGGCATGGCCGCTCAAAAAACTTAAACGCAAAGTGTGCAAGCCAGAAAATGTGAGCTTGGTGCTTGGGCCATTGGGCTTATCTGGCAACAAGGCGATGGCATTGGGCACCGTGGCCATCTTTCGATCGGGTACTGACCAACTGCTTTTGGCTTGCCACTTGGCATCAGCCAATTTGAATTCGTGCTCACCCTGCAATTTGACGTTCAAATAAAACGCATTGCAGTCCCACACAAATTCAAAATCTTCTTGCGCTGTCCAACCATTCATACTGCCCCGCAAAAACATGGGCGGAATATTTTGAGGTGCTGCTTGGCAAGTGGCGTTAGTACCTTGCGCCACATTGACGCTGAGTGGCGGCGTCTGCGCTATCGCCACGGTACCCAACCCCAAACAACAGCTGACTGACCAAACTTTGAGTGGTGTGAACTTCATTATTTTTCTACAGCAAAGACATAGACGGACTGCGCGGGCATGCTGAGCTGAGCGCCAATCTGGTTGGATTTACCCTTGCTAGGGTAGATCGGGCGAAGTGTAGCGTTGCTGTCAATACCTTCCAACTGAAGGGCTGCAGGCCGCATGCCGTAATTGATGATGACTACGCTGTGCTCTTGCCCAGCCTTTCTTTGATAAGCCAAGACTTGGCCTTGGGCTTGGGCCGCTTCGTAGCTTCCTTTGGCAAGGGAGATGCGTGTGTTGCGAAGCTTCAGCATATCGCGATAAAAAGACCAAAGGCTGTTGTCATTTACTTTTTGTCCTTGTGCATGGTGCGTACTGACATTGCCCGACACAGCACGGTAAGGTTGAGCCGAGGTGAAGCCAGCAGTTTTCTCGTTGTCTTGCCAGCTGTAAGGACCCCTGATAAAGGGATCATCGGTCAATCCTTTGGCACCGGCCATGCCAATTTCTTCTCCATAATAAATGAAGGGGGTTCCTGGCAATAACAAGTAAGTTGCAGCAGCCAACTTGTATTGCACTTCGTTGCCATTGACTTGATCCCACAAACGTTTGCCTGCAAACTGATCGTGATTGGAGGCAAAACTGGCCAGTGTGTGAGGCGCTTGCGTATAGTACTGCGCTACTTTTTGAATAGCCTCTGCGTCGCCTTTTGCGGCTTTTGAAATTTGATTTTCTAAACCAAATGCAAATGCACCGCCGCAAATGTCTTCGCGCGCATACACCTTGGGTTCTGCCGTGGCTTCACAGACCACAAACTTGTTGGGATACGACTTGATCAACCTTGTGAAATGATGTGTGAGTTGTCGACTTTCAGGTTGATCGTTCCAATCTTTGGCATTGTTTTCAATCAAATGGGGTGTTGCATCCAGTCGAAATCCGTCAATGCCTCGGTCTAACCAAAATTTCAAATTGTCCTCGTGGTATTTAACAACCTCCGGGTTGCGCATATTGAAATCAGGCATAGGCGCGCCAAAGGTCGCAAGGTAACTTCCGTGGATTGTGGTCACCCAAGGATCACGCCCCCAAATATTCCAGCCCACTGGTTTTTCATTTCGCCATTCGTACCATTGGCGATAAGGACTTAGCGGATTGACCAGCGCCTCTTGAAAAAATGAATGTTGAAAGGCGCTGTGGTTCAACACATAGTCCATGATGACGCCAATGCCTCGTTTGTGAGCCTCTTGAATAAGCTCATCAAAATCGGCAAGCGTGCCATAGTCTGGCTCGATGTTTCGAAAGTCACGGGTGGCATAGCCATGGTCTCGGTCTGCACTGACCGTGATTGGCATGAGCCAAATGCCTTTGATGCCAAGCGCTTTTAAATGATCGAGTGATTGGGTAAGGCCTTTCAAATCACCTATTCCATCGCCGTTGCTGTCTTTGTAACTGCGGACAAAAATTTCCATGAAAGCACCGTGCTGCCAATCTTCTTGCAGGCCTTGATTGAAGGTCTGTCGCTGCAAGAAGAAGGCTACCGCCAACATGCAGGCTATCAACAGCAGGCCCCAAAATCCCTTGCGCCTATTTAACAAGCTCATGCAGATTAAATTTTCTTCAAGACAACAACCGATTGTGCAGGGACACTTATTTGCATCATGCCCGCATTGTTCACGGTAGCAGAACTGGACGTACCTGCTAGCGGTGACCAAACCTCACCAGCCACCAAACTGCCCACACTGACAGTGGTATTGGCGGCGTCATAGTTCAAGATCACCATGACTTTTTCGTTGCCCGCGACTCTTTGAAAGCCCATTGTTTTTTGATTTGACCAAGCGCTCTCATACGCGCCGCTCGTCAATGCAACTTGAGAATTTCTGAGTTCCAACAATTTTTTGTAGTGCCGATGAAGTGATGTGGCGTCCGTTAGCTGTTGTGTCACATTCTGCGTACTGATGTTGCTTGAGAGCGGCCTAAAGGGACTGCCACTGCTAAACCCGTTGGCATCTGCTGTCCAGCTCATGGGGGTGCGAATGGCGGCATCACCCGACAAGGCATTGGAGGCTGCCATGCCAATTTCTTCACCGTAATAAATGAAAGGCGTACCAGGCAGCAACAAGTAACTTGCTGCGGCTAATTTGTATTGCGCCACATTGCCTTGCACTTGGTTCCACAGTCTGTCGCCTGCAAATCGATCGTGGTTTGAGACAAAGGGCGCCAAATTGACTGAGCGTGTTTTGTAATAGTCTGCCAACCGCTGGATGGCACCGACATCCCCTTTGGCCGCCCCCACAATGTTGCCAGACAAATCAAAAGCAAAGGCGCTGCCACATGAACTGCTTTGTGCAAATGCACCAGAGTTAGCCGGCGCTTCACACACCATGTACCGGTCGTTGTACTGCATGACAGTTTGTCGAACCTTGTTCATGATGACATGATTGTCTGCTTGCACTTCCCAAGCTGTCGAACTATTTTCAACCAAATTTCCGACAGCATCAAACCTGAAACCATCGACACCTTTGTTGAGCCAATAGCGCAAGTTGTCATGGTGAAATTGATCGACCTCCGCGGCGCGCCAATTGAAGTCTGGCATGGTGTTTGAGAAGCCTGCAAAATAAAAACCGTTGCTCTGGTTGCTGGCAAACCAAGGGTCCTGGCCATAAATTTGCCATCCTGTGGGCTTAGTGCTTTGCCAGACAAAATAGTTTCTTTGCGCATTGGAAGCCGATGAGGCTGAATTTAAAAATAATGGGTGTTGGTTACTGCCGTGATTAATGACGTAATCCACAATCACACCAATGCCGCGATGATGAGCTTCGCTGATGAGTCGATCAAAGTCTGCTTGCGTGCCGTAGTCGGTTTCGATGGCGCGGTAATTTTTCACGGCATAGCCATGATCTCGGTCTGAACTTTGCGTGACGGGCAATAGCCAAATTCCTTTGACGCCAAGGTCTTGTAAATAGTCTAGGCGTTGGATCAAACCCTTCAAGTCACCTTTTCCATCGCCATCGCTGTCTTGGTAGGCTCGAACGTAGATCTGCATGAATGCACCCTTCCACCAACCCAACGGCAAGGGGCTTGAGACTGAACTCACACTCACTGCCCCCAAATCGGGCACATCCAGCGCGCTGCCCTTGTTGGCGCTATCAATGGCACCCGCATTTGAATTGGACGATCCGCCGCAACCGCCCAAAAGCAAGGGGACCGCCATCAACAGCGCGTGAATGAACTTTTGCAGTGGCAGGTGGACAAGTTTCAAAATGAATCCATTGGTATGCACAAGCCTTTGAATGTCCGGCTTACTGGGAACAAAACTCCGGATATGTAGAAAAGCTACATATTTTGAGTTTATAAAATTTTCAATTATTGGGTGTTTTCCCTAATTCAATCGATTGCATGATACTTTTTTGTAGTTTTATTACGATAATCCATTTACTTTTGATCAATTGATTGTTTCATGCAACGACTTTCTCGCGCGATGCGCTTGGCTGTAGGGCTATGCCTTGCACTGAACATGCTTTGCGTGGGTGTGGCTGCGGGCAAAACCAAACTGCCGCAATTTGCGGCAGCGCTGTGCAATGCGCCATTAGGCGCAAACTTGTTACACCCCAATGATTTGAAATTGCCGGCTGAAGCCATCTGGCAAAACCGCTCTGAAATTCTGGTGCCTAAGGTCAATTCACAAGATCCCCGTCATTCTTGGTGGCTGGAAAGTTCGATGGATGGCAAACTGCAAGTGCAAATTGGACAGGTGCTCGCGGGAGCAGACACATCGGTCGCGCTCAACTTCAAAAGCCCGCAGCTTCTAGAAATAAGGGGACTGAGCGACGATGCGCTGAAAAAACTCCACGCCACTCAAACACTACTGGTTCAAAAAGATGCCCAAGGTCGCGTGTTGCGGGCCACTCGTTTACAAGCAGCCAAAGCCTTGGACGATCTTTTTGGAAATGCGGCACTCAAGCACACACTGGGCGCACAATTTGGTAAATCCAAAAATTGGCACGCTACCGCTAAGGCCAGCTTTTCCTTGTGGGCTCCAACAGCTCGCGCAGTCAGTGTCTGCATCTATCCTAATGCGCAAGCACCTGCAACAGGCTATGCCAAATTAAAACGTGACAGCGTATCAGGCGTTTGGCAGAGCGACAAAGCGCTAGCCAAGCAAGGTAGTTATTACCGCTTCGCGGTTGAAGTTTTTGTGCCGGGGGTGGGCTGGGTCATCAACCACGTAAACGATCCGTATGCTGTGAGCTTGAGTGCTAACTCACTTCGCAGTTATGTGGCCGATTTGAATTCACCCAAACTCAAACCCGCGGGGTGGGACAAGCACCTTGCACCGCAGACGGTGAAGCATTCAACCGACATGGTTATTTATGAATTGCATGTTCGAGATTTCTCAATCAACGACAGTTCTGTGCCAACCGACCTTCGCGGAAAATACTTGGCCTTTACGCAAGCCACATCGCAAGGCATGAAGCACTTGAAGGAACTGGCCAAAGCGGGCATGACCGATTTGCACCTTTTGCCAGTCTTCGATTTGGCAACGGTCCCCGAAAAAAATTGCCAAAGTGATGCGCGTTCTGCAAAGACCACACGCGCCAATGACTGCTTCAACTGGGGATACGACCCACTTCATTTCAACGCGCCCGAAGGCAGCTACGCCACTGACGCAGACGATGGCGCCAAGCGCATTCTAGAATTTCGCCAAATGGTGAAGTCTTTGCACGAAGCCGGTTGGCGCGTGGGCATGGACATGGTGTACAACCACACCTCGGCATCAGGGCAGCATTTGCAATCGGTGCTAGACCGCATCGTGCCAGGCTACTACCATCGCTTGAATGCCATAGGTGAGGTAGAACGCTCGACGTGTTGCGACAACACGGCCACAGAAAATCTCATGATGGCCAAACTGATGTCGGACTCGATACTGCTTTGGACTCAATACTACAAATTGGATTCCTATCGCTTTGACTTGATGGGCCACCAACCCAAGCAAGTGATGCTAGACATGCAGGATCGCCTGCAAAAAACTTTGAAGAAGCGCATTGATTTTGTGGGTGAGGGTTGGAATTTTGGTGAAGTCGCCAATGGCGCACGCTTTGAGCAAGCCTCTCAAATGTCTTTGAATGGCACCGGCATAGGCACCTTCAATGACCGACTGCGAGATGCCATTCGAGGTGGTGGCGCAGGTGATTCTGTGGAGAACTTGATGAAGTTCCCGGGCTTCGTCAGTGGGCGCGAAGACTCGGCACGAGTGTCAGATCAAATCCGTGCAGGATTGGCAGGCTCACTCAGAAATTACCGCATGGCCACGGCCGATGGCATCGTCAAATCGCTGCAAGACATTCCTTATGGCGACCAACCTACTGGCTATGTCAGCCAACCCAATGAGGTGGTGAACTATGCCGAGAACCATGACAACCTGACCTTGTTCGATAGCCTGGTCTACAAACTGCCCCGCGAAACCTCGAGTGCAGAACGTGCACGCGTCCAAATGCTGGCAGGCGCCTTGGTGGCCTTCAGCCAAGGGGTGGCTTACTTCCATGCAGGCCAAGAAATTTTGCGCTCCAAATCTTTGGACAGTAACAGTTATGACTCTGGTGATTTGTTCAATATCTTAGACTGGACCTACCAAAGTAACAGTTTTGGGGAATCTCTACCCGACCTGCAAGGAAGCCCAGAAGCCAACGCCATCAGCCGCGCATTGCTAAACGATCCTAAGCTCAAACCTTCTGCTGCTGACATCCTTTGGACACGAAACGCCCATCTAGATTTACTCAAAATTCGCAGAAGCTCCAAGCTTTTTAGATTGGAAAGTGCACAGGATGTGCAAGTCCGCCTGACTTTCTACAACACCGATTCGCAAGCCGACCCGCGATTGATTGCAGGTCATTTGCAAGGCCATGGCTTGAACGACTTTGCTGATTTGATTTACTTTGTGAACGCGTCTGAAAAAGCGCAAAGTTTAGAAATATCTCAACTGGCGCAAAAAGCATTTGAACTTCACCCCGTTCAAGCGTCTGCGCAAGCCGCAGATCCCAGACCACGCGACAACGCCAAGTATGAAAAGACAACAGGCACGTTTGACATTCCCGCGCGCAGTGCTGTGGTGTTTGTGGTCAAGGGATCCAAATCATGAAATTCATACCGATCTTGCTAATTAGTGGTTTATTGGCCAGCTTTGGCGCCAAAGCAGTAGAAATCACTATCACGTGTGGGCCTAGTGGCAGCGATGTTGAGTTTTGCTTAAAACATGCACAAGCATGGGCTGCCAAAACAGGCAACACCATAAAGAATTTTTCACCGCCTACCAGTGCCACGGAAAAGCTGGCGCTGTACCGTCAATTGTTTGCCGCCAAATCGGGCGATATCGATGTGGTTCAGATTGACACGGTGTGGCCAGGCCTTCTGAAAGATCATTTGACCGATCTGAAGCCTTACAGCAAGGGGGCTGAAGCAGAGCACTTTCCCGCCATCGTTGCAAACAACACGGTCAACGGCAAGCTGCTTGGCATGCCTTGGTACACCGATGCGGGCTTGCTTTATTACCGCGCAGACCTCTTAAAAAAGTATGGCTTGCGAGTACCTCAAACTTGGGAGGAGTTGACCGAAAGTGCGGCCAAGGTTCAAGCAGGTGAGCGGGCCAAAGGTGCGGCAGATTTTCATGGCTATGTGTTTCAGGCCAAGGCCTACGAAGGCCTCACTTGCAATGCACTTGAGTGGGTGGGTGGTCAAGGCGGTGGCACGGTGGTCAACCCCGATGGTGAAATCACAATTCGGAATGCCCAAGCGGCCAAGGCTTTGAACTTAGCGGCCTCCTGGATTGGCACCATCAGCCCCACTGGTGTACTGAATTACGAAGAAGAAGAAGCAAGAGGTGTATTTCAAAACGCCAACGCCCTCTTCATGCGCAACTGGCCCTATGCTTGGTCCTTGCTGCAGAAAAATGACAGCCTGGTCAAAGGCAAAGTAGGCGTTGCCAAATTGCCTGGTAAGCCCAGCGCTGCGGCACTGGGCGGCTGGCAATTGGGGGTGTCCAAATATTCAAAGAACCCTGCCATTGCCGCCGATTTGGTGATGTACATGACCAGTGCGGCCGTGCAAAAAACGCGTGCCATTCATGGCTCCTACAACCCCACATTGCCCGCACTCTACAAAGACAAAGAAGTTTTGGACGCCAATGAGTTTATGGGTGCGCTTGCCGAAGTTTTTGCCAATAGCGTGGCACGCCCCACTTCCGCTACAGGGTTGAAATACCCGCAGGTCAGCCAAAGCTTTTGGAATGCTGCGCACGAGGTGATGTCCAAACGTGCCACTGGCGAAGAAGCCGTGACCAAACTCGAATCGCGCCTGAAACAAATCAGACGCAAGCACTGGTAAAGCCGAAGAGAACTCCCTATGAATTCAAGAGTTAAATCTGCTTGGCTATTTTTAGCGCCCATGGTTTTGCTGATGCTGATAGTGGCCGTTTGGCCTTTGGCGCGATCCATTTGGTTCAGCTTCACAGACATGAATATCAACGATATTTCTGCCGCCGAATTTGTAGGCTTGGAAAACTATATTGGCGAATACGGCTTGTTCTTCAACCCCAATGAAGAAGGTGGTTTTTGGGCGGGCGATTGGGGCATCTCCATTCGCAACACCTTCACCTTTGCGGTGGTATCTGTCATCTTAGAAACCCTCACTGGCTTGGGCGTGGCTTTGTTGTTGAATCAAGAATTCAAAGGCCGTGGGTTTGTGCGCACAGCTGTGTTGGTGCCATGGGCCATTCCCACCATTGTGTCGGCCAAGATGTGGGGCTGGATGTTGAACGACCAATTTGGCGTCATCAACAACTACCTCATGGCTTTGGGTGTCATTTCGCAAAAAATAGCGTGGACGGCCGAGCCTGCCTACGCTTTGTGGACCGTGGTGTTGGTGGACGTTTGGAAGACCACCCCCTTCATGGCCTTGCTCATTTTGGCTGCGCTTCAAACCGTGCCCAAAGATTGCTACGAAGCGGCGCGGGTTGATGGTGTTCACCCCTTGCGCGTGTTTTGGAAAATTACGCTGCCCCTGATCCGCCAGCCTTTGTTGGTGGCCGTGGTGTTCCGCTTGCTCGACTCGCTGCGCGTGTTCGATTTGATTTATGTGTTGACGGCCAACGGCAGTACCACCATCAGCATGTCGGGCTTTGTGAGGCGTGAAATGGTGGAGTACGGCAACATGGGCTATGGATCTGCCGCATCCACTTCTTTGTTTTTGATCATCTTGCTGACCGCCATCATCTTCTTGAAGCTGGCCCGCGTGAAAATGTCGGAGGACGCCAAATGAAAACCCGGTCTTCTTGGACCACGGCCTTCATTTATGTGGCTTCTGCGCTGGTGGTGCTGGTGTCGCTCTACCCCTTTGTGTATGCCATTTCAACCTCGTTGAAAACAGGCACCGCGCTGTTCAACACCCAAATCATTCCGGACCAAGCCGACCTGCGCAACTACTACGCCTTGTTTGAAGGTGTGCAACCCTTTGGCAAAAGTTTGGTCAACTCGGTCATGGTGGCGGTGCTGACTGTGGGCTTTGCCATGCTGATGGGCGTGACTGCGGCCTATGCACTGGGCCGCATTCGTTTCAAAGGCAAAGGCCTGTTGCTTATTTGCATTTTGGGGGTGTCGATGTTTCCGCAAGTGGCGGTGTTGTCGGGCATGTTTGAACTCATTCAGTGGCTGGGCATTTACAACAAGGCTTGGGGCTTGGTGTTGCCCTACACCATCTTCACACTGCCCTTCACGGTTTGGATTTTGACCACCTTCATGCGCGAGTTGCCCGTTGAGTTAGAAGAAGCCGCCATCATGGACGGTTGTGGCCCTTTGCGCATTATTTTTCAAGTCTTTTTGCCACTCTTGTGGCCAGCGCTGGTGTCCACCGGCTTGCTGGCGTTTATTGGCGCATGGAATGAGTTCATGTTTGCCCTGACCTTTGTGATCAATGACACCGAGCGCACTGTGCCTGTAGCCATCTCACTGATTGCGGGCGCGACCGCATTCGAAATTCCATGGGGCACCATCATGGCAGGCTCAGTGATTGTCACTGTGCCATTGCTGCTGATGGTGTTCTTTTTCCAAAAACGCATCGTGTCTGGCCTGACAGCTGGCGCGGTCAAAGGTTAATTTTTCTTGTTGTCCTTTTAAATCATGAGCAAAGCACCTAACAACAACTGGTGGCGCGGTGGCGTCATTTATCAAATCTATCCTCGCTCCTTTGCCGACAGCAATGGCGATGGCGTGGGCGATTTGCCCGGCATCACACAACACTTGGACTACGTGGCCAAACTGGGTGCCGATGCCGTGTGGTTGTCGCCTATTTTCAAAAGCCCCATGAAAGACTTTGGTTACGACGTGAGCGACTACTGCGATGTCGATCCCTTGTTTGGCACACTGGACGATTTTCGGGCCATGGTGAACAAAGCCCATGACTTGGGCTTGCGCGTGATGATTGACCAAGTGCTGTCGCACACCTCAGACCAACACGCATGGTTTGCAGAAAGCCGCGCCTCACGCAACAACCCCAAGGCCGATTGGTATGTGTGGGCCGACGCCAAAGACGATGGCAACCCGCCGAACAACTGGCTGTCTATTTTTGGTGGCAGCGCATGGCAATGGGACACTCGCCGGCGGCAGTATTACCTGCACAACTTCTTAAGCAGTCAACCCGACTTGAACTACCACAACCCCGATGTGGTGACAGCCATTTTGGGTACCGTGAAGTTCTGGTTGGAGCTGGGTGTTGATGGCTACCGCTTAGACACCGCCAATTATTACTTCCACGACAAACAATTGCGTGATAACCCAGGCCGTGGTCAACCCAAGGGCAACGACCCTGCAGTGAACGACGTCAATCCTTATGGTTGGCAGTATCACAAATTTGACAAAACACAGCCCGAGAATTTGGGCTTCCTCAAACAATTGCGTGCGCTGCTAGACCAATACCCCAACACCACCATGGTGGGCGAGATTGGCGATGACGATGGCCTGACCATCATGGCTGAATACACCAGCGGCACCGACAAACTGCACATGGCATACAGCTTTGACTTGCTGGGCCCCGACAGCAGCAGTACCTATTTACACGACCTGATGACGCGCTTTGCAGAGAAAAACGCCACCGGCTGGCCTTCATGGGCCTTATCCAACCACGATGTGGTGCGTGTGGGTTCACGTTGGGGCGGTGAGTCGGCCGATGTGCGCAAACTGCGCGTGGCGGCTGCTTTCCAAATGTGCCTGCGCGGCTCGCCTTGCTTGTACCAAGGTGATGAACTGGGCTTGCCCGAAGCGCAAGTGGCTTACGAAGATTTGCAAGACCCTTACGGCATCACCATGTGGCCCGAGTTCAAAGGCCGCGACGGTTGCCGCACGCCTATGCCTTGGGATGCCAAAGCCGCCGACATGGGCTTTGGCAGTGGCGCTCAAAAACCTTGGCTACCTTTTACAGAAGCCTATCGAAACTTGGCGGTGTCTGAACAAGACAATGACCCCGCTTCATTGCTTAACTTCTACCGCGCTTTGCTAACCTGGCGCAAAGGCCAAGCGGTATTGTTGCATGGCGATCAAGCATTACTGCCAGTGCACAAGCAAGTGATGGCATTTGTGCGCGTACACGAAGGTCAACAAGTTTTGTGCGCATTCAACTTCAGCGACAGCGCCGCCAGCATGGAATTGCCTGCCAACTTCAAATCGGCGTCAGTGTTGCCTGTGCCAGGTTTGAGCGGTGGCAGCATCGAGGGCTATCACATGAAGTTTGAAGGCTACGGCGCCTTGCTGTTGGCCATTTGACATCGGAGACCAGCATGTCACGCATTGATTTCCAAAATGTCTGTAAGCGCTACGCTCCCGAGTTACCCCTGTCCATCAACAACGCCAATCTGACCATTGAACAAGGTGAGTTTTGCGTGTTCGTGGGGCCGTCGGGATGTGGCAAGTCCACCTTGCTGCGCATGGTAGCCGGTCTTGAGGAAATCACCTCAGGTGATTTGCTGATTGAGGGTCAGCGCGTGAATGATCTGCAACCCGCCAAGCGCGGTGTGGCCATGGTATTTCAAAGTTATGCGCTGTATCCGCACATGACTGTGGCAGACAACATGGCCTTTGGCTTGCGTGTGTTCGGCGCCAATAAAGCCGAAATTGATCGCAAAGTGAAAGCTGCCGCCGACATCTTGCAACTCACCCCTTTGCTAGATCGTTTGCCAAAAGCTTTGTCTGGCGGTCAGCGACAGCGTGTGGCCATTGGGCGTGCCATTGTGAAAGAGCCCAAGTTGTTTTTGTTTGACGAGCCTTTGTCAAATTTGGATGCTGCACTGCGCGTTCAAACGCGATTGGAAATTGCCAAACTGCACAGAGATATGAACTCGGCCAGCATGATTTATGTCACGCACGATCAGGTCGAGGCCATGACCTTGGCCAACAAAATTGTGCTGTTGCACACCGGCGATCTGATTCAAGAGCGCGGCAGCGTAGCGCAAGTGGGCTCGCCCATGAACTTGTATCATCGCCCCTTGAGTTTGTTCGTGGCGGAGTTCATTGGTTCACCCAAAATGAATTTGTTGCACGGCCTCTTGGTGGATGCACAAGAAAGCTACGCCACGGTTAAGGTGGGCGATCAACTGCTCAAAGCAGCCGTGGATGCACGCCATTTGAAAGCCGGTGAACAAGTGCAATTGGGCATTCGTCCTGAACACATTCCCTTGACTTCTTCTGGCGCTGGCAGCAACGTAGTGGGCCATGTGCAACACATTGAACGCTTGGGCGATTCGTCTTTGCTTTACGTGCAAATGGAAGAAGGTCAGGCAGTGACCACCGTCAAGGTGGAGGGCAGCGCCACCACCAGCGCAGGTACCTCGCTTAATTTATGCATGCTGCCAGATCAAATGCATTTGTTTGACAGCAAGGGCGGGGCTTGCCAGCGCACTGTTGAATTGCCGAACTGATTTTTCCTGATTTGATTTTGTCTTAAATGCTTTCTCGCAAAAAAGATTGGCGCCAACAAGTTGCCTATCAAATTTACCCTCGCTCTTTTGCAGACAGCAACGGCGATGGTATCGGCGATTTACCGGGCATCACCGCCAAGCTTGATCACTTAGAAGCATTGGGTGTTGGCATTGTGTGGTTGTCGCCCGTGTATGACTCGCCCAACGCCGATAACGGCTACGACATACGCAACTATCGCAGCATCATGAAAGAGTTTGGCAGCATGGCCGACTTTGACGCCATGCTGGCGGCTATGCAACAGCGCGGCATTCGCTTGATGATGGACTTGGTGGTCAACCACACCTCTGATGAACACGAATGGTTCAAGCAAGCCCGCAGCGCCAGAACCAATCCGTATCACGACTACTACATTTGGCACGACCCGGTAGACGGGCGCGAGCCCACCAACTGGGAAGCCGCGTTCAGTGGTTCGGCTTGGACCTTCAACGAGGCCACCGGCGAGTACTACCTGCACATGTTTTCAAAAAAACAACCCGACCTGAATTGGGAGAACCCCAAGGTGCGGCAAGAGGTGTATGAACTGATGCACTTCTGGCTGAAGAAGGGCGTGGGCGGTTTTAGGATGGATGTGATCAACATGATCTCCAAGCCTTGGCTTAAAGCTGGCACTTTTTCAAAGTCAGAAGCCCGCTTGCCCAATGCACCCAAAGTTCAAGATGGATTTTTACAGCCTGCCTTTGAAATGGTGACACACGGGCCTCGCTTCATGGCCTTCATGCGCGAGATGAAGCAAGAAGTACTGGACCACTACGACTGCATCACCGTGGGCGAAGCCCCTTGCGCCACCCTTGAACAAGCACAACAAATTACCGACCCAGAGACCGGCGCCTTGGACATGGTGTTTCAGTTTGAACACATGGATGTGGACAGCCAAGCGGGCAAAGGCAAGTGGGCTTTGAAAGCCTTGCACCTGCCGGACCTGAAAGCCAGCCTCAGCCGCTGGCAAACGGGTTTGCACGGCAAGGGCTGGAACAGTTTGTATTGGTGCAACCACGATCAACCCCGCGCTGTTTCTCGGTTTGGCGATGCAGGCCCGCACCGCCTTCGCTCGGCCAAAATGCTGGCCACGTGTTTGCACATGATGCAAGGCACGCCCTTCATTTACCAAGGTGAAGAATTGGGTATGACCAATGTGAAATGGTGCAACATCGAAGCCTATCAAGACATTGAAACACGCAACATGTATGAGCAGGCTGTTGTGCAGCAGGGCCGCCCGCACCAAGATGTCATGGCATCGATTCATGCCAAGGCCCGTGACAATGCCCGCACCCCCATGCAATGGTCTGCGTCGCAGCATGCGGGGTTTACACAAGGCACGCCTTGGTTGGCTTTGAACGACAACTTCAGCCAAGTGAATGCGGCCCAAGCGCGTACAGACGCCGATTCGGTCTTTCACCATTACCGCCAACTGATTGCGCTGCGGAAAAATTGGCCCGTTCTGGTGGACGGCGACTTTGAATTGTTATTGCCCAAGCACACTGCGTTGTTTGCTTTTACACGCAGTTTGAATAACGTGCAATTGTTGGTCTTGTGCAATTTCAGTGCTCAGTTTCAGGGTTTGCCTTTGAAACAATTGCCCGACTTTTCCGACGCTACACCCTTGATTGGCAACCTACCTACCCTTGAATGGGCCATGTCGCCAGACACCTTGGCGGCTTGGGAAGCACGCGTTTACATGCTGACAATACTCTCAAAGTCACGCAAAGTAATGTAGGTTTACTACGCACACAAACAAACTACATGGGCGAAACACATTTGATTTTTCACTTGAAAGTGACTGTTTTTCTTATTTTCAGGACCATTTTCAAGGTTGTTGGACTTGAAATGAAAGTCACAATGGGTTTACATTTCAATTCAAGATTTCGTAGTTTGATTACAAATTGAGTCAATCATCTTGCTCTAGTGAGCTTGCGCAAAGATTCAAATCCGACCGACCATACCCATCATTGCCCCTGATTTGTCCATGATTGCTTTTGACTCTCCCCGTTTGATTGCTGACATTGGTGGGCTTTATGCGCGTTTTGCCATCGAAACCAGCTACGGCGAATTTACCCAACAACGCAGCTTGCGATGTGCTGACTTTCCCAGCTTTGAAGCCGCCGTGGCAGCCTACCTGGCCAGCTTGAAATCAGCCTCTGTGGCTCATGCTGCAGTGGCCATTGCGAACCCTGTAGATGGTGACCGGGTTCGCATGACCAACTACCACTGGCAATTTTCCATTGAAGAAACACGACTCAATTTAGGCCTCGATACGCTGGTTGTGGTGAACGATTTCACTTCCTTGGCCATGGCTTTGCCGCGTTTAGCTCCACAAGATTTCCGCCAAGTGGGTTCTGGCCAAGCCGTCAAAAACAGTGTCATTGGCTTAATTGGTTCAGGCTCCGGCTTGGGTGTTTCTGGCCTGATTCCTTCGGGAGATGGTTGGACTTCGTTAGGGTCCGAGGGGGGGCACACCAGCTTTGCGCCTTCTGATGCCCGCGAGGCAGCTGTGTTGGCCTATATGTGGCGTCATTTCGACCACGTTTCGTTTGAACGTTTGCTGTCTGGCACAGGCCTTGAGTTGACCTATTTGGCGCTCGCAGAGCTGAACCAAATGCAAGTCAAAGGCCTCTCCGCGCCCGACATTACTCGCTGCGCCTTGGACGAAAAAGACCCCTTGTGCACGCAATCATTGGATTTATTTTGCAATATTCTCGGCACGGCCGCTAGTAATTTGGCGCTCACCTTAGGAGCCACGGGCGGCATCTATATTGGCGGTAGCATTGTGCCGCGCTTGGGTAATTTTTTTGATCGCTCAGGCTTTCGAAGTCGCTTTGAGCAAAAGGGTCGATTTGCCAACTATGTAGGCCAAATTCCAACCTTTGTAATCACGGCACCCCAAGCCACTTTCTTGGGTGCATCTGCCATTTTGGACACGCAATTACGCGCCATGATGAACAGCCCAGGCTCAGCCATCCTGACTCAAATTAGGCGCTCTCGGGCTGAGCTATCACCGGCAGAGCAGCGTGTTGCCGATTTGGTATTGGCCAAACCTCGATCTGTCCTGAGCGACCCTATTCACGATATCGCCTTGACAGCTCAGGTTAGCCAACCCACCGTGATTCGGTTTTGTCGGTCTGTGGGTTGCAAAGGTTTGTCTGATTTCAAGCTGCGTTTGGCATCGGGCTTAAGCATGTCGGTACCGATCACGCACTCCAAAGTGACCAATGATGATTCCATGCTGGAATTGGGCGCCAAGGTGCTGGGCAATACGGCTAACGCTATTTTGCAACTGCGTAACGAACTGCAACGTGATTCTATTGACCGTGCCATTGAACTGGTTGCTGGCGCAGACCGAGTTGAACTCTTTGCCGTGGGTAACTACTCCGCAGTAGCCCAAGATGCTCAAACCAAGTTTTTGCGTTTGGGGCTTCCGTGTGGCGCCCACACCGAGCCTCATTTGCAAGAGCTCACCGCAGCGTCTATACAGCCTGGCACCGTGGCGGTGATCATTAGCAGCGGTGGCAAATTGCCTCAGCTGATGGCCTTGCAAGAAAAGATTCAGCAGCGCGGAGCTGCTTTGATTGCCATCACGGCCAACCAATCGCCTTTGGCGCGCAAAGCAGATGCCGCTTTGGTTGCCGAGCATAATGAAAATGCCGCCACTCACCTGCCCATGGTGAGCCGTGTATTGCATTTGTTGCTGATTGACATTTTAATTGTGGGCTTGGAAATGCGCCATACATTGGCTCATCCAATTCAACAAGAGCATCTTGACAAACCTCGAGAGCCAAAAGGTACGCCAGCTGTCAGGCTGTCTTTTCCCCTCAAACCCTACACTTCTCACAGCCAATAAAACCGAGAAAATCAAGGGATAACCCCGTGTAATTTTTCTACCAAGAACTTGATAGGCTCTGTAACTTAATTACAATTGTCTGCCATTTAGAATAATTGAACAAAGTACTGTAAATCTGTGACTCGTCATAGATTGATGTCGCTGTGAAGGAGCACTTTTTACATGATTGATTACGCCAGCCGGCAACGGACCCCCCGCAAGCATTTGATCGGGCTGACCGTTGTGGTGGTGTTGCACGGGCTGCTGTTTTGGGCCATCAATTCCGGACTTGCGCGCAAGTTTGTGAAAGTCATCAAGGGACCGGTGGAAGCCGTTCTCTTGGAAGAGACCAAGCCCGACATTCCGCCGCCGCCCCCACCACC
>JACCDU010894084.1_pt1 | contig 36718 bp, 60 predicted proteins | sample 7446081 | NCBI WGS metagenome assembly JACCDU01 (sample SAMN15323447, study PRJNA562643) | freshwater metagenome | isolation source: river surface water | place: USA:Blue River Watershed | collected 2017-08-17
GACAATAGTGCACCTGTATCCGAATTGGTTAATTGCCGTTGTGGCATTATGTTTGTATAGTTTGGTAATAATTAATTTTTGTTATATTTGCGAATATTGAATTAGATATGAGAGATTATAAAATAAAGTCTGATGGAGAGATTACTGACTTAGACATCGAAAAGCGAATCGTTACTGGTTACGCAGCTAAGTTTGGTAATATTGATTTACATGGTGATATGATTATGCCTGGTGCATTCTCTAAAACCATTAAAGAAAGAGGTGTAGATGGCAAGAATGAAATTTGGTTCTTACATGACCATGATTCTTCTAAGCCTCTTGGAAAGCCACAAGTCTTAAAGGAAGATTCTTTTGGTCTTTACTTTGAAGCTAAAATTGTTGATACCGAAGTTGGTGAGGACATCCTTAAACTTTACGAAGAAGGATTAATTAATCAGCACTCAATTGGTTTCTCAACAATTAAGGAAGATAGGGTAGAGCCTAAAAATGGGATTCCTTATTATGAGATTCAAGAAGTTAAATTATATGAGTTTTCTTCAGTTTTATGGGCTGCTAATCCCGATACACCATTCTTAGGGTTAAAATCCTTAGATGCTAAAGGGTTATCAGATAGATTCGAAAAACTTTACAAAATGTTGCGTAAAGGAAATTTAAAGGATGAATCCTATGAATTGTTAGAAATTGAGTATAACTTTATCAAGTCGGAAATGTTCAAGCTAATTAATGGTAGAGAGAAGTCGGAGATTACAACCACTCTTGAAGCGATTAATCCAGAAGAATTAATCCAAAAACAACAATTAGAATTTTTACAACAATTAAAAAACTCGTTTAAATAATGGAGGATATTAAAAAATTAGTTGAGGAAGTAAAAGGCGACCTTAACGAAATGATTCAAAAAGGTGTTAGTCGTGAAATCGAAGGTTTGAACATTGACGATTTGACTAACCAAGTTAAGAATGCAGGTGAGAAATTTGCTTCTTTAGAGGAGAAATTAGGATTGGTAGAAAAAGGATTAGCTGATTCTATCTTAGATGCAAACCAAAAGAATGTATCTTCTCAGCCTGAGAACTTCATGGCTAAGGCTTTTGAAGCTAATGCTGATAAATTTAAGGCTTTAGGTGCTCGTCGTGATGCAGCTTTCGGATTGAACATGAAAGCAGTAGGTACAATGACTTTGCCTGCAAACATTGGTTCTGATTGGGCTTCTAAGATTGCTGGTTTGTCAAATGTTGTATTGACTGACCCTTTCCGCCAAATTCACTTGCGTGATTTGATGCGTTCTTCTACAATTGAGCAAAACGGTGTATTCAAGTTTGCTAAGAAAACAAGTGGTGAAGGTGCTCCTGCAATCCAAACTGAAGGTGCTTCTAAGGCTCAAGTAGATTACGATTTCACAATCACTGAGGTAACTCCTAAGACAATCGCTGCTTACGCAAAGATTTCTAAGCAAATGTTACAACGCTTATCTTGGTTGCAAAACTTCGTATCTACTCAAATGGTACAAGATTTGTTAATCGTTGAAGATACTAACTTGTTAGACACTGCTGGTACTTCTGATTTCGTAGGCTTATGGGAATCAGCTACTTCTTACACTCCATCAGGTTCGGTAACAACTTCTTCTAACCGTTGGGATAAGTTAGCTAACGCTATCGCACAATTGAAGGCTGCTCGTTTCACTCCAAATGTTGTTTTGGTTAATCCAATCGACTTCATGGAATTGTTAATCAACAAAGAATCAGGTGCAGGTTACTCTTTCCCTTCTTTAGTTGCAAGTGGTAACTTGTCTATTGCTGGTGTTCCTGTAATTGCTACTGACATCATTGATGCAAATAGCTTCTTAGTAGGTGATATGAACCGTGCAGCAGAATTGTTGTTCGAAGATAACATCATGACTGAGTTCGCTTACGAAGATGGTGATAACTTCACTAAAAACTTGGTAACTGTTCGTGTTGAGGAATCAATCGCATTGCCAATCTACTTCGGTTCAGCAATGAGAAAAGGTGTTTTTGTGGTAGCATAATATATCTTTTTGTTTTGTTTTTTGTTAATTATGTAAGCCTACTTCCCATAAGAACAGTAGGCTTATTTTTTAAAAACTAAATAATAATATAATGGCAAAGGTAAAAGTATTGACTATTTTCCATGACTTAGAAACTAATGCTTTGCGTAATGCAGGTGATATTTTTGAGTGTACAGATGCTCGTGCAGATGTATTGAATGGTAAGAAATTAGTAGAGGTTTTAGAGAAATCTGCACCTGTAAAAGCAGATAAGGATAAAGCTGATAAACCTGTATTCAAGAAGAAATAATGGCTTACGAATTAGAAGCGGTTAAAACTCAAGGGATGGATTTGGTGGTAACATCAGATTCATTACCTATTCCTATAACTTTAGCACAAGTTAAGGAGCATTTGAACATTGATTTTGATGACCAAGATGATAAACTTACGGCTTTATTAGCTTCTGCTTTTCGTGAGGTTGAATTATTTACTGAATGTGGCTTAAAGACTAAAACAGTAAGATTGTCTTATACTCAAATCAATGGTACGGTTATGTTGCCATTTGCACCTATTCAGTCAATCAGTTCGGTAACTGATTTTGATGGTACGAATCTTGTTATTGATACTGATTATGAATTAAGTGGAGAGAAAACAAAGTTAAGTGCTTATAATGGTGGTGGTATTAAAATAACTTATGTATGCGGATTCACTTCATTGCCTAAAGATATTGAGAACTCAATTCTTGATATTGTTGCCGTAGATTTCGACAATAAGGTAGAAGATAAAAGACTTGCATTAAAAGCAATTAAGGACAGAATAAGACATTATCGCCCTATTTATGTATAACAAACTTAATCGAATTAAAGGTACATTTAAACGCAAACTATCGGCTACATCCGATGGTGCAGGTGGTTTATCTGGGGTAACTTATTCAAGCTATACAACAAGTATATACTTTGCGGAAACAAGTTCTTTTTATGGCAACTACGGAGGTATCCGAAACATTGAAAGTTCTAAGTTTGGTGTCAATCAATCCTTTGAAGGAGAAATGCGTTATCGCAACTCATTCATTCCAATAACAACTGATATTTTGGAGGTTAATGGAGTTGAGTATGCTTTAAGCAATATTATTGACCCTGACTTTACAAAAACAAAACTTACTTTTAAAGCAACAAGAAGAAGTGCTTAAACTAAATTTCGCTGGTCTTAAAGTTCTGCAAAATAAAATTGAGAGGGCAAAGGATAGACTTGATAAACAAATCAGTGAAAATGTGCTAAAAGAAGCAGATTACATTGAAATGAGGTCAAGGTCAAGTGCCCCTGTTGATACAGGTGAACTAAAAGGAAGTCAATATAGAAATAATCTTGGTTCTAAAAGAAGTCCTAATATTAAAATTGGATTTAGAGCAGGTCATTCACCTTTTCAAGAGTTTGGTACTTTAAAGAAATTTAGCTTAAATGCCGAATATAGTGAGTTTGCTGATTTTGCATTGCAATTTAAAGTTTATGGACCTACTGTGAATAGAAAAGGTAATAGACCAAGAAGATACTTTTTGCATCACTACATTATTGCAAGAAGAAGTTTAAATAGAAAGACAAGTACATTAATGAAAAATTTACTAAAATGATAAACAAGGATAGTGCATTTGATTTACGGAAGGCATACTACCAAGCATTAAGTGGAATCACTTATAATAGTCAATCAGTTGGTGTTTATGATGAAATTGTTCCCGAAGGTGCAGTATATCCTGTTATTATTTTAGGGAATCAAATTTCAAGAGGAGAAAGAAGTAAGGATACATTCCAAAGAGATTCAACTATTGAAATTAGTGTTATCCAAAGATATGATTCGAGTGAAGGCGGAAAGAAGGAAGTGAATGACATTTCTAATCTTATCATTGCAAGAATTATTACTTCTAATAACACTTATGGATTTAGCCAATACCTTACGGGTTGGCAAGTCATCAATTGTGAATATCAAACAAATTCCGTAATATTACAATTGCCAACAGGATGGCAAGTAGAACAAAATATAATTTTCAGTCAATTGTTAAATCAATTAAATTAATAATAAAATGGCATTAGTAAAAGGAACAGACTTACGCATTTTCGTAGGTACTAAAAAAATAGCAAACGAAACTACTTGTAGTATCGATTTATCCACTTCAATGATTGAAACTTCAAGCAAAGATAGTGGTGCATGGGCAACTCAGATTCCAGGTCGTAAGTCTTGGTCAATCACATCTACGATTCAAGTTGATTACGCAGAAGGTGGTTCAAACTACACTTATGATGAGTTATTGACTGCTTGGTTAGACCAAACTGCTTTAACTGTATCATTCAAGACTGCAACAGTAGCAGATACAACTCTTACAGGAACTGCTTATGTAGCTTCGAAGCCTGTACAAGCAGGCGACCAAGAGATTGCAACTGTTGAGATTACATTGCAAGGTACAGGAGCATTGACTAAGGATGTCGTAGGTGCTTAATAATCAAAAATAATTGATTACATTTGGGGTGAGGATTTAGTTCTTCACCCTTTTTGTTTAAACCCACAAACACAAAAAACATGAGAAGTATTACTTTTGAAGGCAAAAAAATCAACTTTGACTTTTCTTTAGGTAGCATTAACGATGTGTATGTTAAGGAGTTAGGAGGCGACTTCAATGACTTAATCAATATGCAAGAGTATGAAAGCAATCCATCTAAACTTATTGAGGTAACTCGTGATATGATGCTAAGTGGTCATATTTATTGGCTATACATCAATGGTAATGAAGAAGATGCGGATGCTTTAATCGCAAAAATTAAAAGTGCTAAAATGATTGCAACAAAGTGGTTGATGCAAACTCAGGTAATTACTGTTGTAGAATGGATTACTAAGGATTTAATGCCAAGTGATTTAGATGCACCAAAATCTACGCAAGCAAAAAAAAAGTAGAAATAACTTGGGGCAATATGCTCACAAGAATTTATAGAACAGGTTTGAAGCCGTGGGAGTGGAAAAGAATGACTTTAGGAGAATTTCTTGACTATGAACACGGCTTTGAGTTTAGGAAGGCAGAGCAATGGGATGCAATAAGGAATCTTATGTGGGCATCTTTAGCTGCAATGGGAGGGAAGGATGTACAACAACCTAAAGACCTTATACCATTGTGGATTGACAATATAGGCAAGGATTTAGAAAAATCAAAAGAAAAAGAGTATCTTTCGGATGAAATAGTTAAAAAGTGGGTTAATTCTATTGAGTAATGGCAGAAACTAATGAGTTTTATATAAAGATTGGTGCTGATGTAGATGATGCGATGAACAAACTTAATCGTTTGTCATCTCAATTATCTCAATTAGCATCTAATACACAAAGAAGTGGTAATCGAATTAGTGGTAGTATGGACACTACTGCTAAGTCAATATCTCAAGCATTTGGTGCAATGGGATTAGCACTTACTACTGCTGGAATTACGACTGCTATTATTGGAATAGGAAAAGCTGCACTTACAACTGCTGCTGAATTAGAACAAATATCTGTATCATTTAAAGTATTTACAGGTAGTGCTGAAGTAGCAAAAAATATGCTTGCTGACTTAAAAAATCAAGCATTAAAATCCCCGATGCAATTTCAAGACATCACTAAGGGGGCACAAGTTTTATTACAATATGGCTTAACTGCTCAACAAGTTGTTCCTATTACAAGGATGTTGGGTGATATTTCTGGGGGGAATGCAGATAGATTTAATCGTCTAGCATTAGCATTTGGTCAAGTAAACGCATCGGGTCGTTTAATGGGCCAAGAAGCTCGCCAAATGATTAACGCAGGGTTTAACCCATTGAAAGCTATTTCAGATGCGACAGGCGAATCTATGGCTTCTTTGACACAAAGAATGCACGATGGTCAAATATCTGTTAAGGAAGTTGGTGATGCTTTTATTTCAGCTACAAGCAAAGGAGGTCAATTTTTTGGAATGGCTGATGAGCAATCGCAAACATTGCAAGGTCAATTTAATAAATTATCTGAAAGTGTAAGTTTTGCATTAGCAGAAATGGGTGATTCCATGGCTAAAGCATTTGATTTTAAGGGTGCAGTAAGTGGTATATTGTCATTTATGAATGACTTTAAAACTGCTATGCAATCAAATGAATCAGTTGCTCAATTATTATCATTAGCTATTGAAGGCATTAAGATAGTTGTAAAAGGATTGACTGCTGCATTAATTGGGTTAATTAATCTTTGGCAAGGGCTTGTTGGTGTATTCATGTTTATGGTGAATAATGTCTATAAGCCTATCATTAATTTCTTTGCTAATATTTATAAAAAGATTTACGATTTTATTCATGGTGTTGAAATTCTTGGTAAAGCACTTGATTGGTTAATTGGCAAATTCACAAAGATTGACAATGCAAAACCATTAGAGTTGCCAAAAGTTGATGATTCTCAACTTACAGGATTAAGTGAAAATCCAAGTAAGAAACAATCAACAGGTCGTAAAACTGAAAAGGTTGAAGTCATTGTTGGAACTGATTTCCAAACAAAAGAATATGGAACACATTTGAAGAAACTTCAACAAATGAGTTCTGATGCTGTATCAGAAATAAATAACATTGGATTACAAGGTAGTAAAAAGAAATTAGCTGATTTAACTGATGCTTTTAATAAAGAGAAGGCTGAATTTCAGCGATATGGTGTTGATACTGCAAACATTACAAGATTATACTTACTGAAGGTTGCTCAATTGCAAGGTGAGATTGAATCAGAAAGAAAAGGTGCGTTAATGAAACTAATCAAGCCACTCCCAGGAATGGAAAAGGGAATGCTTGGTTATGTTTTGTCTGATGAGCAATTGGTTAAATTTAGTGCTTCATTGCAAGGGGCATTAGATAATGCTCAATATTTTGCAGATAAAATTAAGAATAGCTTCTTAGATGTTAGTAGAGGCATAAGAGCATCAATTGAAGAAATGACACAAAGTGTTGTTTCATCTTTTGCTGATATGTTCACTGTAATTGGTGCTGGAGGTAGTGCTGAAGATGCTATTAGAAGTTTTGGCGCAGGAATACTTGGAGCATTAGGCGATATGTTTATTAAAATAGGTATGACTGTTGTTATGGCTTCAAAAGCTATGGTTGCAGTACAAACTTTTTTAGCTAATATGTTTACCCCTGGCGGTGTAGCTTTAGGATTAGTTGGTGGTTTAGCTTTAATGGCTATTGGAGGATTGATGAAGGGTGTTGCATCGGGGTTATCTAAACCTAAGCAAGTAGGTGGTATGGGTGGTCAAACCCAATCGGTTGCTCAAAAGTCATCAGGTAGTAATTATAGCTATGGTGGTTCATCTTATTCAGCACAAACTATTAGATTAGCTATTGACCTTACAGGAGCAATTACGGCAACTCAAACAGGTTATCAAATTAATAAATCTTTAGAAACAACACTTAGAGTAACAGGCAGACAATGATAGGATACGGAACTAAATATCGCTTTGAATTTGATGGAACTTGCAAGCCATTTGCAACTCTATTAACGACAAAGTGTAAAGTATTAATCTTAAAGAAAGATTATAGTGGGGCAATAACGGATATTCCTTATGGACAAGCTACACCCGTTGAGATTGATTATCCTACCGCAGATGATGACATCTTCTACCCTATTCGTGGTAGTGTGTTGTCATTTAAAGTATTGGGTGGAGCAATTAACATGGATTCTATTATCTCCGAGGATGAGAAAGAATATGTGTTAGAATACTATCGTGATGGGGCTTTGTTTTGGACAGGATTTGTTTCTCCAGAGTTGTGTGAAGAAGATATATTTTTGAAGTATCCTGCTATTGAATTTAAAACAATTGATGGATTAAGTGCATTTAAAAACGCAACATTAAAGGAAACTAATGGTCGTGTTCTTTATGGCTTTAATTCATTTAAAGATATTATTGCAAGTGCCTTAAGATTTATTGGTTATAATTATGAGTTTAATATTCTATTGAAATTAAAGAATAAAAACACATTACCTATTGACCGAATCATTGACTTAATTGGAACATACACGAATGTGTTTAGGCAAAAAGGAAATCAGCCTTTTGGGGTAGATGTGATTATGAAATCTATTTCCTATTTGTTCAATGTTGTAATGTATCAAAACAGAGGTCAATGGTTTATTATTAAGCCAAAGGATTTAGCTTTCGGTATTTACACAACTGATAAGTACAATAAAGATGGATTGTACATTGGTAGTGGTACTGTAAATCAATATAATCACGGAACTGATTTCTTGATTGTAGCGGAGCCAAAAAGAAAGATTCGTAGATTCTATAAGCAAGCACAAATTGATTATCAGTATTACAATGGTGATACAATTTTCAATAGCAACTTTAATATTTTCACAAAGGATATTCCAGGAATATACACCTATGCAAAGTATCAAACTGATGGATTAGGTGGTAATGCTACATTGACTGTTCTTGATACTGCTTCGGGGACACCTCCTACACCATTTGCATGGACAAGTTTTACTCATGGAGGTAGTGTATATCCTTGTTTAAATAATGCAACAAGTGAGTGGGGTGTTTCATTTAATGACATTGGCGCTTACATTGAAACAAGCGTGTATGTTAATAACGATGAAACATTCTCTTATACATTAGGTGTTTTGTCTTATGTAGGTTTTGAGGTAAGATTAGAATCACTAAGTCAAACAACAAAGTATTTGGTTAGCGGAACTTGGGGTACATCTAATCCTGCAATTTATAAAACTGATACTACTGCTGAAACCAATGTAAGTGTTCCTTATGATGGTACAGTTTATTTTAGAATGTATTTTTATCCAGCTTTTGAGGGATTGTACAATCAAATTGTAACTTACTTTAATGCTGAATCAACTTATGGGGCTAATACAGTATTGCCATATAACTTAGAAAGCACTATTGCTACTAACCCAAAAGATACTTCAATTAACCCAAGTACAATTGAGGTGTTTAATGGTAGCTACATCTTAAAGCAAGATGGAGTTAATACTATTACTGATGAATCAAACATTACAAGTAATGGATATGCTCTAAGTGAAATCTACTACGAAAGAAACGAGGAGTATGGGTATAAGATTCAAGAGTTATCAGTTCGGAATGTTCTTAATCAATATTCAGATTATCGTAATATTTTTACAGGTACTATTATAGGTAAGAACTTAGAGTATGGGGCTATTTATAACTTCCCTGTTCAAGGTGCATTAGCTGATAAGAAGTTCTTTCCTCTTTCAATGAAATTCAACGAAAGAGATTGTACTGCGGATGTAGTATTCATGGAACTTACTCCAAATGAGATTGAGCCTTCGATAAATTGTACACTATTTGATGTTGAAAACAACATCGTGTATCAGGAACTTAGTTCCTCTAAAAAAAAAATCGTAATGGGGTAGGTACTGACCTTGGTCAAGCAGGTGGTGCAGGTTCATTATTTGATAGATTTGTTGCCTTCTTTATGGATGATTTTATACCCGAATAACAATGCCAATAGAAACAAGAGAAATAGGATATTTTTATTATGTTAGTCGTTCAGCGATTGAGATGTATGGGAGTGGCGACTTTGCCACTTCTGTTGATACAGGATATGTCTATGGATGGACAGAAACATTACCCGAATTTAGATTAGTTGCATACCTAAACACCTTTACATTTGACACTACTGAAGCAAAAGCTGGTTTACAATTTCGCCAAGAGGCAAAGAATAATGTTCCATTTGTTGGAATGTTTCTTGATGGTCTTGGGGAGTTAAAGATATATCGTAGAATAAAGGTCGATGGAAGCATTTCTTTTGGCGTTTCAGCCACTTTAGGAGTTACCGAAGGTGTTTGGTTAGAGATGAAGAAAATAGCAGGGGAAATCGAATTTAACTACTCTTTAGACCCCGAAGCAACTGCATTAAATGCGGTAACTTGGACTAACTTGGATACTATCTACGATGAAACGGAATCATACCCAACATTGGAAAAGCATTTGAGTTGTAGTAGTGGTTCAGATAATGTAAATTTGGCTTATTATACAAAGGTTTATACGGAAGATTGTTGGATTAGTCCAATAGGGCAAAAAGAAGATTAGCAATGGCAATAAAGACATTAAGAGTATTTCAAGAGTTTACTTCCGAGGGGTATGTTCCTATGCCTCCTTCGGGAAACATTGACTATGGTTATACTATTGCAGGTACATTCCCTGAAGAAACTCCAACTACATTTCAATTAGATGACCCCGACTTAGATGTTGAGGTTACTGAAATGACTGACTTCTATGTTTGGATTCGTTCGCATGGTGCGGAATGGAATATTAATTATACTCGTAATGTTCGTGTTTATCCCGATAGCCCATTGATTAACAATGTGGTAATGGGGATTATTATAGCTAATCTTGATTATACAGTTCCTTATGTTGGTGCAACTGAGAATGTGGATTTAGGTGAGTTTGGATTAAGTGGTGGGTTCTTGCACTTAGATAATACACCAACTACTGCAAATGTACCTACTACCCCAGGAACTCTTGTTTGGAATGATACAGAGGGTACTGCTGATTTATTATTAAAAGGAGGTAATGTAACTTTACAAATAGGTCAAGAGCAAGTTCTTCGTGTAGTAAACAAAACAGGTTCTACATTAAATGAGGCAGACTTTAGAGCCGTTAGGATTCGTTCTGTTGCTGAAGGTGGTGCACAAGGTCAAAGACTTGCAGTATTATTAGCACAAGGTGATAATGACCATGATTCAGCTACTACTATTGGTTTAGTAACTGAAAGTATTTTAAATAATGCTGAAGGATTTATTACTACCTCAGGGAATATCAATAAGATTAACACAACAGGTGCTAAGTCTTATGGTGGATTAGAAACTTGGGTAGATGGAGATGTGCTTTACTTATCCCCTACTCATGCAGGATACTTAACTAATGTTAAGCCACAAGCACCTCAGCATACAATTATTATTGGTTGGGTTGTTTATGCTCATGCCGTTAATGGAAAAATATTTGTTAAGGTTGATAATGGCTATGAGTTAGATGAACTACATAATGTAAGGATTACTAATCCTGTTCTTGATGACTTCCTTATGTATGATACTACACTTAATGTGTGGAAAAATAAGGATATGCATGGAACTAAGGGTTATATCCCTTACTTTAATGATACAACATTGTTCCTTAACTCTCCTTTTTGGACAGATGGTGGATTGATTGGTGTAAATACAATCACACCTCGTTCATTAATGGATTTAAAGGGTACTACTGCCTATACTAAGTTAATTGTTGATAACAATGGTGCAACGGGTGGCGGTATGTTTAGTGCTTATCAGAATGGTGCTGAAACTGCAATGTTTGGTACTGATGCTCACTATCAAGCTAATACTTCTTTAGATGCTGCTATTGTAGCCAAGAAAGCTGGTGGTGGAATCCAATTCTACACAAATGGGTCTAACTCTGAGAAGGTAGGAATTAATTCCGATGGCAATATGTTTGTTGGGCAAACTCCAACATGGACTTCTTCTGCTACTAACTTCATTGTAAGAGGTAAGACAGGTGCAGGTCATATTGGTGTTATGCACTACGATATGTCTATTAAGGGCTTCATGAATACTCTTAATAACGTGTTCCAAATTGGAACATCTACATTTCACTCTTTAGCGTTCTTAGTTGAGAATAGCGAAAGAGGTAGAGTTAATTCAAGTGGTAGATTGCTTTGGGGCACAACAACTGATAATGGGGTTGATTTAGTTCAAATCAATGGCTCAATAGTGGCATCTTCTATTAAGAAAAGCGGTGGATTATCTACTGAGTTCTTAATGGCGGATGGAAGTGTTTCATCGGGTTCTACAAGTAGTGGAACTGTTACTTCGGTGGCAGCTTCAGTTCCAACGGGATTCTCTGTTAGTGGTTCTCCTATAACTACTTCGGGAACTCTTGCAATTACTTTTGCATTAGGATATTCATTACCTACCGATGTAAAGCAAACGCAATGGGATACCGCTTATACAAATAGAATAACAACTGCTTCATTGCCATTGAGTATAAATGCAAATGTTATTTCAATTGCACAAGCAACAAATGCTGCTAACGGATATTTAAGTTCAGCTGATTGGACTACATTTAATGCTAAACAATCTGCTTTAAGCGGAACAGGGTTTGTTAAGATTATTGGAACTACTATCTCTTATGATAATACTTCTTATACTCCTACTTCTCGGTTAATCACAATTAATGGAACTTCTTATGATTTAAGTGCAGATAGGTCGTGGACAATTACTCCTGGTTCAGGGATGCGTAATGTTCAATCATTTACTGCTACTTCGGGTCAAACTACCTTCACAATCACGGGTGGATACACAGTTGGATTAGTTGATGTGTATGTCAATGGGGCAAGATTAAGCACTTCTGATTATACCGCTTCTAATGGAACTACTGTTGTATTAGGTGTGGGAGTTGTGAGTAATGATATAGTTGATTTTGTTTCTTACACCGCAAGTCTTTCAAGTGGGATTAATGGTAGTGGAACTACGGGTTATGTACCTAAGTTTACTTCTTCTAATGTACTTGGTGATTCATTGATTTTTAGCAACTCAACAAATGTTGGTATTGGAACGGCTACACCTTCGGCGGTTCTTCATGTAATTGGAACTATACTTTCTTCGAGTTCTGTAACCGCAACTTCATTTGTTAAATCGGGTGGAACTTCGGCACAAATATTAGCTGCTGATGGTTCAGTAATTACGGCAGGAACTAACATTACAATTAGTGGTGGTACTATTTCAGCATCAGGCGGTGGAAGTATTTCAGGAAGTGGTACAACGAATTATATCACAAAGTGGACAAGTTCATCTGCAATTGGGAATAGTTTAATTTTTGATAATGGAACAAATGTGGGTATTGGAACTTCATCTCCTACTGCAATGGGTGCATATAAAATACTTGAAGTACAAAATGCAACGGGCGGTATATTAAGATTAACTAATACATCAGCACAAGGAGGATATATTGCTGGTAATGCGGGAGGGCTTACTTATGATACATTAGGCTCATTCCCTCATATATTCTACACGAATGGAAGTGAAAGAATGAAGATTGATTCCAATGGAAATGTTGGAATCGGTACATCTTCAGCAGTTGCCAAAGTTGATATAACAGGCTCAGATGTAAATAGAGTTGTATTAAGAGTAGCAAATACAAATGTTCCTAATGGAGATAAAGAAATAAATATGTTTGTTGGAGGAACTTCTGCTTACGGAATTTCTTCTTGGCAAAATAGTGGTGTTATTGAATCCGTTGCTGGATTATCAAGTAATTTTGTTTTAAGTAATTATCAGACAGGTAATATAATTTTTGCAAATAGTGGCAGAATTGAAAGAATGCGAATTAAATCTAATGGAATTATAAATTTTTCAAATGTTCCAACTTCTTCTTCTGGATTATCAAGCGGAGATATTTATAAAATTGGTGGAGCTTTAATGATAGTTTAAAAAATAAGATGTCAAAAAATACTGATTTATCGGAATTAATTAATTATGTAAAAGGGGCTTCTTCGGGTAAGCTAACTTTTCCATTTTATACTTCTACTACCTCATTTACGGGTACAGTAGCAGGATACCTTGCATTTGATTCAAGTGGGAATATTTTAACTACCACTTCTCCTGCAACGCAATGGACTACAAGTGGTGCTAATATTTATTACAACACGGGTAATGTTGGGATTAATAATTCATCTCCAGCTTATAAGTTAGATGTTGTTGGTGATATTAACATTACGGGTGCATTTCGTATTAATGGTACTTCTATTGGAACAGGTGGTGGTGGTGGTGTATCGGGTAGTGGTACAACTAACTTCTTGACTAAATGGAGTGGAGCAACATCTTTGACTAATAGTATTGCCTCTGATGATGGAACTAACTTCTTGATTGGCACTACTACAAGTTTATATAAGCTAACAGTTCAACCTTCTTCTAACATTAACTTTGGTGTTGGTAAGGCTTCTTTAAATAGTACCGATGATTCGATATTCTTAAATGCGGTAAATAATACTTATGGCTCTGTGCCTATGCTATTAAATGCTGCACACATGGGATTCTACATTGGATTTAGTGAGGCAATGAGAATTACATCTTCAAAAATTGTCTTAATCAATACTACAAGTGGTGTTAGCGGAGGTGGTCAATTACAAGTTAATGGAGATGTTAATATTAGTGGAACTTTTAAAGTAAACGGAACTGCTATTGGAACAGGTGGCGGAGGAGGAAATATAAGCGGAAGCGGTAGTTCTGGTTATGTTTCAATGTTTACGGCAGGTACTACAATTGGGAATTCAAGCATCTTAACAGAAACATTGGGTTCATCTGCTATGTTTACTTTGTTCTTTCTATCAAACAATAGTACAAATCTTGGCTATGTTTCATTTATTTCAAGTTCAACTCAAACGGGCGTAATGGTGATGAATGTGAGAAAGGCAGTTACAGCAACTTATGTAAGCACGGATTTATTAATAGATTCAACAAGAGTTATATTTTCTAACGGTATTAGAGCCAACAATTTACCTTTTTATAGTACAGGACTTAGTGATGGAGATTTTTACCGAGATGGAGATACTGTTAAAATTTATTTTACTCCATAATTTCATAAATATTATTATATTTGCTCAATCAAAAACATAAACATCCAAACAAAATGAAAACAAATGCAGATTTATTGACACTTGTTCAATTCTTAAATGCTTCGGTAGGAGAAGTAAAAACTAAAGGTCAAAAGAAATTAGTCAAGATTGGAGAAAGAATCCAAAAGTATCTTGATGAATTTAATGAAAGGAAAGAAGAACTTCGTTTAGATAATGCTTCTGTCGATAAAGATGGAAATCTATTATTAAATGAAAAAGGTGAATATAATTTTAACAAAGAAGGGGTTAAAAAGCTAAACTCTCAATTAAAGGATTTATTATTAACTGAAATTAGCTTTGAGCCAATTCATGTTATTAATCCAGAAGGTTTAGATTCTTATCCATTCTTGAATGGTTGGGTTAAAGGAGTTGAATTTAAGCAAGCAGAAGAAGTAGAACTATAATAGATATGGCAGTAGAATTTAAGTGGATTGTTGTACAATTAGACACTAAGCCTCAAGAGGATGGCTTACAAGATGTCGTATCCGTTGTTCATTGGAGAAGAAATGCAACAGATGGAAGTTACATTGCTGAATCTTATGGCACTATGGGTTGTGCTACTCCAAGTTCTACCGATTTTACTGCCTATCCTGATTTAACTCAAGCACAAGTTGAATCTTGGCTTGATGCGGGACTTGATGTATTTACTATTGACAATGGATTAGTAAATGTCATTGATACTCAAAAGAATCCTCCTATTGTTACACTTCCATTGCCTTGGATAACTCCTCAATCGTAATGAATTTAGATGATATAATTGTCCCTTCGATTACAGGTGCTATCGGTGCTTTCATCTCTTGGCTTTTTGGTCGCAAGAAAGAAAATGTTGAGGTTCAAGGAAGTGAAATTACTAATACACAAGAGGCTATTAAAATCTGGAGAGAGATGGCACAAGAGATGTCTGATAAGGTAAAGGAATTAAGTGATAAAGTGGATGCTCTAACACAAGAGGTTCACTCGCTTAGAACTGAAAACTCCGATTTAAAACACAAATTAGGACTTGATGAAAATCACAAAAGTAAGCCAACAAGGGCTAAATCTAATTAAAAAATACGAAGGCTTTAAATCTAAGCCATATTTGTGCCCTTCTTCCGTGCCTACGATAGGTTTCGGAAGCACCTACTACGAAGATGGGCATAAAGTCAAACTTACCGACCCACCAATTACCGAAGAAGAAGCCACAACATTGTTGATGGCTCTTTTGGTTTCATTTGAGAAAGCAGTTGATTCTTATTGTAGAGATGACATTAGTCAAGGCAACTTTGATGCTTTGGTTTCATTTGCCTACAATTGTGGAACTTCTGCTTTGAAAAGTTCAACACTTCTTAGATTAGTTAATAGCAATCCATTTAACCCTAAGATAGCTGATGAGTTTAAAAAGTGGAATCGTGGTGGAGGTAGAGTTATTCCAGGATTAGCCAAACGTAGAGAAGAAGAAGCTAAAATCTACTTCTCTTAAACTCCAAGCCAATGAAACAATTAATTATTCTATTCACCGCATTTGCGGTAATTACCTCCTCTTGTAAGCCAACTAAGCAGCTTACGCAAATAAAGGAAACCATTAAGGTTGATACTTTTACTCGTAATGTAGATAGATACATATACAAGTCTATTCATGACACTCTAACAATCGAAAATCCGTGCGATTCTTTGCGTTTAAAGGACTTTTATTACAAATCTAACCTACCACAAGGGAAGGTAATTATTCGTTCCTTAAAAGGCAAAATACAAGCTACTATTGATGTTGATTCAATTGTGAATGTATATGAACTAATGTATAAATCAAAGCTATCAAGTAGTTCAAATGTAATTACAAAGTATGTACGTACAAATATTATCCCACAATGGGCATTAATTACGATTCTTATTGAAACACTTATAATCGGATTGTATATCTACTTCCGTATCATATTTCCTAAATAATCTTAATGGAAAAGAAAACTTATTCGCAAGTAGTATCAGATGCTTTTGCGATATTCAAAAACGAAGGAGTTAGTAAAGGATTAGCTTCAAGAAGGGCATCCGAAGGAACTACCTTCAATCCCGAAACTATCCGTAAGGGTGTTTCTAAAATGGAAGCTAAGTTAGCAAGACAACAAGATAACCCAGGGCTTGCAAGACATTGTGAGGAAAGAGGAATTGATATAAATGGTGTTAGCTTATATTGGGATAAGACAAAGGATTATTCGGTTGCGGTTCGCTTAGATAAGACTGAATCAGATTCTTATTTAGAAGAAGTTAGAAGAATTGTTGAATCATATAATCCTGATAAAGTAAGGAATATTGAAAAGGTTAAAATTGATTCTCCAAAAGCAATTAAGGCAACACTTTCGGATATGCACATTGGATTAAATCCTAACCCCGATAACAAATCAATATTTGCTTATGAGTATAATGAAGAAATATTTAAAGCTAATATTGATAAAGTATTCAATTCAATATTAAAGGAATATGAATCTAATGGTAGGTTTGATTTACTTGTAATAGATGACTTAGGGGATGGGTTAGATGGGTGGAATGGTCAAACTACTCGTGGAGGTCATAAGTTAGAGCAAAACATGACTAATGAGGAGGCATTTAGAGTTTTTGTTGAAGGTAAACTAACATTAATTGAGAATTGCATTAAGGCTGGAATTGCCAATGAGGTAATTGTTAGGAATGTAGCCAATGACAATCACTCTGGTAGTTTTGCATCAATTGCAAATATGACTATCAAAATGATACTTGATAAAACATATAATCAATCGGATGTAAATTTCTATATCTTAGAGAAGTTTATGGAACATTTTCAATATGGCGACCATACATTCATCTTAACTCATGGGAAAGATTCTCAATATATGTTTAAGGGGTTGCCATTTGAGTTAAATGACAAAGCAACTTCATTTATCAATGATTACATTGACCATTATGATATAAAAACAAAGTTTATTCACTTAGAAAAAGGTGATTTACATAGGGTTGGATATTCAAGAACTAAGAAGTTTGATTATAGAAACTTTATGAGTTTTGCTCCACCTTCTGCATGGGTTCAGCACAACTTTGGAGATTGCTATTCGGGGTATTCAATACAAACCATAAGTAAGTTTAGTGGAGAAATTTCACACGCAGATTACTATTTTGATTTGACAAAGAAATTGTAGTAATTGCAAGTGCGTTCATCGTGTTTCATTGGGTGTTGTGGTTTGGTTAGCAAGGTCGGGGAATATCTCCGACTTTTGCTTTTAAAATGTACTTGTTATCATACCATAAGAACTGATAACAGGTCTTTTTTTTAAACAAAAATACCCACCAACAAAGTCAATGGGTATTCCGAAAAAACACTATGAAATCAAACTAAAATCCTGGAGATTGATAAGATGGATTTATCTCCCTAATCTTACTCGTTGCTACATCTATAAATAAATCAGCAGTCCGAGTATCCCCATCTCTATTTTTCATAAAAATGTATTCTATTACATTGTCATATACTACATTACTATTCCCTTCTTCTTTTGCTTTCTCGTACTTATAATAGTCATCTCTGTATAAACCAATAACCACCGAAGCATCTTGCTCAATTTGACCCGAAGAACGCAAATCGGATAACTTTGGTCGGTGAGAGTTTCTACCTTCCGATTGGCGATTCAATTGTGCTGCACATAAGAATGGGATGTTCAACTTCTTTGCCAATTGTTGAATCTTTTTTGATACAGAACCAACTACTGCGGTTTCATCGTTGCTCCTTATTGAACTATCCGTAATTAGTTGTAAGTAATCTACAACTACCATGTCAATTTGCTTTTCACGGACAATCTTTTGTATTAAAGTGGATAGGTAATTTATATCTCTGTTTGCTCCATCATACCAAGTGATAGGTAGCTTTTCGAGATTAGTAACCGCTTGCTTTTGGATGTTGCTAAATTGATTAATATCAATTCTACCTGTCTTGATTTTAGAATAAGGAGTTGAATCATCCAATTGCCCACTAATCATTCGGTAAATCAGCGATACAACAGGCATTTCTAAGGATAAGAATAATACTTTCTTATTCATCTCCCCCGCACATCGTGAATGTTCTAGGAGGCAAATAGTCTTTCCTTGCCCAGGTCGTGCAGCAAATAGGATTACATTACCCTTTAACCAACCACCTGTAACATTATCTAAGATGTTGTACCCTGTTGGAACTCCTGATAGGCTACCATTGGTCATTACATCTCCGATATTTTCAACTGCACAACTTAAAGCAGACTTCATGTCCATAACTTCATTTGTGTCATCTTGAATAATATCGGTAGATGCAACTTTATTTATCTTATCAATAATTGAGAAATAATCTTCGCCATTTACTAAGGCATTATTTACTTCTCTACTCATTGTAAGAATATCTCTTTTACCTTTAAGTTCTGCTAAGTAGTAAATAACCTCTTGTGCATTTAAAGGAGTTCTTGTTGTAGAAGCCATCATTACATCTACCCAATCATTGCTTCCTTTTGATTTTAAGCGAATAATAATATCTGATTGAGTGAATGTACCTTTTTCGGAAAATAATTCAACACAAGTCAAATATACCGCCTTAGTTGTTCCAAAATGGAACACATCGGGAGTAATAATCTTTTGAATGTCTTTTGTGTAGCTTGGGTGATTCATCAAAAGGGCTAAGATTTCCCTTTCGGCATCTAAATCGGTAAATGCTACTTTGTCTAATTGTTTCATAGTGTTGTTGTTTTACTAAAACTTGAATGGGTTCACCACATTTGGTCTATTAATACCTCTTGGCATATACCCTTCATCTTCCCAAGTGCGTTGATTAAGGTATGTAACAGGGTGCTTTCTAAACTTAATATCTGGTGTTGATTTTAAATAGTGTGGCAAAGTTTCAAATATTTTCTCAATATCTTTCATTGGTAGCTTTAAAAACTTTGCTTTTGCATCCTTTGTGCCAATCTTTTTGTCATACATCTCCCAAAACTTATTGAAATGCTCCTCTTTTTCATCTACCCATTTAAGTATATCATTAGCATTCACTTTTGGAATTTGAGGAATTGCTATCGGTTTATCAATGTGGTAAATTAATTCTAACCCTTCCGTTGCACTTAACTTTGTTTCATTTAGGGAATCTAATAACTCTTGGTCTTTTATTGCGTAGTGAAACTTACCTAATAATTCTTGCAAGAAATCACCTAATGCTAATTGTTTGGTTTTCATTGTGTTAGTCATATTTATGAATTATTACTTTGTTCATTTTATTAAGCAAACTTATTCTTAGCTGAATAACCCACTTAGCACTTCCTAAATCTTTGCATTTATGGCATTCAGGATGCTTTTTAGAATCAACTCTTTCGATAATCATATTATCTATATACTTCCACTTAAACCATTTCTTTTCTTGTGGGAAAAAGCCATCCCAACATTCTAATACTCTATATTTTCTGTTTTTCATTATACCAATCTTTAAATTTCTTAATCTTTAAAAATGATGCGTGTTTTTCACGATTCTTTGATAGTTCAAGCCTTTGCTTCCAGACTAATAATGTCAAATGTGAATTAAAAATAGTTACGCCATCAAAACATTTAAAATCAATCATTTCATTATTATTTTGAATAAAATCATTTACCCAATCAATTGCCATTTGGTAATATTCATCTTGCTTAGATTGCTCCATTTTGCTTAGATTTAATTCTATCCATTTTAGCTTTTAAGTTTTGCTTATTGCGAATTTCGGTTACATCGTAAATCTTTATAAAATTAACCATGTGCCTAATAACCAATCTTCTTTTGCAATCACAACTAAAACTCATTGTTACCTTATTGCCCACTTTTAAGAATCTTTCAATAAGTTTTGTGTTTGAGTAGTCAAAAGAGCAATTTGGGCATTTTAGTTCATCCTGGGTTATTCTTAGTTTTCTATTTGCCATAAGTTTCTTCGAAATAATGTTTTCCTTTTTCATAAAAACTACCAATAGCTAAATCTTTAACTCCATCTTCGTATGCTTTTGATATTCTATCTTGCTCATTCTTTAAATAAAGTTCTGCTATATCTGATGCCATATTAAAAAAGTATGCTTGATTTTCATCAATCTCACATGAAACTCTTGCTAACCTATCAAAGTGCTGAATCATTAACTTAATTGCAGTTTTTCTTTTTCTATTTGCCATTGTCTTGTTGTTTAAACTGAGAGTTCATAAGATTTTGCATTTTCTTTTTGTAGGCATTCTTCCTCAAAGATTTTTCTTCTTGTTTTGTGAATGGATGACTACCAAAAAAGTTTCCGCACGAGGAGATATATCCTCTAAACTCCTTCATATCTGAGCCATCAGATGATTTACCTGTGTATAGTGCCATTGTCTTGTTGTTTAACTGCTCTGCACTCGTATTTATATCCTAGCTTAGATAATGCTTTTATCATATTGCCAATTGATATTTTACCTTGAATCTCCCTTGTTTCCATTTCTTTTACTGATTGGGCTGTAATTCCTAGTCTTTCTCCAAACTCTGCCAAAGATAATTTTTGTTCCAATCTGCAAGATTTGATTAATCCTAAAGCATTAAATTCGTTTTTTTCATAACCATACTTCCACATTAAATCTTTATTTAACATTGAAATGCAATCATTAAGTTCTTGAGAATAATAGAACCATTCTCCGTGACTATAAAATTCATTAAATTGTTTGTGGTATTTTTTTTCATCTTCAAAAGTTCCTTCAACTAAACCAAGAACTTCTAGCTTTTTTGGGGAACTTACCTGCAACTGACTAAATCGTCTATATATATCGTCAGTATAGCCAATCTTTACAAAATCTGTGTGTTTAATAAAATATATCATATTACCTTATTTTTTTAACAAATATACAATAAGTTAAGGTAATATCCATTAAAATATCAGGGATTAACCTTAAATTAATTTGAATTGCACTTATGATTTAGTTTGAAAGTATTGTATTGACATCCATAGTAATAATAAGTGGAATCAAAATCCTCATGAAAACTATCATCTAATTCGCTAAACTTATATTCCAAGGGTATTTGCGTGTTCATCGTCTGAGATTTTGAACTCCATGACAAAATAAGAGTAAGCAATAGCACTAACTGGATTGCAATTAGGAATCTTTTTAAGTTCTTCATACTCTTGTAGCATTTTGGCGATTACCTCCCGATTGTCCTTTAATGCTTTTTCTTGTTGTGACTGCTTGCTTGCCATAAAGTTTTACATAATTAAGATTTAATTGTTTAAAAAGATTCTCTCCGTATTGATTATAAGTAACTCCTAATTGGTTAATTATAATTCCTTGTTCATTTCGTGTTATTTCTTGTGCTTTCATAATTAAAATAGGTAAGAGTTAATATAATATTGGTCAATGTCTAAGTAAGAGTTTACTCCAAAAAAGTTGTTATAAACTTCAACCCCTTTAGCAACTTTAGTCCAGCCATTCTCAAGAAATTCATCAGAACATTGAAAGAATCCTAAACGATTAGTTCCCTTTTCTATAACAATAAATGCTAACTTCTTTCCAAATAATTGTTGGTAGATTGCAGCCTGGGAATCATAGTTATACTTCTTAGCTGAATATTTAAAGTCATCAAGTGATGTTGTGGTTTTCAGGTCATAAATCATATCACCATTAATAATATCAGCCTTCCCCTTAAAAGGTAGATTCATAATCTCACCTACCATTGGCACTTCGTATTTACAACCATTATCCCAAACTAATTTAGATAACTCACGATTGTTTCTTAAAGCCTTTACCATCCAATCTACTTCATCTGCTTCCTTAGTCAAAAGCATAAAGTCTAAGCCTCTATCCTTGCAAGCATCTTTGTATAAATTAGTAGTACGAGTAGAAGCATCAACTAAAGGAAAATCTTTCAATTTGTGAGGCTCTAAGCAAGCGGTGTGAAAATAACTTCCTTGCAACATTGCTAAAGTCTTTTCAGTTGGAACTCCAAACATCTTAGGGTTTCTTAATAAGATTCCAATGTCTGAGTTAGAAAGATAATTACGACCTTCACCATTATAGTATTGGTTATCATCTTTTAGTGTTTCAATAATGTTGGGTGTGTTCATTTGGTTTAGTTTTTAAAAGTTACTTGATATTTGGCTTTAAAGTAATCTCTTACATCTCCACTTGGGCTAATTTCATCAAAGTCATCTGGGTATATCCCATTAACCATAAACTCTAAGAGTTGAAATATTTGCTCCCAATGGGCATTTGAGAGAATATCTTGCTGCTCTTGCCACTTTGTGTCATTTGGTATTATACCATTCATTTGCGATGCGTTTTAAATATTCTTCAACTTGTGGGTCATTAATCTTATTATATGCGTGAGATTGAACGATTCCTATCGTGTATTCTCTACCTCGGTATGGGAGTTTCTTATCTTTGTTAAGTTGGTTTGCAGTTTCCTGGAACAACTCTGAATAACTCCTACCTCTTGGTATTGGTAACTTTTCTTTTGATTTACTCATAATACCTTAAATGCTAAAATGTTGTTGATTGGGATACACATTTGCTTAACTAATTTTGGTAACATTTCCTTTTCACCTTTAGTCATGTGTGCTTCCATGATTGAGAAGTTTAGGAACGGTTCGGGGTGGTTAATGATAACCATGTTCCCCGATTCCGTAACTCCTAAAATTTCAGATTCCAAATCTTCTTCTAAGTTTCCAAATTTGAAAACAAATCTTGCTTTGTAGCCAATACTGCGTTCAATAGTTTTGACTAATTTGTTTGCGTTTCGTGTCATTGTGTGTTGTTGTTTAATATTCTTCTGATTGGCACTCTGTAATATCAAATGTTTCAAATGTATTATCTGAAAAGTTTAAAATTAATGTTAGATTATCGGAATAATACCCATTGTTGTCACCATAACAAGGTATTCTAATTGGGAATCCATTTACAGGGTTAAGTGAAATTCCATAACCTTCAATTCTTGAAAAGAAATTTTCGCTTTTTAAATCAAATAATAAGCCATCAAAATCAGAAACTGATAAATCGGTTAATGACCAATAATGCCATTCACAGCAATCTATTTCGTGGTTAGTGGTTAGTACATGACCACTATCAAATACAATCTCGCCATCCAAATTATTTGTTATTCCTATAACTTTGCTTAAATTTTCCATTGTGTGTTGTGATTAAACTTAATTTAAAGAATCAATTGTTTCATTAAATGAGATAATGTCTATTTCTTGATTTTTGCACATATCTAAATTATAAAACACTAAAGTACCTTCATTTAAACCCTGTTGTGTAATCGAGTTTTGAGATAATTGAATAACTAATTCTAAATCAACCCATGACCGAATAATAGCATCACCTTCTCTTGTTGTAATCTTTATAAATTTTTTCATTGTCTTTATTGTTTAAAATGTGAACTAAAATGGCAAAGAATCACTTTCATCTTCAACCTTGTCTAAATTAAATGCTTCTTGCTTTGGTGAATCCATTGCAAACTTAGATTTATACTCAGGTGTAGCACTAATCTTATCTGCTAACCACTCTGGCAAAGTCATAAACAAATCTTGATTCCAAGAGGAAAATGATAAAATTCTACTTGGGTTAATTTGGTCAGGACATTGTAAGCCTTTAGGCATTGGAGAAATGCTTGCAATATTAGCATAAGTTTTTGTTCCATCAGCAGATGCACGATGAATTACATTTACCATTGCAGGCACACCGACTAATTTAGTAATATCAAAATTTGCAGCCTCTGAATCAGTAAAAGGCTTACCTCTCCAAGAAGATAAATGAGCTCTTAAAGTAGATTTTTCATGAAAAGACAAAGTGTATTCTTTTGAAATAACAAAAGGTTTTTCTGGCTCTCCTTCTTTAAAAGCGGCTAATTCAAGCGGTAATTCAAAATCAATAATTACCTTATGTAAGTTTTTAACCTCCCCAAGGTATTCCGATTTTACCGTTCCAAGTTCAATCATACCATAGCATCTAGCAACATGAGAACCAGATGGGCATACTTTTTTGGGTGCATTAGACCCTCCACTAACTTTTGGGATAATAGACATAATTGTTTTTGTTTAAATTGTAATAAATTGGATAAATTGTGAATTTGATTTTTGACATTCATCTTGAATAATGTCTTTAATTTCCCATAAAACAGGGTTGAATGTGAATGTCATGGTGTAAAAACCATGTTCATCTTTGAATTTTGCTTTGATTTCTTTCATTGTGTTGTTGTTTGTTGTACAATATTAGTAAACATTTATATAACAACAAAATAAATATTAAAAAATATTTAAAAATTAATCAAAAAAAAATAAAAAAGGGCTCTAATAATGCCAAGCCCTTCTTTTTTCTTGTAAATATTTTTCGTTTTTTAGTTCTTTAATCTCTTGCTCCTGGGATAAAATAACCTTATTAAGAGTTTCAATGATTCTAACTTTAATAGATAATTCATCATTTAATTTGAAGCATTCCCTAACAACTTCATCGAATTGCTCTTGTAATGTATCAACATCACCTTTTAGTCTTTTAAGGTATAAAGCACCATCAAGCATTTCTTCGTATGCGTGTTGAATCCAATCGGTTACTTCTAAATCTTCTCTGTCAAGAGTATTATTATACTTTTTGATTCCAACCTGAGAACGATTGTGTAAATCTTCTCTTACTGATTCTACTATGCTATCTTTCATTTTATTATTGTTTTTCTAAAAATTTCATTGCTATATAGTGCATTGATACACTTCCAATTACAGAACCAATTAAGTATGCAATCAATAAATTTGTATTATCAAAGTTTGAAACCACATTTCTAATAACAAGTATCCATATCCCATTACTTAGAATAGAGGCAAATGCATGATATAAAATACTTTTACTATTTCTTGCCCTACTAACCAGAGTAAAACTTGCATTTTGTAGGATAGTTAATCCTAACATCTTAAATATTTCTTCCATATTAATCAGTACAAAATCCTGCTTGGCATCCACTACCTGTTCCAAAGAAAAAGTCTTGTTGTAAGCCTATTTTTTTAAATTTAAAATAATCACCCTCCTTTTTCCATCTTTGCTTTTCAGTTTCCTGTTCAGCAAACCATTGCATTTTTAATGGCTCTAAATCCCAATTCTTACGAAGTTGTTGTAATGGCTTATGAAAACAACCAACACAGTTTGAATCTTCTGGGAAAATTAAGTTTGTAGATTTAGCCCACATTTTAACATCAAAATGAGTTATTCGATTTTCTATTAATGGGAAGTATCCTTCTCTCCATTCTATTTCCTCCCAAGAGTTTCTTGTTCCTTTTTTCCCGACAATTCCCTTAAAAGAAGTAGAAAATCTTTCTGCTCTTTCCATTTCATCAAATCTAAAACCAATACCCATTTTAATTTTTTCATTGATGTTTTCATGCCACCAATCCCAAATTGGTCGCATTTTCATTTCTGTTGTACAAAATCTCCATTGCTGATTTGGCAAAGCCTTTCTTTTGGCATTTAATTGCTCAAATGTTAATCCTGTTACCCAAATTATTTCTTTACCAATAAGTTGCTCTAAATCTATTATTGCTTTTAAAGTTAAATCAGATTCAGCAGTTGCAATAAATTCTTGACCTATCTTATCTGATACAAATTGAACAAGTTTATTATCCTTTGGGGAACTTCTTTTATCTTCAATTCTTATTAATGAAAAAATGTTGTAATCTGCTGGATAGTGATAAGCTAAATAACTTGAAGTTTTACCACCACTTAATGAATTAATTACCTTCATATTTATTTAAGTCTATGTTATATTCTTGCAATAACTTGTTCATTCTATCATTTAACTCTACTTTCTTATCTTCCTCCATTAAGTCCATTTCCAAGCCTACATTAAAAAAGAACTCCATCACAAAAGATGCGTTCACAAATTGGTCAAGTACATTGTTCATGTCCACTCCACCATTTTCTTTTTGCTCAAAAATGTGATTAATAGACTTCTCTAATTCACCTTTTAATTGGTTAGTTAGGTATTTAACTTTCTTAACATTGTGAGAAGAATTTGACCATTTATCTTCGATAAAGTCGGTCATGAAATTACATAGCGAATAGTATGTAAGAAATTTGTGTGATTCTTTTTGTGTCATTTTTGGTTTGAATTTAGGTTAAAAAGTTCTCTGAAATAATCTATTGGAATGTAAATGATAGCTATAAATAATTCTACCAGAATCCAATACAAGTCTTTAAGTTTTGCTTTCATTGTGTGTTTGGTTTAGTTAAAAAATGTTGTAAAAATCCATCATTATAATACCCTTTAAGGTATAATGTTGATAAATCTCATCATATTTGTACCTATAAGGGTATAAATTAGCCGAGCAGGTGGGATTCGAACCCACAATGTAGTCTTAGCCTAAGAATCCTGCCGTTTGGACTTTCTCATACTTTATCAGTCTGCAACATATCTACTACTGCTCGTAGCTGAGATATATGGAATCGAACCATATTGATGACCGCTTATACATCCTATACTTTCTTGGTAGCTACCCCAAGTACGTTACAAAGTTCGGTGTACTTCCTGTATTTGCAGTTTAATCATCGGACTTCCCACGAAGCCAGCGTTACCCAATCCGCCTTATCTCAATATTTGATGTCTTTCCATCAGTCAGAATATCTTTACATTTAAGTTGGTAATATTCATGAGGAGGCGTAATATTCGGCTCATCCAACCTTTGTTCGTGCATCATTGCTTATGCCAACAAATCTAACCTTATAGCAATATTTAAGTCAGGGTTACCTTATATGACATAATCCACTTGTTCAATCAAAAATTCAATTCTTGGATTTTCCTTGTCTAATCCTTTGTATAAAAATAATTCTGCAACCTTGTTATCATTATCAAAAGCATTAACCTCTTTATGTTGTAATAAATCCAAAATTACCTTTGAGCACCCATCCAAATCAGACTTCCTATTAGGATAATAAACCTTTAAATTAATTCTAAGGTTGCCTTCTATGTTTGCATCTTTGTAAACTTTACATTGCTCAATAAATGAAGCCTCATAATCTTTAAGTGCCTTAGTCTTATACATAAACTTACCACTAAAGCGATAAGAGTTAGACTTACTCGGTACTGTTCCGTAGATTACTTCCATTTGATACCGAAGCCTAATGAGAATATAATCCAAGAGAAATAAATTGATGTACTCTTATTCCATTTGTGGAGTGTGATGCAAGGCAAAATTTCAAGCCTATTCATAAATACTGTTATTCTTATTTTCATATTACATTGATTCAAGTTCGTCCATTACATCAATCCAAAAACTTTCTGATATTCTATCTAATTCACCATAATTGATAACTTTATCAACTGCAAACTTTGCCATCTCTAAGGCAATCGTTTCATTATACTCTTGCATTAATGCTTGAACATAAAATGATTTAGCTTGTTCTTTCGGTGTCATAGGTTTTCTATTTCTTGTTTAACTTCTTGCCAATAATTAAACTTAGCTTCAAATTCGTGATTAAATAAATTTGTAATACAATCAAGTGAACATATTTCAAGAATCTCATATATTGTAATCATTGCACATTGTTTTGCATCGGGCATTAAAAAATGTTTATTGCCATAATTAAACATATTGACTAATTCTTCTGCTTTTTCTTGCGGTGTCATTTACTTTGATTTAATTTTAAATAATCTCTAATTTTTAACCAATCAGATAAAGCCAATTGTATTTCTTTTTGCTTTTCAATTTCATCCCAATCATTTTTATTAATGGAATAATATTTCTTTTTCATTTTCTTTAAGATGCTCATAGATTACAACATTTAAGTAAAATAATAATTGTACTGATAGCAATTAGCCAATATGCTATTGCAACTGCTTTGTGATTAATCTCATCAAGGTGTTTCATTGGTATCTATATGGTGTTTTATTATTATGATGTCCCAATAATTTTGGTAATAATGTTTTATATTTTATACCACTTATAATTGAAGCATCTTTTGCAGTTTCATAAATTTCCCCTGTGTTTATATTAATAACCTTTTTACCAAAATATATGCTTCTTTTTCCCATTAATCCATTATCTGCTGCGTGTTTCATATTTTGGGCTCTTGTACACCATTCAAGATTTTTAAAATGGTTGTTTGACTTATTCCCATCAATATGATTTACTTCATTGCATTTTAATTCATTTTCATTTTCCAGAAAACATTGAGCAACTAATCTATGAACATAAATCATTTTGTATTTTTTATTTTGCTTCATTGAAACCATTTTATACCCAATTCCATTATCATAAACTTTAAGTATCGTCAGTTTCCTATTATGAACTTTTTGGACATCACCACAATCACTTATAAAATAAGTAAAATCAAATCCATTAATCTCTTTATATGCTTTCATAATTGCAAAATTTTTATTTTAGAAAAAGTGTATAATTTTTAAAATCAATAAAAATAATTTTGAAAAAAGAGGTAGAAAAAAATTCTACCCCTTTAAATAATCACTTTAACCTTATCAACTATATGAAAAACAATCTACTGCTATTAAATTGTGGAATTTTTGTCCATTAAATAGACTTTAATAAAGTCCTTGAACATTCCTTGCCAACCGATTCCAAATCTCTCATCTACTTCCTTCTTTAATGCGGTTGGAATTCTTACTGAAATTACTGATGTTGGCTCACCCTGGGGGCGACCTGCTTTTTTAGGATTTTCTATCGTTTTAATCTTCATTTTCTCTTGGTGTTATATCTTCTACAAATGTAAACAATTATTAATAATATTTGCAAACATTTATTAAAATAAAATTTTATAAATTAAAAAAGTGATAATTAAATTTAGCCCAACTATAATCCACAAAAGCATTCCAACCAATTTTAGAATTTGCCCCGAAAATTTCCTGGGACTATCAGCTTTTTTACCCAAATGTGCTTGCGGGAGATTTTCGGGATTTCCCCTGTTTCGAATGGTGCTATTTAGACTGCTTCTAAATAACGCTTGCCATGCAATTTTGTTATAATTTCCTTTTACTTTCTGTTTCGTGTGCATAATCTTTTTGTTTAATGTTTAATTTAAGGTACTAAATCTTGATTTTAAGGCACTTTCTACCCTTAACTAATACAAAGACCTTAGAAGCTACAAAAGTCGCTTAAAATCAAAGTATTGAGGTATTTTTAAGGTGCCGTTTTGCTGGCGGCAAATAAACTGTAATAATAACCCCTTAATTAGCCTTTCTTTTGCCGTGTATCGCTTTTAATTGCTTCACTTGATACATTGGTAAAGGTTTAAATAAATAAAGCCCACATAGGGCTATAAATAACAAAAGCCCAAAGCGGGCTAATTAATCAAAAGGAGTAAAATAAGCACACCCCCTATATATACGACAAAAGCCCCTATTTGGGGGCTCTTATCTTTTTAGCTAAATGTATCAATGTATTTATATTGGTCTGTATTGGTGTTCCAAATTGTCAATTCAATCCTTTTGCCTTTGTTCCTAAATTCATAGTCTAAGCATTCCAAAAATTTACTTTTAATTTCCTTTAAACTTGAATAGCCGAAATACCTTTGTTTTTCTATTAGTTCACCTTTGTATCTTGCAAAAATTACTATTTGGTCGGGTGTGTTTATTCTAAATCGTGTCATTGTTTTTTTTGTGTTTTGTAGGTTAAAAATTACATCCCAGAAAATGGCATTTCGTCAAAATTTGAGAAAAAAGTGTCTATTTCGTCTTGATATGCAAAAAATGCTTCGCGGGTAATTTTAGTGGCCAATAAGGAGGCTAAAAGTTCGCTATTGATATTTTCCAAAGATACCCCGTATTCAATCGCTATTTCTATACTTTCTGTTAGGCTAGTATCGTGTAAGGTCAAATATTTCATAGCCTCAGAATAGTAAATAATTTCGATTTCAAAAGCATTTCTTTCGTCTAATAAATCAAGAATTTCTTCAAAAGCATTTGAAAAGTCTAAATTTTGAAAATCATCTGTATCTAAGTAATCGCCTAAATTCAAATGCGTTAATTCGATTTCTTTAAAAAATGAAATAATTCTTTCAATGTGGATTTCAGATAGGTTGTTCATAATAGTATTTTTTAAAAGGTTAAAATTTCAAAAATGCCAATCTCTGGCGGGATTTTTTAAGATAGTAAAGAGGCAAAAGTTAAGGCAATAAGGACAACCGCCCATATTCCCAAAGTTTCCATAATGTCAGATTTTGTAAATTTGTCCTCACCTAAAATTAGTTCGATAATTTCGCGTTTTGTTGTGTGTTTCATTGTGTTGATTGATTAAGATTAAAAGATTATTTTTTGAAATTGTCATTTAGTTGGAATGCACAAAAACTAAAAGACATTAATACAGGGATATTAAAAATTAAAATAGCAATGTAATTAAATCGGTCATAATCAACGGTTACAAGTTGGTAAGCCGAAAGCATAAGAGCTAAACCTGATAGGATTAACATGAATAATAAGAAAGCGTTTTGTAAATTTTTCATTTTGTTTGTGTGTTAAGGTTAAAAGATTTTAAAGGGGGTTATTAGCCCCCCGTTTGGTTTATTTGTTTCTAAATGAATAATATATTTGAGAGTCTGTATAAAGGTTATAAATTCTAATAAAATCGTATGAATTAAAATCTACTCTTTGTAATTCAAATTCACAATCAATAACAGCATTTACAAAATGCAAATATTTAGAAAGACTATTAATATCTATGTCGCCAAATAATCTAATAAATTTTTCAATGTCGTTTTTTACTTGATTTTCAGTAGGTAGGATTAAATTTTTCATAATGTTTTTGTTTTGTGTTGTTTGATATGTCAAAGGTAATACTTGTAAACATAAATACAATAGCTTTATAAATTATTTTTACAAAATCACGAAATTTAGAATCATTCTAAATAAGGTGACTATATAAAATACTTATCCTAAACGCTTGCATCTTAATAAAAGTTTTACCTTTTTTCTAATTACAAATTACACCCTTTATTACACTATATATTACACTATATATTACACCCTTATTACTCTATTAAGTGTAATAAAATAGTATAATTAAAAAGTATATCTTCTATTGCCGTAAACATTAATTCAATCAGTTGAGGCTATATTTTAATCTTATCGAACCGATTAAATTTATACCGTGCCAGGATTTCTGATATTGTTTATTTTGCTTCTGTTGCACTTTCTTAGTAGTTCCCTTATGATTTGTCATTTAACTATATAAACTCCTTTAAACTCAAAGTTTAACCCCTTAAATTGAATATGCGGTTTATTTAGATTGAGTCTAAATAAGTAAATACAAGTAACCTGGGGCTATGCTCATAATCTATTAAGTTCTATACTTTGTATTCTCTTTGGTGTTGCCTTTGGTTGTCCTTTGGTCTTACCCTTTGGTTGTGTTGGTGTTGGTTGTGGTGTTGGTTGGTTATCCCTTGCGATTGATTGAATTTAATTGGTGGTTATTGTGGTTGATTATTGCATTAAACACAAGGTTTACCCTGTTGGCTACCCCCTTACTCCCACCTATTCCACACGGTGGATACCTTACCACCTACACAAAGTGTGTTATTGTGTTGTTTTGGTGCGTATTGTGGGGTAAACAGGGGTGAAAGGGTGAAAAGTGGTGGAGCAAAGAGGGGTAGGGGTAGTTGGTCTGGGTACCCAACAAAAAAAACCTAGGAAAATATGGGTAATACATGTAAACACCGCATTTAAAAATTAGGTAAAAACAAAGAAATTAGATTGAATCTAAATAAGAAGTGTTATGTTTGTGGTGTAAACATTATTAAGATTGGTTCTAAATAAGGCAAAAATCGGGTCAAACTCATGGATAAAGGTTTGGTTATTAGGTAGTTAAGTGTTATTTAGATTCATTCCAAATAAGAAAACATATATATTATATTATTATACTCTTTAGTGTAATACTTAGTGTAATGATATAGTGTAATACATTTTCGGTTAGCCAATTTTGAAAAAGAAAGTAAAAATCAATTCCACATAAAAAAAATATAAACCCAATTTGAAACCCTTAAACAACTACACTTATGAGTGAAGAAAAGAAAAGAGAGGTTCACCCAAATAGTATTAAGAACTTAAAGCCCGTTCAAAAGGGTGAGGTTCGTAATCCTAATGGCAGACCAAAGAGTATGATTAGGAAGGTCATCGAAGAAGCTGGTGATATTCTTGATGTCAAGCTAAGTAGGCATGATGTAATGAGTGTTACCGCTTTAGTTCAATCAATGACAGTTAGTGAGATTAAAAGAGTAGCAACCGATTCTCAAACTCCTGGTTTCATTGCCGTAGTAGCCAATGCCATCTTAGGTGATATTAAGAATGGAGAAATGAAGAATACTCAGTTTATGTTGGAGTTTCAGCATGGAAAGGCATTACAAGCTATTCAAATGGAAAAGGTAGTTAGAGAAGATATTATAGACCCAAGACAATTAAGCGATGAAGAAATTAGACAACGACTTTCGGAACTTCGAGAGAGAGATATTGAGGAGAGAGATTTCGAGGAGGTCATTTGATAACTTTGTAAAGTATATCAAGCCTGACTATGATATGCAATGGTTTCATAAAGTTATTGCCGACCATTTGGATATGGTTCTTGATGGCAAGATTAAGAAGCTAATGATATTTGTGCCTCCTCAACATGGAAAGTCTGAATTATCAACTCGTAGCTTCCCGACTTATGCTTTGGGTAAGAAGCCTAATCTGAAGATTGCTCTTGCATCTTATAACGCAACCTTAGCCGAACAATTTAGTGCTGAGATACAACGAAGGATTACGAGTGATGAGTATAAGATATTATTCCCTGATACTCGTGTTAGTGAAAAGAAGGGTGAAGCTATTCGAACTGCTGAGTTCTTTCAAGTAGTTGGAACAGGTGGTTATATAAAAGCCGTTGGTCGTGGTGGTTCACTAACAGGAACTGCCGTGGACTTAGGTATTATAGATGACCCCTTAAAAGACCGACAAGAGGCTCAATCTAACATTATCAAGGAGCAATTGTGGAATTGGTACACCGATGTGTTCGAAACTCGCTTACATAACGATTCCGCACAAATCATTATTCAAACTCGATGGTACGATGATGACTTAGCTGGTCGTTTGCTTGAAAGAGATGATGATTGGACAGTTATTGAGTTTCCTGCTATTCGTGAAAGAGCCGAGAATGATTATGACCACCGAAAAGAAGGTGAGGCTTTATGGGAGGCTAAACATAGTGCTGAGAAGCTATTAAAGGTAAAGAAAAATGAACCTTTTACTTTTGAATCACTTTATCAGCAAAATCCTAAGCCAAGTAGTGAATCATTGATTTATCACGATTGGCAAGTGTGTGAGTTCTTTCCGAAAGATGCCGAGGTTATTTTTAGTGGACTTGACTTTGGATTCTCTATTGACCCAACCGCTTTAGTGAGAATTGCTAAAATTGGTAATAAGTTGTACCTTGACGAAGTAATTTATGATAAAGGATTAACTAATTCCGATTTGGTTAAAAGGATTGAAATGTACCCCGATAAATTGGGGGAGATTTATGCCGATAGTGCAGACCCTAAATCAATTGAGGAATTACGCAGAGCTGGTGTCAAAGTTCTTAAATCTTTGAAAGGGAACGATTCCGTTAATCCTGGTATTAATAAATTACGAGAGTATGAAGTGTATTATACTCGTAGGTCAAAGAATATCAAGAAAGAAGTGGACAATTATCAATGGCTAACGGTTGGTGGTAAACCAATCAACAAACCGATAGATGATTTTAACCACGCACTTGATGCTATTAGATATGCGGTTTATACAAAGTATTCAAAAAAGAAACTTTTAATTTTTTAAACGATGGGATTATTCGATTTTATTACAGGCAAGAAAGCTATTTCAATTGAAAGCCAACAAATGAAGCAACAACAAATCTTCATGGGTGGTCAAACTTATTCTTTATACAACGCTGACTATCGTGATGCGATTCAGAATGGATACGAAAAGAATGTGGATGTGTATGCAATCATTAGTGATATTGCATCTCGTGCCGTTGAAGTTCCATTAGAATTATATCAAGCAAATAAGACTGACATAAAGAAGGCAGAAAGATATAAATCCTTAATGATGCGACCAAATGATAGAAGTATCATGGAAGCTAATGGCATTAAGAAGAAGAACTTAAAGGAATTGGAGGAGCATCCAATTTTGGCATTATTAAGACAACCAAACAATTACCAAACAACAAAAGAGTTTTTTGAGGCTATATTCTCTTGGTACTTGCTTTTAGGTGATGTTGGTATTTATGCGGAGGAAAGTCCAATTAAAAAGGGCAAGATTGAAAGACTTCATGTTATTGCTGCTAACGACTACCAAATCGTTACTGATGGATTTCGTAAGATTATAGGGTACAATATTTACTCTTTAAATGTAAAAAACATTGACCCTAAGTTTTTCTTATCGTTCCGTTCATTTAATCCTAACGAAACTAACTTCTTGAGCATTCCTCGTGGATTTTCTCCTTTGCAAGCTGGTTCTCGTGTATTACAAAAGGCAAATAGCGGAGAGGAAGTAGCAATTGAGAATTATGAAACTCGTGGTGCAGTTGGTATGCTTTATACCGATGACCCGAATGTTCAAGATATTAGTGGAACAGGTTATCAAGATTTGCAAGACCGAGTTTATGACAAAGTTTATAACTCAGCTAATCAAGGTCGTATTGCTTTCTCAAATACTAAGATGGGTTACTTGAAGCTATCTACGAGTAACATTGACTTAGACCTTCGCCAAATGAGCAAGTTATCTACTGAGCAGTTATGTCGCTTATGGCACTATCCTTATGTTCTTTTGAACTCGGATAACTTGACTGAAAGCAACTTGGCTCACTTTATCCGTAGAATGATTATTAACTGCGTTATTCCATTGCAATCAAAAGTATTGGAAAAAATGCTTGCATGGCTTGCTCCTACAATGAGCATTAACCCATCTCAATACATTTTACGATTTGATGTTGATGCTTATCCAGAGATGAAGCAAAACTTCTTGGATGCAGCAACTATCTTAGAGAAACTTGATGGAGTTCTTACTCAAGATGAGAAAAGGGTATTTATGGACTTTGAGCCAACAAATGACCCTATTATGCAGAATGTGTATATTAAGTCTAACCAAGTGCCTATTGGCAGTTTAAACATTGACCCTAACACAATTGGTTCTCCAATTATAGATGAAGATTAATATGGATTATATCGCTTCAATTATTGTTATAGTTAGTGCAGTTGCTTCTTTCTTGCTTGGGTTCATGATTACTTATGAGCCTGAGCATAAAAGAATTGAACGCAAAAAGGTTGAACGCATATTTAGAAACAAGAAATGACAGAATCACAATACATCCGAGCATGGACACGAAGGCATGATATAAACGAAAGAGGATTTTATGCTTTTCTCCAGACTAAATTAAACATTAAAACAAAGGCTTATATTAAAAGCCTTGATGGTAGAAATCCAAGCACATTTCACATTACATCGCACTTTAGCGATAAGTGGATGATGGAGATACTTAAAGATGCTTATTATAAGTTTGGTAGAAAGCAAAATGAGTTCTTAAACACAACTAATAAGAAAGCCGAAGATGACGAGTTTAATAACGCTTGGAATTTGGCAGTTCTTTTGCTTTTTAACAACCTTTTAGAGTTCATTGTGATACTTGGTATCATTCGAACAATTAAGAACGATATAAAGCGATTTGTAGAGGACAAGGTTAGTCAAGGAATACCTGCTAACGCTATTATTACTTTGCTTGCTTTATATCTTACGCAAAAGAATATTATTCGTGCCCAAATGATTGCAAGAACTGAAACTACTAAGATTATGAATCTTGCAAGTTTAGAGTGGGCTAAATTGGAGAAAAAAGAAATTAAGAAAAAGTGGATAGTAACAATGGATGGAAAAGAGAGAGCAACACATGGTGCTATGGCTGATTATCCTGCTATTGGCATTTCTGAAAAGTTTATCGTAGGTGGATTCCCAATGAATGCTCCAGGAGACAATAGTGCACCTGTATCCGAATTGGTTAATTGCCGTTGTGGCATTATGTTTGTATAGTTTGGTAATAATTAATTTTTGTTATATTTGCGAATATTGAATTAGATATGAGAGATTATAAAATAAA
>JACCDU010478008.1_pt1 | contig 36618 bp, 36 predicted proteins | sample 7446081 | NCBI WGS metagenome assembly JACCDU01 (sample SAMN15323447, study PRJNA562643) | freshwater metagenome | isolation source: river surface water | place: USA:Blue River Watershed | collected 2017-08-17
GCAGGGCGGCCAGTGAAATACCAATCAGCAGCAAGGAAATAACAAAGCCAACCCACTTTTTACGTGCATCAATAGAAACTCCTCCCCAAATAGAAAATGGCAACCAAGCTAACAAAATAAAAAATAAGATTTGCCCTGTGCGCGAAGGCAAAACAAAAACCACATTCATCGCAGAAAAGAGCATGCACAAACAATAAAAGAACTTTTCCCGAGGACTCACCTCTGAAGAAAAGAATGCAACTGCGACAACAAAAAGCAAACAATTCAACGCGCTGAGTGTGATGTATGAGTGAGTACTGCACCCCGCCGCAGCACAATCACCAATGTTGGTCCACCCAAAATAGTTCGAATACGATACAGCCAGCCCTGACAACAAAGAAAAGAACAAAACCTTGACGAAAACAACTCTGTCTTTTCGTTCTTGGAAAAATGGCATAACCAGTGGAAGAATTAACAGTTTCTTATATTTGCTAATCCAAGCTACTGAAAAAGCCAAGTCAGCGTCCGCCCAAACAGTACTCAGGCATAGCAGCGCAAAGCAAACCAATGACGCTTTTACAACTGGACTACTTGCAATCAAATGGAAATCATGAAACCATTTTTTAGAAAAAATGGCACAAATGATGAAGCCAACCAACGCCAAGTTGGCACCTGCTGTTGAAAACGAAAGGCATGCCAACATGGCAAAGCAGCAGTAGCGCGCTGCATTCTCAAAATTTACATTCATCATTCATCTACGGAAATGTTTCGCATTTAAATCTTTAGCCGCCAACAAAGGCTCCCCATCGATCAAATGCAGCGGCCACTCAATACCCAAGCTTGGGTCGTTCCACAAAATACTGCGCTCATGCTCGGGGTAGTAATAGTCGGTGGTTTTGTACAAAAACTCGGCGCTCTCGCTCGTCACCAAAAATCCATGCGCCAAGCCTGCGGGTATCCAAAGTTGCTTTTTGTTTTCTGCAGATAGCTCAAGCCCAAACCATTTGCCTAACGTAGGCGAGCCTTGGCGAATGTCCACCGCCACATCAAACACCGCACCTTGCGTGACGCGCACCAGCTTGCCCTGCGCATGCTGGGTTTGGTAGTGCAGGCCACGCAGCACGCCTTTGGCTGACTTGCTATGGTTGTCTTGCACGAAAGTTTCTTGGACACCCGTGGCTTGCTCGAAGTCGCGCGCGTTGTAGCTTTCAAAAAAGAAGCCTCGGGTATCGCCAAATACTTTGGGTTCTAAAACTAAAACGCCCTCTAGGGGCGTTTGCATCACTTGGTAAGGCATGGGCTTACTTTAACAAACCCAGCAGGTATTGGCCGTAACCATTCTTCGCCAGTGGCGCAGCCAGTTTTTGCAAGGCGGCTGCGTCAATCCACTTTTGGCCAAAGGCAATTTCCTCAGGGCAAGCCACCATCAGGCCTTGGCGCTTTTGCAGCGTGGCAATAAAGCCCGCTGCATCTTGCAAGCTGTCATGCGTGCCCGTGTCTAGCCACGCATAGCCACGGCCCATGATTTCTACATTCAATTGACCCAGCTCTAAGTAGCGTTTGTTGACATCGGTAATCTCTAGCTCACCGCGGAGCGAGGGCTTCACGGCTGCGGCAATGTCGCACACCTGTTCGTCGTAGAAATACAAGCCTGTCACAGCGTAATTGCTTTTTGGTTTGGCGGGTTTTTCTTCGATGCTCAAGGCTTTGAATGCGCCATCGAACTCCACCACGCCATAGCGCTCGGGGTCGTGCACATGGTAGGCAAACACACTAGCGCCACTGGAGCGGGCATCAGCGCTGTGCAGCTGCTTGACCAAATCATGGCCGTAAAAAATGTTGTCGCCCAGCACCAAAGCACTGGGGTGATCAGCCACAAAGTTTTTACCAATGATGAAGGCTTGCGCCAAACCATCGGGGCTAGGCTGCACCGCGTATTCAATGTGCATGCCCCATTGGCTGCCATCACCCAACAACTCTGCAAAACGTGGTGTATCTTGCGGCGTAGAAATAACCAACACCTCACGAATACCACTGAGCATCAGCGTGGTGAGTGGGTAGTAAATCATGGGTTTGTCATACACGGGCATGAGCTGCTTGCTCACCGCCTGTGTGACGGGGTACAGGCGTGTACCCGAACCACCGGCAAGGATGATGCCTTTGCGTTGTTTGGTCATGTTTTTTCTTTAGAGTATTTCAGTCAGCATGCGGTCTACCCCTTGTTGCCAAGGCGGCAGCACAAGGCCAAAGTCCTGTTGCAGCTTCGTCGTGCACAAGCGCGAATTGAGCGGGCGCGTAGCGGGCGTGGGGAAAGTGCTGGTGGGCACGGGCGCAATGTCTGTCACCTTCCATAGCAGGTCGGGCCGCAGGGCTTTGGATTTGCTGATAGCGTATTGAGCGTAGTCATGCCATGTGGTTTCACCCGAAGCCACAAGGTGGTACACACCACCCAAAGAAATGTTCTGCGTATTCAGCACACGTCGTATGGCATGCGCAGTGACATCGGCAATCAGGTCTGCGCCTGTGGGTGCCCCGTGTTGGTCGTTAATGACGGTCAGTTTGTCGCGCTCTTGCGCCAAGCGCAGCATGGTTTTGGCAAAGTTGCCGCCACGTGCGGCATACACCCAGCTGGTGCGGAAAATCAAATACTTGCAGCCGCTGGCCACAATGGCCTTTTCACCATCCAGCTTGGTTTGACCGTAAACGTTGAGCGGGCCTGTGCCTTCGCCCTCTTGCCGTGCATGGTTGCCGCTGCCATCAAACACATAGTCAGTCGAGTAATGCACCAGCCATGCGCCTATTTGTGCAGCGGCTTTGGCCAATGCGGCTGGGGCATCAGCGTTGAGCAGCTTAGCCAACTCGGGTTCAGACTCTGCTTTGTCTACCGCCGTGTAAGCGGCAGCATTGACGATGAAGTCTGGCTTGTAGGTCAATACCGTTTGCGCCAACTGCTCGGGCTGGCTTAAATCTCCGCAGTATTGCGTGCTGTACCGGTCGAGCGCCAGCACCTCACCCAAAGGGGCCAGGCTGCGTTGCAGCTCCCAACCCACTTGGCCGTTTTTGCCCAGAAGCAAAATTTTCATGCGGGTCAGGCCTTACGCGCCATATTGCTTACCTACCCATTGGCGGTAAGCCCCACTGGTCACGCCCTCCACCCAAGCTTGGTTGGCCAAGTACCACTGCACAGTTTTTCGGATGCCCGTCTCAAACGTTTCTTGTGGCTTCCAGCCAAGGTCGCGCTCAATCTTGCGGGCGTCAATGGCGTAACGTCGGTCGTGACCAGGGCGGTCTTTGACGTAGGTTATTTGCTCGGCGTAGCTCTTGCCATCTACACGGGGCTTGAGTTCGTCAAGCACTGCGCACAGGGTGTGCACCACTTCAAGGTTTGGCTTTTCGTTCCAGCCGCCGATGTTGTAGGTCTCGCCCACTTTGCCAGCTTCTAGTACACGGGCAATGGCACGGCAGTGGTCTTCTACATACAACCAATCACGCACTTGCTGGCCATCGCCATAAATGGGCAATGGCTTGCCAGCCAGTGCGTTAAGTAGCACCAAGGGAATCAGCTTTTCTGGGAAGTGATACGGCCCATAGTTGTTGCTGCAATTAGTAGTTAACACAGGCAAGCCATACGTGTGATGCCATGCGCGCACCAAATGGTCGCTGGCAGCCTTGCTGGCTGAATAGGGGCTATTGGGCTCGTAGTTTTTGGTTTCTGTAAACGGCGGGTCGGTGGGCGTCAACGTGCCATACACCTCATCAGTCGATACATGCAGAAAGCGGAATGCTTCTTTCTCGGCCGCTGGCAGTTCTTGCCAATAAGCGCACACGCTTTCTAGCAAGTTGAACGTGCCCACCACGTTGGTTTCAATAAAGTCACCGGGCCCGTGGATGGAACGGTCTACATGGCTTTCAGCAGCAAAGTTCAGCACAGCGCGGGGCTTGTGTTCGGTCAGCAGCTTAGAAACCAAAGCACGGTCCCCAATATCGCCCCGCACAAAGATATGGCTAGGGTCGCCCTTGAGTGCTTCCAAATTGACCAAATTGCCTGCGTAGGTAAGTTTGTCTAAATTCACCACGGTTTCGTTTGATGACGATAGCCATGTATGGATGAAATTACTGCCGATGAAGCCAGCGCAACCTGTAACCAATATTGTCATTGAACACCTTCAATTTCTTCGCTACTTTGTGCACACCACACCCAATCCACAACATTGCCTTCAGGCTTATAGCCAGGCACTATGCTTTGAATAATCTGCCGTATCTGTGGCACATCATTGCGTTCTACAGCTTGCATTAGTTTTGCGAGATGTTCTTGCAAGTTGCTCCAACTTATAAAATCCTCATGCGCCTTCATAATGCGAGAATGCACCGTTGGTATTGGATTGTCGCCAATCAATAGTTCTTCATACAGCTTTTCGCCTGGACGCAAACCAGTCACCTCAATGGCGATATCACCTTCTGGATTTGATTCATCAGACAGCGTCAACCCTGATAAATCAATCATTTTGCGCGCCAAATCGATGATCTTCACCGGCTCGCCCATATCCAATACAAATACGTCACCACCGGTGGCCATGGCACCTGCTTGAATCACCAATTGCGCAGCTTCAGGAATTGTCATGAAGTAACGCGTGATGCGTTCATCAGTAAGGGTAATTGGTCCACCGAGTTGAATTTGTTTTCGGAAGAGCGGCACAACGGATCCCGATGAACCAAGTACGTTACCAAACCGCACCATCGACAAGCGCATGCTGCATCGGTCCTTTTGAACCTGCTCCGCCATCGCCTGCAGCACCATTTCGGCAAGCCGCTTACTTGCCCCCATCACATTAGTAGGGCGCACAGCCTTATCAGTACTGATCAGCACGAAGTCGCTCACACCATGAGCATTGGCCTGTTCAGCCACGACCCATGTACCAAGTACATTATTACGAACGCCCTCTGCAGGATTGTGCTCGACCAATGGCACATGCTTATATGCGGCCGCGTGGTAAACCGTATGCGGCTTCCACGTTTTCATAATTTCGGCCATGCGGGCCGCATTACGCACATCTGCGAGCAATGGAACCAACTCAATGCTGCGCATGTTTGCCTTCTCGCCGCCATCTTCCATAACTTTGCGCAAATCTTGCTCTATCGCGTACAGAGCGAACTCATTCAACTCGACAAGCAGCAAAGTTCTAGGTGATGTTCTTAGTATTTGACGACATAACTCGGCCCCAATCGAGCCACCTGCCCCCGTAACTAACACTACTTTATTTGTGTTGTTCTTAGCCATCAATCCTAAATTAGGAGACACCGGTTCGCGGCCCAGTAAATCCTCAATATCCAACTCTTTCAAATCTGACATTACCAACCTACCACTGGTCAGTTCCATCAGGCCCGGTAACGTCCGAACGAGTAGCTTATATGGCAGCAAGCTTTGAATTATTTCATTCCGTCGATTGCGTGAAACAGAAGGTAGCGCCAAATATATTTGCGACACATTCAACTTACTAATTGCTGATTTGATTTTCTCCGGCGCAATAATTGGCAAGCCATTAAGTGAATGTCCATGCAGGCGATCATCATCATCAACGTAACCTGCAACAATAACTTCATGAGCCTGTCCAAGGCCAGTTGCTAACTGCCTTCCAGCCGAACCGGCACCATATATCAGCACTTTGGGGACTCCATGTCGTCTTTTTCGACTTCCATGGCCACCCAATATGCGTCTAACGAACAAGCGTGACGCAACTACGCCAACAGAAAAAATTATTGGCTGGATCAACCCCATCGATCGCGGAACGCCATCCACACCGACAACCAGAAACACGAGCGCATATGCTGCACCATATATCAACAATGCTTTACTTAATGTAAAGAGCATCTGGATACCCGCATATCGGAATATGGCTCTATACAGACCGAATACTGTAAACAGGGGAACTGCTATCAACACCCCCACTATCAGCATCCAGCTTTGAATGTGCTCCCAAGGCTGTACAGATTCAAATCTCAAGCTGACAGACGCAAAACTTGCCGCCGCACATAGCAGCACATCGCTACCAATCGCGATCACTTGCTTCTGCAATCTAGACAATTGCAAAAGATTTACCCTTAAATAACTACCAACCATATTTAGAATGAATCACTTCCAAGCCCAATAACCTACCCATACAACAAAGAATGCTACAACAAGAGCATTCGCAATTAACCGCCCCCAAATAAACCCATCCATTTCTGCGGCCAAAATTTGAGAATCTCGGCCTCGCATCATGACCGGATCAGCATACAGCATCAACAACAATGTAGAAGCAAAATTCATAAATTGCCCCATATACACCGCTGACATTCGATATTCAGGCATTATCTTAGTTATCACAAAAGGCAGGAATATGGCAGCATTTAAAAACAAGCAAATGCAGAGCGAAATAACAACATGAGCTGTACGCGCTTGGCCAATTGGCCTCCAAAATTTGACACCCAAAAGCGCCCTCGCTGGCATAAATAAAATAAATCCAAATAATTTATGCATAACCAGCTCAACAGTCCGAAAACGCACAAATGCAACCAACAATATCAACCCAAGCAAAAAACCCCAAAGAATCAGCCCTGAAAATCGTACATCTTTATTTGATTCAAAAACGAATGCAAGCGCAAAGGCTGATGCAAGATTAAGAATTCGGGCCAAATAAAGTACCCAATTAGCAAGCGCCAGACCCTCAGACCTATTTTGAGTTACGTCACTCAGACGAATATACAGGGCATAAACATCAAGCCAAATCGCCGCCATTATGCATACCGCAACAAATATCTCTACGTACACATTAACCTACCGATGCTTGTGAAACGACCCGACGAATTGCATCACACGTTTGGGTAATCTCTTGCTCATTTAGTGTGGGATGCACCAAAAACATCAACGATGTCTCGCCGAGCTGTTTTGCCACTGCCAAGCGTTCCGCTGGCCGCCAACCTGTTCCATCGAACGCTTTTTCCAAGTACACCTCAGAACATGATCCCTGATAACAAGGCACGCCAAGAGCATTAATCTCATCAATGATTCGATCTCGCGTCCACCCTTGTTTAAGCTGCTCTGGTTTTACATAGACATAGCACTTGTAGTGTGCATGCACACACCCTTTATCATCACATGCCCCTGGGCAACTTTCACACTTTACCTCCGGCACCCATAGCGCGTCAAACTGCGAGCACACTTCCCATATAGAGTGGGCGTTGCGTCTGCGCGCCGCCGCCCATGCTGACATACGCGACAGTTGAATACGGCCAATCACAGCCTGCATTTCTAGCATGCGCCAATTAGTCCCAAAGCTTTCATGCAACCACCTGAAGCCAGGTGGATGCTGCCTCTCATACACCGCCTCATAACTTTTGCCATGGTCCTTGTAGGACCACATACTGCGCCATAGCGCCTCATCGTTCGTGGTAACCATACCCCCTTCGCCACCGGTGGTCATGATCTTGTCTTGGCAAAAACTCCAAGCCCCCACATCCCCTATACTGCCGACTGGATGACCTTTGTACTTGGCCCCATGCGCCTGCGCGCAATCCTCAATCACTTTTAAATCATACTGTTGTGCGAGCGCCATGATTGGATCCATATCGCAAGGCCACCCTGCCAAATGCACGCAGATCACAGCCTTGGTTCGTGGCGTCAGCACTGCGGCTATCGTGCGCGCAGAGATATTGCCCGAATCCGGCTCTACATCAGCAAACACTGGTATTGCACCTGCATTCACTACACAAGAAATGGATGCAATAAAAGTACGCGGGGTAACTACCACCTCATCACCTGGCCTGACACCCAAGGCCATTAACGCTACATCAAGCGCCAGCGTACCATTGGTCAGTGCCACTGCATACGTTGTGCCACACCATGTGGCAAACTCCTTTTCAAACTCACGGGTCTCGATGCCCGTCCAATAGTTCACCTTATTGGACATCACCACGCGACGCACTGCATCTGCCTCTTCGGGGGTGAAACTGGGCCATGGGGAAAAGGGCGTGTTCAACATCTTGTTTCTTTATTTTTAATCAAGGGGCGTGCTGGATTACCCACCACCGTCACACCCGGTGGCACGCTCTTTGTCACAACCGCACCCATACCCACCACCGCCCCACGGCCAATAATCAAAGGCGTGCCGGGTAGGCCTTGTTTGATGACGGCACCCGCACCAATGTAGGCATGGTCATCAATATGCACATTGCCGTTGCACATTACCCCGGGGGCAAAAGTGACATAGTCACCAATCACGCAATCGTGCTCGACGTAGCTGTATATGTTGGCGTGGAAATGCCGTCCAATACGGATGTTGCTGGTTAGTGTGACAAAGGGGCACAACACCGCACCCTCGCCCAGCTGTACATCGTCGAGCTGCACAACATTAGACGCCCGCACCTCATAAAACTGCACGCCATCGGCCGCACATCGTTGCACCAAGTTCTGGCGTACATGACTATTGGCAATTGCTATATTTATGTAACGCATGCTGGCCGGTTCACTCAGCCACTGCGCATATGTCAAAACTCGCTGACCATTTACAAAGAGGTTTGACGGGTTATCGTCAACAAAAACCAAGTCGCAAATACCAGCATCTAAGCATCGCTGCAGCTTATGACGAACAATTGGCAATAAACTACGTCCACAGCCACTAACACCGAATATAGCGTAACGCTTCATAATTTAATAACCCCATATAGACATCGACACTTCATAAATTTCAGCACAACAGACACAAACCGCCTCAGCCCTCAAATATCAACGCACAATAATTAAAGTTTATCATTTCAACTCTAGAATGTAATATTCATAATAACTTCCTCTGCACAAATATTCATCGACGACATTTAAACGTAACATTGAAGAAATAATTGTCGCAATCATGTATTTAAAAAAAGTAAGTTTGTAATGAACCCTAAGCAAACACCCCTTCTCTTTAACCAAGTATCCGACATCTGAAAATATTTCTTCAACCAAAACCATTTTTTAATTTAAGTTGCATCCCCTCTCAATCAAACAATCAATGACCAACTCTGTAGGCTTAGTTATGAAAATATATCTAGGTTTATAATATTTTACATACCTACAAAACACCGTAGGATCAGAAAATAACTGTATAGAATTATTAATTGAAATAAGATCAGGCTTAAAAGACACGTCCTCTTTAATGGGCTGTGTAATATCACAAACTATAAAATTGTGATTTAAAGGCGATGTTGGAAAGTTTTGATCCATACTCACCCCTTCATGAATGAGATTCTCACAAACCAAACCCTCAACAAATCCACCACTACCAGCACATATATCGAGCACCTTAAGCTTTTCACCATTAATATAAAATTTACTTCGATATACAGATATCCATGCCCTAACATTAACGTGCGTTGCTAACGCATTAATTTTACGCCTAAACCACACCTTATACATAATAATTCCTTGATTGAAAAAAAAAGGACATCTACACTCAAAAATTTGATAATGCGCAAAACTTACATGCAAATTAAAGCCCACCAATACTGCCAACTTAAACAAACTTATGCACAAATAATAAGCAAAGAAGCAACAACCAAACCACTCTGAAAAAACCAGTCAAGCTCACCATAAAATGCAAAATAGATATATATCAAAATAAACCGCAAGAAATATAGAAAGAAAAATCAATAAAAATTAATATATATTTACGTTTCATACTAATTTCCTTTAAACTTAGATGCAGTAGACTCCCCCTCATAATTAATTCCTTCACGATTCAGAACTTTTTTAATTGTTGCCAATAATATTTGAATATCAAGCCATAAACTTTTATTATCAACATACCAAATGTCAAGTTTGAACTTCTCTTCCCAACTGATTGCATTTCTTCCATTAACTTGCGCCCATCCAGTTATTCCAGGGCGCACATTGTGACGACGAGCCTGATCTTCTGAATACATCGGTAAATACTCCATTAGCAACGGACGAGGTCCTACTAAACTCATATCACCCTTAAGGACGTTCCATAGCTCTGGCAACTCATCGATGCTTGTGGAACGCATTAGTTTGCCAAAGGGCGTTAGGCGCATTGCATCTGGCAATAAGCAACCATCCTCACCTCGCTCAGAAGTCATTGTGCGAAATTTAATCATTTCAAATGGTATGGCATGCATACCCGGTCTAACCTGACGAAAGAACACAGGGCGACCAAATGTGAAATAAATAATCACAATAAGCACAAGCATCGGAATCGTAAGAATAATTAATCCGATAAGTGCAAGGATAAAATCTAGAACACGCTTCATTTTATTCCTCAGTAACCCACTCAACCCATGCATCAGAAAGGATATTACGATCAAACTGAGTCTCTGCTAATTTTCGAGCATTGTACCCCATGATCTTCAACGCATCACTATTCGCAGCTGCGAACTCTAGCGCATCAGCAAAAGCTTCAGGATCATCTGGTGGCACACTGAATCCACATTGATGCTGTCCAATTAAATCTGAAATCCATCCAGGATAATTGTTCAAAACTGGTAATCCTGCAGAAATATAGTCAAAGAATTTATTGGGTGAGGTGCCGTAATAAAATGAAGGAATATTTGCCAACACTTGCAACCCCAAGTCAGCAGCTGACATCAATCCAGCTAATCGCCCCTTAGTCACCGGATCATGAAAAATTACATTATCCAGGGCCTCGTGCTTTGCACGCTCAAGTAATTTTGACTTTAACTTGCCCTGACCAATTAAAATAATTTTAATATTTGACAGTTGTCGTTTCTTAAGAACAGAGGCGGCAGATAATACAGCATCTAATCCATTAGCTTCGCCATGTGTTCCAGAAAATACAGCCATAAAGTCCGAATAATGAACATTAGCGGGACGCCAATACTGCAAATCTATGGAAAATAAATCTAAATCGCAGCCGTTAGGTATTGCAATAATGCGATTATTTGCCACACCTTTGCTCGATATGCCTTTAACGATTCCTGGAGAAAGCCCAATCAGTTTATTAGCAGAACGGTAACTTAACGTCTCGAAAGAATCCAAAAACCAAAGCAAAATTGGATTGCGAATTACCCCCATAGCACGTGGCAACTCAGGCCATAAATCCCTCACCTCAAAAACAAAACGCTTGCCCAGAATCCAACGCGCAACTATACCTGGCAAAGCGACGGTAAGTGGCGTTGAAGTAGCAAACAAAATATCATATTTAACAGTCAACGAAACTTTTATACATCGAAATGAAAAAAGCAAGAAAATAAAAATACGTTTAAAAAATGAGAGTGAATTGCTATAAGCTAAGTCAAACTCAATTACATCAATCCCATCCACTTGGCCACAACGCATGCCACTCGAGAAAGGGTGAGAAAGCCCAGTCACACCTCCATCATAACGACCGCACACCAAAGTTACTTGATGACCACATGCAATCAATTTAGTACACATTGCATATGATCGCGTACCCGTCGATCCCGCAGGAGTGGAAAAGTGTTGGTGAAAATATAAAATTCTCATGAGTTAACAAAGATCTTGAAACTTATAAAAGCAACAACGACCATCATAGCCATTGATTGCAAAGAAATTTACAATTAAAAACTCACCTGATATAACAAATTTACATGTAGGATATTGAAATAAACGAAATGGTAAACCATCACATTCAAAATTGGAATACTCTTTAAGCATGACACCATCATAAGAATAAAATGAAACTGTAGCTGTAGAAAAACAACTTGGCAAAGTTGATGAAAACCACTTTTTCAAAAAAGGCAGGTCTTTACTCTCAATACTAGCCTCTAAATTATTCGAGAAATACAACACCCCGTCAAATGACACACCATATATAACAGATGCTGGCAATGGTACAGATTTGATTATATCACCGGAAACAAGTGATAGGTGAATTATGAAATTATCATTCGAGGTAGTATCAGTAGCATATATTAACTCATCACCACGTACAAATCCAGCACTACCACGATAAACCTGCTCTCCATACAAAAATTTATTTAATTTTAATGAATTAAATTTTTTCTCCAAAATCCATATTGAAGAGGCTTGTTCAAAATCACCACATAGCACAATACAATTTGATAACGGGCGATTTATACTGATAACCGAGTGGACATGATTAATAACACCAGCACCGAATGAATCTACTAACTCAAATGAATCCTTGCACCAAGAATATATTTTCACATTATTAAGTTTTGGATTTGAAAAATATTCCCCACATAATAAGCTACTAGATTCAGGTAGTGGCAACGGATTCAAAGGACATTTAAATTTTGAGAAAACGCCTTTAGAAATAATTTCAAAGGAAGCAACATCAAGAACCCAGTACCTACGCTTTGACCAAAAATATAAGCAAGAACCTGAAACGCATGAATTTAAAATATTTAGTCGCAATATTCTCTGAATTAATCGTGGAAGCAAGCCAAACAAAACAAGCGCAGGGCTAGTTGTTATATCTACAACCCTTAAATTTACTGAATCTAATTTTAATACACAACCAAACCTTACAACATACAAATAGCCTTTAACAAGACCTAGACCATAACCATTGATTGATTTATTAATTTTACTATCCATAGTACCTCAATCAATAATAATTAAAAACAATTAAAATAATTAGAATAATTAGAATACATCATTCACAATGGTATTAAGCCCTATAAATACTAAAATTACGATTTTGTATAAAATTTAAAAATAAATTTTTGGTCTTAATCAATATTGACGGGTTATAAAAATTAAATGGAGACAACTTCTTTCTAAAAGTGTCAAATCTGATTCGAAATAAGATCTCACGAAGTAAATAGTTACGACTGGAATAGCTGATAAAGTCAACAATATACAACTGCACACACGAAGACTCATCGCGCTCAGAACAAGCTAATAGATCCGAATCTCTCAAGTAAATACCAATTGAATACAAATACAATCTCGCAATATCACTCTTGATCAAATGTAATTGCGAACGCAATAAAGACAAGTCAGGCTTATATCCGTTTGCAACTTGCTTAATCACTATCAAATAATTCAAACGATAATCATTAGTCGCAAACAATGACTTTGAATCCGATTCAAGAATATTTTTTGCAGATATTAAAAATTCATAATCCGCAGTGGAAATTGTGCAGTTAACAATATTATTTGAAACGTCAATAATATCAAGGTTCAGTCCTGCAGCGTATAAGTTGCAAACTGTATCAATTGCATCCAAATTAATTTCATTATGAGAAAAACTAGACTTCACCATTATTGCAGTATGACTAAAATCATCAAAAGCTGATGAGCAGAATAATCTCGGACCTAAATCAATCAATTTAAAAGAATTGTACCTATATTCAGATACCGACTGGGCACCAACCGAATTTAATTGACCACGTCTGTGGCCATTAGACGAAATGAATGTACCATTTTCTCGAATTTTTCTGTGGAAAAAATCAATGTAACTAGTAGCAACAGAAAGAGGCATTTCACCTAAACTATCAGTATTCAGCCCCATATCAAAATGAACACTCTCTGGAATATGTTCAATATATTCAGGGATTACAAAATAAATAGTCTTTAATTCTAGAGCGGAACATTCATCAAGGCCGACAAATTTAAAATTCCAGTCAGGTAGATTTTGAGATAGGAAATATACACTATTGATTAGATTCTCTCTGAGGTCGACCAACGTATATGTATCTACAACTCCCAGCTGTATCCATTGAAGGCATGCCGCACCATATCCAGGGCCAACTTCAATTATGTTTAGATTACTATTTTGAAAACCATGCAAATTTATTTTAGAAAAATACTCAGAGGTTCCAAGCAGATTCCACAGAAATGTCATATTAACCAATTTGCCATTGAAGTTAAACATTTCTGGTGATCCACATTTTGACGCAGTAGTTCTGTCAAAGACCTCTTGATTTAAATGATCCAAGAAGTATTTATACAAATGCTCACCATCATTAGTAATCACTTTTGGCGGCTTTCCCGTACCAAGGGCCTGATTAGAAAATGGTGATAGAAAGTTTGAAAGCCCCCTTTCAACCTCCTCAATATCATCACTTATAGAATACTTGTCACGCCTTGAAAGGTAATTTGCCCACAGATTAGATGTTGCAGAAAGACTCCCAACTTCCGATGATTTAATATATTTAAAATACTTAGTCAATAAATAATTTGATTTGCCCAGCATGTTATTCCTTTCAAAAAATTAAAATTTGTTGCTTTAGATTGTATATTTTATATTCAATTATGCATAGTATTAATCTATATATCTCATCTTACAAGACAAAAAGAATACCAAGAAATATAGAAACGATGGTGAGATTAACAAAAAAATCTCAAAAGCATCTGCAAATATTATATTTGCAAATATGTATATGAAGGCCAAATAGCCCATGAATGGAATTGAAGTTATTTTGAAAAGAAATTTTTTTATGAGATAAGCAGCAAGCACACCAAAAATCATCCAAGTCTGATACATAGAGTACAAAAAACCCGGCGAAGATCCACCAAGTCTAAATCCATGAATATCATAATAAATGGCGTCGGAGAGAGACTTATACTCATGATAACGAATATTGCCTGAAAACAATGTGTATAGTCTATCAATAAAAGATATGGATATCAAGTTGAGGTATGATAAAAAATCACCAACTATTGCTTTACCAGTCAACCATAATGCGAATGATTCCATTCTTATTGATAACCTAGATAATATCCAAGAAATTAGAATTTCAAAATCTGGTATATCACTGCCGAATTTTACGTATACTAAAATAGAAATTAGTACAGAAATAAGTATAGCAAAACTTACTACACCAATTCGATTGAAAATAGCTAAGGATGATGCAATTAATAATATACTACCATCACCATCGGAATTCAATAACTGAAAAATGAAATATAGATTCAAAGAAACAATTCTATAGAATGTCAAATTGGAGCCAACAGAAACAAAAATAAGCGAAAGCCACGCAGTCATATTGAGAACATACAACATACCAGCGAAGCCAAAAAATGCGCCTCCTTGGTATCGCATTCCATCATTTTTGACTATCGCAGTTAAAAACAATATTAGAAAAGAAATAAAAATATGAGTGGTGAAATTTATTTCGAAAAAAGTTATCTTTCTATCAATTTTAATCCGCGATATTAAATACCCTATTAAAATAGCAACAAAAGCTAAAAAAACAATACTACCAATCTCAGAATCTGTCCGATTATCAGTGTATAGACTTGGCAAACCATGCAGGACACGAATTAGATAAGGTATAACATCCCATGCTATCATACCAGCAAAAATAATTATGAATTTATTTTTTTGCATTGGTTTTAGAATATGCGTAGATACTCTTAAAATTATACCAATTAAGTAGGCATGATACTGCACCACAAATCGGCACTACATATACCGGAAAGATTTCAAAGGATGCGAATAAATACACAGCAGTGAGCATTGAATATGTAACAAATATAGAACGAAGATAGAAATAAAATAGAACATTAGGATCAAATAGCCAAGGTGAAATAGCATAGGCAATACTTGATATTGCAGTACTTATAGCTTCCAGGAGTAGCAAGGTTGACAAAAATATGTATATATTTAAAAATGAATCATTAATAATTCCAAAAATAAGCACCAAAAATAAGATGGCACTAAAAGTTAAAATTTGCACAGTCATAACATTAGCATCGACAAGAGAAAAATACTTATGAGGCTTACAAATTATTAACCTTCTTCGAAGAACAATAAATTTCACACTAAGACTAATTGTCAAAATCTGTGCAATTTGCGAAAGTATAAAATAAGCATGTGCGACTTCAGAATACAACAGGCTAACAATTAATCTAAGAAAACTTGGAGCGCCATTATTAGATAAACCAACAATAACAAATTTCAAATCTTTAATAATCCAACTTACATTTAAAAAATTAATGGTTATCAAGAATTGAAATTCTCGATATAGCATATATGACAATAAACAAATGCAGAAAGGCATTAAGATTATTGCAATGCGAGTCATTTCTAAATTAAATTGGACACTAAAAAATACAAGAATAAACATCCATAATGCTCTAAATATCTGAATTAAAAGCCATTTATAACTAGACCTATAGTACTCGTAGTATCGACACAACTCATCAGACATTTTTTCAATAGTAAAGGCAAAAACAATCACCATTGCAATTAAGATGTCTACACTAAAGAATACGTTTGCAACGGCCAAAAATAGAAATGCTGTAATTGCAATTAATTGCAAAAGTTTAGTTGTATACTCTCTAACGTATAGTAAATTAGAACTAGTTATGTGTTTATAAAAGTTTATCTCAATCGGTATCGATGATGCAGCCAATAAGATCATCGAAGTCGGAATAATGCTAACAATAAAATTTGATTCAGGGATAAATAAAGCCTCAAACAAGACCGCTAGAGGCCGCAAAGCAAGTGAAAAGAAGCGCGTTAGAAGTACAGTTAGCATACTATCTACAATACTATAGCTCGTTCATATGATTATTTAAATCTTATTTTTTTTCAATCGTATACTATATCAATTAAAGCACATAATGATGATTCATAAATAATAATTAGTTATAGCGTAGCGATTATTTTTGTAGCAAGGACCAGCTCTATGTATGCAAGATACATTAATAATATAAGAAGCTCCCTTTTTACAGGTTAAAGGTGATTTCATATATCCATTTTGAATTAACTTATTAACATAAGAATCATCAAAACTTTGATATAGACGATGTGTTGATGTGAAATCACTCAACCGGAATAAGTTCCCTATAATAAATTCCTTTAATTTGAAAAAATTAGTGTGTGTTTGGTTAATTATTTCTAGTGGCCCCGCATCTTCATCTACATCTTCTAAAAAAGTAAAAATCTTATATTGTTTACGAAACGAATCAAAATGCCAGCGACCACCGTCATAAACTCGATCAGCAGGTTCATTTTTAATACAGAGAAGTGAGCTATTATTATCCTGAGCTGGAAATAGAAGCCTATAAATCTTATCACATTCATCTTTATATTCTATAAGCTCGTCACACTTAAACTCTGCTTGATAGATTCTTTTCTCTGTCGAACCGTAATTAATCTCAGCAAGTTCTGTAGGGAACTCATCAATAAATTTTTTAATTTTTTCATAAAATGAATCGGGGAAACTAAGATCGAGTTTTGAGATCCCGTCAACTTCAAGTCTTTCATGAATTTGCTCAAGGTTCAAATTATCCAAATTAGAAATTTTCAAGATTAACTCCTTTAACGGTATTGCATTCAAAAATTTTAACTGGGCTAGATAAAATAGATGAAAGGATTTGATCCGAATAGATATATTCGTCCACATTAGAAAACATATCTAAAATATTTTTTGGTAACACATTTATTGCGTCATTAAAAACAAGTACTTTTAAATCCATCAAATGCGCAGAGAACAGGACAGTACTATAATGACCAACAATAACACGGGATGCTAATATTGATTTCGCAATCGTAGTAATTACAACCCCAGCTGGAAGGTTCTTTGTAATGTAGTTTGCTATTTTAGGATGAGGACAATATGCAATAGAAAAACCATTAGCTAAACAGTAATTAATTAACTTTAATTCATTCAAATGATACTTGGAAGTTAAATAATTTTCATAGCTAACAGCCCCTCCAACAATAATAACATCATAAATTGGATTGTTAGATTCAATCCATTTATCCTCATTCTTATAATAAAGCTGCACTCCATTAACATATACCAGATTTTGCTCGACAGATGGCGGCTGTGGTAATTTAGGTAGCATATTCACATATTTTAATTTCGCACCAGATGCGTAGGCTAAAGACTCTAAAATAGTATAGTAGTCACCAAAAGCATCTGAACTTATCCCATGCAAAAACTCAGTGCAATTCACTCCATGTAAAATTGATATAATTCTAACAAATTCGGCAATCCGACTATTTGATGTAAACATATGAATATCAGTAACATTGTTATCAATCAAATGATCGGCGACAATAGACATTAATACATCGGTGGCATTTAAGCATTTGAAATATCTGAATATAATAACGTGAATCTTGCACAAACACAACTTTAATAACCAAATTAAAGCAGGTGAAAATATTGATTCTGCAAAATAACGACGGAAGTCAATTATCTCGAAAGTATTTCTTTGTATACCATCCGTGATCTGGTCATAATTATCAGATACTTTACGAACCAAATTAATGAAATGATTTCTATCACCATTAATAATCAATAGTTTTTTTCCGCGTAAGTTTCTATCAAAATAGTTAAACGAATCAAAATTCAAATCCACTTGGCTTAAATCTATTTGACACCCTTTATTTGCTATTAAAAAATTCCTCCAGATGGGACAAAATATTTTATAAAGACTAAGCGAATTTTCCATCAGTAGCCCCAAGAATCGTTATTTCAGTATTTAACGCGTCAGAAATCGTCTCTTTACTACTATTATTTTCCGATGACTTTAAAAGCGCAAAAAGAACAGCCTGTCCTAGATAAATATCTTTTTTATCCCTGATGTTTCTTGAAATTGCATCCCGTTCTTTACAGAAACATTTTCTCAATTCATCTATCGGCAAATAAGTACCACCATTATTACCATCCGAGTTATCTAAATGTAACTCCTCAGGCTTATAATATGGGCTATTACCACGCATTAGATAACTGACTATTTTGGAACCATTAGCCTCAATAACAATTTTCCCCATTGATCCAGAGAGCACAACATCCCACCCAGGACTAGAAGTTATTAACCCAGTTATACCGTTTTCAAAACCGATAACGCCCCACTCAACCAAGGGATCATTAGAAATTTCTCCATTTGAATTATATTCAACATTAGCCATCTTAGACTGAACATATTGAATGTCATCGCACTCTGCGAAATATAATAACATATCAACTGAGTGCGGATGCGACCAGTAAAGATTCGAGTATCCATAATTAACCTGAATCTGCCTTAACTCTCCAATGGCACCCTGATTAATCAATTCTTTAGCAAGTTTATATGGCGGCAAATACCTTCTTATAGCACCCAAAGTAATATATACATCTTCGTCCCGAAAGATATGAGACAACGATTTCAACTCCGCTACACTGTTGCATAAAGGCTTTTCAATATGGATAGCTTTTATACCAGCATTATACGCATCGATGAGTATTTTCGCTCTGTCTATCGTTCTTGTGGCTACTGTTAAAAGGTCAATACCGCCAATTTCTAATAGGTCGCGATAACTTGTGAACACATTTTCAACATGATACTCGTAAGCAATATCCTCTAAACGTGATTGATCTACATCGCATATTGAGTTTAATTGAAGTTTATCATTTGTTGTAATAGCATCAATGTGTGAAAGTGGTCGCCAGAATGATGGAGAAGCATCCTCAACTAGCTTATTCGGCCTAGCCCCCATACGACCACAGCCTATGATTGCACATTTTAATTTCATTACCATTTCAACATAAAAGTTATTGGACTTGTAGATCTTTCGATAAGCGCATCATAGCATTGGCTAAGTTCTTTAAACGGATACACACCACTAATTAAATTTTTAGGGCATATTTGCTCACCTCGTATTGCATTGACAATGAATTGCATATTATCCCTTTGATTAAAGCGTGTATATCCTCTACTATCATTTTTCTCTGGCGGCAGCCCTACGTTAATCAATTTGAGCTGCTTGGTATATAGATACTTAGATGATAGTGGATTAAAATTTGGTAGCTCTTGCCCTCTGCCAGGGAAACCTAATATCGAAATATTACCATTCTGTTTAGCTATTTTTAATCCTAACTCCCAATCTTGCCATGTGCTAGTAGTAATTATTACAACATCCGCAGAATTTTCTAATGATTGGGCTTCTTCTCGTTTTAATACATTTTTAGCTCCAAAAATGTGACCATACTCCATTGACGAATCATAGTTTGATACTGCTACGACATTTGCACCCGCTAATTTTGACATCTTGCAACTTGTTAGCCCAAGCGCACCAAGCCCTATTACCGCTACATTTGATCCGAGAACAACGCCACCGCGAATCACCGCATCTAAACCTAAATGAAACAAGTATGCAGATGCAAATTTTTCAGGTTCAAGCTCATAACCTAAGTTACATACTATGTCATCTTTACATGCAGTAAAGTAACTTCTGTGCGAAGAAAAATTTATTATCTTATCCCCTATATTAACATCTTCAATAGAAGATCCAATTTCAATTATCTCAGCCACATTACAATATCCAACAACTCTAGGAAATTTTGGAATATCACGGAGTGGCTCCATTCCCAAATATGCAGCAACCTCGGTCCCTGGCGAAACTACACTGTATAAAGTTTTACATAACAGCTGGTTAGATTCCAGTATTTTTGGCATTGCTTGACTTTGCCAAACAAGTTCTCTCTGCCCAATAACAACTGCAACATCTGCTTGTAAGTCTGAAAAACCGATATCAGTCATAATGATCCATTACGCAGCCCGTAGGAAAAGTACCTCTGGAGGCAAATTGCTCAACAAAACTTAATAATTTGTAATCATTATATTTTCTACTAACAACTTGAAGACCGAATGGTAGATTTTCAGTAGACTTGAATAATGGAACATTAAGTGCTGGCAAATGTGTAAGTGTCCATATTAGCGATGGATCATCTACCTCTACCTCATTTCTAAGCGGGGCAACGCTTCCAGTAGAAAGTGAAATACCAACATCATAATCACTTAGCATCCGATCAACTTTGATAATATGAGAAGACTGGCGCTGCAAAGATTCGACATAATCAGCAGCAGTAATACTCTTACCTTTACGAATCATTTCACTCATAACACTAGAGATTACTTCAACATTTTTAGACTCTGCCTCAAAATAATATGACAGCGATTTGTTGTAGATATTCTCATGAATCGCATGCGCATCATTTAAAAAATCTATATCGACCAACTCCGGTATTACACCTTGCTTCTCTAATGAATTGACGAATTTATCAAACTGCAACTTACACTCTTCGCTCGCCAAATCCCAAGTTTTTCCTTTTAAAATTGCAACCTTCCACGGTCTATTTTTCGGGGCACTTAATCTATTTTCATCTTTAAATGCCTGATAACTCATCGGGTAATTTGGCCCTCTTACTCTAATACAGTCTAATACTGGCCTGAGATTGTTTACATTACTTACAAAATAACCGACCGAGTCTAGACTATCCGTGGTTTTTAATGCGCCAGTTCTGGGAATCAACCCGAATGAAGGCTTAAAGCCATACACACCACAAAAACTGCCCGGCCGGATAATTGATCCAGCTGTTTGCGATGCTAGTGCAATGGGTACCATACCAAGCGCCACAGCAACTACCGAACCAGAAGATGATGTTCCGGGTGTTCTTGCAACATCATAGGGGTTTAGCGTCTCATTTAAAGCGTGTACGGCAAATTCCGCCGTTACAGTTTTACCAATTACGGACATACCTGCATTACGAAGGTAAGAAACAACTCTAGCATCATTACCCGGCGTAAAGCCTTTCCAAATCTCACTTCCCATTTGCGTAGGGAAGTCAACGGTGTTGAAAATATCTTTAACACCTACCGGCAAACCGGCCATCCGCGGAATAGACTCACCAGTTTTTATTTTCTCATCTAGCTCATTTGCACTCTCAGAATATGTATTAAAGTCGAGCTGAACAAATGGCTTGTATACTGGATTGTATTTCTGTGTTATTCCAATTGTTTCTTTCAATAATTCATTCGCGCTAATTCGTCGCTCTTGAAGCATCAAATGCAACTCTTCTATCGAATAATTAAAAATTCTCACAAGCCATCCCTCACGTCTGCTGCATTTCTATGCTTATCAATTAACTGCTCAACGAAAGGTATCGTTTTCTCACGATTAACATGTCCTCGCTGATTTACGTTTACTTCAGTATCAATTAATTTCTTATGCTTCAACTCTTTCAGAGTTGCAAAAAATGTCTCCTCTGACATATTCGCTATTTTGAGAAAGTAATCCAAAGCACCAGGTCTTTGAGAGTCAATTTTTCTTGCTAATTCAAAGCCCTCGTCTCTGGTAAGGAGCCCATTTCTTACATCAATACAGGCCTGAAAAGTCGCACGACCATAACCACGTTTAAGATAACAAGCAAAGTCATGGACACCGGCCATTATGCATTCAGCGCTTTTATACCCCTTATACGCACCTTCAATTTCTGTCTCGCGCCATCCATAACGTTCACGTATGAATTCAGTTTGACGCTCTTCATCCCAGAAAATGTAATCACCTAAGTGTATGCCGAACACTCCAGTTTTATCAATTTCTTCCTGTGATGGAACTTGCAATGGAAATAAATCCTTCTTTGAAATTGAATCACAGGTCATATCATCAGGCCTAACTTTTGCCGATACTTTTGTAAAGTAGTCTTTATCGAATCGATGAACCGGTTGTTCATATGACGCACGCCCTGATGATTCGGCAATTGATTCACCCCATACAAGTAATGGAATATTAAATCGAGCTGCAATCTGCAAAGGAAACGATCCAACACCTGTATGACAATGCCAACATGCATCACCTATTGCAGATATAGATTTATTTGCTAATTTATTTACCAAACCTCTATTTGGAGTGAACATTATATTGTCCACGTTAAATTCCGCCAGAGCATTTTGCAAATTGTACCAACCAGTCTCACTGTACCAATTGTGACTAAATGTCACCGTAAGCACCTTCATCTTGTAGACATTGACCAATACATGTAGCTGATATACGCTATCTTTTCCGCCACTAATTGGCACAATGCAATCGTAATTATTACCAGAATTTTTCTTTGCATTCTCAAGTATCTTTCTTAACTGAGCTTCTCGCTCCACCCAGTTAATATGAATCTTTTGCTCTGATGATTGGCAAGCTTGACATATACCTAATTCATCAAACTTAATTCCTTCCTGAGTTTCTGGCATGCAACATCTGACGCAGTATTTAAGACTCTTGTATGGAGTATTAGCTTCGAAATTCATTTACGTTTCCCCAATTAAAAATATCAAAATGAAGGGCCTCTAACCCTATCAGCCAATTTTATAATTCCCGTATGTGGCAACACACAAGTAGGCGCCCATGCGGGGATTGTTGAAATTACAGTACGCCCACATGCCAATGCCAAAACCATTGCATAGGTCTGACACCCGACGACCACGTTCGACCATGCCAGTGCATCAGCAAGTGAGCATGAATTATCCAGACTTACTCGATAATTAGTATGGCGTGATAGCCAAGCGTCATACTTGCCAGGGGGGTCGGACGGGTGCGGACGTAAGCGAATTTCTGCATTTTCTGATACGTGCGCGAGCTTGTGATGCTCTATAAAATAGTCTAAGGCAAGAAATTCGCCGGGATCGACCAGATTTCCCCACGCGTTACGAATCGGTTCAAGTACATAAAGCACTCTGTCATTCCCATTTGCCGCTTCTTTCGACTGCAGTGATTCGACCTCTTTCACCAAACTTGCCAGATATGCGTTCACTTGTTGAATTACGCGCACTGTCGGAAAGGTCGTCTTAGCGATTGTTTCGGCATATATATCACTAACCCAGATTTCATCGGGCAGCACTTGCTCGCCATTGCGTACAAAGCGGTCTACGTAATTAGTCCAATGATCGATGACCGCGATGGAGCGTATGCCCAGCTTGCGTGCCACCCTTCGAGCTTCGTGTTCTAAGCTGCTTTCCCAACCCGTGCCTGTAATGACAGTTGTCACGCCAGCAAGTGCTGTTTCTATGTCCGTACAAAGCAAATCATCAGCTCCACTGGGTTCAGAGTTAGATTGATGATGATTTTTTTTCAGTCGCGCTTGCCACAGAGCTTTCGCGGGGCCGGCCAAACACAATGAAGGCCTCTCGTCATGCAGCCAGGAAAAAATGTGATTGGCAGCACCTGCATCATGGGCAACAACTGCAAGATGTCGGGGCAGTCCGCTAATCATGATTCGCCAAACTTTGCAAAGTAGAGAATATCCTGAGGAATGCCGTCAATAAGCTCCTGCTTTGCGCGAACACCATCGGGCTGCATGCCACAACTTTGCATAATACGAACCATCGCTTTATTACTACGAAGTGCGCCACCAGTTATTTTGCGAGTTCCCGTGGCAAGCAGATGAGCCATCAAAGTGCCCCAAGCATCTTTACCCAATCCTTTTCCCTGCACCGTGCTGCCAATAAGGAGTCCTATGTCGCAGGTGCCATGGAATGAGGAACAGTATGCGGTCATGGTGCCGATGAATTCCCGCTCATAGTAAATTGCAATGAAGCTATTATCGCTACCGACAAAGGAATCCAGATACGCGAGGCAGCTTTCCATTGTGTGTTTACGAAAACGCTGGTTACTAAACTTCATTAACTTTGAGTCACGCAACCAGTCTAGATAATCCTCAGTCAGATTGTTCTCTGTAAATCGGCGTAATGTCACCAACGATCCTGCTATTCCCTGCTCCAAATCCGTACTCAACAATGTCATATTTATAGCTGATTTTTATTAGCTAGCACTTTTTTAATTACTGCAACAAAATCATCAATATCGTCTTCGGTTAACGGCTCCCGAATCAGCGGCGTATAAATCAACTCTTCAAAGTGCATTCGCTCGACCACAGGACAGCTACCCTTGCTGTAGTCGTAATTAACATCAGAATTGACAGTCCATGGGAAACCTTTGCTACCCAGAGCGATCTTCTTCTGATACATGGGCGCCAGATAAAGCGGCTTAACGTAAGCCTCTACGAAACCGTTCTGCTCCCAAATGTTGGGCGGCGGTAGTTCAGCGTTAACAGCTTTTACGAAATTGCTCCGTGATATACCCACTTTAGCGGCGTTGAATTTGATTGGGTAAAGGTAGTACGCGTGCTCAGCACCATTTGCCACTTTAGCTGCTGTTATTCCGTCAAATTCTGCTAGTTTGCGGCCAAAGTGTGCAGCCAATCGCTTACGATGATCCAGGTACCCTTGTACGCGATCTAGCTGGACGCAACCAATTGCAGCTTGCAGTTCCGTCAGGCGGTAATTAGAACCTAGCATATTCGATAGATCATCCACACCCAGGTCTTCGATCAGGTTTTCTGCATGATTACGAATCAGCTGGCAACGCAGCGCTAACTTATCGTCATTGGTGACGAGCATTCCGCCTTCACCTGTGTGAATATGTTTATGGTAATTGAGGCTGAAGCCACCAATGTCACCAATCGTACCAATTGGTCGGCCCTTGTATTTGATTCCGGGACATTGCGCACCATCTTCAATCACTTTCAGGTTATGTTTTTTCGCCAGCGACATTATTGGATCCATGTCTGCAGCTTGACCAAAAATATGCACCACCATGATGGCACGGGTGCGTGGCGTAATACGACTTTCGATCGTCGTAGCTGTGATATTAAACGTGTCCGGATCAATATCGGCGAATACAGGAATACCGCCATAAAACAAGATCGATGTGGCGCTAGCTGACATTGTGTAGGGCGATACGATAACCTCGTCGCCTGGTTCAATCCCGACAGCGCCAACCGCCGTCGTCAACCCCGTAGTCCAAGAGTTTACCGAGATCGCATGCTTGAAGCCGTAGGTGAGAGCCCATTTATCTTCAAACTCGCGAACTTTAGGGCCTCCGAGCCATTGCGCACCGGGGCTACCAAAGAAGCCGGAAAGCTCACCGCTGTCCATAACTTCGATGACAGCTTGCTTTTCTGCCTCGCACATGGTTTGCCTTGTCGGTAGCGGCTTTTCGCGCAGACGCTGCCCTCCCTTGATAGCTAGTTGAGTCATACTTTTGTCCTAGTTTTCATATTCGTTCAATTTGCTGCCACTGCCCATCGCATTGCGCTGAACGCTCGATAGCGTCAATCGTCAATGCTGTCCACAATGCGTTGTGAACGTCACAGCTGGAAGATTGAATATCGCCTGCTGCAAGGCGCAGTGCCTCATCCACCATACAGTCCATCGCTTCGAGCCCGCGTGCTGGCTGCGAAACAGCTTCGCCAGGAATGCGATAGCCGGCGTAATTAGGATCGCTTTTAATCTCTGTGTAAACAATGTTACGCCCGCCGTTGCTCATGTTGCAAATAGCATGGCGACCAATGACTCGCATTTCAAAACAGGTAAAGGCGCTCTGGTCTGTTGCAAGCATAGTCAATTGAATACAACCTCCATCCTCGCATTCAAATTCAATCTGGGCATCCCACGCCCGGTCCATACCTTGACTCCAGCCTGCTTCTACCGCATCCAACGGCGAACCAAGCGATCGGGCGCGCTTTGGCTCACTATTGCACAAGAAGGCGCAGAGGTCGATCATGTGCGAACCATTATTGGTTACGCCTTTGCCGTAAGTACCTACAAGGCGCTGAAGTGACCCCATGTCGCCCAATCTTATGCGCTCCCGTAGAGCTCTCATACTTGGGTCCCATCTACGTGAAAAGTTGATGATTGACTTCACTCCCGCAGCTTCAATGGCAGCAGCCAGTTTCCTACTTTCATCGAGTGTCGTTGCAAGCGGCTTTTCAATGACTAGCACCTTGACGCCTGCAGCCAACGCGGGTTTGATTACGTCCCAACGTGCGGCGCTGGATGCTGCTACGACAGCTACGTCGATCTGGTGTGCAGCGAACATCATTGTTGGATCGCCATACGACGCTTTAACGCCCCATCTCTGAGCCGCTTGGCAAGCTTTGTCGCCATCGAAGTCACACATTGCTACTAGTTGTGCGCGAGGGTGCTTTGAAAAGCCGGCCGCATGAGTCAGCGAAAACTCATACGACGTCTCCTTAGCGTCCCATTGGGCACCAATCAGGCCGCAGCCGATAATTGCAACGTTGAAGCGGCTCGGGTTCAAGCGTTACCCCCCCTTGCGAAAACGGTACATGAACATCAATATAAACATAGCACGCAAGATGCGGTAGTTAGCCAAAAGAATGCGGCCAAAACGCGGCGCGTCTAGGCGATCACGCACGATAACGTCCAATTTAGCAGTGCGGCACCCAGCAACTATTGAGCGGACAGCCAGCTCACTACCAATTAATTTGTAGCGGTCAAAGTAACCAGCGTTAGTGTACAAGGATGTCGCATAACCCTTCATTCCACACATCGGGTCAGCCACGCCCCATAAGAAATTAGCGCAAAGGGCAAATATGGTCTCGCCGATACGGGCAAAGCGGTCACGAACACCAAGCACTAGTTGATTCCCGTCGTCCAACAGGGCAATCATCTGATTCAGCTGTTCGGGATTGTGCTGGCCGTCTGCGTCGATTGTGATGATGTATTCACACCCCAACTCCGCAGCGCGGGCAAAGCCTGTATTAAGTGCCGCGTCATAGCCCATATTGACTGGGTGTGTTAGAACTTCCGCCCCAGCATTTCGCGCAAGATCCGCCGTGTCATCCGTCGACCCGTCGTCCACTACGATGGCTTGTCCATATTGGCCGATCCGCGCAACAACAGCAGCAATCGTCGTCGCCTCATTTAGAGCAGGGACGACGATGCCTACCCGAGATCGTTCCATCGCAAGTAATCTCCGGACGCGATATCGCGCTTTAGTTTTTTGCCCGTTACAGCAGCCAAGTCCATTGGAGAGATCGCATCAGCAGGGCATGGACGCAGTACCGTAACATGATCGCGAGTTAGCACCGTACCGACCGGCAGATCCTGCAACAAACGAATAGAGCGACGCTGAAGTACAGCAGTCTGCCTTTCATTATCTTCAATCTTCTTGATACCGTTACCGAGCGAACTTTCGAGTTCGCGGGTAGCCACCACCATGTCGCTCCAAGCCTTGGGACTCATCGAGAAGCAATGGTCGGGGCCGGTGCGGGAAGTATCATCAGTGAAGTGCTTTTCGATCATTCGGGCGCCCAACGTCACAGCCCCTAGCACGGTCGCGTGTCCAAGCGTATGGTCTGACAGACCCAGCACCATATCCGGATACATCGCTCGGTAGCACTTTAGTACATTGAGCTGGATGTGCTTCAAGTTCTCGATTTCAGCAGTGTAGTTGGTGTTGCATTGCAACAGCGCCAACTTTGGGTTAAGGGCCAGCGCAGCGCTTACAGCTCGGTGAACATCGTCCATATTTGAGGCCCCAGTGGCGATGATTGTTGGCTTCTGCTTGCTAGCAATGTGTTCAATAATCTCTAACCAAGTTATGTCACCCGAGCCTATCTTAAAGGCAGGTACGTATGGATCGATGTGGTCAACTAGTGCTTTGTCGTATGGGCTAGTAAAGAAGCTGATCCCAGCCTTGTCGCAAGTTTCTTTAAGTGTCTGAGTCCAAATCAACGGCACACTTGCATCGGCGTACACCTCAGTGACGCTCTTCTTCCACTTAGCCTGGTGAGACTGCTGGCCTCCAAGCGCCTTAAAGCCTTCGTCGCTTACGATGGTTTTGGCCGTAAAGTGTTGAAACTTGGCTGCATCAGCGCCCGCCTCCGCAGCAATATAGATCAAATCTTTTGCTCGCTCTATATCGCCATCATGATTAGCCGCGATATCAGCAATAAAATAAGTCGGGTAATTTTCACCGATGGCTTTGCCTTCGATGTGTAAGACACGGTCTGGGTTATTCAAGATAATCGCTCCGTAGTGAGTGTAATTGGTCCATTAGGGTTGGCAGTTGCAAGCCCATGGTGCGTTGAAATAAACTGCTGTCCATCCGCATATCCTTGGGCCGGTAGGCGTCGAGCGCCAGATTGGCAGTGGACATGGTACGTTTGATTTGTTTGGCAGAAAAGTTCATAACTTCTGCCAGCGCAAAGGCGAATTGAGCCTTACTCATACCCTCACGGGAGCCCAAATTGAAAACCCCATGAGGCTGCTTACACACCACGCGCTCAATCATTAAGGCTAGGGTTTTGATATTCAACGGTGAAAAAAATATGTCATCAAAGACACTCAGAGACTCCCCGTTACGCAAGGCCTGAACGATCCAATCACTGAAACTAGTCCGATTAATGCATCGACTGCGGCCAATGAATGTGGTACGCAAAATTGTTGATTTCACACTGGAAGTTGCTAGCTCGGCTGCGATTTTAGAGAATGCGTAGGTATTGGCAATTGTCACATTTCCTTCAGAATGAGGACCAATGCCGTCGTAGACCTGATCAGTAGAAATCTGAATCAAGTGGCAGCGTGGCGCATTCTCGCGAATCGCGCGTGCGATATTGATTACAGTAACGACATTCAGTTGGTAGGCCTTGTGCGGCTCACGCTCACAAAGGTCAACATTGGTGAGTGCCGCTAAATTGATAATGCAATCCGGTTTGACGCGCTCTAACAACGCAACGGTCTGACAGAAGTCTCTCATGTCAGCCTGCTCTTGCGCTGCACTAGAAAAACCATGTGTGACGACGTTATGACCGCAGGCGGCGAGCGTAGGTGCTAGCGTACTGCCAAGCAAGCCAGTTGCTCCTATGATGAGTATGTGTGCCATGATGAAGACTCTTGGGGATACCGCTTTAGTCGATGTCTCCGTTCTTTTTCAATGCGTCATACATAAGCTCAGCTCTGCGCCAGTCTTCTAGCGTGTCGATGTCTTGCACCATATGGCGAGGGAGCACATAGGCCATTGAATCTCTAGAAAAGAAAATCTTTTCACTATTGTAGGTTTCTGCACTTCCCCAGTAGAACTGGCCGGCATCTTGGTAGGCCTCCTCTAGGTCCTGCGAGCGAGTGTTGTAATTGTGCGGCTCAAACATCTCGACGAACCCGTCTTGTTTGATTTTGAAACTGCGCTGAATAGGAAAAGGCATTGTGGTGGCTGAAAACACATAGCCGCCCACTTTTCTCGATATCAGCATGTCGTGGGCTTCACGCAAGGCTTTAGCCTGAATGAATGGCGCGGTAGCGTAGATACAGCAAGCGTAATCGACCTTGCCCATGTTTTCCTGGACCCACCGAACTGCATGATTGATCACAGGAACTGTAGTGGCATAGTCGTTGGCCAGTTCTGACGGACGTACGAAAGGCGTCTGGGCGCCGTAATAGTTGGCGATATCTCGAATCTGCTCGTCGTCGGTGCTAACAATAATCTGATCAAAGAGGCCACAATTTTTTGCTGCTAATATTGAATAAGCGATTAGCGGCTGACCACAGAATTCCCGCGAATTTTTGCGAGGGATACGCTTACTACCACCGCGAGCGGGAATTATTGCTAGTTTCATGCAGTTCTTTTCAGGATCATCAAATAGTGCCGATTTTTTCGCGGTTGGAATCGATCCAACCTTGCAACTGAGCATCCTTCATCCATTCAGCATTACTGTCACTCGCATAGATGAAACCCTCTGGCACTTTTTTGCCATCTTTAATACGTTCTGGGCAGCTACCCCAGTCGTTAATGGTCGGTAAGATTTTGAAGTGTTCAGGATATTCAAACGTGTAATAAGCGTCTTCGGCACCAATCATCTGCTCGTGCAGTTTTTCACCGGGGCGAATGCCCACCACTTCTTGCTTGCATTCGGGCGCGACCACGCGGGCCAAGTCAGTCACCTTCATGGACGGGATTTTCTTGACGTAAACCTCGCCCCCCACCATGTCTTCAAACGCATGCCAGACCAGCTCCACGCCTTGTTCCAAAGAGATCATAAAGCGGGTCATGCGCTCGTCGGTAATGGGGAGTACGCCCTTGTCGCGAATGGACAGGAAGAAGGGAATGACCGAGCCACGCGACCCCATGACGTTGCCGTAACGCACAACAGAAAAGCGTGTGCCATGCTCTCCAGAATAGGCATTGCCCGCAACAAAGAGCTTGTCCGACGTGAGCTTAGTTGCACCATATAGGTTGATAGGGCTGCTTGCCTTGTCGGTAGACAGTGCTACCACGCCTTTGACACCTTTGTCAATACAGGCATCTATCAGATTCATAGCGCCGATAACGTTAGTTTTGATGCACTCAAAGGGGTTGTATTCGGCTGTCGGCACAATTTTAGTAGCGGCGGCATGCACCACATAGTCCACGCCATCTAGGGCCCTGTACAACCGATCCTTATCCCGCACATCACCGATAAAAAAACGCACACGACTATCGCCTTGGTACTTCTTGGCCATGTCCCATTGCTTCATTTCGTCGCGCGAGAAGATAATAATTTTTTTAGGCTTGTACTTAACCAGCGTCATCGGCACAAAGGTGTTGCCAAAAGAGCCCGTGCCACCTGTGACGAGAATTGTTGAATTTTCAAACATGATTTACTTTCTTACTCCAAACCCCTTTGAAATCTAAAAAAGCATCCGAAGGAGGAGAAATTTCTTTGAACGACTTGTGATCCACAAGCAAGACTTTTAATTCAGCGGCAGCGGCGGCCTGAATATCGACCAATTGAACATTACTTAAATTCGTTGGTAATTTATCGATGTTAGGTTCGACAACAAAAACTTTACCCGGATGCTGCGCCGCAATCGCCTCAACAATCAGTATTGCAGGACTTTCTCTAAGGTCGTCGATGTCTGGTTTAAACGCGAGGCCATAGCATGCAATGGTTATGTCCTTCGCCTTTTTTTCTGGGTGTTGATAAAGATGATCAATAACTGCCAATTTCACCTTTTCAAGTACCCACCTAGGCTTGCGGTCATTCACTTCACGCGCTGCTCGAATCAGCTTCGCTTCGTTAGGTGCTGCGCTAACAATAAACCAAGGATCTACAGCAATGCAATGTCCTCCAACACCAGGACCGGGTTGAAGAATATTGACGCGTGGATGACGGTTGGCTAATGCAATTAGCTCCCATACATTAATGTCTAACTTGTCACAAATAATAGACAGCTCGTTCGCAAAGGCAATATTCACATCACGGAAACTATTTTCTGTAAGTTTGCACATTTCTGCTGTTCGTGCATTTGTAATCACACACTCACCTTGTACAAATGTTTTATACAAGCGCACAGCCGCTTGCGAACACCTTGGCGTCATGCCTCCAATGACGCGATCATTTTGCACGAGCTCGCGCAACACTTGCCCGGGCAGAACGCGCTCTGGACAATGCGCCACGCGGATATCGCTTTCTTGACCATGCGCCTGAGGGAATGTCAGATCCGGTCTCGCCTCTGCTAGCCATGCAGCCATTTGCTCTGTGGCCCCTACTGGAGAAGTAGATTCTAAAATTACCAAATCTCCCTTTTTTAGGACAGGGGCAATAGACTTGCTGGCAGCCTCTATGTATCGCATATCGGGCTCATGCAGACCAGCAGCCCCTTCCATAAACGGTGTAGGTACTGCAATTAAGAAAGCATCTGCAGCCTCGGGCTTTGTAACGGCACGCAGATATCCCTCTGCAACAGCCGCATGCACCAACATATCTAGGTCAGGCTCCACAATGTGAACCTTGCCTTGGTTGATGATATCAACGGCATACTGGTTCACATCTACTCCAATAACCCTCATCTTGCGGCTTGCAAAGACAGCCGCCGTTGGCAAGCCAATATAACCAAGACCGACAATAGATATGGTTTTGAATTCAACGATGTGGCTCATATTTAGAGTTCTTCAAATATTTGTTGTATGCGTTGGCACGCCAAACCATCGCCATAGGGGTTGTGCGCACGCGCCATCGCTTCATATGCCTCAACATCTGTTAGCAAGCGTCTAGTTTCCGACGCGATGGCATCACGATTTGTTCCCACCAGTTTGACAGTACCTGCGGCCACAGCCTCAGGCCGCTCAGTGGTGTTACGCATCACTAAAACAGGCTTACCTAACGAAGGGGCCTCTTCTTGCACCCCTCCCGAATCGGTCAAGATAAGCTGGCTTTGCTTCATTAAATACACAAAGGGCAAATAGTCTTGAGGCTCAATCAAGTGGACATTGGCAGCATTACCCAAAATCCGGGTGACAGGTTCTTGCACTTGCGGATTGAGATGCACGGGATAGACCACTTGCACGGTCGGGTCTTCAGCAATTTCCAGCAATGCTTGACACATTGATTCGAATCCAGCTCCAAAATTCTCTCGACGGTGCCCAGTCACAAGCACCATTCTCTTTCTGCTGTCTAGAAACAAAAATTGCGACGCTAGTTGCTTACTCAGATTTGCATCTTGGTCAATACGCTTGCTTACGCCGATAAGAGCATCGATCACGGTGTTTCCCGTGATGTGGATGAGATTGGATGCAACCCCCTCTTGCAGCAAGTTACTTTGCGCTTTGGCAGTGGGCGCAAAGTGCACTCCTGCAAGTCTTCCAGTAATTTGGCGGTTAGCCTCTTCTGGCCATGGAGAGTACAAATCATGGGTACGTAACCCTGCTTCGATATGCGCCACTTTCACTTGCTTGTAATATGCGGCCAAGCTCGTCGCCAACGTAGTAGATGTGTCACCATGCACCAAAACCCAGTCGGGCTTGTATTCGACAAAGACACCTTCCATACCTTGCAAAATGTTACACGTCAATTGCGTGAGCGTTTGACCTGGTCGCATCAGGTCCAAGTCGAAGTCTGGCGTAATTTCAAACAGCCTAAGCACCTGGTCTAGCATCTGTCTATGCTGTGCCGTGACGCAAACTTTTACCTCCAACTTTGAGGACTGTTGCAAAACCTTGACAAGAGGAGCCATTTTGATGGCCTCAGGCCGAGTTCCGAATACAACGAGCAGCCGCATCAATGCTCCAAACCGAGGCTCCGCTTGATAGTAATCACTTTGCCTGCAGACTTTGGGCTTTGCACAGCTGCACCCCATGCCTTACGCAGAAACACCCAAAGCAACAGGAGTATGCCGCTGACGAACATCGCGGCGATTACGACCATGCTGCGCTTAAGCGAAACCTTGCGCAGGGGAAGGCTGGGGCGTTGCACATATGCCTCGTCACTTTTCACTTCCAAGCTGCTGCGAAGCTCAACATTTTCAAGCTCCTTTTTTGCCAATTCCGCATTCAAGGCTGCGTAGTGCTTCATGACGACATCAAAGTTACCCTCACCTTGACCGGCTTTGCTTATTTGTTTACGTAATTGCTCAATAGCATCGGCATTGCCGGCGATCAATCTCTCATTGGCGCGGATAGATTGCTCTACCAAGTATTTATTTTTACCCTTAGGTAGAAGTTCTTTTAGCAGGCTTTCCATAACCGCATCAGCCATTGCTTTAGCCTGCTCTGGCGTAGGTGCGCTGGCTGCTATGGTTGCAAGGCCAGTTTTTCTGTCAAATTTGCCTACAATTTTTTTAGCTAGAGCTTCACGCGCATCATCCTGGATACCACCGGCCTCAGACAACAAGTCAAACTTAGCAATAACTGGGTCGAGCACGGGGGCAGAGTTCAAAAGCCCAAGCTCTTGCTCAGTCAGACGAACAATGGCAACCGATTCGTAACTGTTAGGCCATAAAAAGCTCAAGGCCCCTGCCAACACACCAGCCACAATAGGACCAAACACCAACAGTTTCCATGACTCGGCCAAGGCGACCAAGATGTCGAGCAAGCTAACTTCGTCTTCTTCATAGGCGTGTGGCACGGGGGTTTGAGTGTCTGTCATGCGGATTGCGTGGGTAAATGTGTTTGTTTAATTTGCTCAGCCGTCTGGCCGAAACGGCGAGTGCGTTGGGTGTAGCTAGCTAGGGCTTTCTGTAGCTCGGCTTCGTCAAAGTCGGGCCAGAGCACATCGGTAAAGTACAACTCGGCATAGGCACTTTGCCACAGCAAAAAGTTGCTAATGCGCTGCTCGCCGCCGGTGCGGATGAGCAAGTCCACCTCCGGCATGCTTACGGTACTCAGGTGCTGGGCCAGCGCAGCCTCTGTTAGATCGACCACGCTTTGCTGGGGATGAACTGCTTGCCAGTTCTTCACCGCTTGCAGCACGTCCCAGCGACCACCGTAGTTGGCGGCTACGCACAGGGCGATGGCAGCATTGTTCGCAGTGGCCGCCTCTGCGGTGTGAATGCGCTGCTGCAGCTCTGGGGCAAAGCCAGCCACATCACCAATCACCTTCAGGCGTACACCCGCGGCAGCCAAGGCACCCATTTCCTTTTCGAGGTACTGCACAAACAGCCCCATGAGGGTAGACACCTCGTCAGCGGGGCGTTTCCAGTTTTCGGTGCTGAAGGCAAAGAGGGTGAGGTATTGAACGCCAAGCTTGGCGCAGTGCTCCACCAAGGCCTTGACACCCGCAGCCCCCTTGGCATGGCCCACCGTGCGGGGCATGTGGCGTCTTTGCGCCCAACGACCATTGCCATCCATGATGATGGCAATGTGCTTAGGAACGGTTAAAAAGTTGTCGACTGGCACTAAATTGGGGCAAAAGACGGAGTTTAGGCACGCTACCGCCCTTTCGCTCACAAGCAAAGGCGAAATTATGCTTCAAAAATTCATCAATACTGTATGCAATACTGAAATATTTAATCTTTTAGCGTTCAACTTGCGAAAGGTATTTTTCATATTGATATTCATCAAACAACGCGCAAACCCTCGACAGCCATTCTCAGTTTTTGTGGCCGACTCAGCAAGTCGACCAACACAAGAGAGGGGGAAATTATTTGCATAATCGCCTGAGTTTTCGTATGTTTTGCCAAAGGAGTGCTTTTGGTATTTGCATGGCCATGGCTTGCATGCAACGGTCTAGCCAACCTACCCTTTGCTCGGCTCGATCAATGGCTTTTGAGAGATCGCGACAGATCGCCTGACCATAGGCTTGCGTAGCTTTGTCAACGGCAGCTCGCAATTGTGGCAACGACAGATCCATCATGGCTAGATCGATCAGGTCTCTGCTGAACACACCATCATCAGCTTGCCGATCTGCATTGGCCAGTAGCTTGCTGGTGGCTAGGTCCAGCACGGTTAAGGTGGATATGCCACAAATTTGATCTTGTGGTGCGGGTGTTTGCAGCTCAATGCGTGCTTCTCGCACGATTTCAAACTTAATGGCATGTCCATCCATCAGCACTTGTGTGCGTATGCCGTATTGGTCTACACGCACGTCTCGCGCAAGCTGCAAGGGCACGGCGCCTGGGCGTGTAATGGGTGCAAAGCCTTCTGTACCCGTCAGCATTTGGCGCAATTCACGATAGCCTGATGCATCTGAAACTAAAAAATCGATGTCCACCGACTCGCGGTATTCACCATGACGCAACGCAATGCAGGTGCCGCCACCAAACCAGCATTGGTTCTGCGCCAACACCTCGCCATTGAGGGAGGCCAACACATGTGCAATGCGTTGGTGATGAGGGCGCTTAAACATGCTCGGCCTTTTTGCCAAATGCAACTTGAAGGGCTGTCCAAAGCGCGTGTTCGTCTGCCGTCATGGCCGCGGCATCTAGGTGGCGTGCATTGCGTTCGTAGATGTCATGCGCTTCGACTGGGGTTAAATGGTCAGTGCCTTGCACTTGCCACGCCAGCGCCTTGAGCCGCGGGTAGTCCGCGAGCGCGATGCGCACGGGCCACCAGCCCTCGCCTTTGCCGGGGCTGTTGCTTTGTGGCGCTTTGTGCGGCTGTTGCAGGCTCAATTGCATGCCTAACGCCGCCGCCGCATTAGCCCACGCTCCCATGGTGACCGATGGCTCGCCTTTTTCTATGCGGTGCAGCGTGACACGAGAGACGCCAGCCGCCTCGGCGGCGACTGTGGCACTGACTTTGAGAGCCTTGCGCTGGGCCCGTAGCTGCCCCCCTAAGGCTTGAAGCTCGGCTAGGGTTTGGTCTGTGTTTGCGGGGGATGGTGTTGGCA
>JACCDU010802884.1_pt1 | contig 36537 bp, 34 predicted proteins | sample 7446081 | NCBI WGS metagenome assembly JACCDU01 (sample SAMN15323447, study PRJNA562643) | freshwater metagenome | isolation source: river surface water | place: USA:Blue River Watershed | collected 2017-08-17
CCAAAACACGCCATCGCTTAATTGTGGTGTGGGCTGCCTCAAGAGATGCCCATGTGAGGTCCATCTGAGAGCGGTATCGATTTTCTAAGAATGTTAGGCGCGCAGCCAACGGATCAATCTCTCGATCGATGATGTCTTGCAGGAGAACTACATTGCCGGCACTCTTTGACATCTTTCGCCCCTCAAAGAGTAGATGCTCACCATGCACCCAATGGGTCACAACCTCAGTTCCGGTTAACGCATTGGATTGTGCTCGCTCATTTTCATGATGCGGAAACCGTAGATCTATTCCTCCAACGTGAAGATCGATGACATCTCCTAAGTATTCAAGTGACATCGCACTGCATTCAATATGCCACCCCGGATATCCAGAACCCCACGGTGTGTCCCAGATCATCTCGGTGCGATCGCGAGCTAACTTCCACAAAGCCCAATCAGCATGGAATCGCTTTGTGCCATCTTCTGTGTATTCATAGCGATGGCCGGGTTTGAGAGCATCGAGTCGATTACCGCTAATTGCGCCATAACTTGGAAAAGATTGTGCATCAAAGTAGACATTCCCATCGGCTGCAACATAGGCAAAGCCTTGTGCGATGAGCTTTTCAATGGATGCAATCATGAGATCGATATTTTCACTGGCTCGTGGGTAAGACTGAGCGGAGGTGATATTTAATCGCTGTAAGTCTTGATGAAAGCGATCTTCGTATTTACGTGCGATGGCAAATGGATCGAGAGACTCGCTCTTTGATTGAGCCAGGACTTTATCTTCCAGATCATTGGCCATATGTCCAACATCGGTAATGTTTTGAATCAGGGTGACCGAGAGCCCTGCATGGGTTGCCACTCGCCAGATGAGATCTGAGAGTAAGAATGTTCGTAAATTTCCAACGTGCGCATCACGATAGACGGTAGGTCCACAGCAATAGACCTTTAACTCAGAGTTACGACCTGAGATTGGCATTAATTCGCGATGGCGAGTCTCGTAGAGCTTTAACATGCACATTCCGATGACTCTTGGCGCTCGATAAAGCTGTAGGTGTGGTGAACTCTAAACCCTAGCTTTTCATAGAGTGCTTGGGCGGCTGCATTGCTCTGATCGAGCTGGAGAGAGATTTTATCTGCGCCATGGTCGAGAGAGATATTTGTCGATGCCTGCATAAGTATCTCTGCAAGGCCCAATCGTCGATGTGTTTCGGCGACAAATAACCTTGTAAGAATTGACCACGAGTCGAGTACTGCAAGTCGTGCAGTGGCAACAATTTTTCCATCCATGAGAAGTGAGATGTAATGCGCCGGATAAGCCTTCATGATGGGCTCGAGCAGTTCATCACCATGCAGCGCTAAGAATTCTGGAGTCGGCAAATTGTCGCAGATCAACGATACATTCTTTGAGTTAAGCACGGATGTGAGATCGGCGCGAGATTCAATATCTGAAATCAGAAAAGCTGCACCAACTTTTTCTCTCCACCCTTTTTCTATTAGGTAATCCTTGAACTCTTGATATAGGGGAAGCGGACAGTGAAAGACAGCCGGCAATTTTGCCTCCGCATAGATCTCTTCCACTATCGAAATCGCCTGCTCGATATCAACACCCGGTTCACCCCACGGCGCAGAACCCTGAACCAGTACAGAATTTGCGCGGTAGGTCACGCCATCGGATATTCGTATCTGCCATTTTCCAAGCTTTTCGATCTTATGTGCAGGCCATGTACGAGACGATAGATTTTCAAGCTCGGCAATTCGCATCGAGAGCGGTGCACCTGTACCGGCTCTCTTCTTACCTTCTACGATTGGATGAACAAGAGCGATTAATTGCGGATCAAACTCGACAACGTCGCCAGACTTCTTCCGTAATGTGCGATCTGATTCCAGGATTCCAACGAGATCGCGATAGCCGCCCTCAGGATCATGCAGGCGCAAGGTCAGGCGTTGCCCAATCAGCGCTGGGTCAAGGCTATGGGAACCTGCTCTCATGGGCTCACATTAACCCTGCGAATGAGAAGGTGCATGGTTAGAATTGCCCCCATCAAGGTTTTGCCAATTGAGTTCGTTTTCGGAGGATGCTCGTGACATATGTGATTGCCCAGCCATGTATCGATGTGAAAGATAAGTCATGCATCGAGGAGTGCCCCGTAGATTGCATCTATGAAGGTAACCGAATGCTCTACATCCAACCTGATGAGTGCGTCGATTGCGGAGCCTGCGAGCCAGTCTGTCCTGTAGAGGCTATCTACTACGAAGATGACGTCCCAGGCGAGTGGAAAGAGTTTCCTAAGATTAATACCGAATTCTTCGTAGAACTCGGTTCACCAGGTGGAGCTGCCAAGGTTGGTCTTACAGATCACGACCATGCAGATGTGCTCACCGTTGAGAAAAAAACTTCCTGATTTCCCCTGGGATGCACTTGCTCCATATGGAGTAAAGGCGCGGGCGCACCCAGGAGGGATCATCGATCTCTCTCAAGGTACTCCTGTTGATCCAACCCCAGATTTCATTCAGAAAGTTTTAGCAGAGAGCGCAAATTCTCCAAGTTATCCAACCACTGCGGGAACTCCTGAACTACAAGAAGCAATTCGCACCTGGGCACATTCTCATATTGGAATAACTGGCGAATTCGATGTTCTGCCTCTGATTGGCTCCAAAGAGTTGGTTGCGTGGCTGCCAACATTTTTGCAATCACACACCGTTCTCTATCCGCGAGTTGCATATCCCACCTATCTAGTCGGTGCGATGCTGGCACAGGCCAAAGAGATTGCAGTAGATATCGATGCAACAACGTGGCCAGATGCTGATTTAGCCTGGATTAATTCACCGGCCAATCCCTCTGGACGCGTGCACTCTGAATCAGAACTTCGAGCGGTAATTGATTGGGCAAGAGAAAAGCAGGCTGTAGTGATCTCAGATGAGTGCTATCTCGAATTCGGTGATGGCCTGACACCAACATCAATCTTTGCCCATACCGATGGCGACAATAGAAATATTCTTGGGGTCTTCTCACTTTCAAAGCGTTCATCACTTGCTGGATATCGTGCCGCCTTTATGATCGGTGATCCTGCACTGATTGCATCTATTCGCGAGATTAGAAAACATGCCGGCATGATGGTCGCCCTCCCTGTCCAAAAAGCTATGACAGTTGCCCTTGGTGAAGATGAGCATGTTCGCATTGCTAGGGACCGCTACAACGCTCGGCGTGCAACGCTAAGACCAGCTCTTATTGCTGCAGGTTTTCGAATCGATGAGAGCGTTGCCGGCCTCTACTTGTGGTGCACGCGAGGGGAAGATGCATGGGCCTCTGTCGATTGGCTAGCTGGACTAGGAATTCTTGCCACACCGGGCACCTTTTACGGTAGCGATGGTGGCGAACACATTCGCATTGCCATGACAGCAACAGATGCTGCAATTGCCGATGCCGCAGCTCGCATCATGGATGCGATAAAGGCGTAATTGCGATGACTGTCGGAATACTTCTCGTAGGAGGCCGAGGTACGCGGCTATCTCCGATTACTTCGCAGATCCCAAAGCCGATGCTTCCAATTGCCGGTAAACCTGTTACCGAACATCAAATTATTGCTGCGCAGAAGGCCGGAATTACAACACTTGTTCTGGCAACTTCATATCTTTCAGAAGTCTTTACTCCCTATTTTGGCGATGGCAGCAAGTGGGGGATCGATCTCCGTTATGCAGTTGAGAAAGAGCCTTTAGGGACAGGCGGTGCGATCGCACATGCTGCAACGTATTTGGATGCAGGGGATGCAGATCAAGCTGTAGTCATCTTTAACGGCGACATCCTCACCGGACATGATTTATCTGCCCAAATCTCTTTTCATCAAAGGCAGAAGGCTGATGTCACGTTACATCTGATTCACGTCGAGGATGCGAGAGCTTTTGGCTGTGTTCCCACAGATGATGAGGGCAGAGTTCTGGCATTCATGGAGAAGATGGAGAACCCGATAACCAATTGGATCAATGCAGGGTGCTACATCTTTAATCGAGAGATTGTTGATGCAATTCCACAAGGAAAAGTTATCTCTGTTGAACGCGAGACTTTTCCAGGATTGGTCGAGAGTAAGCGTCGCGTATTTGGATATAAGGAATCTGCATATTGGTTAGATATTGGAACTCCTGCAGCGCTCTTTAAGGGAACGCGTGATTATGTGGCAGGTGATTTCATTGCAGCTCCAACGGCTGTTATCGATGCCACGGCGCGAATTACCGGTGGCTCATCCATTGGCGCCGGCACCGTGATCTCTGCTGGGGCTCATATCGAAAACTCAATCATTGGAGAAGATGTGGAGATCGGCCAGGGCGCGCAGATCACTCGATCATTTATGGCTCCCGGTAGCAAGGTCGAAGCTGGTGCAGAGGTCATCGATCGATACATCTGCGCCACTGAGAATCTTCCAATTATTTTTTAACCCACATTTGTCGATTTTTTCGCTCATTTAGCCTCAGATTGTGTGAGAAATGACCATTTTCAAACCCTCAACCCCACCTCGGGGAGTTGACAGGAAGGGATTACAAGCGTGTAATTCACTCTTAGCAAGCCCGAACGCCACTTACGGACCGGGCCCTAATGACTTGAGGAGATTAGCAAATGCCAATCCGCCCAGAAGGAACCTCTACTGGCAAGCCATCAGCCCCCACTGCTGGACCAACTATTCAACTCGCCAATGGCGAAAATATGGAACTTTCCTGGCAAGAGCGCGCACTCTGCGCTCAGACAGATCCTGAAGCTTTCTTCCCCGAGAAGGGCGGTTCTACCCGCGAAGCAAAGCGCGTATGTCTTTCTTGCGATGTTCGTCAAGAATGTCTTGAGTATGCACTTGCTCATGATGAGCGTTTTGGAATTTGGGGCGGACTCTCCGAACGCGAGCGTCGCCGTCTGAAGCGTCGCCCAGCGTAGGCAATGTCTCTACATCGCGTCAGCGCGATCCTCGTTGTCCATGATGGTGCAACGTGGTTACCTGAAGTCGTTGCCTCGCTAGCATCACAGACGCGGGCAATCGATCAGATAGTTGCTGTCGATACTGGATCGGAAGATTCATCAGCAAAGTTACTTAAAGGCGCTCGCATTCCGGTTCTTACAATGCCACGCGATACTGGATTCGGCGCAGCTGTTGCATCTGCAGTTGAGAAACTCCCTCCAGCATCTGCAGGTGAATGGTTATGGATTCTTCACGATGATTGCGCTCCAGATCCAAAGGCGCTAGAAGCGCTACTTGCCGCAATTGAAGATCGCCCCAATGTAGTTCTGGCAGGACCAAAGTTACTTGGTTGGCATGATCGAACACATTTACTTGAAATTGGAATCAGTATTGCAACCAATGGTGCTCGCTGGACAGGTCTTGAAGAATCAGAGTACGACCAAGGACAACACGATGGAATCGCCGATGTACTCGCTGTAAGTACAGCAGGTGCACTCATTCGACGAGATGTATTTGAAGAGCTCGGGGGATTTGATCAGAACCTGGAACTCTTCCGCGATGATGTTGATTTTGGTTGGAGAGTGCATGCAGCAGGCCATGCCGCAATCGTTGTCACAGATGCGATCGCCTATCACGCACAGGCATCGGCTACTGAACGACGAGCTGTAGATGTTAAGGGCGCACTTCTCAAGCGCCCACTTCTCTTAGATCGTCAAAATGCGGCATACGTTCTCTTAGCAAATGCGACGTGGTGGCTACTGCCTCTGCTTACAGTGCAGCTCTTTGGTTCAGCCTTGATCCGCGCAATCGGTTATCTCTTTGCCAAATTGCCCGGATATGCAGGAGATGAAATTTTGGCCATCGGCTCATTGGTGGTTAAACCTGGTGAATTACTTAAGGCACGCAAAGATAGAAAAACCACTCGCTTAGTCTCTGCTCGCGTTGTCTCTGACTTCATTCCATCAAGAGGTCGCCAGTTACGACTTGCCTTTGATCGAGGGTTAGCAGCCCTTCGCGATTTCCTCCTTAAGCCAACCGAGCAATCGGTTCAAGATGAGACTCTCTTGGATCTTCCTACTGAGAAAGAGTTGGAAGATGAAGATTTGCTTACGCCAGTATCTGCACGAAAGTGGAGTGCGCTCTTTCGCAAACCATTTGTTGTCGCAATCATCTTCATTGTTCTTCTCACCTTGATCTGGTCACGCAATCGCATCGGAGCCGTTTCAGGTGGAACTCTGGCGCCATCTCCAACAGGGGCAAGAGATCTATGGGATTTCTATTTCGCGCCATGGCATGAAGTTGGTCTTGGAAGTAAGAGCGCATCACCATTGTGGATTCCGATTATCGCTCTGGCATCACTACTCACACTTGGCAATGTTCCAGCCCTTATCTCACTTTTCTTTATTGCAGCTCCGCTATTTCTCTTTCTCTCAGCCCACCATATGGCAAAGCAGCTCAGTGAAAATCGCTTCATCACGGTAGTTGCTGCTCTGCTCTATGCAATTTCTCCGATTTCAATTTCAGCCATTAACTCAGGGCGTATAGGCATTATTGTTCTTTTGGCGATCGCACCCTTCCTAGTTCTCATCTCCTTACAATGGCGTGAGATAGATCGATTTAGTGTAAGAAAAATCTCTGGTCTCTCTCTACTTTTCGCTCTCTCCTTCTCATTTGCGCCAGCCTTCTTCATCCCTCTCTTTCTGCTTACTGTTGCTGCGCTGGTCTCTGATTACGTAGAGTTTGGCCGAGATACCAATCGTGCACTTTTCGATACTCGCCTCATTCGACGAACCACTCTCTTGCTCTCCCCGTTAGCGCTCACAATTCCTTGGAGCCTGGAGATCATTAGCTCCCCACATGAATTTTTCTTAGATATTGGCCTTATCTCAGCCGGTGGTGGTCCGAACCTTACCTTTACTGCAAATCCTGGAGGAGCTGGCTCACTTCCTTGGTGGCTCATTAGCCCTGTACTAGTTGTTCTCGCGATTGCACTCTTCTCGATTACACAGGCACGCCAGGTTGCAACGATTGGTGGAGCGCTCTTATGTGTAGGAGCTCTGGCTGCAACCTTCACCATCACCGGTAAAGGAACCAGCACTCCAAATTATTTATATCCTGGCGTCTTCCTCGTTTTGGCAACAGTAGCCGCAACATATTCGGCTGTTGTCATGCTGGATAAAGTGCGTGACAGATTAATCTCCACTCACATTAATTATCGCCACTTCGCAGTCTCAGGCCTTGTTGTAATCTCCGCCCTTTACGCAGTGACATCTACAGGATGGATTGCAACCCAGGCAGATAGATCACCATTGCAATCTGCGCAAGGCGAAGTCTTGCCGCCATACCTGGCAATTGAGACACAATCAAAGACCTTAGTATTGAGAGAACGTTTGGTAGGTACTACTCCATCACTTAACTATTACATTGCACGAGGAAGTGATGTCTCACTTGGCGATGCCGATGTCGCTCCTGCAGAAGTGCCAGAGATTGCGACAGCAGTTACTGGACTTGCAGATGGAAGTGGAATTACAAGCAGCAAAACTTTTGCAAGTTATGGAATCACGTACATCTTCCTGAAGGCTCCAACGCAGGGAACTTTGGTGCAGACCATAGATGGATTGGGTGGATTTACTCGCGCATCCTCGACATCTGCAGGAATCGTTTGGAAGGTTTCTGGTGCAACAGGAAATCTCATTCTCACTGATGCCAGCGGCAAGACTTCCCTCTTGCAACCAACATTGGTCAAAGATGAATACACGGTGACAAATCCCGGTGTGGTGACACTTACGGAGAGTTACAGCGGTAGTTGGCACCTTGTTCAAAATGGTCAACGCCTCACACGTCTAAAGAGTGAACTCTCGCTGCCTCAATTTGTGGTTGAAGAGGCGGGAACAGTTCTCTTGATCCACGATGGGTCTGTGCGACGCGGTTGGGTATCACTTCACGTCTTAGTTCTTCTGGTCTTTATCCTCTTTGCCGCTCCAAGTGGTCGCCGTAAGCGCGAGATATCTGAAAAGGAGCTCGCATGAAATTTCAGCGCCCTCTCATCATTGCCGGCATTGTTATGGCAACTCTTTTAGTCAGCAATGTCACCCAAGTTGCTGTGACCAATAATGATTTCTCTGAGAATTACCCACCTGTTGTCTGTCCTGCAACTCCGTCGGGGGAGAGCAGCGCAGTTTCAGTTCCATCAACGCAGACTGGTTCCCGCGTGTTGGGTAAGAAGACAACTCTCTATAAACCCACTCGAACTCTTCGCCTGATGCAAAGTTCTGCACCGACAATTTTAGATACAAAAAATATGACCGCACCAGTCTGGCAAATTAAGAGAGGTGTATGGGCAGGAGCCACCATCTGCTCTGCTCCATCTATTTCTCAGTGGTTTGTTGGTGGTGCAGCCGATGTCACTAGCAAGGGCAAGTTGCTCTTGATCAATAGTGGGCTCAGTGATGCCATCGTTGATGTCGAAATTTGGAGTGAATCCGGAGTCCGCCCGCCAAAGGTTCTCACCTTGAAGGCTAATTCCTCACTCGTTCAAAATTTAGATTCGCTTGATCCTGGATCAAAGCAGATAGCGCTCCACATCGCCCCACGTTCTGGTCGCATCAACGCTTTCCTTGTCGATGAACGAGGACGAGGCCTGCGATCACTCGGTGGAGATATGGTCAATGCTTCATCTGATCCAACAAGAGAGATTGTGATCCCAGCAGTTCCCCACATGAAGCGCTCTGGTAACACTCTCGGTCATACACTTCGAATTCTTGCTCCTGGTGATGTTGATGCTCGCATTACAGTCGAGCTCAACTCAACTAAAGGATCATTTATCCCAGTTGGATTTGATGATCGAATTGTGAAGGCGGGAATAGTCACTGAGATTGCCCTCAATCCTCAACTTGTTCCAAGCATCTTCGCGCTCAAGATTTCATCAGATCGTCCGATCGTTGCCTCTGTCTATTCCCCTACCTATTCTCAAGCAAAGTCGGATTTCCTTTGGAGCACTTCGACCCTTGAGATGAAGCCTTACTCTCTGGCAGTAAGTGGCCTTGCCCCTCAGCTTGTCTTTTCTGGGGAGAAGATTTCAGTCGATCTCTCGATACTTTCAACGAATAAGAAGGAGAAGAAAGTCACTGTTAAGGGCGAGGGCATCATCACCTTCAAAGTTCCAGAGAATGCGCGGACAGTTCACTTCACCCAAGTCAGCGGCGATACCTACGGTGGCGCACTTATCGCTACTCAAAGCGGTTACGGTTTCTTCCCACTGATCCCCGGTAGCGAACTCACTCGTGCGCTACTTCCCACAGCAAATATTCGTGTCTTAAATCCATAGCCAACCCCGATCCCACTAATCTTGCATCTATGAGTTCAGCGGTACGAACAGGTAGAGGGTGCTCTCGCGCAACATGTCGCGCGATGGCAACTATGACCCTTACCTATATCTATGCTGACTCCACAGCAGTCCTTGGACCATTGGCAACATTTGCCGAACCTCACGCCTACGATCTCTGCGAATTTCACGCCCGTAAACTCACCGTGCCAAATGGGTGGTCAGTCCTCAAGGAAGAAATCTCTCAATCAGGTTCAGGGCCAACCGATGATGACTTGATGGCGATTGCAGATGCGGTGCGCGAGGCGGCAGCTTCGACTCCACACGTTGTTGGCCAAAGTTCAGAAGTGTCACAGAGTGCACCGCAGATTGGTGTACGTCGTGGCCACCTTCGCGCTGTTCCCAATTAAGGCAGCCCATGTCAATCTTTAAAGCCTATGATGTTCGCGGATTGGTTGATAAAGAGATAACTGCTGACTTCTGTTTTGCAACAGGTGTTGCCTTTGCCAGATTCCTGCAGCAAGAACGTGAACCAGGAACTGTCGTCATTGGTGAAGATATGCGCCCATCATCTCCAGTCTTTGCCGATGCTTTTTCGGCAGGAGTAACCTCTCAAGGTTTTGATGTCATACGTATCGGTTTAGCATCGACAGATATGCTCTATTTTGCTGCCGGCAAATTAAATATGCCAGGTGCGATGTTTACCGCAAGCCATAACCCTGCCGAATACAACGGGATCAAGATGTGTTTTAGCGGTGCTCGTCCCATCGGTAAAGAGTCGGGACTTGTGACTATTGAGAAATTTGTTATGGAAGGTTCACCGTTAGAGCTTCGAAGCGTTGGCGTGGAGAGAGAGCAATCCATGCTCGATGAATATGTGGATCACCTGCTCACCCTTGTGGATCTACAGCACACTCGCCCCCTTAAAGTTGTCATCGATGCTGGAAATGGAATGGCTGGCCACACTGCCCCCGCAGTCTTTAAAAGACTTAACTTCGATGTTATCGAGATGTACTTTGAACTAGATGGAACATTTCCTAACCATGAAGCAAATCCGATCGACCCAAAGAACCTTGCCGATCTCTCCAAGGCAGTCAAGAAACATAAGGCAGATATTGGTTTAGCCTTCGATGGAGATGCAGATCGCTGCTTCTTAGTAGATGAAAAGGGCGATCTTGTTAACCCATCAGCGCTGACTGCACTGATTGCAGACCGCGCTCTTGCAACAGATCCTGGGTCGACGATTATCTACAACTTAATCTCTTCTCGCAGCGTAAGAGAAGTTGTAGAAGAAAATGGCGGAACAGCAGTTCGCTCTCGCGTTGGACATTCATATATCAAGAAATTAATGGCAGAGACCGGTGCAATTTTCGGCGGAGAACACTCCGGACACTTCTACTTTAGAGATTTCTGGAGAGCAGATTCAGGGATGCTTGCAGCCCTTCATGCTTTAGCTGCACTTTCACAATCACAGGGAACTTTGAGTCAATTACTGCATACCTACAATCGATATTCTTCAAGCGGTGAGATTAACTCTGTTGTAAGCGATGCAGAGGCTGTAATGAAGAAGATCGAAGATTTCTATCTCGCAATGGGCTCAATTACTACCGATCATCTCGATGGATTAACTGTGGAAAGCACTGATTGGTGGTTTAACGTCCGCGCCTCAAACACTGAACCTCTACTACGGCTCAACGTTGAAGCCACGACGAAAACACTCATGGAGAAAGTTCGTACGCAGGTCTTAGCCCTCATAAGTGGAAAGTAGCCTCCTTACCCCCTAAACTTGGGGGCACAGCAACCTAGCAAGTAGAGCCCTACGCCTTAGGTAAGCAATTAATCACCTACCGTGTAGAGGAGAAGAGTTATGACAACCACACAAACAACACCAAAGCATGACATCGCAGATGCATCACTTGCCGCCGAAGGGCGCAAGCGCATTGAGTGGGCTGAGCGCAACATGCCAGTACTTGCTCAAATCAGAGAGCGTTTCGAAAAGTCACAGCCATTTGCAGGAGTCAGAATCTCTGCATGTATGCACGTCACAACAGAAACAGCAAACTTGATGCGCGTTCTCAAAGCCGGTGGCGCTGAGATTGCACTTTGTGCATCAAACCCACTGTCAACACAAGATGACACTGCAGCGGCCCTCGTCCATGAATATGGAATCTCAGTATTTGCGCGCAACGCTGTTGACCGCGATGGCTACTACTCACATATCAATGCAGCCCTAGATATCGAACCACATCAAGTTTTTGATGATGGTTGCGACCTCGTCAATACACTCCACACCACTCGCCGCGAGCTTCTTCCAACCATCACTGGTGGTTGCGAAGAGACAACAACTGGCGTAATCCGTCTTAACCAGATGGCAAAAGATGGAGCACTTACTTTCCCAATGATCGCTGTCAACGACACCGATACAAAGCATATGTTTGATAACCGTTATGGAACTGGACAATCAACTCTTGATGCTGTCTTCCGTGCTACAAACTTCTTGCTCGCAGGACGCGTTGTCGTCGTTGCAGGCTTTGGATATTGCGGCAAGGGCGTTGCAGAGCGCGCAAAGGGTATGGGCGCAGATGTGATCGTTACTGAGATCGATCCAACCAAGGCACTTGATGCAATGATGCAGGGCTTCCGCGTGATGCCAATGCTCGATGCAGCAAAGGTTGGCGATGTCTTCATTACCGTTACTGGTAACCGTGACGTACTTCGCGACGAGCACTTTGCAGTCATGAAGGATGGCGCGATTATGGCTAACTCAGGCCACTTTGATATCGAAATCGATGTTGCATGGCTTGAGCAGAATTCAAAGAAGAAGAATTCAAAGATGCGCCACCAGACAGATGAATATGTTCTAGCCGATGGCCGTCGCCTTCTACTTCTTGCAGAAGGTCGCCTCGTTAACCTTGGAGCTGCCGAAGGCCACCCTGCATCAGTAATGGATATGTCATTTTCTGATCAGGCACTCACAGCTGAATATCTTGTTAAAGAGGCGAAGAACCTCACGCCAGGAGTTCACATGGTTCCTGAATATATCGATAAGGAAGTTGCTTCATTGAAGTTAATCTCAATGGGCGGACGAATCGATGTTCTTACACCAGCTCAAGATATGTATTTGAACTCTTGGGAGCACGGTAGCTAATGACCTTAGTCATGGTCGTCGATGACGACCAGGATCTTGCGGAGATGCTCGGCATCGTTTTAACCGGTGCCGGCATCGACGTGGATCTAGTCAGTCGTGGAGACGAGGTCATGGATGTTTTTCGAAACAATCCACCAGATCTCGTTCTCCTCGATGTGATGTTGCCAGGTCTTGATGGAGTAGAAGTTTGTAAGTTAATTCGCGCCGAATCTATGGTGCCGATAGTGATGTTAAGCGCAAAGGGCGATACTCAAGATATCGTCGCAGGTCTTGAAGCAGGCGCTGATGATTACATGGTTAAACCCTTTAAACACCCATCGGAATTAATCGCACGTATTCGTACTCGCCTTCGTCGCACCAATGCCGATGTGAAGGGATCTCTGACAATCGGTGACTTGGCAATCGATGTCACCGCCCATGAAGTGCGACGTGGAACAAAAGTTATTGCACTGACTCGCCTTGAATTCGATCTCCTTGTAGCGCTAGCTAAAGAGCCAGGTCGCGTATTTACTCGCGATGCGCTCTTGAGCGAAGTGTGGGGTTATCGTCACTCAACTGATACCCGTTTAGTTAATGTGCACGTTCAGAGATTGCGTTCAAAGGTAGAGCACGATCCTGAGCACCCAACGATTGTGATGACGGTGCGCGGAGTTGGATATAAAGCCGGAGTCGTAGGCGTATTCTAATGAGGCCACAACGTTCGCCTCTTGCACAATCACTAGCTGCCAAAGTTATTCTCTCTACAGTCCTGCTCTCACTCGGAGTCGTCTGGCTAACCGGTTCTGCTCTCTACTCTCAGCTCTCCGATGGTATTAAACGAGTGAACCTTGAATCATCACTAGCTGATGCACGTTCGGTCTTCTATAACGCCCGGTACCAATTCTTACTTGTTGAAGGTGCCACAGAGCCGCAAATCCGTGTACAGGTTGAGGATGTAATTACCTCTTCAACAACTCTTGGAACTACAGAAGGTGCGCGCGAGATTATCTTGCTTAAGATCTTTAGCAAAGGGGAGGCGGCAAAGAATGGTCAGCAACCAAATTACAGCTTTGCATCCAATGGCCTTCTCTCTGCCGCAATACCTGAAAGCCTTCGTCTAGAGATTTCACAGACTAATGATTTGGGCCATCAATTTGCTCCGTTGACGTATCGGACGGGTAATACGATTGATGCGCTCTATGTTGGCCAGCGCGTAACAATTCCAGATTCCGGGCGCTATGAGATGTATCTGGTCTTCACTCTTGCCAATCAGAAAGCAACGCTAGATATCGTTCAGAACTCACTCTTTCTCACAGGCATCGTTCTTCTACTTTTGATTGCTCTGATCACCTATCTGGTGGTCCGCCAAGTTGTAAGGCCAGTCCGTGATGCAGCGCGAGTTGCCTCTCTCTTTACCGAAGGAGATTTCTCTCAAAGGTTACAGATTGAGAGCAATGATGAGATTGCAACGTTAGGTAATGCTTTTAATGAGATGGCGACCTCAATTCAGGCACAGATTTCAAGGCTAGAAAATCTCTCGCAGGTGCAGCAACGCTTCGTCTCCGATGTTTCGCATGAGCTCAGAACTCCTTTGACGACATTACGTATGGCATCAGATGTGATCTATGCACAGCGTGAGAGCTTCGACCCAGCGATCTCACGGAGCGCTGAGTTACTTCTTGCCCAGATTGATCGCTTTGAGAAACTTCTCCAAGAGCTCCTAGAGGTAAGTCGCTTCGATGCCGAAGTTGCTGTCCTTGAGCCGACTGATTTTGAACTCATTGCATTGATCCGACGCTGTGTCGCCGACTTTGGCGTCAACCTTGAAGCAGCAGATTCTCAAATCTCAGTGGTTACCCCTAAGGATCCAGTGCACATTCGCGCTGACTTCAGACGTGTCGAGCGCATTATCCGAAACTTAGTCTCTAACGCCCTTGATCACTCTGATGGCAAACCGATTGAGATTGAGTGCGTTGAGACAACGACAGAGGTTGCAGTCAGTGTTCGAGATCATGGTGAGGGAATGGAAGAAGCATCTCTGACAAGAGTTTTTGACCGTTTCTGGCGAGCAGACCCATCTCGAGCTCGCACGCGAGGTGGCACAGGGTTGGGGCTTTCGATTGCACTTGAAGATGCGCGACTGCATAACGGCGAACTTGATGCCTGGGGTGCACCAGGTGATGGCGCAAACTTTGTTTTAACCTTGCCACGCATCGCTGGAAATCAGATTTCAGGCAGACCGCTTCCAGCAAATCCACATAAGCGAGGCAATCTCTCTAACTAGCAAGAGATTCACAGAAGAATTCCATCTGTGTTCTCTGCCGCATCCCTTTCCGAATTACTCTTTCCTACGCGCTGTCTTGGCTGTCGCCAATTAGGAATCCGAATCTGTTCGCAATGTAGATCCTTCTGGCATCCACACATATACCGTTCGACGATCACTGTTGGCGCACGAGCTCTTCCAGTGTATTCATCGGTGATCTACTCAAGCGTTGCGCAGAAAGTTCTATTGGGATCAAAGGAATCAGCGCTCATTGATGCTGATCAATTAATTAGATTGGCACTTTCTCATGCACTGTCCTACTTCAATGGAGAGATAGGGATGGCCGATGTTGTCCCAGTACCTTCGAGAAAGTCAGCGATTCGCAAGCGTGGCAGAGATTTTCTTCTTGCGCACACTGAGTATCTAGCCGAGGCAAGTGGTGTTCAACTGCGACCAGTTCTTATTCATCGTCGAAAGGTTGCAGATCAAACGAGATTAAGCGCTGTAGAACGTGAAGCCAATCTCACTGGAGCTTTTACTTGCGCGAACAGGGGGCGAATAGGAAATATTCCCGTGATTATCATTGATGACTTAATGACCTCGGGGGCGACCCTGCGTGAGGCGGCTCGAGCCCTATTGGATGGCGGATATAGGCCACTTGGCGCTGTCACTGCCTGCGTTGCTCAACCCCTACGATATACCCAGTGAATCACGGGGAGAGCTTCGTGAGACTGCTTCTGTCGGCAGGAAGTCTTTGAAAGGTTTGTAAATGTCATCAATTCTTGATCGCATTATGCGTGCAGGTGAAGGAAAGATTCTTCGCCAACTCACAAAGATTGCTGAAGAAGTAAATTCATTTGAACCATCGATTGCTCCTCTCTCTGATGAAGCACTTCGAGATAAGACTGCAGAATTTAAGAACCGCCTTACCCAAGGTGAGGATCTCGATGATCTCCTCCCTGAAGCTTTCGCTGTTGTTCGCGAAGCTGCAAAGCGCACACTTGGTCAGCGCCACTACGACGTACAGCTCATGGGTGGTGCGGCGATGCATATGGGAAATATCGCCGAAATGCGTACCGGTGAAGGAAAGACCCTTGTTGCAACTCTTCCTTCCTATCTCAATGCACTTGCTGGCAAAGGCGTGCACGTAGTTACAACAAATGATTACCTCGCAGAGCGCGATAGTGAGTGGATGGGTCGCATCCATCGCTTCCTAGGTTTGACCGTTGGTGTAATCGTCAACAGCATGTCACCAGCTGAACGTCGCGAGGCCTACAACTGTGATGTCACTTATGGAACAAATAATGAATTTGGATTTGATTATCTTCGCGACAATATGGCCTGGAGCCTCGAAGATTGTGTACAGCGAGAGCACTTCTTTGCAGTAGTTGACGAAGTTGACTCGATTCTCATCGATGAAGCCCGTACTCCACTGATCATCAGCGGACCGGCCGATAAGGCAACCAAGTGGTATGTCGAGTTTGCAAATATCGCAAACCAACTTATTCGCGATGCTCACTACGAAGTAGATGAGAAGAAGAAGACGGTCGCTGTCCTTGAGGCTGGCGTTACTAAGGTTGAACAGCTACTTAAGATTGAAAACCTTTACGAGGCAGCAAATACAACATTGATTGGATACCTCAACAACGCTGTCCGCGCAAAGGAGCTTTTTAAGCGCGATAAGGATTATGTGGTGATGAACGGTGAGCTACTTATCGTTGATGAGCACACAGGCCGCATGCTTTCAGGGCGCCGTTACAGCGATGGCCTCCATCAAGCACTTGAGGCGAAAGAGCGCATTGAGATCAAGGACGAGAACCAGACTCTTGCAACGATTACATTGCAGAACTACTTCCGCCTTTACTCAAAGATCTCAGGTATGACAGGTACGGCGATGACCGAGGCATCTGAATTCCATCAGATCTACAAGTTAGGCGTTGTACCGATTCCAACAAACCGCCCTATGCAGCGTATTGACGCAGCAGATCTTGTCTACAAGTCAGAGGCTGGAAAGTTCATCGCTGTTGCAAAAGATATTGTTGAGCGCCATCGCAAGGGACAGCCAGTTCTCGTAGGTACCGTAAGCGTTGAAAAGTCAGAAGAACTCTCTGCAGTGCTGAAGAAAAATGGCGTTGCCCACGAAGTTCTCAATGCTAAGCATCACGAACGTGAAGCACTCATTATTGCTCGCGCCGGTGTTAAGGGAGCGGTCACAGTTGCCACAAACATGGCAGGTCGTGGTACCGACATCATGCTCGGTGGAAACCCAGAATTTATGGCCGACTACGAACTACAGCGCCGTGGGCTATCTCCGGTAGATAACGCGGCAGAGTATGAAGCTGCTTGGCCTGAAGAGCTTGCAAAGCAGAAAGCTGCAGTTGCTACCGGACACGAGGAAGTTGTCGCACTTGGCGGCCTCTATGTACTTGGTACTGAGCGCCACGAATCACGACGTATCGATAACCAGCTACGAGGACGTTCAGGTCGCCAGGGCGATCCAGGTGAATCTCGCTTCTATCTCTCACTCCAAGATGATTTGATGCGCCGCTTCAACTCAGGCATGGTCGAGCGTTTTCTCTCTGCCGCCGGTCTTCCAGAGGATGAACCGATTGAGTCGAAGATGGTCAGCAATGCGATTAAATCTGCGCAGACTCAAGTTGAGGCGCAGAACTTTGAAATTCGTAAGAATGTTCTCAAGTATGACGATGTAATGAATCGCCAGCGCGTAGTTATCTATGGCGAGCGTCGCTTAGTCCTTGAGGGTGAAGATATTTCTACTCAGGTGGGGCAATTCTTGGCAGATACCATCCAGGCATACGTCTCTGCAGAGACTGCTGAAGGATTTGCTGAAGATTGGGATCTGGAAAAGCTCTGGGCGGCCTTGAAGCTTGTCTATCCAATTTCGCTCACAATTGAAGGCCTCATCGCTGAGGTTGGATCAGCAGATGGTTTAGATCCTGAGTTCTTAGCTGCACGCATTATTGAAGATGCAGAGGCTGCCTATGCAAAGCGCGAAAGCGAACTTGGGGTTGAGGTGATGCGCGAACTCGAGCGCAAAGTACTTCTCTCTGTTCTCGATCGCAGATGGCGTGAGCATCTCTACGAGATGGATTACCTCCAAGAGGGAATTGGTCTACGCGCTATGGCTCAGCGTGATCCGCTCGTTGAGTATCAGCGCGAGGGTTATGAACTCTTTGCTGCGATGATGGATGCAATCAAAGAAGAGCTAGCTAGTCTTGTCTTTAATGTGCAGGTCAATGTGGAAGAGGGAAATAAAGTCTCTGCTCCTTCAATTGAGGCTAAACCTTCCGAAGTAAGTGCACTTTCTTACACAGCTGCAGATGAATCAGGAGTTGTGACTAAGAATGAAGTCACACGAAATGCTCCATGCCCTTGCGGATCAGGAAAGAAATATAAGCGTTGCCATGGTGCTGCCTAACCGAATCTGATCTTAAAGAAGATCGAGTTCAGTACAGAGCCAACGTCCATCGACGCCTTCAAAGCGGATGACTAAGGCGCGTAGGCGATCTCCAAATCGCACAGTGATTGTAGATTCACAGATTCCATCCAGCGGCTGAGATTGATGGATGCTTCGAATCTTTCCGACCTCTCTCTGCGATCCAGTCTTGCGCACCAATTCGTTATAGATGATGCGATGACATCTAGCCATCAGTTGAGCCGGTTGGCGACGACCAGCCCAAATTTCTAAGAGCGCCACAACAAAAGTCATCGTCCATGTGTGCAATTCGGGTAGTTCGCTCGCCGATGTAGGTTGCGGATAATCATCGCTTTCGAAATCTTCTCCAAAGTGTGAAGGAACGAGATAGAGCTTGGCCTTCTGTTCTGGAAGCGGCTCCGGGATCAGTCTGGAGTGCGACTCCGGATAGAGATCGAGAATCGGATGGGCCCATAGGTGGGTATCGCGCGTCTGAGCGGTGAGAATGAAGTGCGGAGTTGAGTATGTAGTCATGGCGTGAGCCTGATGCTCAGAGCTCGATTGCTGATCAGCCGAAGGGATGAAAAGAACTCATCCTAAAAGATGACTGTGGAGGAGCTGCGACATCGTGCGCGCAGATCGCGTTTGCTCCACCCTCATGTCGACTATTAGTAATTCACAACTCTCACTTAAATCTCCTCGAGTAATCGTTGCAGCCACTCTCTTTCTAGCAGCCTTGCTCTCTTCATTTATCTTCGCCGCACTCTCAGATCGCAGCTCTGGATACTGGGTTGCATCTCATCCGATAGCACCGGGGACACTGTTGGCCGCAGATGATTTCCGTCTTGTCAGCGCTTCCCTTGTTGGCAATGGCGATCTGTATCTGGCAGAAGAATTTCCCCCAACTGGCTTAACCAGTACGCAATCAATCGGAGAAGGTGAGTTTCTTCCATTGTCATCTCTTTCAGAAGATTCACTAGCCTTTGATGCAGAACAAGTTCCACTCAACATCCTGCCCTCAGATATTCCAGCTGATATCTCAATCGGTGAAGCGATCTCTCTCTACTGGGTCCCTGAGCCGCTAGATAGCCAGAGCATGAGTACTCCCAAGCTCTTACTCAGTGGAATCTTTCTCCGCTCAATTGATCGCAAAGGTTCTAACTTTGGAAATGGCTTAGCGATTACGGTATCTGTTGATAGTTCTCAAGTGATTGAACTCTTGGCCGGTACTTCTAATGGTCGCCTGATTGTGATCGGTTCACATGGCTGAGTTGGGAGTCGTCACAGCGATTGCAGATCCAGAGTTCGAGGGGCTAGTTGCCAGCACACTCTATGACCATGGATGGAGCGTTCTCTTTCGCGCTCTAGATAGCAATTCTCTCAAGAGATACTTGATCGACAATCCTGAGATTAAACCTATGCTTATCTACTCTTCAGATATCGCAGAGATTGATCAGGATTTTCTCCAAGCAGTATCTCCAACACTTGAACGTGTTATCGGTTTTGCTGCAGATGAGGCAGATCAGATTAATACATCTCTCTTGCCACAACCGAGAGAGGGCGCCGAATTGCTCTCCATCATCAGAACTCCTGGGCGCATACCTCTTCTGCGAAAACGAGTCCGAGATCCTCACCAGCGACGAGCGCGCACGATTGCGGTTGCAGGCGCTAGCCATGGCGATGGCACAACGATGACGGCACTTAATCTTGCAGTTGAGCTGACGCTATTGGGGAAAAAAGTTCTTCTCATCGATGCCCATCATCACCAGCCAGCGATCTCCATCCTGTTGGGGGAGCGCAACATTAATCAAGAGAGACCGCGAGCACTTTCGCCTCAGCTCACCCTCTTTGAGGTGACTCAGAAGAATTCAGATTCACTAGAAGAGATTGTTGACGAATACTTACTCACAGAAGATCTCATCATTATTGACCTCGGCAAAACCCTCATCGCAAACTATGGTGAGATCGAAAGACGTTGGGATGCAATTCTTCACAACCTGCTCCTTGATGTAATCGATGATCTGTGGATTCTCTCTACTTCATCAAAGCTAAGTAGAGCTCTACTGTCATCGACCGTTATATCTCTCGAACGATCGCCACAACGAGCACGGACCACATATATTCTCAATCGTCGGCAGAGCGGGAAGGTTGGCGACCAGGAAGAAGAGAAATTTCTCTCAACCGTTACTCCAAGCAAGCCACATGGAGTGCGAGTACTTCCTTTGGATCTTCGAGGGGCAGAGCGCGCAGAGGCTGATCGATCGATATTGATGGAGACGAATCAGCGGGGCCTACTTCGTCGCGAGTTGGCTGCAATCGCACAAGAGCTTGCCGGCAAGGGCTAACCGAAGAATTTATCGAATAGGCGAGCACCTTGTACTCTTTGATACATGCGCTGCTATGTAGGAGTAACACTTGATGAACTCGCAGCCCTGCTTGATGCTCGTGAACTCTCTGTGCAGACCCTCTTCGCCCCGACGGCAGAGTTTGTAGATACACACCAAGATCTTGATGAAGAAGAGCGCGAATTTATCCTTTCCATGCTTGCCGCAGATGAATCTCTCGAACTTCGCGAAGTAGGTTATGGCTTTGTTGTTGCAGCCGAAGTGCCAGATGAAGCCATCATTGAGCAGGGTGCAGATAGCCTGACAATTAATCAAGCGGTATCACTTGATTGGGTTGCCTGTATCTTCCTGGTGTCTCCTGATGGCGAAGATCTCACCTGGTTTGCAATTCAGGAAGTTGGCCAACATCTACCTTCGTGGAGGGGCTAATGGCGACCATTGAAGAATTTATTCAGGGGAGAAGTCCACTCTCTTCAGAGCAGATCTACCGCTTACGTGAATTGATCGCCGATTGGCAACTTCTCTCAGATCTCTCATTTGCCGATCTCATTCTCTGGGTTCCATTACGTAAAGATATGAAGAGCTGGCCGACGGGATATGTAGCAATCGCACATATCCGCCCCATGACTGCAGCGACCGTATTTGCCCATGATCTACTGGGCGAGGAGATTAGATGGGGAGAGCGGCCTCATATTGATCAAGCGCTATCGAGTGCCGAGATTATTAGAGACACCATGCCAGAAAAAGTCGGCGATCTCATGATCAAGGAAGAGACGACCCCGGTTTTATATAAAGGTGAAGTAATCGCTGTAATCTCACGTCATCGCGATTCAGAGTTAATGCGTCAGCCGTCGCGACTTGAACTTAACTATCGTGAGATTGCACATCAGCTCTATCGAATGGCTGCAGAAGGAAATTTCCCTTACGAACATGCTAATTCTTTCTTTGATCCAGCACCTCGCGTGGGCGATGGGCTGCTACGCCTTGATCTCAATGGTGCAATTACATATGCAAGTCCAAATGCTCGTTCAGCTTTCGGCCGAATGGGTTGGAATAGCGCACTTGAGGGAGAGCTACTGGCTGAAGTTGCCGATCAAATTTCAAATCCTCAAAGCGTTGCCCATGAAGAGGCATTGCGAGTTCAGCTTTCAGGTAAGGCGATTAGACGAGTAGAGATGGAAAATGGTGGGGGGACAATCGAACTTCTTGTTCTGCCGCTTATCCAAGGCTCAGACAGAATCGGCGCCCTAGTTCTTCTACAAAACGTCACGGAATTGCGTCGCCGCGAGCGTGAACTTGTCACAAAAGATGCAACGATTAGAGAGATCCACCATCGAGTAAAGAACAATTTACAGACCGTCTCTGCACTGTTGCGTCTGCAGGCGCGGCGCATTGATGATCCTGCCGCTAGTGCAGCGCTCAATGAAGCAGTTCGACGTATTGCATCTATTGCTCTTGTGCACGAAACACTTTCATCGGGTAGCGATGCCTCTGTTGCCTTTGATGATGTGCTCGATCGGTTGGTCTCGCACTCTCTCGAACTGAGCTCTCGAATGAATGAGCTAGTCATCACTCGTAGCGGCCAGCTAGGTTCGTTGGACCCAGCAATTGCTACGCCACTTTCACTCGTGGTCACTGAACTCATTCATAACGCCTTGGAACACGGTTTAGAACATGGGGGAAGCTCACTTGAGATTCTTCTAGAGAGAAATGGGCAACAGGCAACGATCTCAATTATTGATAATGGTGTTGGGTTGCCCGATGGATTTGATTTGGCAACATCATCAAATCTTGGGCTACAGATCGTGCGCACTCTGACAGAGAATGAACTTAAAGGTCGATTGGTTTTGGAATCCACCGACCGCGGCACATCGGCGCAGCTGACCTTCCCGATTTAGCCGGGGTTACGAATTAGTTCTGAGAATCCATTGAGCGCGCGCGATTACGGGCAGCTCTTCGCTTAAGGGCGCGACGTTCATCTTCAGAGAGACCGCCCCAGACTCCAGCATCCTGGCCGCTCTCAAGAGCCCAAGCAAGACATGGCTCTTTGACGATGCAGCGATTGCAGACCTTCTTCGCCTCTTCGATTTGAGTGATTGCGGGGCCGGTATTTCCAACGGGGAAGAAGAGCTCTGGGTCTTCATCGCGGCATGCTGATTGATGTCGCCAATCCATGATCTCTCCTTCGCTATCGCAGCCCGCAGCAAGTAATTCTTGTCTGGCGGAACGCTAATTCTCTCGCGTCTTACTGTCTTAAACAAGAAGATATGGATAAAGATTTCTCACTTTTGGGTGATATAGATCGCCTCGACACGAGCGCTAGCCTGCAGATGTAGTCAGAGAGTCAGAGTGCCCCCGACAGGAATCGAACCTGTGCACCCGCCTCCGGAGGGCGGTGCTCTATCCCCTGAGCTACGGGGGCGCAGGTGTGGCTAGTTTACGTGAAGAAAGTTTGATCAAGTCATGAAAGACTTCAGATATGAGCAATTCACGTGAAGTCGCCTACTTTGCAACAGGGTGTTTCTGGGGCGCAGAGCGCAGATTCTGGTCACTCGAAGGAGTTCATGAGACCTCTGTGGGATATATGGGTGGCGACAAAGTAGATCCGAGCTATGAAGAAGTCTGCACGGGGCGAACCGGCCATGCCGAGATGGTCAGCGTGGAATTTGATCCCACAATCATTTCCTACGATCGACTCCTTGAAGAGTTCTGGGTGATGCATGATCCAACCTCGCTTAATGCCCAAGGTGGAGATATTGGAACGCAATATCGAAGTGCAATCTTCACAACGAGCACCTCGCAGATGGAGAAGGCGTTGGCTTCACGTGCGCTCTATCAAGGTGCGCTCACATCTGCCGGTCTCGAGGAGATCGTTACGGAGATTCTGCCTGCAGAGGGCATCGAATATTTCTTAGCTGAGGAGTATCACCAGAAGTATCTGGCCAAGAACCCCAATGGCTATGACTGCCATTCGAGCACAGGTATCGCCTTTCCTGCTAGATAGCGCGCTCGCAGCCCTTGATATTTTCAGAAAGTGAAGATACTTTTACAGTAGTTGCAGAGAAAACGAAAACATTTTCATAATTATCGTCGCTGGATCTGTTGAGATGGAGGAGCGATGGCCGGAATCAAAGAGGTCGCAGAGGTCGCCGGCGTCTCAATTGCAACTGTCTCAAGAGCCCTACGTGGACTGCACCACGTAAACCCAGAGACTCGTCAGAAGATTATCGATGCTGCGCAGCAGTTGGGTTATCCGATCGCCAGCCAATCAGAGCCACAAGCACCGCTTCGCACCAATAGCGTCGGAATAGTTGCCCCATATATCTCTCGTTGGTATTTCGCTCAAGTTATTAGCGGCGCTGAACAGGCCTTACGTGAAGCCGGCTTAGATCTTCTGCTCTACAACTTTAGCCAGATGAAAGGTCGCGAAAGACTCTTTCAGCATCAGTTACTCAAGGGCCGCGTCGATGCACTTATCGTCATCAGCTTGCCGCCAACTGAAGAAGAGTTTGATTCCATGCTCAGCCTTGGAATTCCCGTCGCACTTGTTGGAATGCACCATAAAGATTGCGCAAGTGTTGCAATTGACGATGTTGCAGCCGCTCGCACAGCCACGCAACATCTTGTCAATCAAGGACATAAAAACATCGCACTGATGTCTGGCCACCCTGACGATCCATTTGATTTTAGTGTGCCTCACGATCGCCGTAAGGGATTTCTCCAAGTACTCATCGAAAACGGTTTGGAATGGGATCCCGCTCGAGAAGTTCATGGCGGTTTTACTATGCATACAGCAGCGCGAGCGATGGATGATCTTCTTGCCCGCCCGAACCGACCTACCGCCATTTTCTGCGAATCAGATGAGATGGCATTTGGCGTGATGCAGGCGATGAGAAGACATGGACTTAAATGCCCTGACGACATTTCAATCGTTGGCTTTGATGGTCATGAGATGTCTGAATTTTCAGAGCTGACAACGATCGAGCAACCTGTGCAATTGATGGGCGAAATGGCTGCGTGGTCAATTATGGAGAGATTGAGGAAACCTTCAAAGGAACCAAGTTCACTCATTGTTCCGACGACTCTTGTGGTGCGAAACTCGACACGACGTCTAGTCTCAGATGGGGCTTAGTGGAATACTCCACCTATGAGCGATCATGGTGTGAAGGTGCCCTCACTAAGTGAGTTGGCAACCCATCGCAGTGAAAAGTGGAGAGCATTTCCACCCGATGTAATTCCCATGCCAGTTGCGGAGATGGATTTTCCGATTGCACCTCCCATTAAAGAGCTACTCCATGCAATGGTGGAGAAATCAGATTTAGGTTATCTCGGTGCAATTCCCGAATTAGGAGAGGCTTTCTCATCATTTGCAGCTAAGAGATGGAATTGGGCAGTTGATCCTTCCATGGTCAGAGTCGCTACCGATGTCGGTGTGGGCGTTGTCGAAATTTTGCGAGTCTTCACAGTTCCAGGAGATGGAGTCTTAATCAGCTCACCGGTCTATCAAAACTTCTACACATGGATGAATGAGACTCGGGTCAAATGTATTGATGTGCCTTTCATCCACCAGGAAGATCCCGATATCAGCACGCAGTGGCAGATCGATTGGCAGGGGATAGAAGAGGCGTACAAGAGCGGGATCAAAATTCACCTGCTCTGTTCACCTCACAATCCAATTGGGCGGGTCTATTCAAAGAACGAGCTACAGAAATTTGTGGCACTTGCGGTCAAGTACAACGTAATAATTATTAGCGATGAGATTCATTCGCCGCTTGAGTATAAGAACCACCCATTTACTCCGATCCTTACCCTGGGTAACGAAGCAGAGGCTGTGACGGTAGTTGTTACAGCCGCAAGCAAGGGCTGGAATATCGCAGGTCTAAAGTGCGCGATCATTGTCTCCGGTAGCCAAGAGATGCACGAGAAGTTAAATCCTCTGCCTTACTCACTCCACTTTCGCGCATCAATTCTTGGCGCATTTGCAACAGCGACAGCCTTTATTCAAGGTGTAGCTTGGCTCGATAGCGTCATTGCTCAACTAGATCACAATCGCAATCTCATCACTGATTTGCTCGCAGAACATCTGCCCGAGATCATTTATAACCCGCCACAGCATTCCTATCTTGCTTGGTTCAATCTCTCTGGATTAGATCTGGGTGAGAACCCAACAGAGAAGATCCTAGAGAAATCAAAGGTCGCACTTAACCCTGGCCACATTTACGGGCCACAATGGGGAGATTTTGCCAGACTTAACTTTGCAACAAGCCCAGAGATTCTCTCTCAAGCAATAAGACAGATGGCTCGGGGTATACGTGGCAAATAGTTACGATGTGATTATCGTCGGCGGTGGCCATAATGGATTAGTTGCATCTTCTTACCTAGCCAAGGAAGGTAAATCTGTTCTTCTCCTTGAAGCAGCCAGCGAACTGGGTGGTGCGACCACAAGCGTTCGAGCCTTTCCAGAATTTGATGCTCGACTCTCTCGCTACTCTTATTTAGTTTCACTCCTGCCTGATCAAATCGTGAAAGATCTGGGGATTAACTTTAAAACCTTGGGTCGTGAAGTCTCTTCACACACTCCATACTTTCGTGATGGTGTACATGATGGATTAACCGTAGCTACGCAATGGGACGACGAGAGTGAAGATTCATTTGCGCGCCTGACCGGAAGCGCTCGTGAAGGTCAGGCATGGCAGAGCTTCTATGGTGAGATCGCTGAGTTTGCAGAGCGTTTTGCGCCATCGATGTTGCAGCCACTCAAGACCCGAAGCCAATTACGGCAAGAGATCGCACTCGATGATGTCTGGGAATACATGATTGAAAGACCAATCGGTGAGGTCATTGAATCTCGCTTCACAAACGATCTTGTGCGAGGAGTCGTTTTAACAGATGCCCTCATTGGAACATTTGTTGACTCACATAATATGCAAGCAAATATCTGTTTTCTCTATCATCTCATCGGAAATGGCAGCGGTCAGTGGAGAGTTCCAGAGGGTGGAATGGGAGCACTTGTTCGAGAGTTAGAGCGCATCGCACGCTCTCACGAAGTTGAGATACGCCTTAACTCGCGAGTGAATTCGATTGTCAGTGACGGATCTGGCGTGACCGTAGGAACTATGGATGGCCAGAGTTATACATGTAGCGATCTACTCTTTGCGGCAGCCCCACAACTTTTGGCAAAGATTTTAGGTAGAGAGCAATCGGCTTCACTTCAAGGCTCACAGGTGAAGATCAATATGCTCTTAACTCGCCTGCCGCGCCTTAAATCAGGTGTCGATCCCGCGATCGCCTTTGCCGGTACTTTTCATATCAACGAGAGTTACTCGCAACTTAACAGCGCCTATCAGAGCGCGCGAGATGGGAAGATACCTGCCCGCCTTCCACTTGAGATGTACTGCCACACCCTGACTGATTCCAGCATCCTTTCGCAAGAGCTGATTGATCAGGGTTATCACACGCTGACTCTCTTCGGATTACATACAGATGCATCGCTCTTTGATGGAGACCGACAAGCAGCGCTTAACGAAGCAGTAAGTAGCGCACTGTCCAGCCTCAATGAGTATCTAGAAGATCCTATCGAGAGTGTCTTAGCAAGAAACTCTGATGGCAGCCTTGCACTTGAAGCAAAATCTCCACTTGATTTAGAAGATGCAATTGGTCTTCCTCGCGGAAATATCTTCCATCGCGATCTTGACTTTCCATTTATCGAAGATGCAGATGAATCTGCCACTCCTTTATGGGGAGGGGAGACAGATGACCCACATATCTTTATCGCCGGAGCAGGCGCACGTCGCGGCGGGGGAGTAAGTGGAATCGCAGGCCATAACGCTGCAATGGCAGTTCTCAAGCGATAGAGGTGTGCATTAGGCTTGACTCATGAGCCACGATCCATCCGCAGAGAAGATATCAACGCGTGCAATTACCGCTGGACGTCCACCTCGCAGTGCAGATAGTGAACTCAACGCTTCGATCTCATTAAATAGCACCTACACCGCAGGTGGCCCACTTGGTTACGGCAGATACGGCAATCACACGTGGAGCCAGACCGAACAGGCAATCAGTGCTCTCGAAGGTGGCCAGACCCTCATCTTCTCATCTGGAATGGCTGCAATCAGTGCAGCGTTCTCTCTCCTTCCTCACGGTTCAACTGTCGTTGCTTCCAATCAGGGCTATAGCGGGGTCATGACGCTACTTAATCAGAGCCATGCAAGTGGACAGTTGAAGGTGCGCTTTGTTGATGTTGCAGATACACAAGCCGTTATTGAAAACCTTCCGGGTGCAGATTTACTCTGGCTAGAGTCTCCGACAAATCCATGCCTTGATGTAGCAGAACTTCCCGAGTTAATTACTGCAGCTCGTTCTGCAAAGATCCTTGTGATGGTCGATAACACCTTTGCAACAGCTCTAACTCAGCGCCCTCTTGAAATGGGAGCTGACGTAGTCATGAACTCGGTTACAAAGTTCTTGGCAGGCCATAGTGATCTCTTAATGGGATCGCTATCAACTAACAACCCAGAGCTTTTAAGTAAGTTAGAGAGCGCTCGTAAATTCAATGGTTCAATTGCTGGCCCTTTTGAAGCATGGCTTGCCCTACGTGGAATCCGTACTTTTCCTCTGCGATTTCATAAGTCCTGCGAGAGTGCGCTCATACTTGCAGAGCGTTTGAGTGGACACCCCAAAGTTTCACGAGTGAGATATCCGGGTCTGCCATCTGATTCACAGCATGCTCGAGCTGGGCGCTTTATGGAGACCTTTGGAGCAGTGCTCTCATTTGAGATCACAGGATCTGCTGCAGATGGAGATCGCCTCTGCGATAGTTCAACGCTGATTACCCATGCGACAAGCCTTGGAGGGGTCGAATCTCTCTGGGAGCGTCGTCGTAGATGGCCGATTGAGAGCCCATCTGTTCCCGAAAATCTCATCCGCCTCTCTGTTGGTTGTGAGGATGTTGAAGATCTATGGGCAGATATTCAGCGCGCCCTAGCCTCGATTTAACCTTCCCTCAAGCATTTTCAGAAAAACAGGAGTAAATTTGAGCCATGAAAATCATCCGACGTATAGTTGCAGGGCTAGCGGTAATCGCTCTTGCATTTAAAGGCGTCGCATCATTTCTTTCATGGGTCGAACGTCAAGATGATCAACCAGCAGAGGCTTGGTTAGATGAAGAAGAACTTGACGATGCAACAACCAAAGAAGCGTAAATGAGTACCGAATACGTTCCAGGAACGTGCAATATCGGCCCCGTTGAGATTCGCCAGCGTAGAGCAGTTGCAGTTATTGGATTCATTCTCTTTATCTCTTCATCAATTGCACTCTTTGGGATTGATGCTCCGCGTGCAACTCGATTGGGGCTCTTCTTTCCTCTCGTAGTTGCAAGCATCGGCTGGGTTCAATCACGGAAGAAGTTCTGTCTCGCATATGGATTTATGGGTACCTTTAATTTTGGAAAGATTGGCCAGCTATCCCGAGTGCAAGATAAGGCGGCCAAGCGCGCAGATCGCATCACCGCCCTTTCGATACTCTTTCAAGCGCTCCTCTATGCAGGCTTGGGCACTCTTGTGATGTATCTGCTTCCTACCTCAATCTGGTAGCCCTTACCTTTTCTTCCATTCCCTGCCATTGTTAGATGGCACGGTTCACATAGGGGAATGAGGAATTACGTGGAGATCACTATTCACACTCGTCACGCAGCTCTAGCTGAAGATTTCTCGGCAATCGTGGAAGAGAAATTGCACTCACTCGAACGCTTCAATGTACCAATTGACCGCATTGAGGTCGAAGTCCTGCACGAGAGCAATCCACGACAAGGTAAGAACTCGCATCACCTGATCATTACCGCCCATGGCTCTGGCCCACTGTTGCGCGCAGAGTCGCAATCATTTAATGATCTAGCTGCATTTGATGAAGCAGTCACAAGCATCGAGTTACAACTGAGAAAAATTCACGAAAAATCAAAGAGCAAGAAGCGCGACTCTTTGAGATTTAAGAAACCAATTTAACTCAAGGAGATCCAGCAAGCAGAAAGTGGCGCCAGTAGTATCGTTTTGCTATCAGTAGATGTGGTTGCATCTGATGAGAGCAGAAGCGATCCATCTGCTGTGAATTCTTCGACAGTGCTAGATGTATTGAGTAGAACGAGATAATTTCCTCTGCGGAAGGCCAAGAGATGATCCTGTTTGGTTTCGATCCAGGCCATTGAATCTGTAGCTGTTACCAATTGATGACGAGCAGCCAGTGCACGCCGGAAGAGATTGAGTGAGCTTTGAGCGTTTGCTTCCTGGGCCTCAACGCTTAACTCGCTCCAGCTCTCTGGAATTGGAAGCCATGGTCTGGCAGTAGAAAATCCACAGTGAGGCGCTGCAATACTCCAAGGAAGTGGAATTCGTGCGCCATCTCTTCCCTTCTGTCTTCCACCAGTGCGAAAGTAGACAGGGTCTTGTCTATCGCTATCCAGAACAGCACCATCTGGAAGCGATAGCTCTTGTCCGTTGTAGAGATAGAACGATCCAGGAAGGGCGAGAAGAAATACCGCCAATGCTTGTGATTGCAGTACTCCAAGGCGGGAAGAGACTCGTGGCGAATCGTGATTGCTCAAGGCCCAGGTAGGAAGAGCACCGACCGGTTTAAGAATAGAAAATGCACCAGAGATACTCTCAAAGAGCGCCTTAGCTTCAAAAGGCGTCGTCAGTAGATCAAAGTTAAAGACCTGATTGAGCTCATCTGGTCGCACATAGCGTGCTGCTTCTTCCGGTGGGTGTACCCAGATCTCTGCCACCGAGACAACTTCGCGATCATATGAATCAAAGAGGCGGCGCCATTTGCGATAAATCTCATGCACCCCAGGGCGATTGAAGAATGGCACCGTCGCAAGAATTTCAGAACGTCGCGATGGCTCCATCTCAATATCAAGACGGAGCGCATCGCTAAGTAACTCTGGTGCGTAATGATTCTTCTCGATCTCTTCCTTCACTAAGCCATGGGCGACATCGATTCGGAACCCATCAACTCCGCGATCGAGCCAGAACCTGAGCGTCTCTTCGAAATCTGCAGCTACTTCGGGATTTTCCCAGTTGAGATCAGGTTGGGAATGATCAAAGAGGTGAAGATAGAACTGACCATCTGGCAATTGACTCCACGTTGAACCACCAAAGAGTGAGATCCAATTATTAGGTGGCGATCCATCGCTATTGGGATCGCGGAAATGAAAACGTTGTCGCGCAGGTGAGCCAGCAGCTGCTGTGATCGCTTCTTGAAACCAGCGATGTTCACTAGAGAAGTGATTAGGAACGAGATCAACGATGACACGTAGAGATTTTTCGTGGCAGAGATCAATTAATCTGCCGAAGTCAGCAAGATTTCCAAATCGGGGATCGACCATTCGCGGATCACTGACATCGTATCCGCCATCTTTATTGGGGCTCTGATAGAAAGGGCTCAACCAGATTGCATCTATCCCCAACGATTGCAGGTAATCGATTTTGGTTGAGATTCCTGCAAGGTCGCCTTCGCCATCACCGTTGCTATCAAAGAAGGATCGCGGATAGATCTGGTAGATAACGGCTTCTCTCCACCATGGATCATCGCTCTTCATCACAGTTGAAAAGTATCAGTACTGCAGAAGAATGAGAGAGTTTAGTTCCGCTTCTCTGATCGTGGTGTTGGACTCTTAAACTTTCCAACCTTCATCGGCTTCTGAGGCGGAATAGGTGGTACTGGTGGAAGGCCAAGTGCGGCAACGGATGCATCTCTTGCGAGGGCGGCTTGTGCTCTAGCTGCTGCCAAGTTGGCCTTGGTTGTAGCACCCTTACCGGTTGCTCGTGCTTCGCGAAGTGCTCGTTCGAGAGAGCGTGTAAATTCCAATGAGATGGCAATGAGTTGACGGTCATACGCCGCGCGAGCAATTTTGAACTCTTTTAAATCTTCACGGTATTGCTCGAGCTCTGACTCGTACTGTGCAAGAGGGGAGAGGGTTGCAGTTGGCGTGGGGGATGGAGTCACATCAGCTGTTGCAGGTGCAGCCAAGATCGAAAGACTCATCGCCGATGCCAGCATTGATGCCAGTATCGCTTGTGGCAAGAGCCGATTGCGCATAAGTCCTCCAATCTGATTAGCCAAAGGATGGCATCTGATCGTGTGAACTCTCTGTGAATACAGGCTCGACTCGCAGGAGAGTGCAGAGAGAAGGTGGAAATGTAAGGCCATACCTGTAAGGCTATGTCTATGGCATCTGCGACAGAAACTCCCATCAAGATTCTGATTGTTGATGACGAAGCAGGGGTCCGTGAACTCCTGAAAGACGCCCTCAAACTTGCCGGATTTGAAACCCTGACCGCAAATGATGGAATGAGCGCACTCACCGCACTGCGATCTTTCACCCCGGATATCATGATTATCGATATCAATATGCCACTCATGGATGGCTTCGAACTTGTTGAACGTTTGCGAAAGAATGGAAATGATGTTCCTGTCCTGATGCTCAGTGCGCGCGCAGATCGAGTCGATGTCACTCGCGGACTGACGTTGGGCGCAGACGATTACGTGGTCAAACCATTTGGTCTCGAAGAGTTGGTACTGCGACTTAAAGCAATTCTGCGTCGCTCGCACTTCAACGCAGCAACATCTGCAGCGATCTCCTGTGGGCCGATTTCCATCGATGATGGAAAGCATGTAGTCACCTTCAATGGCGAAGTCATCGATCTATCGCCCACCGAGTATCGATTGCTTCAAGTGTTGATCGAGAATAAGAATCGGGTCCTGTCCAAGACTTTGCTACTCGATGATGTCTGGGGAATCACCTTTGAATCAGAGAGTACTGTCGTTGATACCTACATCTCTTACCTAAGAAAGAAGCTCCACCGCGATGGCTTTGAGGGAATCAAGACCATACGAGGAGTTGGCTTTGTTATCCAGGAGCCTAAGAAGCAGTGAAGAGAAAGAGTTACAAGTTTGTTCTCGCTAGTGCGCTCATTACCACTGCGCTCTCTCTACTCATCGGCGGTTTTGCAACTGTCTCGGTAAAGAATGCAGAAATCGCAGAAGTTGATCAACAGCTTGCAAAAATTGCCAACTTTGTTCTCCAGAATCCAGATTCACCAGTTAGTGCAGCACTTGATATTGCCTCCGAGCAAGATTTCAATATAACCATTGCTCTCTCGTCGCTCTCTGGCGACCTGACAATCATCAATGAATCACAGCTACCTTTCACCGAGATCGCAGATCCTCCAACGATTGCCAGATCCTTGATCTCAGCAGTCACCGTCGAGGCTAAAGAGAATTACCGTCTTCGCACACTCGATATTTCGGGTGGAGATCGCCTGCTACTGGCACAGTCGATTAAATCGATTGAAGAGAGCTTTGCTGAAAATCTCTCTCGTCTTCTTGGGTTTACCGTCGCAGCCGATATTGCCGCAATCACGCTCTCGTATCTCGTGCTTCGCCGCAATACGCGCAGATTAGAGGCAGATTCACTTGCACGTATGCAGAGGTTCTTGGCAGATGCATCCCACGAGCTAAGAACACCGCTGACAGTTATTAAGGGTTACTCAGAGATGTTGAGTAAGGGACAGATTCCGGAAGGTGCCGATCGGGTGCGGGCATTTGAACGCGTCAACTCAGAGATTGTGCGCATGGAGAACTTGATCCACGATCTGCTGCTGCTGGCAGAGTTAGGGGAGACCACTCAGCCGATTCACCAGGAGATAGAACTTTCTGAACTAGTGCAATCGTTTGCCCAAGATTTCCATGTACTTAATCCAGAGCGTTCAATCGAGCGTGCCATCGCTCCAGGAATCTCGGTAACTGGTTCTGCCGATCATCTTCGTAGATTGCTCCAAAATATCCTCAACAATATTTCACGCCATACCCCAGTAGATGCTCCAGTACGTATCTCTCTATCCAAAGATGGAAAGAAGAGAACACTGGTTATTGAAGATGGTGGACCCGGCTTACCCGATACCTCTTATCGAGATGGGATTGAACTGCTCAATAGATTTGATTCTTCGAGATCGCGGGATACCGGAGGGTCAGGGCTGGGTCTTTCGATTATCTCTGCAATCGTGCTTGAGCATCAAGGTTCTATGTCGCTGCGCAAAAGTGATCTCGGCGGAGTTGCAGTGGAGATTACTTTTTAACTTGGCTCTCGCGGGTGCTGATCAAGCTGGCAACTGTTGCAAGGACTAAGCACGAGACAATCACAACTAAACTCTGAGTAATTGTTACTTCGGGTAGTTTCCACCCTGAGAGTTCGTGGATTCCGACAGCGTGAAATGCGTGAAAGACTAATTTGAATCCGATAAATGCCAAGATTGCAGATAGCCCTTTACCGATATACACAAGGCGTGTCATGAGGCCGCCAATAAGGAAATAGAGTTGGCGCAATCCCATGAGTGCAAAGATATTTGCAGTAATTACGATGTAGACATTTTCAGTCAAGCCAAAGATTGCTGGAATAGAGTCAAGGGCAAAGAGTAGATCTGTAAGTCCTAGCGCCAAGAGGGCGATCGTAAATGGCTTAAGGCCTCTAGCGCGCAACGCTTTAATAAGGCGGCTATCTTCTTGCTCGTCGGCCTCTTCACCATGTGAACTCTCCATGAAGAGAGAGACAGCTGTGTAGATAAGGAAAGCTCCGAAGATAAAGAAGATCCATTCAAATTGTTCGATGGCAGCCTTTCCAAGTGTGATTGCAATGACTCGCAAAACAAGGGCGATCAGGATTCCAATGAGAAGAGCTAATTGCTGCTTCTGTTTATCAATCTTAAGGCGGGTAAGGATGAGAACGAAGACGAAGAGATTGTCGAATGAGAGTGAATACTCAGTCAGCCATCCAGCAAAGAACTCTTGCTGCTCTCGTGATGTCAGCCATTGACTTAAAAAGAGGCCGAAGGCGACTGCAAGTGATACATAGAAGATGCTCCACGCGGTGGCCTCACGCATAGAAGTATCTTTCTCTCGCCGAGCCACAGCCCAGGCAAAATCCAAGGCGATGATGATGAGAAGGGCTGCAATTGTGATAATCCAGTTTGTGGTGGAAATTGTTGCAACCTGATTCATAGTTACACCCTACACCCGTATGAACTACGGTAATTTAGCGACTATGTCACCGGTTGATCGCGTCTCACTCGATGAAGCCTTTCACAAGGTTCTTGAGTATCTTCAGGCACCAGAATCAATTGCTCGGATTGTGCTCTCTGGTAGACGGAGAAATATGAGCACAGCTCATGAACGCATTGATATTCGCCCCTTGATGCTCAAGGAGTCACTACATTTTCAAGTAAGCACCTCTGATGGGCGTGCTGTGACGACAAAGAATTTTCCACCTAGGGAACTCCCGATCATCGAGTACATACATTCTGGTTTTGCCAATATCCTCATTGAGGGCGTGGAGGAGAGTTTCTCGCTGCGCATTACAAAGAAAGATGAACCGCTGATTTCTATTCTGCCTGGAGTTGGACCGGTTGATCTATCGCACGATAAGAAGAAGGCGCGATTACTAGATCCAGCAGACCCATTTCTTCGTGAGGTTGGAATCAGCGATTCTTCTGGCCAGATCAAGCCATCAAAGAGCGATAAGTATCGCCAAGTAGAAGAGTTTCTTCGCCTCATGGCTCCGACCCTTACGGGCGCTATTGATGCCGGACATATTCATAGACCAACTCCAGAGCGCCCGTTGACTATCGTCGACTTGGGATGCGGACATGCATATCTGACCTTTGCCGCCCATCAATATCTGCGCAGCCTAGGAATGGATATCAAGGTCATTGGTATAGATGTCCGAACAACATCTCGTGATCGCAACAACGAGATCGCTACTCGACTTGGAATTGCTTCAAGTATTGAATTTCGGGCCGAAGAGATCTCTGAAACTTCACTCAGTAGCGCAGATGTTGCAATTGCACTCCATGCCTGCGATACAGCCACAGATGATGCAATAGCGTGGGCTGTCAAAGCTCAAGCCTCGCTGATGTTGATTGCACCGTGTTGTCATCATGATATTCAGAGCCAGCTCACGGATTCACCTGAGCCATGGTCGATGATCACGCGTTATGGCATCATGAAAGAACGTCTTGCCGATCTGCTAACAGATTCACTTCGTATGCAGATCCTCAAACTCCGTGGTTATCGAGTAGAAGGAATCGAGTTTGTTGGGGGAGAGCACACCCCAAGAAATCTCATGATTCGGGCGGTCAAGACGGGAGCAACTGTTGATCCGATTGAGACCACTAGATATGAGGAGATGATTGCAGCGTGGAAGGTAAAGCCTGCGCTAGCACGGCTGCTTAACCCTTAGACTAGGCGCTATGTCTAAGGTTCTAGCATCGCTACCACTCGGCGAAAAAGTCGGTATCGCTTTCTCAGGTGGCCTCGATACATCTGTTGCAGTTGCATGGATGCGAGATAAAGGTGCAATTCCATGTACCTACACAGCAGACCTTGGGCAGTATGACGAGACAGATATTGATTCTGTTCCAGTCCGCGCTAAAGAGTACGGCGCAGAGATCTTCCGCCTTGTCGATTGCAAGCAATCACTTGTTGAAGAAGGTCTGGCAGCTATCGCCTGTGGAGCATTCCACATTCGCTCTGGCGGTAAGCAGTATTTCAATACCACTCCACTAGGTCGAGCCGTTACAGGTACCTTGCTCGTTCGGGCGATGCTCTCTGACAACGTTGATATCTGGGGAGATGGTTCAACATATAAAGGCAATGACATCGAACGTTTCTACCGTTACGGACTTCTTGCCAATCCAAATCTACGTATTTACAAGCCGTGGCTCGATGCTGATTTTGTTCGCGAACTCGGTGGCCGCAAAGAGATGTCTGAATGGCTTGTCTCGCATAACTTGCCATACCGTGACAGCACTGAAAAGGCTTATTCAACAGATGCCAACATCTTGGGAGCAACGCACGAGGCGAAGAATCTTGAGAGCCTCGATGCCTCAATTGAGATCGTTGAACCGATTATGGGTGTTCGTTTCTGGGATGCATCGGTTGCAATTCCTAGCGAAGATGTAAAGATTGAATTTCTCCAAGGTCGCCCTGTAGCGCTCAACGGAAAACACTTCGACGATGTCGTTGAGATGATGAATGAGGCAAATGCCATCGGCGGTCGCCACGGTCTTGG
>JACCDU010411629.1_pt1 | contig 36516 bp, 34 predicted proteins | sample 7446081 | NCBI WGS metagenome assembly JACCDU01 (sample SAMN15323447, study PRJNA562643) | freshwater metagenome | isolation source: river surface water | place: USA:Blue River Watershed | collected 2017-08-17
CCTGGGAGAAATTCCCGAAAGCCCCGCCGTTTGGCCGGACTCTCCGTCTGGAACAGGCTTGCGCCCGCCGACCAGCGTGAGAAGGGCTCCGCCCCTCTCCCTAACGAAGTTGACCCATGGAAATGACACCCCCCCACCCCCTTAGCAAGAAGGAACTACCCCTTCGGAAGGAGCGGCGACCGGCCTATTTGCCCGCTTTCGCTCAGTTCGGCAGGTCCAACCAATAGACGTCGGCATCGTTGCGACGGATGGACGGAAAGAACCATCCCCTCGGCTCAGGAATGATTTCCGCGAGATCGAAGACCCGGACGCTCCGGGGCATCTGGCGGAAGTACAGCGTGAACTGATGCGGCTGTCCGTCGGGAATCGGGAACCAATGCGGATAGAGGGAGATGTTCTCGAAACGGATCATCTCGCTGGTGATGGAGGAATCCCGGTCGAGGAGGAAAGTGCTCTGCCAGATGCGGACATACGGGGCGTAGTCCGGCGCGCAGCGGATGTGCACGACGATCGGGTCTTCGGACCGGACCTGCTCCTGCGTGGCTTCGGCCGGAAGGATGCGGACGACGGGAGCGATGAGCGGGGCAGGCATGGCGTCAGTCTGCCACGGACAGGCCTCCCCGCAAGCGCCTGCCCTGTCATTAGCCCGTTGACTCCCCTGCTCCGCCTTAGCGTCATAGCGGACATGGAACCAGGCTCCGAAGACCAACCCCGCCTCACCGGCGCCGAACGCGGCAAGCTGCGCAGCCTCGCCCAGACGCTCGACCCGAAGGTGTTCGTCGGCAAGGCCGGCGTGAACGCAGGGATCGCCAAGCTCCTCGAGGAAGCCTTCCGCAACGCCGACCTGGTCAAGGTCCGCTTCACCGCCGAGCGCGACGAGATGGACAAGCAGGCCCGGGAACTCGCCCAGCTCACCGAAAGCGAAGTCATCGGCAGCGTCGGCCGCACGGCGACGTTCTTCAAGCTCGGAGCCGACATCGAATAAGCCATGGACGCCTCGCTGTTCCAGTCACGGCACGAGGCTTTCATCACCCAGGCGGAATCTTCGCTGCGTCGGCTGACGCCGGCCGCGACGGCCCGGCCGGCACGCCTGCACGGCGCGATGCGCTACTCGCTCGAGGCCGGCGGCAAGCGCCTGCGGCCGGTCCTCTGCCTCGCCACGGCCGCGGCCTTCGACCCGCAGGCCGACGCCGGCCACGCCGCCGTCGCGCTGGAGTGCGTCCACACCTACTCGCTGATCCACGACGACCTGCCCTGCATGGACGACTCGGACCTGCGTCGCGGCCGCCCGTCCTGCCACAAGGCCTTCGACGAAGCCACCGCCCTGCTGGCCGGCGACGCCCTCCAGCCCCTGGCCTTCGAACTCCTCGCCGTCGGCTACGCCGACCGCCCCGTCCTCGCCACCGCGCTCGTGCGCGAACTCGCCGTGACGGCGGGCTCCACGCTGCTCGTCGGCGGACAGACCGAGGACATGGGCGGCCTCGCCGCCGGCGCGACGGAAGACCGGCTGGAATTCATCCTCCTCGGCAAGACCGCCGCGATGCTCAGCGCCTCTTTCGCCATGGGCGCCTTGGTCGGCGGAGCGTCCGCGGCCGACGTCGAACACTGCCGCCGCGCCGGCCGCGCCGCCGGCGTCGCCTTCCAGCTCGTCGACGACCTGCTCGACCTCACCGCCGACGCCGCGCAGCTGGGCAAGCCCGTCGGCGCCGACGCGCAGAACGGCAAGCTCACCTATGCCGGCCTGCGCGGCGTCGAAGCGACGCAGCGGCGCATCGGACAGCTGACCGCCGAAGCCGTCACGCACCTGCAGTCGACCCGGGGAGATACGGCCTTCCTCGTCGAACTGGTGCGCCGGATGGCGGCGCGCCGCACCTGATCAGTCGTCGAGCCGCCGGCCGCGGGAAGGCAGCTGGTCGGGCAGGAAACCGTAATAGGTGCCGACCCACAGCCGCCAGGCGAACGCATGGATGAGCGGCGGCACCACGAAGATCGCGCCCACCGCGAGGCGCACGGCCCAGTCGCCGCCGATCCAGCCCAGCCGATGGGCGAGCAGCACGAGCGGCAGCACGCCGAAGGCGGTGAGTCCGTAGTTCCAGACGATGGCGCCGAGGAAGAAGCCTTCCTTGCGGCGCAAGGTCATCCCGCAGCCCGCGCAATGCGACGGCGTATCCCAGAGACGCGCGAACCGCCCCGTCCGGTCATCCGCGGCGCGGATGGGCGCGCCGCAGTCCGGACAACGTCCGCAGGCCGATTGCCAGAAGATGTCCGCGCGGAAAGCCATGCCTTCACCCTATCCGCGCCGGCCGGCCAGGCAACCAAGCAAAAGGCCGGCCACCTTTCGGCAGCCGGCCTTGATGAGCCTGGGCTCGGCGCGGATTACTCGGCGGCGGTCTCACCCACCTGGAAGCGGGGGAAGCGGACGGTCGAGACCTCTTCGCCGACCTTGCCCTTGGCGGCGGCGATGAGGGCCTGGATCTTCTGCTCGGGATCGCGGAAGTAAGCCTGTTCGAGGAGGCAGGAGTCGGCGAAGAACTTGTCCACGCGGCCGGCGACGATCTTCTCCATGTTGGAGAGCTGGCCCTTCTTGCGGCCCTCGGCGGCGATGACCTGCTTCTCGCCCACGGCGATGCGTTTCTCGAGCTCGGCGATGGCTTCGGCGTCGTTGGCGGCCTTCTGCTCGACGAGCTGGCCCTTGTAGTCCTCGACGATGCGCTTGGCTTCCTCGATGGCCTTGTCGGCTTCGGACTTCGTGAACTCGGCGGCGATCTCACGCTCCTTGGCGACGACGTCAGGGGAGACGTCTTCGCGGCGGACGAAGCGGGCGTTGTTGGCGACGACCTGCATCGCGAGCTGGCGGGCCAGTTCGGCGACTTCGGGGTTCGCGGCGGCGGCCTGGGTCTTCAGGCCCAGTTCGAGGAGGACGGCGATCTTGGCGCCGGTGTGGACGTAGGCGGAGACGCGGCCCACGCCGGTGGCTTCGAACTTCAGGACGCGGGAGACCTTGAGGTTCTCGCCGATCTTGAGCACCTGGTCGTTCAGGTAATCGTTCACCTTGCGGGACTTGTCGGCGTGGTAAGGCTGCTCGAGGAGGCCGTCGGCGCCGTTGGCGGCGGCCTGGGCGACGAGCTCCTTGGCGAGCGCGACGAAGTTCTCGTTCTTGGCGACGAAGTCGGTCTCGCAGTTCAGCTCAAGGAGGGCGGCCGAGCGACCGTCGGCCGAGACCTGGACGGCGAGGATGCCCTCGCTGGCCTTGCGGTCGGCTTTCTTGTTGCGCGTGGCGACTCCCTTGATGCGGAGGATCTCGACGGCCTTCTCCATGTCGCCGTTGGCTTCGACGAGGGCCTTCTTGCAATCCATGAGTCCGGCGCCGGTACGCTGGCGCAGGTCGTTGACCGTCTGGGCGGTGATGGCGGACATGACCGGATTACTTGGACTTGCGAGGGCTGGGGCGCTTGGCGGGAGCGGCGCCTTCGACGGCGTCGGAGCCTTCGTTGGCCTTGAGCAGCTCTTCGGAGATCTGCACCTGAGGCTGGACGGACTCGCCGGCGTCCTGACGGGCGACGGGGGTCACGGTCTTGCGGTCCTGGGAGACGGACTTGCGACGGGAGAGACCGTTCTGGACGGCCTGGGTGAGGACTTCGACGACCAAGCGGATGGACTTGGCGGCGTCATCGTTGCCCGGGATCGGGAACTTCAGGAGGGTCGGGTCGGAATTGGAATCGCAGAGGCCGACGACGGGGATGCCGAGGCGGACGGCTTCGTTGACGGCGATCTCTTCGAGCTTGGTGTCGACGACGATCATCACGGAAGGCAGTTCGCGGTATTCGAGGAGGCCTTCGAAGTTACGGGCCATGCGGGACATCTCGCGCTTCACGGCGGCGGCTTCCTTCTTGTGCATCTTGGCGAGGGAGCCGTCCTGCTCCATGCGGAGGTAGGTGCGGTACTTGTCGAGCGAGCGCTTGATGGTGGCGAAGTTGGTCAGCGTGCCGCCGAGCCAGCGATTGACGGCGAAAGGCATGCCGGTCGACTTGGCGGCCTGGCGGACGACTTCCTGGGCCTGCGGCTTGGTCGCGACGAAGAGGACTTCCTTGCCCTTCGAGGTGGCGTCCTCGACGAAGGCGACGGCGGCGGCGAGGCACGCATGCGTCTTCTCAAGGTCGATGATCGACACGCCGTTGCGGTGGTCGAAGATGTAGGGGCGGCTGCGGGGATTCCAGCGACGGGTCTGGTGTCCGAAGTGGACGCCGGCATCGAGGAGGTCTTTGACTGTGATGTTCATGGTATGTTTGGCTCCGTATCCCTTTTCCTGCCGAAGGAGGGGACATTGGATCTGGTATGCTGACTGGTTTTGGGTTGGATGTCCGAGGCGATCGGCGGTCGCTTCAAACGGTGGAAAGTGGGTTCAAACAGTCCTGGCCATCCGGTGCAAGCGGGAAAATCCGCCCAAAGAGGCTCATTTGGAACTGACAGGCCTTGCCCGCCTCCGCAGGTTCAGCCCATCGCGATGACTTGGGCCTACCGGATCCTCTTCCCCCTGCTGCTCATCCCAGCCCTCCCCTACTATTTTTGGCGAATGCTTCGGCGCGGAGGCTACGGAGCCGGTTTCAGCCAGAGATTCGGTTTTTTTCCGAAAATCGGTGAAAAAGCCCCCGGCAGACGCCGCTTTTGGATCCAAGCCGTGTCGGTCGGGGAAATCGAGGCCATCGGTCCCCTCCTCCGGCAGCTCCATGCGGAGGGCGAAGCCGAAATCATCCTGACGACCACGACCAGCACCGGTTATCGGCTGGCCCAGGAGCGCTATGGTGACGTCGCCCGTCGCATCGGCGTCTTCCCTGCCGACCTCTGGCCCTGCAGCGCCCTGGCCTGGCGACGCATCCGCCCGGACGTCGTCATCCTCGTCGAAGGCGAACTGTGGCCCGAGCACCTCGCCCAAGCCCGCGCCCGCGGCGTGCCGGCCTACCTCATCAACGGCCGGCTTTCCGACCGTTCCTTCGCCCGGCATCAGCGCTTCCCCGGTTTCTCCGCCCATGTGCTCGGCCATTTCAAAGCCATCGCCGCGGGCAGCGAGGAGGACGTGCGACGATATCGGGTGCTCGGTTTCGAGGCGCGCCTGACCGGCAACATCAAGTTCGACGTCGCCGGCGACGCCCCGATGGCGCCGGAGGAGCGCGCCCGGCTCCGGACCGAACTCGGCTTCGGGACGGACCCGCGCACGGTGGTGCTGCTCGGCTCCTCCACCTGGAAAGGCGAAGAAAGCCTGCTGCTGAAAGCCACCCGCGACCTGCGCGTCGCCGGACACGACGTCCGCCTGCTCCTCGTTCCTCGGCATTCGGAACGTCGCGCCGAGCTCGCCGCCGAGACCAGCGCCAGCGGCCTGACCTGGCATCAGCGTTCGACGGGCGGACCGGTCGCCCCCGAGGGCACCGTCGTCCACGTGGCGGACACGACCGGCGAACTCCGTCGCCTCACGCGCGCCGCCGACCTCGCCTTCTGCGGCAAAAGCCTCGCCCCGCATGACGGCGGCCAGACTCCGATCGAAGCGGCCGCGGCCGGCGTCGCCCTGACCTACGGACCGCGGATGACGAACTTCCGGGACATCTGCCGCGGACTGGAGCAGGCGAAAGCGGCCGTGCGGGCCGCCGATGCGGACGAACTCGCCGCCACCTTGGGACGCCTCGTGACCGACGCCGCGGCCCGCGCCGAGATGGGCCGGCGCGCGGCCGCGTGGCACCAAGGGAACCGAGGCGCGACCGAACGGACGCTCGCCCTGCTGCGGGCCGGTCAGTCGGCGCGATAGGCTTCGCGCAGGCGACGGACTTCCGCGCGCAGTTCGCCGCCGAGGATGATCTCACGGGCGCGGACGGCGCCGGCGGCGGGGTCGGCCGCGCGGCCGGCCACCCAGAGGGCGGTGCCGGCGCTCAGGCACAGCGTGTCGAGCAGGCCGTCGGTGACGCCGCCCACCAGCAGGTCGCTGAACATCGCGATGTTCTCCTCCGGACTGCCGCCGCGCAGGTCGGCCACCGCGCAGGTCTTGAAACCGAAATCACCGGGCAGCCAGACCGCGTCGACGGACGCCAGCTCGCCGCAACCGCGCACGCGCACTTCGCCCGCGGTGGTGATCTCGTCCATGCCTCCGCCCGCCCGCGAATGCGTGACCAGGCCGCGGCGGACGCCGAGTTCGCCGAGGGCGGCCGCCAGCGGCGCGACCCAACGTTCGTCGTACACGCCGACCACCATGTGCGCCGGGCGCGCCGGGTTGATGAGCGGCCCGAGCACGTTGAAGATGGTCTTGTTGCCGCCCTCGGCCAGCTGCTTGCGCACGCCCAGGACGGCCTTGAACGCCGGATGGAAAGCCGGCGCGTAAAGGTAACAGAAGTTCGCCTCACGCAGGCCGCGGAGGAGCTGATCGTCCGTGGCGTCGAGCGTGACGCCGAGGCCCGCCAGGAAGTCGGCGCTGCCGGACTTGGAGGTGATCGAACGGTTGCCGTGCTTGAGGACGGGCACGCCGGCGGCGGCCACGATGAGCGCGCTCGCCGAAGAGATGTTGAAGCTGCCGGAGCGGTCGCCCCCGGTGCCGACGATGTCGATGCCCCGGGCCGCCAGGTCGCCGAAATCGACCTGTCGGGCCAGGTCGCGATAAGTCCGGGCGAAGCCCGCGACCTCTCCGGCCGTCTCGCCCTTGCGCGCCAGGGCGAGCAGGAAAGCCGCCTTGTCCGCGTCGGGGATCGCGCCGTCGGCCATGGCCATGGCGGCGACCGCGGCCTCGGCGGAAGCGAGGTCGCGGCCGGCCGATGCGGCGGCGGTCAGGGCGGTGAGGGCCGTTGCCATGCCCGATTAGCCACGTTCTGAGCCCGCGGGACAAGGGCATTTTAACACATGAGGTTTGCAACTAGGTAAAACTACCCATAGACATGAGGTATGGACGACGGCGACCACCCCCAAGGCGACTCCGATGGGTTCGGGAATGCCTCCTGGGGCGAAGGCGATTGGACGAACTACCTCCGGCGGAACGACCTGGAGGTCGGCCGCTTCCTGTCCTACTACGACGAGGTCAAGAACCTGCCCGACCGGCTGGACGTCAGCGCCCGCCGGATGGGCTGGGAGAACGCCGACTGGGCCCCGGGCGACGCGCCCGACGACGTCAACGACGGCGACGACGAGGACTCCGACCTCCCCTACTGCATCCACCAGCATCCCGTCTACGTGGTCGCCCGCGCCCTCTCGCTGCAGCTGGTCCATTCCTTCCGGCGTCTCTGCGCCGACGCCGGCCCGGCCATCCCCGGACTCGTCGCGGCGGACGTCATCCGCTCGTTCTGGGACGCCGAACACCAGATGGTCATGGCGATCAACGCCACCGACACGGGCGACCTGCCCCTCGCCTTGGTGCACATGAAACGGGCGCTGGTCGCGATCAACTACGCCATCGGCCTGAGCGCGAGCCTGCCCGCCGAAGCCCGGCTGTCCTCCGCCGAGGCCGCCCAGGACGTCGAAGCCACCTTGTTCGACCTCCGCGAGGTGTGCCTGCGCGTGATGGCCGACTGCCGCTGGGACGAGAAGAAGCGCTAGGCCTCAGGCCTTGGCGGGTCCGTCCTTGCTCATGAACTGGATGAGCCGGTCGCTGAACTCCTTCGCGGAATCATGGCCCATGCCACGGAGGGCCTGGACCATCGCCGCGACTTCGACCAAGCGGGCCATGTCGCGTCCCGGACGGACCGGGATCGTCATGTGCGGGACCTTGCGGCCCAGGATCTCATAGGTCTCCACTTCGAGGCCCGAACGTTCCTCGTCCATGCCGGGCTGCCAGAGCACGAACGTCACGACCAGGTCGACCCGCTTCTCGCGGCGCACGGAACGCACGCCGAAGATCGAGGCGACGTTGATGATGCCGATGCCGCGGCACTCCATGTAACCGCGGTTGAGCTCCTTGGCGGTGCCTTGCAGTTCGCGGTCCCCGATGAGCGTGACCAGGACATAGTCGTCCGCGACCAACGAGTGGCCGCGCTCGATCAGCGCCAGGGCGCACTCGCTCTTGCCGACGCCCGAGGCGCCGCGGAGCAGCACGCCCACGCCCTTGATGTCCACGAGCGTGGCGTGGAGGTTCGTGCGCGGGGCGAACTTCTCCTCGAGCAGCACCGTCGCCTCGGCCGAGAAATCCTTGGACTTGAGCTCGGTGCGGATGAGCGGGACCTGGTGCCGGTCCGCGAGGCGCAGGAGGATGTCGTCGACCGGCAGGCCGCGGGAGATCACGACCGCCGGGATCTTCTTGGAGAACACGTCGTCGAGGAGCTTCTCCCGGACCGCCGCCGTCTGGTCGCCGAGGTAGGCCATCTCGCCGGCGCCGAAGAGCTGCAGACGCTTGTGGGCGAACTCCTTGAAGTAGCCGGTGACCGCCAAGGCCGGACGGTTGAGCGACTTCTCGGCGATCATGTTGTCGAGCCCGCCGGCGCCCGCCAGGAGTTCCATCTGCAGCATCTCGCTGAAGGTCGCGAGGAATTCGCGGACGGAGACGGATTCCGGACGAGTCTCGGGAGCGGGGTCGGACATAGGTTCAGAGCTTGAAGCCGTCGCCGAGGTAATGCCGGCGACTCTCGGGATTGTTCACGATCTCGGAAGGAGTGCCAGACACAAGCACCCGGCCTTGGTGGATCAGATAGGCCCGGTCGACGATCGAAAGCGTCTCTCGCACGTTATGGTCGGTGATGAGGACGCCGATGCCCCGGTCCTTCAGCTTCCGGACGATGGACTGGACCTCGGCCACGGAGATCGGGTCGACCCCGCTGAACGGTTCGTCCATCAGGAGGAAACGGGGCTTGGTGGCCAGGGCCCGGGCGATCTCGAGACGTCGGCGCTCGCCGCCGGAAAGGGTGAAAGCCGGCTGACGGGCCAGTTTCTCCAGGCCCAGCTCCGTGAGCTGCTGGACGGTGCGCTCGCGCGCCTCGGCCGGGGTCAGGCCCAAAGTCTCGACCACGGCCATGACGTTCTCCCAGACCGTGAGCTTGCGGAAGACCGAGGCCTCCTGGGGAAGGTATCCGACGCCCTGGCGGGCGCGCTGCCACATCGGTACGCCCGTGATGTCGCGGCCATCGAGGAAGACCCGGCCATGGGTGGAGGGAATGAGCCCGACCACCATGTAGAAAGTCGTGGTCTTCCCGGCGCCGTTCGGGCCGAGCAGCCCTACGATCTCGCCCGCCTTGAGGACGAGGCTGACGTCCTGGACGGCGACCTTGGCGTCATAATGCTTGGCGAGGGCCTGCGCCCGGATGAAGCCCTGCTCGCTCGTCTCGGCCATGCGAATAAGAGGAAGCGGTCAGGGTCCCTTGTCGAGGCTTTTGACCTCGGGCAAGGTGAAGTCGCGGCCGAGGAAGATCTTGGGCCGCACCACCTGTCCCGGGATGAGCGCGTCGGGAGCCGAATCCATCCGCCATGACTTGGTCTTGTGATCGTAAGTGACTTCCTTCGCCGGCACGCCCTCGTTGCCGGCGCGGTCCAGGATGCGAGCCTCTCCGAGCAGGCGGGCGGCGCCGGTCTCCGGCCACATCTCCAAGGTGCGCCCGCGCGCGGTCACGCCGCCGGCCACGACGCTGACGTTGCCGCGGCCGACGACCTGCCGGGCGAGGAGCCGTCCCTTCGCGTCCGGCGTGGCCCGTCCCTCCAGCAGGTCGCAGGAGGCGTCGGTGTCGACGCCGTCGACGAGCACCGAGCCCCGGAGGAAGAACTTGGTGAGGGCCGGCGTGTGCAGGACTTCGTGCGCGTCGGCGACGAATTCCACTTCCTTGCCCGGCGACTCCGCGAGGAACAGCCTCGGGCGGTTCGCGCCGAAACCTCCCGAAAGCGTGAGCAACGTGGGCCGGCCGGCCAGGGCGTCCTTGGCGAGGACTTCCTCGACCTGGACTCCCGGGGTCAGGTCGAGCCGCTCGGAACGGCAGCGCAGCCCGGGCTGGGCGTAACCGACCCGGCCGGAGAGGATCGCCTTGCTCAGGACATAGCCCTCGGCGGGCTTCGGCCGCGGCAACGCGAAGGCCACCATCTGGTCCGAGACGGTGTTCAGTTCGCCCGCGACGTAGCGGACCGAGCCGAGCAGTTCGACCTGCATGACCTCGTCTTCCGTCACGACGACGACCTGGTCGGCTTCGGCCAGTCCGGCCGGTCCGCCGATCGCATCGGCGGGAAGACGGATCGCGGCCCGCTCGCCGACGCCGGAACGGATCTCCAGACGATCGTTGAGCAGGTCATGGCGGATCGAGCGGCCGGCGGCCTCCAGCCCGCGGGCTTCCTTGAGGCGCGGGCGGTCGGAGAGTTCGATCACCCGCTTGAGCCGATCCCACCGGGCCCGACCCGACGTGAATTCCGAACCCTCGAGACGCCCTTTCACGGAGCCTTCGGCGAGCACGTCGCCGACGCCGGCGCGCCCTTCCCGCGCGACCAAGCGGCGGGCGGTGAGGCGGGCCTGCGGCGAGACATACAACGCGTCTTCCGTGACCTCGGCCCAGGCTTCGCCCGAAGCGGCGTCGCGGTGCAGGTCGATGCGCCGGCCATAAAGGTCGGCGGCTTCGGAGGCGACGCGGCGCAGGCGCAATGCGACCGGACGGCCGTCGCCGGCGTAAAGTTCCGTCAGTCCGGCCTTGGGCAGATGACGCAGGCGATGGGCCGAACCTTTGAGCTCCGGCTCCTCGATCTCGACCCGGCCGACGAGCTCCGCCTTGCCGAGGCCGGGATCGAAGGTCGCCGCATCACCGCGCAAGGTCTGCTTGCCGAGGACGCGGACGACGTCGCCGCTCGCGACCATCGAGCGGCAGGTCGCGTCGCCGTCGGGCCCGTCGCTCACCAGGCATTCCAGCCGCGCACAGGTGGTGCGCTCGCCGACGCGTTCGGCCACGACGCCGCCCTGGAATACCATCAGGGTGCCGCCGGGGACGGGCGTGGCGTCCATGCGCAGGGCCCGCAGGCGCAGGCGCTGCGCGGCGGGCTTGGCCAGATCGAGTTCGGCCACGACGTCGGCGAGGACGGCGAAGCTGTCGCCCTGCGCCGTCGAACGCCAGCTCCAGCCGCGGCCGGTCAGGTCGAAAGCCGCCGACTTCGCACGCACCGTCGCGACGCCTTCGGCCGCGCGTCGGGCAGGATTCATCACGCCGGAAGGACTGGTGAAGAGCGCCTGCGGGCGGCCCTCCCGGAAGGATTGCAGCCGGATCTCGTCCATCTCCCAGAGCCCTTCGACGGACCCCGGACGCATCACCTTGGCCTTGGCTTCCCAGGTCTTCTCCGCCTTGGCGTCCTCGGAGAAGCCGGAGAAAACCCCGTCGGCCACCTGCTGGAAGGAAATTTCCTTTTGCTGCGCCCACGCCGCCGCGAACGGACATAGGCAGAGGAGGAGGACTCGCATGCCCCATGACATGCCAGCGCCGAGTCCTTATCAAGCGCTTATGCCTTCGGGAGACGGGGAAACGGCCGGTCCGCGACGAACGCGGGCATCTCCGCGCCCGAGAGGATCTCCCCGACCGTGAACGGGTGGCCGCCGAGGAATTCGGCGATCGGCAGCATCCGTCCGCCCGGCCGCTGCAACTGGGTGAGGACGAGATGGCCTTCGCCGCAGGCCACGCGCACCCCGCGGCGATCGACGGCGACCACCGTGCCCGCGGGCGCGAGCGGGCCCTCCTCGGCGTGGGCGGCGCCGACCTTGAGGCTGACGCCGCGGTGTTCGAACGTCGAACCCGGCCACCCCTCGAGCGCCAGGACGCGTCGGCGCAGCACCTCGGCCGGCCGACGGAAATCAAGCGGCGCGTCGGTCCGGGCCAGACGACGCGCATAGGTCACCTGCGCCTCATCCTGCGGCCGCGGGACGGACGTACCGGCCAGGACGGCCGGCAAAGCCGCGGCTGCGAGCTCGCCCGCCAGGACGCCGAGCCGCGCCCGCAAGGCCGCCCTGCCCTCGTCCGGCCGGATCTTCGTGGAGACCGAGGCGTGCACGGGACCCGCGTCGAGCCGCCTCACCACCTGCTGCAGGGAGACGCCGGTCTCCGCCAGCCCGCAGGCGAGCGCGCCCTCGACCGGCGTCGCGCCGCGCAGGACCGGCAGCAGCGAACCATGGAAGTTGACGAAACCCAGCCGCGTCGCGGCGAGGAAATCCTCCTTCAGCAATTGTCCGTAGGCCATCACCACCCCGAGGTCGGCGCCCATGGCCGAGAGCTCGGCCGCATCGGCCGCGGAGAGCTTGTCCGGTTGCTTCAAGGGGAGACCCGCGTCACGGGCCCAGGCCGCGACCGGATTAGGGCGCACCTCCTGGCCGCGGCCCGCGGGCCGGTCCGGCTGGGAGTAGACCGCCACGATCTCGGCGTCCGGCAAGGCGCGGGCCGCGGCGAAAGCCGGGAGCGCGATCTCATCGGAACCGAGCAGGACCAGTCTCCTAGGCATGCCTTACTTGCGGGCCTGGCGCGCGGCGCGGCCTTTCAGCGAACGCGGCTTGTCCCAGCGGGTATACGATTTCTTGCGGACGGGCCCCGCCGCCTTGCCGCGCGGGTTCTTGGACTTGCCCAGCCGCGGGCCGGACGGGCCGAGGGCTTTCTTGGCGGACACCGGGGCGTCTGCCTTGCCCGCGACCTTGGCGAGGGGCTTGCGGCCTTCGCCGTCTTCCGGAAGAGGCGCGCCGGCGGCGGCGCCGGGACCGCCCGCCCGGCGGCCGGCCTGCTTGGGCTTGCCGACGATGTCGAGGAAGAGCGGCACGCCCGCGAGGTCGAAGCTTTCATGGACGCCCTTGACCAGGAACCGCTGGTAGGCGTCCTCGAGACGCTCCTCCGAGTTGCAGAAGAGGCGGAAACGGATCGGACGCTTGGAGACCTGCGTGACGTAGTAGCATTTGAAGCGCTTGCCCGAGACCATCCGGGGCGGGCGCTTGATCATGAGGTCCTGGACGACGCGGTTGAGCCGGCCCGTCGAGATCGCCGTGCCGGCGCGGACGAACACCCCTTCCGCGGCGTCGAGCATGTCTTCGGCCCGCAGTCCGGTCTGGGCGGAGACGAACAGGATCGGCGGTTCGGGCAGGAAGAACAGCTCGCGGCGGATGGCCGTGCGGAACTTCGCGCGGAACTCCTCCTCGTCCTCGTAGCCGTCGATGTTCTTCTCACGGAAAGCCTTCTTCGCGAGGTCCCACTTGTTGACGACGAGGACGATGCCGCAGCCCAGCAAGGCGAGCTCACCGGCGAGCTGCTTGTCGATGCGGGTCACGCCCTGGCCGGCGTCGAGGACCAGGAAGACCACGTCGGTCTCGGCCAGGATCTCGTCGGCGCGGCTCTGCGAGAAGAAGTCCAGCGTGTCGCGCTTGTTGGCCGTGCGGCGGCCGGCCGTGTCGACGAGCAGGAACCGGGCCTGGGAGCCGTCGGCCTTGGTGCGCTGCAGGCGGGCGCGGACGGGGTCGCGGGTGGTGCCCGCCACCTCGCTCACGATGAGGCGCGAACCGCCGAGCAGGCGGTTGCCCAGGGAGCTCTTGCCCACGTTGGGACGGCCGGCGAGCGCGAGGCGGATGGGACGAGGACCCTCTTCGCGCGGGGTCTCGGGTTCCGGCCCGAGGTGCTTGAGGATCAGCGCCTGCAGCTGCGGGATGCCTCGCCCGTGCTCGGCGGAGATCAGCAGAGGCTCGCCGAAACCCAGGGCGAAGAATTCGGACATCAGGCCGTCGCGCTCCTCGGTGTCGGCCTTGTTGGCGACGACGACGACCTTCTTGCCGGCCTGGCGGAGCTTCGCCGCCACCTCGAGGTCGAGCGAAGCGCAACCCTCCGAGGCATCGACGACGAGCAGCACGAGGGCCGCCGCCGCGAGGGCGAAATCGACCTGTTCTTCGACCGCCGACGCCACGACCTTCGGGGTCAGCTCGGCGCGGTAGAGGCCGATGCCGCCGGTGTCCATGAGGGTGTAGCGTCCTTCGAAGACGTCGGCGGTGATCAGGTCGCGCGTGACGCCGGGCTGGTCGTGCACGATCGAGATGCGCCGGCCCACGAGCCGGTTGAACAAGCGGCTTTTGCCGACGTTGGGACGGCCCACGATGGCTACCGCGCGTGAGATCTCAGTATTCCGTTCCATGCACGCACAGTCACGACTACCCGCCCGCCTAGCAAGCAAGGATGCTTACCGGCGCGGGAGGCCGTCCAGGAAGCGGGCGATGCGCTCCCCGGCTTCATGGATCCGCTCGTAACTGGTCGAGAAGGAAGCCCGGCAGAAGCCGGCGCCGGCCTCGCCGAAGGCGGTCCCGGGGACCATCGCGACCTTCTGCTGCTCCAGGAGCTTCCGGGCGAAGGTCATCGAGTCCATGCCCGTCGACGTGATGTCCGGGAAGGCGTAGAATGCCCCGCGCGGCAGGTGGCAAGGCAGGCCCAGCTCGTTGAACCGGCGGACGATGAAGTCGCGGCGTTCGCGGTATTTCTCCCGCATGTGCAGCATGGAGTCGCGGCCGTTGCGCAGGGCTTCGACGGCGGCCTCCTGGCTCATGATCGGGGCGCACATGATGCCGTACTGGTGCACCTTGAGCATGCCGTCGATGACGGCGGCGGGGCCGCAGGCGTAACCGATCCGGAAGCCGGTCATCGCGAAGGCCTTCGAGAAACCGTGGAGGAAGACCGTGCGGTCGCGCATGCCCGGCAGCGAGGCGATGGAGACATGGTCGCCTTCGAAGGTGAGCTCGGAATAGATCTCATCCGACGCCACGAGCAGGTCCTTCTCGATCGCGAACTTGGCGATCGCCTCGAGCTTGGCCCGGTCGGCGGTGCCGCCGGTGGGATTCGTCGGGAAGTTGAGGATGAGCAGCTTGCACCCGGGCTGCCAGGCGGCGCGGAGGGCGGCCGGGTCGAGCGCGAACTGGTCGGCGGCGACCGTGCGGATCGGGATGGCTTCGGCGTGGCAGAGCGTGACGCTGGGGGCGTAGCTCACGTAGCAGGGCTCGTGATAGAGCACCTTGTCGCCGGGGTTGAGCACGGCGCGGAGGAGGATGTCGAGGGCCTCCGAGACCCCGATGGTGCCGAGGATCTCGGTCTCCGGATCGTATTCCGGCCCGTAGTTCTTGGCCACGTAGCGGGAGATCTCCTCGCGGAACTGCTGGGTGCCGCGGTTATCGGTGTAGGACGTCCGGCCCTTCTCCAGGCAGGAGATCGCCGCTTCGCGGATGTGGTAAGGCGTGACGAAATCAGGCTCGCCGATGCCGAGCGACACCGCGTCCTTCATCTTGGACACGATGGCGAAGAAGTCGCGGATGCCCGACTTGGGGAGGGTCGCGACGTGGCGCGCGACGAAACGTCCGGAAGAATCCATGATCGGCGGCGGCTCAGGGACTGACCGAAGGCTGGTCGCGACGGGCGGCCTCGGCGTTCACATGGTAGCCGTCCTTCTTGTAGGCGCGGAGGAAGAAATGGGTCGAGGTGCCCTGCACGCCGTCGATGCGCGCGAGGCGTTCGTGGACGAAGCCGGCGACTTTGTAGAGGTTGTCGGCCGTGACCACGACGAGGAGGTCGTAGCCGCCCGACATCAGGTAGCAGCTCTCCACCTGTTCGAAGCTCGAGATGCGCTCCGCGATGCCGTCGAAGCCGCCGACGCCTTCGGTGCGGATCTTGATCTCGATGACGGCGCGGACCCGATGCTCCGCCTCGTAACCGGGGTTCAGGACCGGCCGCAGCCCCAGCAGGACGCCCTGCTGGCGCAAGGCGGCGAGCTCACGGTCCACGGCCTCGGCCCCGAGGCCGAGGATCCGGCCGATCTGGGCGGTGTCGAGGGCTTCGCCGTCTCGGATGAGCTTGAGTACGGAGTTCATGAGGAAATCAGCTGCGCGGAAGGGCGCGGCGGGCGCGGACGGCGGCGGCCAGTTCGGCCAGGAGCGGCACCGTCTGCTCGAAGGAGATGCAGGCGTCGGTGATGCTGCAGCCGTAGGCCGAGGCCTCCTTGCCCTTCCAGTCCTGCCGGCCTTCGGCGAGGTGGCTTTCGATCATCAGCCCGGCGATGGCGCGGGACCCGGCGGCGACCTGGGCGGCGACGTCGGCGGCCACGACGGCCTGACGGCGGTGGTCCTTCGAGCTGTTGCCGTGGGAACAATCGACGATGAGACGGGAGGCCAGTCCGGCCTTCTGGAGGCGGGCGGAGGCATCCTGCACGAATTCGGCGCCGTAGTTGGGACCGGTGCGCGAACCGCCCCGGAGGATGACGTGGGCGTCGGGATTGCCCGCGGTCTGGAAGATCGCCACGACCCCTTCCTTGGTCACGGACGGGAACCAGTGCGAGGAACGGGCCGACAGACAGGCGTCGACGGCCACCTGGATGGAACCGTCGGTGCCGTTCTTGAAACCGACGGGCATGGACAGGCCGGAAGCGAGCTCGCGATGGATCTGGCTTTCGGTCGTCCGCGCGCCGATGGCGCCGTAAGCGACCAGGTCCGCCACGTACTGCGGCGTGATCGGGTCGAGGAATTCGGTCGCGGCGGGCAGCCCCATCTCGGCGATCTGCGCCAGCAGTCCGCGGGCGAGACGCAGGCCGTCGTTGATGCGGAAGGAGCCGTCGACCTGCGGGTCGTTGATCAGGCCTTTCCAACCGACGGTGGTCCGGGGCTTCTCGAAATAGACGCGCATCACGACCAGCAGGTCCGCGGCGTGCTTGCGGGCCTCGGCGACGAGCAAGGCGGCGTACTCGAGGGCTGCCTTGGTGTCGTGGACGGAGCATGGTCCGACGATGACCAGCAGGCGGTCGTCCTCGCCGGCGATGACCTGGGCGGCGGCCTTCCGGGCGGCGGCGACCACTTCGACGGCCCGGGCGGAGGCCGGCGACTCCAGCAACACGAGGGCGGGCGTCAGCAGGGGGTGCTGACTGCGAATGCGAAGGTCGTCCGTGGTGTGGCTCATCGGGTGGAGGGCTTTCCCTGAAGGAAAAGAGGGCAAATGAAGGGATACCCCGCCCCCGTGTCAATGACGCGTCCCGGGTTGACGCGGCCGAAATGAGTATCAAAAGTGTCTCAAATCGGCATGCCCAAGCCCATCGTCCATCCCTCCCCCGAACAGTCCGGAGCCTTCAAGGCGTTCATCGCCGAGAAAGGCCTGCGGGCCACCCGCCAGCGCATGGCCGTGTTCGAAGCAGCGCGCTCCATCGCCGGCCATTACACCGCCGAGGACCTCCTGAAGAAAGCCCGCTCGCTCGACCGCAGCGTCTCTCGCGCCACGATCTACCGCGCCATCCCGCTGCTCGTCGGCAGCAACGTCGTCCGCGAGATGGACGTCGGCCGCGACCAGAAATACTACCTCGCCGAAGCCGGCAGCGCGACGTTCCGCGCCCAGCTCATCTGCGAGAACTGCGATTCCATCGTCGAAGTCGACGCGCCTTTCATGGAGTGGTACGGCAAGGCCGTGGCCGCCAAGCATGGCATGCGCCCCATCTCCCAGAAACTCCAAGTCACCGCCGCCTGCCTCAACGATCGCTGCCCCAAGCGCAAACCCGCCCGCTCATGACCCCCTACCCTGTCGCCACCGTCTTTCCGCCCCTGCCCGCCGGCGGCACCCCGCTCTCGGATCTGCAGAAGGAGGTCATCGCCCTGAAAAAGGCGAAGGACGCCATCATCCTGGCCCATAACTACCAGTGCGAGGACATCCAAGGCGTCGCCGACTACGTCGGTGACTCGCTGGGGCTGGCCTACAAGGCCGCCCAGGCCAAGCAGTCGACCATCGTGTTCTGCGGCGTCCACTTCATGGCGGAGACGGCCAAGATCGTGAATCCCACCCGCCGGGTGCTCTTGCCCGACCTCGCGGCGGGCTGCTCCCTCGCCGACTCCTGCCCGGCGGAAAAACTCGCCGCCGCCAAGGCCGCGGACCCTTCCCTTTACGTCGTCGCGTACATCAATTGCAGCGCGGCCGTGAAGGCCCTGAGCGACGTCATCGTCACGAGCGGGAACGCCTCCAAGATCGTGAGCCGCGCGCCCGCCGACCGGCCCATCCTCTTCGTGCCCGACCAGAACCTCGGCCGATGGGTCTCCGGCAAGACCGGACGCGCGATGCGGCTGTGGCCCGGCAACTGTTACGCGCACGTGCAGTTCACGCCCGCCGCGCTCCTGCGGACCAAGGCCGCCCACCCCGGGGCGCCCGTCGTCGCCCACCCCGAGTGCACCGAAGCCGTGCGCGAGCTGGCCGACATGGTCTGCTCCACCGAGCTGATGGTCGCCTGGTGCCAGGCGCAGACGGCCGACACCATCATCGTCACGACCGAATCGGGCATGATCCATCGGCTCCGCCGCGAAGTGCCCGGCAAGACCTTCGTCGCGGCGCCCACGGACCGCTGTTCCTGCAACGACTGCCGCTTCATGAAGCTCAACACCCTGACGAAAGTCCGGGACTGCCTCCGGGACGGCACCCCTGAGATCCGGATGGAGGAAAGCCTGCGGGCCGCCGCCGAAATCCCTCTCCAGCGGATGCTTGAATGGAGTCGATAGCCCCGGTCGGAGGGGTCAAAGCTTTACCAAAGTTTGACAATTCAGAATATTATAAAACTGTTGGAGTTATATGGGGTCATACCTAACGTGACCCGATCACAGCCGACCCCCCACCCGCAGACATCATGAAAATCGACCTCGATCCGGCCGCCTTCACCTCCAAGGACGCTTACGTCCGCGCCGCCCTGTCCAAAGCCCGCGACCTGGCCGTGCAAGCCTGGGAAGACGAGCACAGCGAACGTCAGTCGCTGATCGAACGCGAAGTGGCCGGCCTCTCCAAGCCCGAGCTCGCCAAGCGCCTCATCAAGCTGCTTTCGCGCCCGAACCGCGCCCGCGCCCAGATCTCCGACAGCATGCGCACGAAAGCCCAGAACATGCGTAAGAAAGGCGCGCCCGTCCGGGAGATCGCCGCCGAACTGGGGATTTCGATCCCCTCGGTCTACAACATCACCAAGGACTAACCTTGCGGCCCCTGCCCTGCTTCGCCGAACCTATCGGCGATGCAGGAATGGAATCGCGGCGACCCGGCCCAAGCCCCCCGTCAGGCCCCCTTGGCCCGCGGAGGCCGCTTGGCGGCCCCCGAGCTCCTCGCCGCCTACCGTGCCGGGGTCTTTCCTTGGTATTCGGCGGGCGAACCCGTGAAGTGGTGGTGCCCAGACCCGCGCTTCGTGATGCGGCCCGGGGATTTCCGCCTGAGCGACAGCCTGCGCAAGACCATGCGGAAGAAAGGGTGGTCGGTGACGTTCGACCGGGATTTCACCACCGTCATGCGCCGCTGCGCGGAAGTCCCCCGGCCGGGGCAGGACGGCACCTGGATCAACGACGAGATGATCGCGGCTTACTCCGAGCTGCATCGCCAAGGGGTCGCCCATAGCGTCGAGGTGCATTGGGAGGGCCGGCTGGTCGGCGGACTGTACGGCGTCGCGCTCGGCCGGCTTTTCCACGGCGAGTCCATGTTCCACCTCCGGCCCGACGCCTCCAAGGTCGGCTTCGCCACCTTGGTCGCCCGGCTGGCGGACGCCGGTTATTTCCTCATCGACTGCCAGGTGCCGACCGCGCATCTGGCCAGCCTCGGCGCCTTCATGGTGGATCGGGCGGAGTTCCTGGAAGCAGTCCGTCGCTTCCGGGACGTCCCCCCGGCCCGGGACGCGTTCAGCAATCCTCCGCGGGACGGGCTTTGAGCAGCGCGCGGGCTTCCCGCTCATAGACGCGCTCGACGATGACGCACAGCTGCTGGAGCGAGCGACCATCGGTATAGACCGCGATCCCCGCCTGCATGTAGGCCTGCTCCCGCTTCTTCATCAGCTCGCGGACCTTGGCCTCCGGGTCGTCGCCCTTGAGCAGCGGCCGGCGGTTGTTCCCCGCCGTCCGGCGCAGGATCGTGTCGACCGAAGCGAAGAGGGTCACGACGATGCCCTTGGAGCGCACCAGTTCGCCCATGCCCGGCGGAACGACAAGGCCGCCGCCGCAGGCGATGACGGCGCCGTATTCCGGAAGGTGCTTTTCGACCACCAGGCGTTCCAGGGCCCGGAAATGGGCCTCGCCATGCTGCGCGAAGATGTCGGCCACGCTGGTGCCGGCCAGTTTCTCCACCATCTCGTCGGTGTCGTAGAAATTCCGCCGCCAGCGTTTGGCCAGCTGCCGGCCCAAGGCGGACTTCCCCGTGCCCATGAATCCGGCGAGGATCAGGTTGGGGGAGTTCTGCTTGTTCGCGACGGTCGGCATGCCGACATAGCAAACCCCGGCAAGCCTCTGGGCAAGCGACAAGCGACACGCCCGCGGACCGCCTCGGCCGCAAACCCGCGCAGGATTTTGCTTTCGGGACGCGGACGGCTTCCTTGACCGCATGTCTCCTGGAAGTTCCGCCGCCCTTGCCCGGCCTGCCGCCGCGGACGACCTTCGCCATGCCATGGAACTGGCCCGTCGGTCGCCCTTCTACGCCGTGCCGGCCTGGCAGGAAGCCTTTGCCCAGGCCGCGCCGACGCTCGCCCAGCTGCCGCGGATCACGAAAAGCCAGCTCCGCGAACATTCCCCCGAGGGATTCCTCCCGGCCGGCCTCGACCTCCGGGCCTTGGTGGCGGCCGGCGAAGTGGAGGAGGAAAGCACTTCCGGGACCTCCGGAGCCAGCGTCCGCGTCGTCTTCGGCCGGACATGGTGGGCCGAGCAGGAAGCCCGCGCGCTGCGCCAGAACCCCTACATCGCCGAAATCCTGAGCCATACGCCGGACCTGCGACGCGCCGTCCTGACCACCCCCGGGTGCAGCGGCGTCAGCTGTTACAACCGCTGGCTGAGCCGTGACCAACGCACGCTCGGCACCAGCCTGTTCGTCAACCAGGCCCGCATCCCCTTCACCCTGGGCGACGAAAAGTCCGCGGCGATGGCCGCCGAGGTCGCCGAATGGGCGCCGGGGTTCCTCGACGTCGACCCCGTCCACGGAGCCTGGTTCGCCTTGTACTGCGAGCGACAGGGGCTGCGCTTCCCTTCCCTGCGTTTCATCCTCAGCAGCTACGAGTTCACGAGCTGCCGCCACCGCGCCGTCATGGAACGCGTCTTCGGCGTGCCCGTCATCGACCTTTACGGGTCGAGCGAGACCGGCCACCTGCTCATCGAGGCGGGCGGACTGATGCGGCCCAGTCCGGAGACCGCGCTCCTGGAGATCGCCGGCGCCGATGACGCCGGCGTCGGCGAACTCCTGGTGACCACGCTGACCAACCCTTATCTTCCGCTGATCCGTTACGAAATCGGCGACTTCGTCGAAGCCCGCGAGGGAGGCTTCCGCGTGCATGGCCGCCGCCGTGACGCGCTCCGGGGGCCCGGCGGACGGCTCGTGACCACCTGGCAGGTCGACCAGCTTTTCAAAAGGGTCGCGGGGATCGCCCATTACCAGCTCCGCCAAGCCGAAGACGGCACGGCGCACCTCCGCCTCCTGCCCGAAACCCCGGGAGAAGAGCTGAGGGCCGCCGGCCATGAACTCGTCGCTTCGCTCGGGTCTCTGCTGGGCCGCTCCGTGACGGTGGAGACGGTCGACCTCATCACCCCTGAGGATTCCGGCAAGTTCCGCCTGACCCTCCGCGAATCGGCCTGAGCCCGCCCGTCGGGGCTTTCGGGCTGGAAAAACCCCGGGACACCCGCCAAGGTGGGCGCTTTCACCATCATGGAAGTCTACATCGACGGAAAGTTCTACCCCAAGGCCGAGGCCAAGATCTCCGTCTTCGACCACGGCTTCCTCTACGGCGACGGCATCTTCGAAGGCATCCGCCTCTACCAAGGCTGCGTCTTCCGCCTCGACGAGCACCTCGAGCGACTCGAGATGTCGGCCAAGGCCCTCTGCCTCGACATGCCGTGGTCGCGCCAGGAGATCGCGGAGATCGTCTGCGAGTCCTGCCGCCGCAACAACCTGACCGACGGCTACATCCGCCTCGTCGTCTCGCGCGGCTTCGGCGACCTCGGCCTCTCCCCCAAGAACTGCCCGAAGCCCTCGATCATCTGCATCGCCGACAGCATCAAGCTGTACCCCGAGGAGCTCTACGCGACGGGCATGCGCATCATCACCGCGCCGACCCGCCGCATCAGCCCGGCCGCGCTGCCCCCGATGATCAAGTCCCTCAACTACCTGAACAACATCCTGGCCAAGATGGAAGCCCAGCAGCACGGCTTCCACGAGTGCCTCATGCTCAACGAACAGGGATACGTCGCGGAATGCACCGGCGACAACGTCTTCCTCATCCACAAAGGCCGCCTGATCACCCCGGCCTCGCACGCCGGCGCGCTGGTGGGCATCACGCGCCAGGTCGCCATGGAAGTGGCCGCCGCGCTGGGCATCCCCGTCGTCGAGACGAACATCACGCGCTATGACGTCTGGAACGCCGACGAGTGCTTCCTCACCGGCACCGCCGCGGAAGTCATCCCCGTCATCGAAGTCGACGCCCGCAAGATCGGCACGGGCAAGCCGGGCCCGCTGACCGGCCGCATCCTCGCCGAGTTCCGCCGCAAGGCTTCGCGCGAAGGCCAGATGATCCGCTGAGCCCGCCGGCGCCCCGCCGCGCATGTCCGCCGTCCCGACCCCGCCCGTCGCCCGCCAGGACACGTTGCGCCGCCTGCTGCGGATCACCTGGTCATATCGCTCGGACTGCCTCCAGCTGCTCGGCCTGCAGCTGACCATCGTCTTCCTCACCATCGCCGTCATCGCCTTGGTGGGCGTCGGCATCGATTACGTCCGCCACTGCGCCGACCGCGCCGTGCCGGCCCCGGCCTTGCCGTTCTTCGTCCCCGCCGGGGCCTCCGAGCGGGCGGTGATCGTCTGGCTCGGCCTCGGCATCCTCGGCGCCGCGCTCCTGCGCGCGGGCCTCTCCTTCGTCTTCGGCCTGGTCTCCGTCCGCTTCCTCCACGGACGCATCGTCGTGAACCTCCGCTCGCAGGTGTTCGCCAAGCTCCAGCAGCTGAGCTTCCGGTTCTTCGACGCCAACGGCAGCGGCTCGATCATCAACCGCGTGACCGCGGACGCGCACGCGATCCGCCTGTTCATCGAAGGCGTCGTGCTGCAGCTGGCCATCATCGCCGTCACCCTGGTCGCCTGCGCCGTCTACATGCTGCGGACCGACTGGCGGCTGACGCTCGCCTGCCTGGCGGTCCTGCCCTTCCAGCTCTGGTTCGCCGTCCGTTTCTCGCGCAAGGTCCGCCCGGCCTACGAGGAGAACCGCGAACTGATGGACCGCATGGTGCTCGGTTTCTCCGAGAACGTCCAGGGCATCCAGGTCGTCAAAGGCTTCGCGCTCGAAGCCCGCGTCCAGTCCCGCTTCGCGGCCTGGAGCGAGGCCATCCGCGTGCAGAAGCAGAAGGTCTTCGGCGAGATCGCCCTCTTCTGGCCGGTCATCGACGGCCTCAACCGCCTCTCCGTCGTCATCCTCATCGGCTACGGCGGCTGGATGGTGGCCCGCGGCGAACTCGCGCTGGGGACGGGCCTCGTCGCCTTCGCCGGACTGCTCCAGCAGTTCTCCGCCCAGGTGACCACGCTCGCCGCCGTGGTCGACAACGCGCAGGTCTCGCTGGCGGGCGCCAAGCGGATCTTCGAGATCCTGGACACCGAACCCGGCGTGGCGTCCGCGCCCGAGGCCGTCTCGCCCGGCCGTTTCCTCGGCCGCGTGGCCTTCGAGGACGTGAGCTTCGAGTACCAGGAGAACGCCACGGTGCTCCGCGGCCTGTCGTTCGTGGCGGAACCCGGCCAGCGCATCGCCATCGCGGGCGCGACCGGCTCGGGCAAATCGGCCCTGCTGTCCCTGATCCCGCGCTTCTACGATCCCCGCTCGGGACGGGTCACGCTGGACGGGCACGACCTGCGCTCGCTGCCCCTGCCGGAACTCCGCCGTCAGGTGGGCATGGTCTTCCAGGAGAACTTCCTCTTCTCGAACACGATCGCGGCCAACATCGCCTTCGGCCATCCGGACGCTTCGCAGGAACGCATCGAGCGGGCCGCCCGCATCGCCGGCGCCCATGAGTTCATCCTGGGCCTGCCGGAAGGCTACGAGACGTTCCTCGGCGAAGGCGGCGTGAACCTCTCCGGCGGGCAGCGTCAGCGCATCGCCATCGCCCGGGCGCTGCTGCTCGAACCGACGGTGCTGCTGCTCGACGACCCGACTTCCGCCATCGACCCGGAGACCGAGAAGGAGATGCTGGCCGCGATGGAGGCGGCCATGGTCGGCCGCACGACCTTCATCGTGGCCCACCGCCTCAGCACCCTGCGCCGCGCGGACCAGATCCTGGTGCTCGAGCACGGCCGGCTGGCGCAGGTCGGCACGCACGCCGAACTCATGGCCCGCGAAGGACACTACCGGCGCGCCATCCTCGCCCAATCGGAGGACGCGGCCGCATGAGCCAGGCCCGCCTCGAGATCGCCGTCCGCCGTCCGCGCCCGGACGAGGAGGAACCGGACCGCCTGCCCTTGCGCTGGTCGACGATCGCCCGCCTGCTCGCTTTCACCGGACCGCATCGACGGATGCGGAACACCCTGCTCGCCCTGTGCGTCTTCCGGGCCATCGCCCTGCCCGGCTTGGCCTGGTTCGTCGGCGCCATCATCCGGGGGCCGGTGGCGGCGGGCGACGGGGCGGCGACCCTGCGTGACCTGGCCCTGTTCGGCCTGCTGTTCGTGCTCGCCGACGTGGTGCTCTATTGGCGCGTCCGGCTGGCCCACCAGATCGGCGAGAACGTCCTGCGCGACCTGCGGGACCGGCTGATGGCCCACCTGCTCACGCAGCCGTTGTCCTTCTTCCAGGCCCGCCGTCACGGCAGCCTGATCAGCCGCATGGTCTCGGACATCGAGGCCATGCGCAACGGGATCCAGAACAACTTCTTCATCACCTTCGTCTCCCTCGGCCAGATGGCCGTCGCGGCCGCCCTGATGTGCTGGGCCAATCCGCGGCTCTTCCTGGTGCTGCTGGCGATCGTGCCCTGCCTGCTGCTGGTCCACGGCTTCTTCCGCGGCAAGATCCTGCACGCCTCGCGCGTCCAGCAGGAGACCTTCTCCCGGGTGACGTCGGCGCTGGCCGAGACGGTCCAAGGCATCCGCGTGACGCAGGGCTTCGCGCGCGAGGACACCAACGCGGGCATCTTCACCCGCCTCGTCCGCAGCCTCGCCGGGAACGTCGTCAGGACGGCCAGCCTCACGTCGCTCTACCTGCCGCTGCTCGAACTCAACGCGCAGGGCTTCATGGCCGCGCTGATCGGCGTCGGCGGCTGGGCCGCCCTTTCAGGCGCCGGGACGGGCCTCGGCGACCTGGTCACTTTCTTCTTCCTCGCCGACCTGTTCTTCTCGCCCATCACGATCATCGGCACGCAGCTGTCGGAGGCGACGCTCGCGATGGCCGGGGCGGAGCGCTACTTCCGGCTGCTGGACACGCCGCCGGCGTGGACGGACAAGCCCGCGGCCAAGGACTGCCCGCCCTTGCGAGGCCGGGTCGAATTCCGCGAGGTCGGCTTCGCGTACGTCCCCGACCGCCCGGTCCTCCACGGCATCTCGTTCGTCGCCGAACCCGGGCAGGTCATCGCGCTCGTCGGCCACACGGGCTCGGGCAAGTCGACCATCGTCGGACTGCTCGCCAAGTTCCAGCTTCCCGCCGCCGGCGTCATCCTCGCGGACGGACACGACCTGGCGGACATCCGGCAGGAGACCCTGCGGCGGCAGATGGGGTTCGTGTTCCAGCAGAACTTCCTCTTCGCGGGGACCATCGCCGACAACGTGCGGGCCGCCCGGCCCGATGCCACCGACGAAGAGGTCCGGCAGGCGTTCCGGGACCTGGACTGCCTCGACCTGATCGAGGCGCTGCCGGAAGGCATCGACACGCCCTGCTCGGAAAAGGGCCGCGGTCTTTCCATGGGCCAGCAGCAGCTCGTCGCTTTCGCCCGCGCCCTGCTCGCCGATCCCCGGATCCTCGTGCTGGACGAAGCGACCAGCGCGGTCGACACGCTGACCGAAGCCCGCCTGCAGGTCGCCTTGCACCGCCTGATGAAGGGGCGCACGTGCTTCGTCGTGGCGCACCGCCTCAGCACCATCCGCCGGGCCGATTGCGTCCTGGTGCTCGCCGCCGGCCGCATCGTCGAACGCGGCACCCACGAAGCACTGGTGGCGGCCTCAGGGGTCTACGCCGGCCTCCACCGCGACTTCCTCAGCGCCACCCGCTGAGCGGATCACTTGACCGCGGGCGCAGGCTCGAAAGAAGGTCTCCGCAGGCGTTCCGGCGCGGTCGCGGTCGCGGGCCTGGCTTCCGCAGCGGGCTTGGCGTCGGTCAGCTCGGTCGGAAAAGCCGCGGATAGCCCCTCGGTACGGATGGTCGCATACAGGTCGCCGACGGGCGAACGACGGGCGACCTCGGCTCGCAGGCCTTGATAGGCAAGGCCGGCGTCGCCCGGCCGCAAGGCGAGCGAAAGCTCCAGGCGCACGGACTGGCTGACGGGGCCGCCGGAGAATCGGACGTCTTTCTGGCCGGAAAGGATCGCCAGGCCCAGGCCGTCCGGCTCCTGCGGAAGGGGCACGTCCCAAGTCGTCGGCAGCAGGCCGGAAGGCAGCAGCACGAGCACCGTACGGACGGGACCGCCGGGGTTGCCCGGATAGACCAGGCGACGGCGCCAGAGCGGCCAATAGCGGCGACCCTCGTCATCCACGACCTCGAGCCCGCCCGGTCCTTCGACGACGAGCATGCGTTCCCTGAGGAAAGCGACTTCGGCGGGAGTGAACCGCGCCTGCACCGCCCCGGGGCGCCGCACCGGCCCGGCTTCGGGCCCGACGTCGGCGCCGGCGAGCAATACGACCTCGAGCGGACCCGCCACGCGGTGATCGATCCACGCGATGGCGCCGTAAGGCAGCGCGGTCATGGCCGTGGCGAGCGCGAGACCGCCGGCGAGGGCCCGGCCGAACTCATGCCGGGCGCGGAGCGCGGTGAGCAGGCCGGCGCCCGCGAACCCCGCGGCATGGACCGAGATGTCGGTGCCCAGCGTCCATTGCGCCCGCTCGAAATCTTCGGGCTGACCGAACCAACGGATCCGGAAGAACATCAGGATGACCCAGCAAGCCCCCGCGACCGCGCCCACCATGGGCGCGAAACGCACCCCCGCCGCGAGATAAGGCCGGAGGAGCAACGCCGAGAACAGGGAGGCGAACAACCCGCCGAAGAACGCGTCCTTAAGGGAGGCCACGCCGGTCAAGGCGGCCGCCAGGACCAGGAACGCCCACGTGAACCAATACGTCAGCGCGTAGGCCTTCATTCCCCCACGATCGTGCCCGCGGGCACGACGGCGCCCTTCTTCACGACGATCACGCCGTCGCGGACGAAGAGCGCGTCCGTCTCCCACTTCTCGGGCAAGCCGGTCGGCGCGAGCCGGCAGCCGGCCCCGATGCGGGCGTTCTTGTCGATGATCGCGTTACGGATCAGGCAGTTGGCGCCCACGCCGATGTCCGGACGGCCCAAGGCGTGGTTGCGGGCGAGGTCATGCGGACGCTCGAAGGAATCGGCGCCCATCATGACGACGTTCTCGAGGCGCGAGCCCGCGCGGATGACCGAGCGCACGCCGATGACGCAGCGGTTGAGCTCCGAGTCGTCGACGATCGCTCCGTCGGCCATGAGCACGCGTTGCGAGCGGGCGCCGTTCAGCTTGGCCGGCGGGAGGTAACGGGAATGGGTGTAGACCGGGTTCTGTCCGTCGAAGAAGTCGAACGGCGGCACCGGGTCGGTGAGCGTCAGGTTGCATTCCCAGAAGGAGCCGACGGTGCCGATGTCCTCCCAATAGCCGTCGAAGACGTAGGCCATCATCCGCTTGGAGGCCAGCAGGCCGGGGATGACTTCCTTGCCGAAGTCGGTCTGGGTGTGGTCCGCGAGGGCCTCGCGCATGACCTTGCCCGAGAACATGTAGATGCCCATCGAGGCCAGGCAGTAGGGCTGGTCGGACTTGTCGGAAAGGCGCGCGCGGGCCGCGCCGCCGAGGACAAGCGACGAGATCACGGCGGGGTCCTTCGGCTTTTCGACGAACTCGACGATCCGGAGATCAGGGTTCACGCGCATCACGCCCAGCGCCGAGACCTGGTCGGCGGGCATGGCCTTGGCCGCGATGGTGACGTCGGCCGCGTTCTCGATGTGCTGGCGGGCCAGCTCCTCGAAATCGAGGCGGTACAGCTGGTCGCCGGAAAGGATGAGGACCAGGTCGTCGTCCTTGAGGTCGTAGTGGTGCAGGTTCTGACGGACCGCGTCGGCGGTGCCCTGATACCACGATTCCTTGTCGCCCGTCTGCTCGGCCGCGAGGATGTCCACGAAACCCCGGCCGAAACCGTCGAACTTGTAGGTCTGCTGGATATGCTTGTGCAGGGAGGCCGTGTTGAACTGCGTCAGGACGAAGATCTGATTGAAGCCGGAGTTGAGGCAGTTGCTGATCGGGATGTCGACCAGACGGTAGTTGCTGGCGAGCGGGACGGCCGGCTTGCAACGGTCCTTGGTCAGGGGATAGAGGCGGGAGCCGCGACCGCCCCCCATGATGATGCTGATGACACGAGGGAGGGAGGGCATGGCGGGATGACCTACCTTCCCTCCGCCGGGCCTCATCCTCAAGCGGAAAAGGGCGAATGGCGGCTTGAAGCGGACACCGGCTATCCGTTGCATCGGCTTTCACATGGGCTTCGCCTTCCATATCCTCGGCACCAGCAGCTCAGGCAACTGCTCGCTCCTGGAGGCCGGCGGCACCCGGGTCATGCTCGACGCCGGGTTCCAAGGCCCCCGGCTGGAAGCTTCCATGCAGAAACTCGGGCTCGAAGCCCGGGCGCTCGACGCGGTCTTCATCACGCATGAGCATTCCGACCACTGCGTCGGCCTGCCCTTCCTGCTCCGGCAGAACCCCAGGCTGAAGGTCTTCGCCAACCGCGAGACCGCCCGCCGGATCAAGGATTCCTTCAAGTCCCAGCCCGACTGGCAGCTCTTCGACAGCGGCAGCACCTTCGAATTCCGCGGGCTGCAGGTCACGGCGATCCCCATCCCGCATGACGCCGCCGACCCCGTCGGGTACGCTTTCGACCTGCCCCCGGAGGATGGCCGCCCTGCCCGCCGACTGACCTGGCTCACCGACCTCGGACACGCCACCCCGGTGGTCCGCCACCACGTCTCGCTCGCGGACATCCTCGTGCTCGAGGCCAACTATGACGAGGAGATGCTGGACCTCTCCAAGCGCCCCGCCTCGCTGAAGCAGCGCATCCGGGGCAATTTCGGACACCTCTCCAACCGCCAGACCAAGGACCTCCTGCTCGGCCTGCGCGAATGGCAGACGACGGAGCTTTACCTCGGGCACCTCAGTAAGGAATGCAACCGGACGGTGATCGTGGACGCCCTCATGAACGAGGTCCGCGAACGGAAGACCGACCTCCGCATCACGGTGGTCGATCCGCTCGAAGACAATCCGGTCAGCCTCTGGTGAGGCTCAACGCGCCGGCGGGACCGGCACTTCCTCCGCCGCGGGCGGCGCCGGTACCGGGGCGGCGGCGCGCACGGAGGCGCTTTCCGCGACGGACCGGGCGAGGCGCTTGACGGCGGCGCCGCAGACGGGCGAAGCCGGATTGAGGTCCTGGGCCGAAAGCCAGGCGGACAGGGCCGCCGCTTCGGCGCCTTCCTTCTCAAGCCGTTCGGCCTGGCCGATGAGCTGGGCGTAACCGGCGACGAGCGGGGCGATGTCGGAACGTGTCTTGGCCAGGACGAGGTCGTCGGACTCGGTCTTGTAGGCCTCGATGATCACGTCCCAGGCGAGGTAGGGATTGTTCTGCGAGGCCAGCATCGCCGCCTTCTGGATGTTGGCGTCGAGCTCGCCCACGCGCTGGACGATCTTGCGGAGCTTGTCGGAGCGCTCCTTGTCCTGCGCCAGGGCCAGGGCGTATTCCAGCTTCTTGTTGAAGATCTCGCGCCACTTGCCTTCGGACTGCAGACGGTCGAACTCGGGCACCTTCTGGGCGAGGGTATCCTGCCGGCTGAGGACCTGGTTGGCGAATTCCATCACGCCGGGATTCAGCGGCCAGATCTTGGTGGCCCGCTCCAGCGCGGCTTCCGCCTTGGCGTTGTCGCCCGCCAAAGCGGCGGCCTTGGCCGAAAGCAACGACATGTTCGAGGCGTTCATCGCGTTCGTGACCTTGGACATGATGGCCGCGCCGGGGAAGTCGCGGGCGCGCCCGCGGACCTTGTTCACGTAGCCTTCGACGCTGGCCAGGTCGCGCTCGTCGCCGAGGCGCTGCAGCTCGCGGAGGTCGCGCCAGAGGGCGAGCTTCTCGCGCTTCTTCTCCTGCGGGTAGAGCATCACGACCGGCTCGAACTCGCCGAGGAAGAAGGTCTCCTGAAGACGCTCGAACGCGCCGTAGAGTTCGCCCTGCTTCACCAGATCGTCGACCGTCTGCATGCCCTTGGAGACATCCTTGATCGCTTCGCGGGAGAGCGTGTCGATCGACTCCAGGGTGGGCACGAAATCGGAGACGGGGAAGAATTCCTTCACTTCCTTGGCGCCGACGACGATGTCCTGGCTGCCCGCGTTGAAGATCACCCGGTAGAAGGCGCTGGTCACCAGGGAGTGGCGGTAGCGGCGGGCCATCAGGAAGGCGACCATCTGCGACTGGAACTCGACCTTGGCCTTGAGGCCGAGGACGGTCATCTGCGTGCCCGTGGCGAGGATCTGCGCCTGCGTGCGGGCCTCGTCCTTGACCTTGAAACCGAGCTCGGTGGTCCCGGTCGAAGCCTTGGTGATGGGCACCGCCTTGTTGCTGGCGGCCTGCGAACGCTCGTCGTTGGCCTTCTCGATCATGTCCGCGCGGTTGACGATGGTGGCTTCCTGGGCGCGACGGAGGGATTCGAGCTGGTTGGCGCTCACCCCAAGGGATTGGTATTCCTTGTTCATACGCCAGGCCTTCTGGACCTGGCTGGCGATGGTGAGGCAGTTGCCGCCGTCGAATTCGAATTCGGCGGCCTTGAACAGCAGATTGAAGGCCTCCTGCTGGTTCCGGTAGAAATTGGCCTGGGTCAGGGACCTGGGCGAAAGGAGCAGCTGGATCTGATCGAGGATGGCGACGTAGCGGTTGATGTCGCCGTTGTCGTTGGGCGCCGCGAGATAGCGCTCGAACCGGGCGCGGATGGCGCGGGAGTTCCCGATGTTCATGGTCGTGCCCTTCCACTGCATGGTGCCGTTCTCCATGTCCAGGGAGTCGCTGTTGACGTTGAAGATGCGGTCCGCGCCGCCTTCGAGGGTGGAACTCTGGTAGTTGCCCGCCGTGCCTCCGGCGGAGCCCCCGGGAGGCGTGACCTGTCCCTGCGCGAGCCCTTGGGCGGTCAGGGCGCACCAGCCGAGGCAACTGAGAAGAAGAGGACGCATGGAGGGAAATCAGAAGCGCTCCAGGGCTTCGACGACCAGGAGGTCGCGGGTGACGCGGAGCTTGCACTTGAAACGTTGGCCGACCTCGAAGGAGTCGGTCGAGCCGGCGGGGACGAAGACCGGGATGCGGCCGAGCGAGCGCGCGGGATCCTTGTCGATCGGCTTGACGGCCAGGACGCGCCCGCGGCCTTCGACGAAGGCGAGCTGCTGTTCGATCTGGCAGTCGAGGCGATAGGTGTTGCCCTGCAAGGTCGCCCAGTCCTTCCGATAGGCCTCCACCGAAAGCGGGGAGAGGTCGCCGAAGCGGCCGCCGCCGCCCATGCGTTGCGCCACCACGAACAGCAGGATGGCGATGACCACGACCGGGATGCCGAGGGCGAAGAAAAGCGGGTTGATCTTGGACATGGGTAGGAGGGTCGCCGAGGACCCACCCACATCCTAGGGTGCTTTCGGCATTGTTCCAGCGATTTCCCTTACCAGCACACGCCGGGAACGGACGAGCCGGCGGCGCACCCCTCCGGCCATCAGTTCCAGCGCTTCTGCTGGCACCCGTAGACCACGAAGCACAGGCCGACCAGCCCCTGCACCAGCAGGACGGCCAAGGCCTCCGTGGTGCCCGCCACGAAGGCGTTCTGATTGGGCATGCTCGCCGTGTAGGCGTCATAGAGAGGCTGCCCCATCATGGACTTCATGTAGCCCGACCAACCCCAATAGGCGTTGATGAAGGGACGGCAGACCCAGGTCAGGGCGCCCGGCAGCGCCAGCACCACCCCGGACAGCGGCAATTGGAAGCCGACGAGGTAGATCGACAGCAACGAGGACTTCTCCGGGGAAGCCAACATGGCCGAAAAACCGAGGCAGACCACGGACATCGAGACGCAACTGGCCGAAAGGACGGCGAGCTGCTCGAACCACGGACCGGGGAAGTTGCAGATGATCTTCACGAAGAAACCCATCCAGACGCCCTGCCCGACGGCGATCAGGGAGACGAAGACGATCTTGGACAAGGCGTAGGACCAAGGACGCAGCCCGATCATACGCTCCTTCTCATAGAGGACACGCTCGGCGGAGATTTCCCGCCCGCCGTTGTTCGCCCCCATCAAGGTCAGCAGGATGACCTGGAACATGACGAGGCCGGCGGCGAGACCGGCCAGCTGGGCGTTGGACATCTGGACCCGTAAGGCCTGCTGGACCTCCTCCATCGAAGCCATGTTGCGGTCCATCGGGATCTTCAGGACGTCCCACACCCCGTCCAAGTTGAAGATGATGACGAGCAGCGGGAAACCGAAGGTGATGGCCAGAGTAAGCCCGAGGTAACCGGTGTCGCGGAAGAACAGCCGGAGGCGACGCGCCATCAGGGTGCCGAACTGGGAGACGCCGCCCGGGACGACCGGCTCCGGCAACGGGGTGACCTCCGGCGAAGCACCCGCGCGGATGGCCGCGGCCTCATAGGCGCCAGGGTGCTCCGCCTGATGGATCGCCCAGCGATCCCGCCAGGAAGCGAGGTCTGAAGCGTTCAGCACCTCGTAAAGACGGAGAGCGTCCGGGACCCGGAAATAGGTCAGGAGGTCGGCCGGCGACCCCTGGAAGACGACGTCACCCTGATAGACCACCGTGACCCAGTCGAACTGGTCGAGCTTGCCGAGGTTATGGATGATGCAGACGAAACTCTTGCCGCTCTTCTCGGCCAGCTCACGCAGGACCGCGAGGATCTGGTCTTCGGAATGAGGATCCAGGCCCGAGGTCACCTCGTCGCAGACCATGCAGGGCGGGTCGAGGGTCAGTTCCAAGCCCAGCGAAAGGCGTCGCAACTGGCCGCCGGAAAGGGCTGAGACGCGCTTGTCGCGGTGCGGCGCCATGCCGGTGACCCCGAGGACGGACTCCAGTCGGCGCGCCCGCTCGGCGGCATCGGGAACGGCCAGCTGCAGGGCGTACTCCAAGGACTCCGCGACGGTCAGCTGGGGCTGCGCGGCGGTGAACTGCGGGGCGAAGCCGACTTTGCCGACCAGGTCCTCGGTGCACGTGATGGGCTGTCCGGCCAGCCGGGCCGACCCCGTCGAGGGCAGGATGCCGAGGATGGCCTTCATCAAGGTCGTCTTGCCGCAGCCCGAGGGCCCGATGACGGCGTTCAGACCCCGGGGAAGGAATCGGGCGTTGGCGCCGTCGAGGATGACGGGGCCTTCGGCGCCCGCCCGGACGGTGAGATTCTCGCAGCTCAGCATTGGATAGTAACCTTGCCTCAAGCCGACCTCGGGTAAAGGCTTATCCCATGAGAACCCTCGCGCTCGCCGCCCTGCTCTTCGCCGCTTCCGCCCCGCACGTCGACGCCCTGCAGATGACCAGACGGGCGATCCGCAACCAAGGGGTCTTCGGCATCAAGGTGGCCAACACCGACATCGCTTTCTACGGACGTGCCGACGCCATCCTTTCCATCTCTTTCCAGGAGTACACTACCGGCGCCTTCAACGTGTCCGAAGTCGTCATCGACCTCAAGGACTCCCCCCAGCAGCTTCGCATTTACAATACCCGCCCGCCCGGCACGGCCGACGTCGCCAACCGCGCCAACCGGGCCAGCGCCGCGAACTCCCAGAACCGCGGACTTGATCCCAAGGAAGCCAGCCGCCTGCCGATCCCCGGACAACTCGCGGCCGTGGAAAGCAAACTGAACAACGTGATCTCCGGCACGACCAGCGACCTCGTCGTGAAGTCCTACCCGGCCACGACCCACGCCAAGACCGTGGAAATGGTCGTCTCGTCCCGGGCCGAACTGCTCACGTTGCATTCGCGCCTGATCAGCCTCTTCACCGGCAGCGAAGTCGAGGCCACGGATGGCTCGTCGGTCGAGGGGGCCAACAGCGTCGCCGCCGCGGTGGCCGGCGGAGCCCAGGCCGCCCCCAAAGTGAAGATCACCCAGATCGGCGGGGTCCTCTTCACGCTCGAGTAAGCGTCCGCCGGGCGCCGCGAGGCGCTCCTTTCATTCGACAACCCGGGCGGGAGGGGTGTAATGGCCATCACCCCGATGCATCTGCCCGCCCTGATCCTGCTGTTGGCCGGCTCCGCCTGCCTGGCCGCCCCGCTGCTGCCCAAACCGACCCGTCAGGCCATGATCATGGATGCGCCGGCGACGGACATCCGCGGCGCCAGGATCGAGGCCGACCCCGCCTTCGAGACTTCCGCCGCCCGCCTGCGGAGTCAGCTCGGCGAAGGCGGCCGGTCGCTGATCAAGCTCATCAAGACCGACGGACCCGTACGCGGATTCGAGGTCGGAGAGGAAGGTTACGTCATCGAAGCGCACCCCGGCCAGCCGATCCGCATCCACGCGCGGACCGCCGCCGGCGCCTTCTACGCCGCGGTGACGCTGCGGCAGCTCGCCGACGAAGGCCGCGACGGCGGACTTTACGTCCCGCCCGGCGAAGTGATGGACCGGCCGCGCTTCGGCTGGCGGGGACTCATGCTCGATGACGCCCGCCACTTCATGGGCAAGGCGCAGGTGCTGCGCATGCTCGAGCTGATGGCGATGCACAAGCTCAACACCCTCCACTGGCATCTCACGGACGACCAAGGCTGGCGCGTCGAAATCAAGAAATACCCCAAGCTCACGGAGGTCGGCGCCCGCCGCGAGGCCTCCCCGGTCATGGGCGAACGCAATAAGTCCGACGGCCGGCCCTACGGCGGTTTCTACACGCAGGAAGACCTCCGTGAAGTCGTGGCCCATGCCGCGAAGCTGCACATCCGCGTCGTGCCGGAGATCGAGATGCCCGGCCACGCCGCCGCGGCCATCGCCGCCTACCCCGCCTTCGGCAACGATGACATCGCGGGCTTCGCGCCCCAGGTCAGCCGGAACTGGGGCGTGAAACGCTATACCTTCGCCCCGAAGGAGGAGACCTTCGCCTTCCTCGACGACATCTTCGCCGAGCTCTGCCCGATCTTCCCCGATTCCTACTTCCATGTCGGCGGCGACGAAGCGCCGAAGGACCAATGGAACCAATCGCCTTTCGCCCGCGAGGTGATGAGGCGCGAAAAGCTGAAGGACGCCCACGAACTCCAAGCCTACTTCCTGGGCCGCGTCGAAAAACTCCTGCTTCGCCGGGGCAAGCGGCTCGTCGGCTGGGACGAGATCCAGGAAGGCGGCCTCTCGAAGACCGCCACGATGATGGTCTGGCGCGATTGGAAATGGGCGCAGCTGGCGGCCGACCACGGCAACCAGATCGTCATGGCGCCGACCTCCCACACCTACTTCGACTACGGCCAAGGCCCGCGTCCCCCGGCGGCCGCCTTCGAGACCATCGGCGGCGCCCTGACCATCGAGAAGGCCTACGCCTTCGAGCCTGTCCCGCCGAAGTTCAGCGAGGCCCAGCGCCGACTCGTGCTTGGATGCCAGGCCCAGCTCTGGTCCGAGTACGTCTTCAATCCGGCCAAGCAGGAATACCAAGCCTTCCCCCGGGCCTGCGCCCTGGCCGAAGTCGCGTGGTCCGAAAACGAGGGGCGATCCTGGGCCGAATTCCGCCCCCGACTGGAAGCGCACCTGAGCCGTCTGGACGCCCTCAAGGTGAACTACCGGCGCGCCGACGGAACTCCCGCGGTCACGGACAAGGTCGGTCGCGGCGAATAAGCCCCGGGCGGGGGTTCCGCGGCCGGCCGGGCAAGTCCGGCTTGACCCTCCAAGCGCGGGCGGCTTGTCTTCGCCCTTACACCCATGGCTTCACTCCCCGTCAACCGTATCAAGAAGAAGAACATCATGAGCTACAACGGCGAGCTCTGCATCGTTCTCGAATGCGTCGTCCGCACCCCCCCGAACAACGCCTCCTACGTCCAGATGGAACTCCGCTCGATCAAGACCGGCGCCAAGATCCCCGTGCGCTGCGGCATCGGCGTCAGCTTCGAGGTCTTCGACAACTCGATCAAGCAGCTCGAACTCTCCTACCAGGCCGACGGCAACTATGTCTTCTCGGACCCCAACACCTTCGAAGAATACTACGTCTCCGAAGTCTCCCTCGAGGAGTCCAAGGAGTTCCTGATCCCCGGCACCTCCTACATGGTCCTCTTCGTCGAGGACAAGCCGGTCACCGTCGACCTCCCCCCCTCCGTCATCGTCGAAGTCCTGGAAGCCCCGCCCGCCGTCAAGGGCGACACCGCCGGCAACGTCCAGAAGACGGTCACGTGCGAGAACGGCCTCCAGGTCAACGTCCCGCTCTTCATCAAGC
>JACCDU010965521.1_pt1 | contig 36490 bp, 65 predicted proteins | sample 7446081 | NCBI WGS metagenome assembly JACCDU01 (sample SAMN15323447, study PRJNA562643) | freshwater metagenome | isolation source: river surface water | place: USA:Blue River Watershed | collected 2017-08-17
AAAGTTATTGCTGTATGAAGCAAAGAGAAAAGTGTTCTGGACGCGGGTTCGACTCCCGCCAGGTCCACCATAAAACACATTATGTACATTGTTTTTGACTTCCAGGTCTTTTTGGCAATGTAGTCGTGCTTAGTGTGTTTTATAGAATACATTTCTTGGCTAGTATTGGAAAGAATACTTAATCGGGGCAACGAGCCTTAACTCCACCCGAAGAACGGTATCGTAAAGATATATGGACCGTCTATGTATTGTGAAGTGTATTTTATAATGGGCCTGTCATGGTTTCGACAGGGGTAGATAGTAGAGACGGCAACACGGTAGGCGATGACCGTAAATCAAGCAAATAAAGTAAAAGCAAACGCTGATACATTCGACTTTGGCGCACTAAGCTTCACAGGTAACACTGTAAGCGGCCGTGCTGCCGTAGCAGCCTAAGAAACTGCCAGTCCGGGGTAGGAAATACCTTGTAAACCAAACCACCAAAGGCCCTTCGGGGCCTTTTTTATTCTCTGAACGTTATTGAAAAAACCTATTAGCGTTATTAAAATATATTAGCTAAAAACTATGATTTTTGCTTGATTAATAGGATATATAAACATATACTATATTGTATAGGACAAAAAGTTCTTAATTTAAATTTTTAACAAAGGAAATCAAAATGAAAACAGTTGGTGATAAAATTGAAAAGTTTGCCGTAACAGGCGTTAACCCAGGTAGTGATCAATTTTTTGACATTACTGATGAATCTTTTGCAGGTAAGTGGAAAGTCATCGTTTACTACCCAAAGGACTTTACATTTGTGTGTCCAACAGAAATTGTTGCCTATGACAAACTAACAGGCGACTTTAAAGATCGTGATGCTGTATTGCTAACAGGTAGCACAGACAACGAGTTCTGCAAACTTGCATGGCAAAAGGCACACCCAGACCTAGCAAAGATTACTCACACTCAGTTCGCTGATACACAACGTGGTGAGTTAAGCCTAATCAATCAATTAGGCGTATTCTATGCTCCAGCAGGTGCCGCACTTCGCGCAACATTCATTGTTGATCCAGACAACGTTATCCAACACGTTACTGTAAACAACTTGAACGTTGGCCGTAGCCCAGAAGAAACCCTGCGTGTATTGGACGCATTGCAAACTGGCGAGCTTTGTGCATGTAACCGTTCGGTTGGCGGCGAAACACTTTAAGGAGTAACATATGACCGGAGAAGAGTTTGAAGCAAAGATTGCCAAATACCATCACAGACTAGAGTTGTTAAGGTCGGTGGCTCCGGTCATTATCATTACTCTACAATGCGTAATTCTTTACAAAATATTTTGGGGTGATTAATATGTACGATTTTACAGATTGGATGGAATTTTGCCGCCAAATGGGCTGCAAAGAATGTCAACAAGGAGAGACAAAATGAGTTTTAGTGAAACAATTAAAGGCGCATTGCCAGAGTACGCAAAGGACACTAAGTTGAACCTTGATGCTGTGCTAGAGCGTAGCACATTAGACAAAGACGTAGCTTATGGTTGTGCTGTAGCCGCATTAGCAGCAACTGGCAACGGTAAAGTACTAAGCATTATGCTTGCTGATGCTCCAGTTCATGCAGAATCTGCAATGACTGCTGCGAGCATTATGGCACAGAACAACGTTTGGTATCCTTACGTTGAAATGGCCGATGACGAACAACTAAAAGGATTGCCAGCACAGTTACGCATGAACGCTATTGCGAGTCATGGCGGAACCACAAAGGCAAACTTTGAAGCGTTCAGTCTTGCCGCAAGTATTGTTGGCAAATGTCATTTCTGTGTTAAGGCACACTACGACACACTTAAAACAGAAGGTTATACTGTGGAGAATTTACGTGATATTGGACGTATTGCCGCAGTAATGAACTCAGTTGCTAAGGTGTTAAATTCTTAAAAACCATTAGCTTTTTAAGCCCTCTTCGGTGGGCTTTTTCTTGTCTCTCTACTCAGTACACCTGCTAAATATAGAATCACTAGAGGAATTTACATGTTTGCAGGAATTTTAGGTACATGGGACCTTATATCAAATGTGCCGCAGGCTATTGCGGTAAACGACAGAAGCCTTGCATGTGCTGTTATTATTAACGTATGCAACAGGGGAGGAGCAAATGCTTTAATTAGCATTGCTATTAGCTCTAATTCTACTAGTCCTACTGATGCCGAATGGATAGAATGGAATACTCTTTTAACACCTAAAAACACGTTAGAAAGACAAGGAATTATGGTTCCTGCAGGCAAATATGTTATTGTTAGATCTAATCAATCGAGTGTTAATTCTGTAGTTTACGGTGTTCAAAACGGTGATCCAATTACAGTTGCCGGTATCACACAAAATATAGGTGTACCTCCAGCGTGGGTAACTAGTGCTGCCCTACCAACAATTTACGCAGGCGACCCTACAACTGCAATTCAATTATCTGCCTCTGACGTAGAAGGTCAGCCAATAACCTATACATTAACTAGCGGTTCGTTAAGTGGTATGACGTTGTCAACTGACGGTCTAATATCTGGAACCCCATCAGTTACTGGTTATTATTCTGGAATTCCAGATGACACTAGCGTAACTGCAACTATCACCGCAACTGATTCTACAAATTTAAGTACAGCAAGAGTCTTTAACATCACTAGAAGATGGAGAGACGGAACTAGTTCGGGACAGGCCGCGGTTAATGCAGAATCAATTAAGGCAATGACCGGTACTTCGACTAACGGTCAATATTGGATCCAACCGTTAGGGGCTCCGAGTGCTCAACAGGTTTTTTGCATCATGGACAACAGTATTGGCGATAGCGGCGGTTGGATGTCTGCTTTTAATATATTGTCAACTACTAACTCTGGAATCCCGGGTGGCGCAGCCGATTGGTATAATACACAATTTTGGGACGACCAAAATGGTACATTTAATACCGGAAGTACATTAACAGCAAATTTTAAAAATAATGTCTACGGTTATGCTCCTGCTAAGAAAGTAAACTTCTTATTACACAATGTCTCGGCTACTAGTTTTAGAGGTTACGGATATTACACACTAACATCTGGGATAGCAGGTAACTCGTTATATCAATTGTGTAGTGGCGGTACAAATACTAATGTTTTAATTGATAATAGAATTGCCAGTGGATCACGAACAGCTGGCAGTGCAACAGGTGCTTCTGGGTGTGTTAGAAATACACTAAGACCACAATCTGAATACGGTGATTTATTCATTGACGGACAAAACGCTGGCTCCAAGTTAGTGTTTAGACAAAGAGACCCGTGGGAATCAACTGGCGGATATGTTTATAACTCTGTTCGCATTGCAACAACTTTAGGTGATGGAAATTCTACATACGGTCATACATTTGCAGGTATAGGCGGAACTCACGAGAACAGTGGTTGGAAAGCAGACTTTGCTTTAGCGCCGGTTAGTCCGTATTGTGATAACCCACAAAGTTACGGTGATAGGTCAACTGGTGTTAACTTAACAGAAATAACGGGATGGAGCTATCCATACTCTACAACCTGTACAACAAATACAAACGGTCAGTTAAACGTCGGCTACGGTGTGTTTATAAAATAAAGGAAAAGAATAAATGTTTGCAGGAATTTTAGGCACGTGGAACTTATTACCGAACATCTCTCAAGGTGTTGCGGTCAACGATAGAGATCTAGCGTGTGCGGTTATTATTAACGTGTGTAATAGGGGCGGCTCTAATGCTACGATTAGTATTGCCATTAGTTCTAGTTCGTCGAGCCCAACAGCTTCAGAATGGATAGAATGGAACACAATTCTTAGTCCAAAGAATACTTTAGAACGCCAAGGCATCCTAGTTGGTCCTGGAAAATACGTAGTAGTTAGATCTAACCGTGCAGATGTTAATGCTGTGGTATATGGAGTTCAAAACGGCAATCCTATTACAGTTGCAGGTATTACACAAAATGAAGGTACTGCTCCATCGTGGACTGGATCATCATTAACTGTTTACGCAGCAGATGCAAGTACATCGTTAACAATGCCTGCAACAGATGCAGAAGGCGAAGCGTTAACTTTTGCTGTTACCTCTGGAACATTACCTACTGGATTAAGTTTGTCATCGGCGGGGTTGTTATCTGGAACACCTGTTGCTACAGGATATACCCCGGGAATTTCTGATCAAACAACAATTGTAGACGTTACAGCAACTGACATACGATCTAACTCAGCGGTTCAATCTGTAAGCATTATTAAATCGTGGGCCGACGGTACTAGCTCAGGAAAAGCTATTCCTGCATCTGCATCAGTTACCTCGGTTACAGATTACACAACACAAACAACAGGCGACATTTGGGTTAAAGACTTATCAGGTACTCCAGTACAAACTAAATTGTACAAGACTGGAGGAATTGCCTATATTCTAATAGCAGGTATTTCTGACAACACTGATCACGGCCCGTTCACTGGCGGAACTGGTAATTGGTTTGGTAATTGGTCGTCGACAAATACATTCGGAGCATACACAACGGCTAACTCTAGTGGCGGGTATAAGAGTTCGTTGTATCATAACTATCGTTACTCTGATGTTATGGTTATGCAGGGATTTACTAGTGGTGCTATATCGGGTGACTATTACGCTAACTCAAACGAAGTTGCATTTACGTCGTCTAACTTTATTACTGCTGCCGGCGCTACAAACTTACAAACGTTCTTTTCTGGACCAGGTGGACCTAACTTAAGAATAAACGGACAGGCAGGACGAACAATTGTTCCTGTAACATTCTTAAAAGGAAGTGCAGCAACTAGCCGAGGACGATACAAAGCAGCAGGAGCACAAACAGAACTTTCTGCTAACAACACAATGGACTTCGGACCGCAAAACAACGAAGGATACAGATTCTCAGTTGTTAACGCATTAGGATGTCAAGCCGTTGGTGCTAACGTTGAGCACTTTACATGGGTAGCAGATATTACCAACAACTACTCTAATAGAAACTTTCCAGAACCTGCATGGGATGCTGGTACATGGGGTATTAACGCACCAAATAACTGGATGTATTGGTTATGGTGGGCTAAGAGTTAAAACAATCATTGACAACCTCCAAACTAAGTGTTATAATAATTCTATTATAGCTAGTTGGAGGTTTTCTTTTGAGTATGCATCTGGAAAGTCCTGCTCTTACTACAACAGGTAAGAAAAAGGGCAAAAAGAAATTTGCTTCTGCTGAAGCCGCTCGTCGTGCTCGAGAACTCGATGCGAGTTGGCAGGAACTATTGAACAAGTACAGCGATAAAAAAGTTGTGAAAGAAACTAAACGTCAACTCAAAGATGTTTATAAATTGGAAATTCCCAAAGGTCGAAATACCACAGCTGACATTAAAAGTCTAAACTCAGGGCTCGGTGTTGCTACTAAAAAAGAGTCTCCAAAATACACAGGAACTCTTATTAAGGGTATTGCCACTATGCACAAGAGCAACGCTGTTCCTGTGCTAAATCAGCAAGATGCTGAAGATATTTCCAAAATGCGTCGATAATCACCAGTTTTCGTGCTATAATTAAAAAGATGAGCTATATATTATACGTTTCGCAAAGAAACAAGATAGTTGGTCAGTGTTAAGGAGCGAAATTTTTAATACTGATCCGCGAGTCTTGGCCAATGAGAAACCCGTGAGATTCGGGCGGTCAAGGCTCCAAAGGCACACATTGTTATGAGCATGTGCGTCCAATGGAGACAACTACACGAACCCAGGGTTCTTTTATTGAGCCTCGTGAAGTTAACTCCCTTTATGTAATGTAATCTGAAGTTTTGGATTACACCAAGTCAAAGGAGGACTTATGGAAAAAGCAATAAAATTAACAACCTATTTTCTTGGGTTGATACTAGTAGCCTTTTTGGTACAAAATGTAACACAGGCTAAAATGACAAAATTACGCACGTCAACAATGACGGACTCTGCTGATATTGTTACAATCAAAACACGCGAACGCCAACTAGACTGTATGGCAATGAACATCTATCGCGAAGCCGGATACGAACCGTTCGAAGGTAAAGTTGCGGTTGCACAAGTTACCATGAACCGAGTTGAACACGGATCGTTTGGTAAAGATGTCTGCGGTGTTGTTTACCAAAAAAATGTAATTATGGAAAAAGTCGTTTGCCAATTCTCATGGGCATGTGACTCTGCGGCAAGAACTCGTCCTATTAATCAAGCAGCATATCATGAAAGCTATGAAGTAGCAAAGAAAGTTATTCTGGAAGGATTTAGACTTGACGTTATGAAGGAAGCATTGTATTATCATGCTAACTATGTGAATCCTAAGTGGAATTTAGATAAGATTGGATCTATCGGAAATCACATTTTCTACAAAGCAAAGAAAGGACATCGCAATAATGACATTTAATGAATCAATGACTGTTGCTAAAGATTTTGTCTTGAACCAATTCTCAAAGGTTTCGGCAGAAGCACTAGGTTGGATGGCAGGCATTGTTCTTCATGCTGCAACTGTTCCTAGTCTATTAGCAGTAATGGCAGGACTTACTGACAGAATGCCAGGTGTAGATTTAGTATTGCTAGTTTGGACAGGGTTAACACTTCTATTTGTTAAATCCGCTGTCCAAAAAGATATGCTCAACTTAGTAACTATCGGAGTTGGGTTTATTGTTCAAGCAGTTTTAATGGCACTAATCTTCTTTAAGTAATTTGGAAAGAAAACGGTTGACAGGACCTTCGGGTCCTGTTATACTATGTACTGTAAATTATTTTTCACACACAGAAAGAGGCACATTATGAAAAAGGCAATCGCAGTAGCACTGGCAGCAATCGCAATCACAGGTTGCTCGTCGATGAAAGAGATTGAAGTCCGAGACACTAAAGCACATCCTACTTGGTATGTTGACTGTGAACAGATTGGTTCCGAAGGCTGGAAATTCTGGAGCCGAGATAAGTTTGCTTATGCGTGTGGTATGGGTGAAAGCATTTATGAGCAAGCTGCTGAGTCACAGGCCTATGCGTTTGCTGTCAAAGGTTTTGCTGAGAGAATCAACGGCACAGTTAATTCGTCGACTGTAGTTGATATCAATAACGACACTCGAAATACCCGAACTCTAGTTGAGCATAAGGTAGTAGAGACTGTAATTCGAGAGCATCTGGAAGTTAAAAAATATTCTTATCAATTGTCGTCTAACAATCGAGTTCATACATACGTCCGAATTAAGATGCCGTTAGCTACCTTTGATAAATTAATTCAAGATGCTAAAGCTAAGAAAGCACAATAATGCAACCGTACACAGTTAAGAATTATCTCTGGGCAGTTATTATTGCCATGATGATAGTTATTGGACTGCTGTCTGGCTGTAGTTCTTCGCCAAAGGCGGTTGCACAAAAGCCGCAATACTGTTATACTAGTCAAACAATTCAAACACAGAATGGTGAGAAAGTTAACAGTAATACCACAGTTGAGTGTACTGATGACCAAATCAAAAGGCTGTTTCAGGTAAAGTCCGGTATGGCTCCTAACTGTGGTGAATTCACTTATTGGATGCAAATGGGAGGAAAGCATGTTCAACGAAAAGGTATCAGCTGTCAAAAGCCTGATGGTAGTTGGGAAGTTGTTAATACTGCTGGCATGTAATTCTGCATTTGCAAACGATCTCGAAAACCCTCGATTCTTTGAATATAGATCGGGGGGTTTCACAAATAGATTAGCGGACTTTACTTTCGGTTGGTATAAAACACTTAATACTAATCAAAAGGAAGCCTATAATCAATCGTTAACACATGCTATCATGATGGCTGAAAACGGACAAAAAGTTACATGGTATCGAGAAGATGCTAGTGGCTATGTTGTTCCGGTAATGACTTGGCCAACTGGTTCTGGATATTGTCGTCGTGTACATATCCAAACAATAGCGTATAATTTAGAAAAGGCGATGTCGGCTACAGCTTGTTACAATAACGCCCATGAGAATTGGGCGTGGGTAGCTGAATAAATAACTATTCATGAAATATACTTTATCAGATAAAATAATTGCATATCTAGCATTATTCAGCGGATTAACCATATCCGCTGTTGCCGTTTGGTATTCGGTCGCAGGCCTTGTATCAATCTTTGCGGCTGCTGTAACTCCTATTATTGTTATGGGTGTTGCTCTTGAAATTAGCAAATTAATTGCTACACTTTGGTTAAAATTAAATTGGCAACGTGCTCCGTTGTTTATAAAAACCTATATGACTGCCGCAGTGTTAATACTGATGGTGATCACGTCTATGGGTATCTTTGGATTCCTGTCAAAAGCACACAGTGACCAAAGTCTAGTCAGCGGCGATGTACAAAGTAAGATCGCTGTCTACGACGAAAAGATTAAAGTAGCAAAGGACAATATCGATGCAAATCGCAAAGCACTCAAACAAATGGATGAGGCTGTGGACCAAGTTATGGGTCGAAGCCAAGACGAAAAAGGTGCGGACAAAGCAGTTGCGCTCCGTAGAGGGCAGACCAAAGAACGCACTAGATTACTTTCTGAGATTGCAGCCGAACAAAAAATTATTGCCCAACTTAGTGAAGAGAGGGCACCCATCGCCGCTGAAGTACGTAAGGTGGAAGCAGAAGTTGGTCCAATAAAATATATTGCGGCATTCATCTACGGCGACAATCCTGATTCTAATATTTTAGAAAAAGCTGTAACATGGGTAATCATTATTATCGTTTCAGTATTTGATCCGCTGGCAGTTATTTTATTGTTAGCTAGTCAATATAGTTTCCAATGGTTCCGCAAATCTGATGAAGATACTACGGAGGGTGACAGCCCTACAAGCAGTGAGTCCGTTGACGCACCTACTGTCACGCCAGTTACACAACCTGCCGATGATCTCGATCTTCCAGTATTAGAAAATGAAGAAATGTGGAGCCAGCGTGTAATTGACGAAGCCAATTCTAAATTAGCAGAAATTGAATCTGAACCGGATATTGAACTTACTCTAGCTTCTATCGAAGTTCCAGTCGAGCAGCCTGTTGAACAACCCGCGGTAATAGAAGTTAGTGGTCCAACATTTAAGTTATTGCCTGAGTTGCAGGAAGAGCTTGATAAGAAAGACGACGATGAAGATCACGAAGAATCTGCAGAAATTAAACAGGCTAAACAAGATTGGAAAAAAGATCACCCTAATGACAGTTTAAAGCATCATCGCTTGCTGTTTGAAAAAGGTCTTATTAGCAAACTTCCTTGGGAAGATTATCTAAAGCCTGTGCCAGACTTTACAGATGCAGAAGCTGCTAAAGAAGCTGCAAAGTGGGCCGCTGAAAATCCTCAAACAGAAGAAGCTAAGAAAGCAGAAGAGTGGGCTAGTGAACAGATTAGAGATCTAGAAAGACCAGGAGATTATGTTACACCTCCGACATACATGGAAAATGTAGACGGTCATCAGGTTAAGAAAACTGTTGAAGGCTATACACAAAATGCAGAACAAAACGAATCTACCCTGTGGAATCGTGTTAAAAAAGCTAAAGAATAATGTCTGATAAAATTATACTGGTTAGTTCTCCAGACGACATTTCTTATGACGGTGTTAGAATGCTGTTTGTGGATCTAACACAATCACAGTCAGAAATTATGTCACAGGCGTTATTGTCTTTAAATAATGTTCCTAGGATTATTGCTTACACATGGCAGTCTGGGAATGATGTTGATTGGGTGATCGACAAATCACGTAAATCCAATCTAATAGTTTTTAATGCAGATAGTTTTGACCAAACCTTAGTTGGATATTTTGCAGGTAAAACAAATGCTTACTATTTCGGCACACTTAGATCATTGAGTAAAGTAAATAGCTCTGTAATTTTTGACGTAGATCAATGCAGTGAACTTTTTATGGATACAATTGAAAAATATGGACAAAGTCAAAGGTAGTAGAGTGGTAGTAAAAGACCACGAGAATATTAATCAAGCTCTTCGCCGTTTTAAACGCAAGGTAGAAGAAGCTGGCACATTAGATACTCTTCGATCAAAAGAGTTTTACGAAAAGCCAACTACAGAACGCAAACGTAAGAAAGGTGCCGCTAAGGCACGTTGGGCAAAAAAACTTAGAGATGGACAATTACCTAAGAAAATGTTTTGACCTAGGTTAATTTTTTTGTTATAATGTATTATTAATTTATGAAAGAGATACATGGCTAATACAGATATTATGATCGATTTGGAAACGTTGGATACTCTTCCAACAGCAACAATTCTTACAATCGGCGCAGTTAAGTTTGATCCATTTGGTGATGACGAATCAAAGATGGAAAAACTTTACCTCAAAGTAGACATTGACAGTTGCGACAAAATCGGAGCCACAGTATCAAATGCCACCCTAGACTGGTGGTCAAAACAAAGTGCAGAAGCGCAGGCAGATGCATTTGATCCTACTGGACGAGTATCTATCCACGATGCTATGACTCAACTTTATAAGTTCAGCTGGGGCGGTAAACGAGTTTGGAGTCACGGTGTAGGCTTTGACTTAATCATCTTAGAATGGTATTTCCGTAAAATAGAAAAAGCAATTCCGTGGGCATTCTGGGAAATGCGAGATACTCGTACATTGTTTGACATTGGTATCAACCCAGATCGTGCAACAGTGACAGCACACAATGCTCTAGCAGATGCTGTAGATCAAGCCCTGGGCGTACAGAAAGTGTATCGTACTTTGCGCAGCTCTACAATGAGCGACGGTACATATATCAACCCTTTAGCAAAAACAAACTAATGGAAACACCGTTTCAAATCGGAGCCAATATCTATTGGGACGGATTGGGGATTTCAGATCTCCTTGGTGCTGTAAAGCACGACTCAGAATTAGAAGAAGCACACCGCGGATACGAGTGGGCCAGAAATAAAGGAAAAGTCGAAGTGACTCAATTAAACGATTTAAATGAAGACAACAACGAAGTTATGGATATCACTCAAGAAGAGTGTGCAGAAGTAATTCAAGCAATTAGCAAAATCCGTAGGTTTGGTATTGACAATGCTAAACCTGGTACAGAGTATACTAACCGAGAACACTTTGAAGAAGAGCTAGGCGACATGCTAGCGATGGTTGATATTCTTCTAATTAATAATGTTGTTAGTTGGAGTAATTTGCACCGTGCTAAACGAGCGAAAATCGAAAAGCTCAAAAAATGGTCAAATATTCCTAATTTAGATAAAATCTGATATAAATATTTTTATACAGTTGCACCTAATGGGCAACTTTAAAGGGCACAGTGCCCACAATTTAGATCTTACTTTATAAGGAGATATGACTATGTCAAAGATCATCGGTATTGACCTCGGCACAACCAATTCATGCGTTGCTGTAATCGAGGCAGGAAATCCCAAAGTTATTGAAAACAGCGAAGGTGCTCGTACTACACCGAGTATCGTAGGCTACACTGCTGACGAAATCCTTGTTGGTGCTTCAGCAAAACGCCAGGCTGTAACAAATCCAAAAAACACAATCTATGCTGCTAAACGACTAATCGGTCGTAAGTTTTCTGAAGATGCAGTGCAAAAAGATATCGATCTTATGCCATACGAAATCATCGAAGCTAAGAACGGCGACGCATGGGTTCGTTCACAGGGCAAAGATTTAGCACCACCACAAATTAGCGCAGAAGTTCTTCGTAAGATGAAGAAGACTGCTGAGGATTATTTAGGACATGAAGTTACTCAAGCTGTTATCACAGTCCCTGCATACTTTAATGACAGTCAGCGACAGGCAACTAAGGACGCTGGAAAAATCGCCGGCCTGGAAGTACTCCGTATTATTAACGAACCTACTGCTGCTGCTTTGTCGTATGGCGTTGATAAAACTGATAAAGCTGATCGTAAAGTCGCTGTTTACGACCTTGGTGGCGGTACATTCGACGTATCAATCATTGAAATCGCGAACGTTGAAGGCGATAAGCAAATTGAAGTTCTAAGCACAAACGGAGATACATTCCTAGGTGGTGAAGACTTTGACCAACGCATTATGGATTTCTTAGTTGACGAGTTTAAGAAAGACAACGGCGTAGATCTTAAGAAAGACATGTTGGCTCTACAGCGTTTGAAAGAAGCTGCTGAAAAGGCTAAGATTGAATTGTCTAGCTCTGCTCAAACTGATGTTAACTTACCTTACATCACAGCAGATGCAACTGGTCCTAAGCACATGAATGTTAAACTAACTCGTGCTAAACTAGAAAGTCTAGTGGACGAATTGATTCAACGATCAATTGAACCATGCCGCATTGCTCTTAAGGATGCAGGCGTTACAGCCGCTGACATTGACGAAGTTATCTTAGTCGGCGGTATGACACGTATGCCAAAGGTACAAGAAGCAGTTGAAAAACTATTTGGCAAAGCACCACGTAAGGATGTTAACCCAGACGAAGCAGTTGCCGTAGGTGCTGCTATTCAGGGTGCTGTTCTAGGCGGCGATCGCAATGACGTTCTATTGTTAGACGTTACTCCACTATCGTTGGGTATCGAGACAATGGGCGGCATTATGACCAAACTAGTTCAAAAGAATACAACTATTCCAACTAAGGCTAGCCAAGTCTTCTCAACAGCAGAAGATAATCAACCAGCTGTTGATATTAAAGTTGGCCAAGGTGAACGAGATCTCTTCCAGTACAATAAGTTGTTGGGAGAATTTAAATTAGACGGTATTGCACCTGCACGTCGTGGTATGCCTCAGATCGAAGTTACATTTGACATTGACGCTAATGGTATTATGAATATCAGTGCTAAAGATAAGTCAACTGGTAAGGAAAACAAAATCACCATTAAGAGTGATAGTGGACTAAGCAAAGACGAGATTGAGAAAATGATTCGCGAAGCAGAAGCTAATGCTGAAGCAGATAAAAAAGCTCGTGCGTTAATCGAAGCACGTAACGCAGCCGAAGCAGCAGTTCATGATGTTAAGAAAGACAAGGAAGAACTTAACGAACAACTCACAGACACAGAGAAATCAGATGCAGATGTAGCCATTGCCGCAGTTGAGGAATCTCTAAAAGGCGAGGACGTTGACGCAATTAAATCAGCAGTTGATAAGTTAGGTACTATCATGACCTCCTTTGCTCAGAAGAAGCAATTGAAGGAACAAGGCCCAACCCCAGATGCTGCAACAGACGATGTAGTTGATGCTACATTTACAGAAAAGAAAGACTAAGCCGAATAGGGGTACCTAAACGGGCCCCTCTATTCTTACTTTATAAGGAGATGAAGATGAAAGTTAAACCAATCCGTGATAGGATTTTTGTTAAGCCGCTAGAGGCAGAAACTACTACAAAGTCAGGAATTGTTATTCCAGATAATGCTACTGAGAAACCAATGCAAGGAAAGGTTCTCGGAGTAGGAACAGGAAAGATTGCAGAAGATGGTTCTGTAGTTCCTATGGTTGTTCAAGAAGGTGATACAGTATTGTACGGTAAGTATTCCGGACAAACTGTAAAGGTTGAGAATGAAGAATACCTCATTCTTAAAGAAGATGAAATTATGGCTATTGTAGAATAAGGAGACAGACATGACAGCAAAACAAGTATCATTCGGCGACGCTAGTCGTACAAAATTAGTTGAAGGCGTTAACATTTTGGCTAACGCAGTTAAAGTAACTCTAGGCCCTAAAGGTCGTAACGTTGTAATTCAAAAATCATTTGGTGCACCACACATTACTAAGGACGGTGTAACAGTTGCTAAAGAAATTACACTAGAAGACAAATTGCAAAACATGGGCGCACAGATGGTCAAGGAAGTTGCTTCCAAGACAGCAGATAAGGCAGGTGACGGAACAACAACCGCAACAGTCTTAGCTCAAAGTATTGTTAAAGAAGGCATGAAGTTTGTTACCGCCGGCATGAACCCAATGGACCTTAAGCGTGGTATTGACAAAGCAGTGATTGCAGCAGTTAATGAACTTAGTGCAATTTCAAAGCCATGTTCCACAACAAAAGAAATCCAACAGGTAGGTTCTATCTCTGCTAACAGCGACGACACTATTGGTAACATCATTGCAGACGCAATGGAAAAAGTTGGTAAGGACGGTGTTATCACTGTTGAAGATGGCAAAGGTTTAACTGACGAGTTAGAAGTTGTCGAAGGTATGCAATTTGATCGCGGCTACCTAAGCCCATTCTTTATCAACAACGGCGAAAAACAAGAAGTTGTTTTAGAAGATCCGTATATTCTTTTAACAGATAAGAAAGTCAGCAACATTCGTGACCTACTTCCAGTCCTTGAGCAAGTAGCAAAATCTGGTAAGCCAGTTCTCGTTATTGCCGAAGACGTTGAAAGCGAAGCGTTAGCAACATTGGTTCTTAACCATATGCGTGGTATTATTAAGTCATGCGCAGTTAAGGCACCTGGCTTTGGTGATCGTCGTAAAGCAATTCTCGAAGACATTGCTATCCTAACAGGCGGCCAAGTTATTTGTGACGAGTTGGGTCTTTCATTAGAAAAAGCTACTCTTGAAATGTTAGGTCGTGCTAGCCGTGTTGAAATCGGCAAAGACGATACAATCATCATCGGCGGTCAGGGCGACAAGGAAGCAATTGAAACTCGTGCTAAAACTATCCAGTCTCAAGTTGAGTATGCAATTTCTGACTACGACAAAGAGAAGTTGCAAGAGCGTTTGGCAAAGTTGTCCGGCGGTGTTGCAGTTATTAAAGTAGGTGCAGCAACAGAAGTTGAAATGAAAGAAAAGAAAGATCGTATCGACGATGCTCTACACGCAACTCGTGCAGCAGTTGAAGACGGTATTGTTGCAGGCGGTGGTGTTGCGTTAATCCGTGCTCGCCGTGCAATTAGTGATCTCAAAGGCACTAATGCTGATCAGAACGCTGGTATTCAAATCGTTCTTCGTGCAATGGAAGAGCCACTTCGTACAATTGCTTCTAATGCAGGCGACAGTGCAGATGTTATCGTTAACAAAGTATCTGAAGGTACTGATGGATTCGGTTACAATGCATCTACAGGCGAATTTGGAGACATGATCACAATGGGTGTTATCGATCCAACTAAAGTTACTAAGACCGCATTAGTTAATGCTGCTAGCATTGCTGGTCTGTTGTTAACAACTGACTGTGCTATTAACGATGTTGAAACAGATGATAAGTCTGGTGCGGCACCTGGCATGGGAATGATGTAATTATAGGGGCTACGGCCCCTATTACACACAGAGACAGTCGATTAGTAAAGTACCTAAATGGGCTTTACACATAAGCATAGTGCTTATTATTCTTACTTTATTAAGGAGATTAAAATGAATAATCAATTAGCAAGACTAGACGCTCTAAATAGAGCACTTATTGGGTTTGATACAATGTTTGATCAAATGGAACGCCGTTTCGCAAATAGCGTATCTACTAACTACCCTCCACACAATATCCTTCGTTTGCAGGATAACGAGTATGCAATTCAAGTAGCAGTTACAGGATTTGAAAAATCTGAAATTTCTGTTACAGTTGAAAACAATGTACTAATTGTCAAAGGCGAAAGTACCACAACAGATTATGCTCCTGAGCAATATCTGCATCGTGGTTTGGCAACTCGTGACTTTGTTAAAGAGTTTCCTCTTGCAGAGCATATCGAAGTTGTCGGAGCAGAAACAAAGAACGGAATGTTAGTTGTTAAACTAATTCGCAACGTTCCCGAGTCTGCAAAGCCAAAGATCATTGACATTGTAGAAATTAAGTAATATAATATAAGGGAGGGGAAACTCTCCCTTATTAATAACACGGAGAAAATATGCCATCAGTAGATACCGAATTAGAACAAAAGACTGTCATTACAGTTCAGCCTCCTAGTATGTGGAAGGTTGTGTTACTAAATGACGATCACACACCAATGGAATTCGTTATCGACCTTTTAACTGGTATCTTTAAGCATAGCGAAAAATCAGCTAAAGAAATCACGTTAGAAATACACAACACAGGTAGTGGCATTGCTGGATCATATTCATATGAGATTGCCGAACAAAAGGGAATCGAAGCTACGCAACTTTCTAGGACGAACGGATTCCCTCTAAGAATCCAAGTTGAACAAGAATAATCTTATGACAGCCGACGAGTTCAAGTTCATGCGATATATGAACGCTGGTACTGGTCGGTTTTCTTTTTGGGTAATTTTTCAAGACCTTAGAAAAAGTCCTTACGGAATAAAAGGAAGAAAAGAGCTTATATCGTTCTTTACAGAAATCCTTGGACCATTAGGAGAACGCTGGCAATACGAAAAAACAACAGCAACCTTCTGCATTAAGTTAAACAACGACATTGATGCCACGATGATGGTGCTACGCTATAATAAAAATTAAATATCCTACAGGAGATATTATGAGCTTAAGAGACATTACAAAAGACCTACATCACGAGGCAGAGACAACTAAATTCGCTAAGATGCTTCTTAGCGGAAAGATCGAAAAAGAAGATTATAGAAACTATCTATACAACCTAATGGCAGTATATGATCCAATCGAATGGTACTGTAAACGTCAAGGCTTCCTGGACACCATGCCAGACCTTCCGCGCCTACGTGCTATCCACGCTGACTTTGTAGAACTAGATGATGGTAGCTATTGTTACCTAACACCTGCTACATTAGAGTATCAAGCATACCTACACAGAATCGGTAATGACCCAGGACTTAAACATTTAGTTAAGGCACATCTGTACTGTAGACATATGGGAGATCTTTTTGGTGGTCAAATTATTAAGAAACAAGTAGCACATATTTCGAGTGGTAAGTTTTACGACTTTGAAAATGCAGATGCTATGAAAATGTCTATTCGAGAAATTCTTACTGACAATTTAGGCGCCGAAGCTCGTGTAGCATTTGAGTATGCTATTAAAATGATGCGAGACTTGTATCGTGGAGAGTAACGTCTGGAATACTTTAATCGATATTCAACATCTATTAGAAAGTAAATTTAATGAAACTGGTGTTGAAGTATTTGAACCAGGCATGGATCGCTTTAACCAACCTGGATGGGTTAATCGTGTTTGGTCTAGTGACGCTTATCGGAGAGCTCACGTTGATGTTGTGGATGCTCGGGAATCTCGCGGGCTCTGGATGATGCATTGTTGCATCTTTCCGCATACACATAATCCTGCTCCGATCTTTGGGTTCGACGTTATTGCTGGTAAGAATAAAATTACGGGATGTTTTTACGACTTTTCAGCAGCCGGTGATCCTGAACACCCTATGCTAGATTGGTTTGCAGACGAAGCACAAAAACTAGAATGGGTTAAGGTTCGAAAGCTACCAGAATGGGCAGAACGTATTTTTAGCCCAAGTATGGTTGCGGCAGCAAATGTAAGTAAGCAAGAAGAATTAGACCAGATTACACAAATGGCAAAAGATGGTTTACAACACTATCTTAGTGCAGTAGCTGAAACTAACCATACTGCAAAAGATACTTCTGAAGCACAAAACTATTACTGCGAAAACCAGAAGCAAAACCCGCATACACCTAGAGTTATGGTTAGTTTAGGGCTAAGTGAGGAAGATGTTACAGTTTTTATTCAGGATTGCTTGTTTCCAGAAATAAAATAATTTCTTAATCTAGAGCAAGATAAAATGCTCACATTATTCACTTCCGGTAGGGTTTAAATACTATACCGATTACCGGGAGCGAATAATAATGAAAAAGAGAGCATTAGCAGTACTATTAGCCATAGCCACCACAAGTGCATATGCAGTAGATCCTATAATTACGGACTCAACGGCCAGAAGTACCACTGAATCAACATCTACAACTACCGTTAAAAGTCCTCCTCCAACAGCAGTAGCACCAGCTATTACTGTTATCAATAGTGATGTATGCGCAGTAGCCGCAAGTGGTGCTGTTCAAACACAAATTTTAGGTATCAGCATGGGCGGAACTATGACTGATTACAATTGCGAGCGTATTAAACTTGCCCGTGGTGTTTATGACATGGGCATGAAAGTGGCCGCAGTTGCAATTATGTGTCAAGACGAGCGTGTGTTCACAGCAATGATGAACGCAGGAACTCCATGTCCTGTTGATGGCAAAATTGGTTCACAGGCTAAAGAAATTTGGGACACAAACCCAGATCGTATGCCGCAAAAAGTTAAGAGCACAAAATAATGAAAAAACTCCTAGCAATTTTATTGTTAGGGTTTTCAAGCGTTTATGCTCAAACTGTAACCGCAGAGACAACAACACCTAACCTAATTACCTCAGGTACTAATCATACCTGGACGGGAGTAACTACGGGAACTATTCCTGCAGGGTGTGCTACAGCTGGTCCGTGTCCGGGCGGTCCGTCACCAATATATGATCCTAGTACTAACACCATTAGCTTCAGTTACAACTCTAATGCCTATGTAGGTCAAACTATTGCCATTAACAATGCGTTAGCCAATGTAGGTGCAGGAATTAAAATTAATGGTTATAATTACGGGTACGAAGTTCGTAACATGAACGGTGATGATCGCCAGGGCGGAGTTGACACATTTACAATAGCAACAGCATTACGCGGCGCAAATAACTCTGTATTGTTGTCGAGTAGTCAGTACTTTAATACCAAGTTTGAGTGGACAACTTACACTGGAACTAGAACTGCGTCAACTCCGATAAACATGGCAGATGCTACATATTTGCAAATTGGCATTACTGGTGGTGACAACGGGTTTTGGGGTGGATACTTCGGTCCGCAGGTGCGTAACGTAAACATGAGTTTGCGTTATACTGTTGATCCGTGTGCTGTTAATCCAGCATTTAGTCCAACATGCGCAAACTATTCTACAAATGTTCTAACAAGTAATAACTTATTCACAGGTGCTAGCGGAACGCAGGCATACGCAATTAACCAGGCATTAAATTTAACTGGATCGGGTGTTATGATTCACGGATTTAATTACGGGTACAACTACAACGTCGGCGGAACTTACTGTACCGCATGGAACCAAGACGGAAGCTGTTCTTGGAATATGTCTAGTGCATTAACTGTGAACACTTCGATTACTGACAATGCCAATAATGTAATATATTCTCAACCAGATAGTTACACAACCCAAACTAGCGGTTCGAGAAATCAAACATACCTGTTTCCTACATCGAGAAACTTAGCCACACTAGGTCAATTTAAAATGACTGTAGGAACCACAGGAACTGCTTCTGTATCAAATATGTACAGTAAAGCAATTTATACTCCGGACTGGTGTGCTCAGAATCCGGCGTATAGCCCTTCCTGTCCAGGATACGGCGATGTGTTGATTAGTAATAATCTTCTTCCTGGAACTACAGGTCCTCAAGCATACGCAATTAACACAGCGTTGGCATATGCAGGAGCAGGCGCAATCATCCACGGATTTGATTACGGATACAACTATTCTGTAAACGGAAGAGAGTGTTCCTTTTGGGACATATGGGGTGCTTGTATTACAGGATGGAACTACTCTAGTGGAGGAGTTACTACTTCGTTAACCAACAGCGAAGGAGTTGTTGGGTATTCAGATACAACAACACATAACGGTGGTGATAATGGTGTTAGTGGTTCATATGCCAAATCTTTAAGACTTCCGTCATCTGTTCCTATGTCGACTTTAGGAACATTTAGTATGAATCCTTGGTCAAGCGGCTCAGCTAGTATTACAAATATGTACAGCAGAGCAGTGTACACTACTGATCCATGTTTAGATCCTTTAGTAAGTCCTTCGTGTCCGGGTTATGCACAGGCATATTTGACACAGCAATGCACTATGAACCCACTTTACAACTCATCGTGTCCCGGATATGCTGCGGCATTGTTCACACAGCAATGTAACGCTAACCAGTTAAGTGATCAAAGATGCCCTGGATATGCTGCTGCATATTTAGATCAACAATGTTCTATTAACCCAATGTATAGCACAACTTGTTTAGGTTATAATACAGCAAATGTTGAATGTACAGATAATCCGCTGTCTCATAGTTATTGCCCGAGTTATCAAACAGCAACTACAGAATGTAGCACAAACCCATTATACGGATCGTACTGCCCTATGTATTCAACCGCTAGTTTAGAGTGCGGTGTTAATCCACTGTCCCATAGTTATTGCCCTACATATCAGGCAACTACAGAAAGTTGTAACACAAATTCCTTAACATATTCTTATTGTCCAGGATACACTTCTGCATTGAATACATGTACAACTAATCCGTTGAGCAATACTATGTGTTCTGGTTACCAAACAGCAACTACTGAATGTACTACAAATCCCTTATCTTATAGTTATTGCCCGGCATATCAGACGGCAACAACTCAGTGTGCCGCTAGCGCATTGTACGCTAGTTACTGTCCAGGATATCAGTTTGCTTATGATTGTCAACAGGACGGATTATATAGCAATCAGTGTCCTAACTACGCAGAAGCATACGCTAAGAAAAACGTATTAGGAATTACTACAACATCTACTCCTGCAACTACAACTACTGCCGAGGTTGCTACTGTTACTACTGTGGCACAGGCAACTACAACTGAATCTATTACAACACAATTAAGTTCTGGTATTAGTGATGCAACTGTTAGTTCAGTAGTTACTACAAAATCTAGTACAGCAAATGCTGATGCTGCTCCTGCTGCTCCTGTTAAATTAACAGCACCTGCTCCTGCTACTACAACAACTGTAGCACAAGCTGAACCTAAGAAAGACAACGGAAGTAGCAAAGAAGAAAAGAAAGAAGAAGGAACAAAGCAAAATGCAAACAATAATAGTAACAGTGGTACCACTGCTGATACTAAGCCTAGTGATCAGCCTAAAACTGCTAGACAAGAGCTCGCAGAAAGACGAAGAGAAGCAGCACAAAAAGAAGCAGTAGCTAAGGGTGCTAACTTAGCTAACGAAATGGGCAAGGCCGCAGATATGGAAGCACAAAAAGCGGTACAAAATGTAGTCATTCAAGCCATGGGTTTTACGCCTGGTTTTGATACATACAATAAAGCCATGCTGCCAGATAGTCGCTTTTATGCACCAAAAATAATATACGGTGGGCAAGTAAACGTTGATAACAAAATTATTGGAAGACGTTTAATGACTGGCAGTGATAGATTACACCAAGATATGGTGGATGAGCAATATAAATTAGGAGATCGATAAATGGCAACACAATATTTTAATTTAAAGAACGCAGCAGCACAAAGCGGCTGGATTACTAAAACCGATAGCAGTTGGGGTCAGTTGTTGAGAGACAACGGCATGTGGATGCCAAACAAGAAAAACGGACAGGATGTTGACGGAACATGGTATTTTAACGTTCCTACAAACGCATATTACGCAGTTAACGGTTCGTGTGACGACACAGGTTCTGTATGGATTGATGATAGACAATTACTTAACGGTGTAGGCCTTTCACAAACATGGACAAACTATGTTTACCTAACCGCTGGACAACATAAGATTCGTTGTTACGGTAAAGACGGCGGTAAGGGTGCGTTTGGTCTGGCAGTAACAGTTGAAAGCTCTAATGTTTTCTTTAACTTAGGAAACGTTGCTGTAGCAAATAATGGCTGGCAAGTTAGAGATGACAGTGGTTGGTATAGTTTCTTAAGAACTAACGCTGCATGGCCAAACCAGAAAGGCGGTAACATCGACGGATCATGGACATTCTCTGTTCCAGCAAAAGCATATTACACAATTAACGGTTCAGCAGACGACAACGGTGTTGTTTATGTTGACGGCAAACAAGTATTAAGCATCAAAGACTACAAGTCAATGTACAGCGCATCTGTACTACTCGAAGCAGGCAATCATACTATTCGTGTAACAGCACATGATGGCGGCGGCAACTATGGTTGCGCTGTAACTATTACAGGCGATGTTGACGCACAAGTGCAGGCACAGAATAATTCAGCACAGGCAAACAAAGCTGCTGATGATGCAAAGAAAGATTATGACGCAAAGCAAGCACAGGCAGTATCGGCAGAAGCCGCAGTTGGTGAGAAAGTAACAACAGACGTTAAGATTACATATACAAACGGTGTAGTAAGTGCTAATGCTAGTGCTAGTGCTCAAGCAGGTGCTAGTGCAGGTGCCGAAGCACATGCAGGTGTTGACGGCAATTACGCTTCGGCAGGTGCTAGTGCAGAAGCAAGTGCTGGCGCAAGTGCTACAGCAGGCGGATCAGCAAGTGTTGGCAACAGCACAGGAAGTATTGGTGCTAGTGGTTCGGCAACAGGTTACGCAGACGCAAGTGCTACTGCATCAGCAGAAGCTGGTGCTGGTATCCAAGGCAATAATGCTACAGTAGGAGCAAGTGTTGACATTGTTGTTCGTACAGAAGCAGGCGTATCAGCACAAGCACAAGCAGACGCTACATTGTTAGGTATTCAATTAGCAGAAGCTGAAGCACAAGGTAACGCAGGCGTGTACACAGAAGTTTATGTTCACGCAGACGGTAGTGTAACGGTTGGCGAGAATGGTGCTACTATTCAAGCAGGTGCTATTGCTGGTTACGGTGTTGGTGCAGGTGCTGAAGGTTCAGCTGGTGTAACAACAGTAGTCGGTGGTGCAAGTGTTAGTGGTGGCACTGAAGTAAGTATCGGCGCACAAGTTGGTGCTGAAGGTGAAGCTCACGCTACATTAGAAGGCAACAAAGTAAGTATCGGTATCAGTGGAGAAGCAGCTCTATTAGTTGGCTTAGATGCCGACGTTAATGTTGACCTAGACTTTGGACCAACAGTTGATGCTATTAACATGGCAATCAACTCTGGCAAGACTATCGACGAAGCATTGGCAATGGGTACGACTACATTGAACCAAACAGCAGTTGCTTACAACCAAACACAAGATGCTCTACAAGTTATTGCTGACGCAGCTCTAGCAGCAGCCAAGGCAGCAGAGAAAGTTTACAACGATGCAGCTAAGGCAGCAACAGATGCAGCTAACCAAGTTGTTAACGTAACTAACGATGCTATTAAACAAACTGAACAGGCATTTACTAGCGCAGGCAATCAAGTAGTAAACGGTGTAGTACAGTTAGGAAACAGCGTTGCTAAAGCTGCTGACGATACTGCTAAGGCATTTAACGACATGGGTAAGGCATTGTCTAACCCAGATAACTATAATCCAAAGAACTGGTTTTAAGTTATGAAAAAATTCTTCTACTGGTTACAAAAAGAAGAAGGATGGAAGTCCATCATGGCAATTGTCTATGTGGCAATTTGTATCATGGACTTCATTTTAATTCCGATTGGGCTAAGTGCCATGAGGAAGGAAGTACTAGACGAAGGAGTGAAAGCAGTTCTCGGAGGCCTAGATCCGACAGGGCAGGTAGAGTTTATTAAAGCAATTTATAGACAATACGTTCCCCTTACTCTTCAAGGCAACGGAGTCTTTCATTTATCGTTTGGTGCTATTTTAACTGGTAGCGCATTAAGCAAAACCCCAAGGAGCGAGGAAACAAAATGACAGAAGAAATCAAAGACGTCAACGCTAAGATTGACGAAGCAGAAGCAGCAATGAAGAAGTATGCTAGTAAGGATACTGTCATTAGTATTGGCGGGTATGAATTTACTCCGGCTAAATTAATGGTAGCATTTACTATCGTATCATCTACATTGGGTGGATTATATGGTGCATTTGAAGTTTACAAAGACTATCAAAGTATGAAGAAGCGTATTGCAGAATATGTTGCTCCAGACTTGTCTGAACTAAACAAGAAAATGGAAATCACTATGCAAAATAGTGAAAAGTCTGTACAGTACACACAAGACATTAAGAATGACTTAAAGCAAGACATTCGTCGTCTAGAGAATACTGTTGAGCAAGTTGAACGCAGTGCTAAACAAAGCCAGCGTGAAACAACCCAAGATGTTAATGAAGTTCGTAAAGAACTAAAAGCATTGGATCAAGGTGTTGATCGTAAGATCCAACGTGCTCTTGATAATCCTTTAGCAGGTAAGTAAAATAAGGGCTCGTTCTGAGCCCTTATTCACGACTAAATATTACATGAAATTTTTAACAGTTGGAATATTCCTGTTCCTAAGTACAATTGCTAATGCCCTTCCTATTACAGCAGATAGCTGGTTAGTGGCAGATAGTAACGGTATTATATTACAAAGTGAAAACATAGAACAGGTTCGACCTATTGCTAGCATAAGCAAATTAATGACTGCAATGGTGGTACTAGATGCAAAACAAAGTTTAGAAGAACGCATAGGCACATACACTAGGCATGAGCTTTTACAATTAGCATTAGTTAAGAGCGATAACAAGGCAGCTCAAATGTTGTGCGATCACTATCCTAATGGTAAAGACAGTTGTATTAGGTCTATGAATTTAAAAGCAAAGTTGCTAGGATTAGACAATACACGATTTGTAGAGCCAACCGGCCTTAGTATCTTTAATGTCAGCACAGCTAGAGAATTAATAGTTCTAGTACAAGAGGCTCAAAAATACGAAGAGATTATAGATGCTAGCAAAAGCTCTCAGGTAAAGATTAAAATTAGAAAAAAATGGTTAGTATTCAATAACACAAATCCTATTATAGGCAAAAGACATAACTTTATTGTAAGTAAAACGGGTTACATTAAAGCGTCCGGTGGGTGCATTGTGATGATGTTAGATACCGACATAGGACGCAGAATCGTAGTTGTTCTTGGAAGTAAGAACACGCGAACACGAATTCCGGAAGCTGAATTTATTGCTACAAAGGAGTAATTATGTGGATGTTTGATTATTACATTTGGTGTTTATTAAATGTGCATTTTATGAGTCCTGCAAAAATGATTGCACGTAACGATGCGCTAGAAGATTGGTTAAAATTAATGTCTTTAAACGGGTTCAAAACCACAACTATTTGTAAGCCATAATAGCAGCAGATTATTAATACAAATTTTAATAAATAAGTTTATGAAAAGGAGCGAATGCAATGGCATTACATGATTCAATTTTAAAGTTAATCAACAAAGAACCAAAAGACGAAAGCGCACCAAAGCCGCCAGCAGGTAGCAGAAGTGAGCGTGAAGCAAAAATTAAAGACAAAGCAGGTATGGTTATTTCTGTATTTGCATTGTTACTAGCAGTAAACTCATGGTATGGTGGTAAGTTAAGTTCAACAGTTCTTAACAATACACTAGGTGCTAACAACAAGTGGGCACAGTATCAGGCAAAGAATGGTCGCGGTGTAAGCTACGAACTAGCGGCATTAACTACTAACGACAAAGCTCTAAAAGAAAGATTTATGGCAGAGAAGGATCGCATGGATGCTGACAAGAAAGAGATCATGGCAGAAGCTCGAGAGATGGAGCGTGTTCGTGAAGAAGCAAAGAAAGGAAGTCCATGGATTGGATACGCTAGTACAGCATACCAATTAGCAATTGTTGTTCTATCTGCTTCCATTCTAGCAGTTAGCATGGCAATGTTCTGGGCCAGCTTTGGCGTAGCAGCAATTGGATTAGCATTGAGCCTAAACGGATTATTCCTTTGGTTCTAATTTAAATAAGACAAATAGGAGCGAATACTATGTCGGAATATAAAGATATGAGTGATAGTGAAAAGAAAAAAGAAGATTGGATGAACAGTAAATGGCGTCCAATGATGGGTTGGTTGTACATGGCAGTTTGTGCATTTGACTTTGTGTTGTTTCCAATTTTGTGGAGTTTGTTACAAGCCGTAACTCATGTTTCACAAATTACACAATGGCAACCGTTAACCCTTCAAGGAGCAGGATTGTTCCATATTGCGATGGGTGCTGTTTTAGGTATTGCAGCATTGGGTCGTACACAAGAAAAAATGGCAGGAGCAAACAATGGCGGAATATCTACACCACCAGCGCAACCAGCAGCATTTAGCGTACCTACACCAGTACCGGCTGCACCAGCACCAAGTTTTAGTGCGCCAGCAGTACCATCACCAACAATTGCACCAAGACCAGTTGCAGCAGCGCCTGCACCAGCAGCGGTAGCAATGTCATCATCTGGCAAACCTATGCCAGCTCAACAGCCTGACGAAGAACTGTAAGCTGTAAGTTGTAATCAAAATAGGGGGTTCGCCCCCTATTCTTTTCTTTCCAAAATCTCTATTGACTTTTTTCTGGTCTGAATGTATAATATGTACATGAAGATAAAAATTGTTTCCGATTTACATTTAGAATTCTCCGACACCGAAATCCAAAATAACGAAGGATGCGATGTGTTAATTCTTGCAGGCGATATTTTGGTTGCTAGCAAATTGGGTAAATTGGAATCAACTAACGGTATTCGTTTTAGAAAATTTTTAAAAAGTGTAAGTGAAGCATTTCCTCATGTTATCTATGTAGCAGGCAATCACGAGTTTTACGACAGCGGAAAGTTTTATCAAACAATTGATGAACTTAAATCTCATTGTGATTTATACTATGATAATGTTTATTTTCTCGAACGAGATTTAAAGATTATAGACGATGTAGTGTTTGTTGGTGGCACATTGTGGACCGACATGAACAAACACGATCCAATGACTTTACATGCTGTTCGAGACATGATGAATGATTATCGTGCTATTCGAAATGATCGAAATGGGTACATTCCATTGAAGCCTGCAGATACTTGCGAACGACATAGACTGACTAGAGATTATATTAAGCACATCGTTAGCGAACATAAAGATAAACGGTGTGTAGTAGTTGGGCATCACACTCCTAGCTTTCAAAGTTGTCACGAGCAATATAAAACAGATTACCTAATGAACGGAGCCTATCATAGTGATCTGTCTGAACTAATCCTGGACCATCCGCAGATTAAATTGTGGGTTCATGGTCATACTCATAACTGTTTTGATTATATGATAGGTGAAACTCGTATTATCTGTAACCCACGTGGCTACCACGATACTAGTGGCAGAGGATGGGGAGAAGATACCGGATGGAACCCTAACATGTTTGTGGAGGTATAAAATGACCGACCATCAAAAATTTATAGAACAACTTAAAGGCCTAAAGCATGTTGTTATCAACGATTGCTACGGCGGCTTTAGTCTTAGTGATCGTGCTCGTCGAGAGTACTGTAAACTATTAGGAATAGCTGAAAAAGATTTTCGTGATCACGAACTCGATCGAGATGACCCGTACCTTGTAAAAGTTGTTAAAGAACTTGGTATGAGCGCAAATGGAACACACTCTAATCTTAAGATAGTAGAAGTTCCTGGTGATGTTAAATGGCATATTGCAGAGTACGACGGTGCTGAATGGGTTGCCGAAGATCACAGAACTTGGTCATGAAACCGTTTGTTTTAACTGAGCCCGAGTGGCGTGATTTAGAAAGGCGTCTTAAAGACGATTATCCGCCTAGTGTATTTTTAAGTAAAGAAAAGATGAGGCGAGTCTTAGGATTTACTCCTAGAACACACGAATCGTGGAAGGTGCATGAAGGAAAAAATCGTAATTGGAAAGAGCGTGTTATTGACATTCATCTTGATTTCTTTGACGATCACAAACGAACATTTTTTTTATTAAAATATGGTAATGGCAAAAACTAAGATAGCTACTCTTGAAGAAATATTAGCTACTCGTGTTAAACAACAATGGATGTATCGTGTTGATATTAATGCTAATACTCACGAATTAAAAGAAATGTCTGATTGGTGTCAAACTAAGACAACCGGTAAATGGCGATACAATGAAAGAATCGTTGATTACTTTCAATTTGAAAACGACTCAGACGCAATGATGTTTATGTTAAAATTTGGTGGACGGAAAAGACAATGAATCTAACTCACTTAACTGATAAAGAATTAATCAACCACGTTATTAAGTTTGATGACGATCCTGTTCGTATCCGACTTGCGACAGCAAATGAACGCATTACTGGTGCAATTTGGGAAGATCTTGTTGATGCAGGCATGGACGAAACTTACTGTACTTTTAACAGCGAGTGGGGCAGTGAAATGCACGTCGGTCGATATATCGAACATCTGCGTGAAGAACTTAACATTCGCGACGAAGAGTTACATCAGCTTAGAGAAGAACTAGCAGAACAAAAAGCTCGTACTATTGCAGATTTAATTAACGAATTGAATCAACAGATTACTACATATCAATATCAGGCACGGGAAGCTCGCATTGAAACAGCTAAAGCTCAGGAAGCTGCATCAAAAGCACAGGAACAACTCCGTATGTGGAATCACCTACGCACACCGTGATGGAAATCTTTAATAGAGAGCAAGACGGATACCCGTCTACGACTGACCCTAGGGCGGTTAAAAGCTCGTCTAATTTCTGGTTGCATCTAAGGTGGGTGGGCAGTGACGGAGTGAGCCGCTACAAGATTGAAGCTAATCAAGAAGTAATAGATTGGTTAACACGCACTGATCCAATCCGTAAAAATTGGTGGCCTATAAACGGCAAGATAAATGTCAACGAAGTTTTGTATTTGCCACTTGCTCTAAAGTTCAAATGAATGTATAATTCTTTCTTATGCAACTCCAACCTTGGCAAACAGATCTATTAAAAAACCTAAACAGCGGTAAGCCCGGTGAAATGTTCGTAATTAGCTCTGGACGACAAACAGGAAAGAGTTACATGAACACTCTTCTTCGGGCTTATGAAAATCAATATATGTCAGTACCTTACAGAAGTATCGGAAAAGCAGACGTAGACGGTAACACCTGGTACACAGTTACAGGACAGAAAGCTGTTTGCGAATGGATCCGCACCCAAGATAAAAGTATGTGGTACGAACATATTGACAGCACATGGCATATCAGCTATAATACGTTCGACATACACGAAAATCTCTATACCATGATTGGCATAAAATTTTGAAACGAGTAATTCCAAACAACATTACAGTGTCGGAACAATTTGTTCTTTTTAAAAAATTCAACGACACAGTCGATCATGAATGGCGTAAACATGCCAAACAGGGAACTTATGAAAACATCAATCTAAAAAGAGATTTTGTAGAAGAGAAGTTCGGCATTAGATGTGAAGTATCGTACACCGATTACAGAAGGCGCGGTCGATTAATTGAACCTCGAATTGTTGATGAAAAGAAATGTTTGTTTTATCTAATTAAGCAATGTCATTAAAAGTACTAAGAGTTATTGATAGACGAAATTTGTTATTTGGAAAATACAAATATCAAGTTCGTACCGGACGAATTCCCGGTGGTGCCGCACAGGTCCGTAAATGGATGCAGGAAAAATGGGGACATTCTCGAATGTGCATTGAAACTGATCTCGGCAACGGTGCTAGAAGCTTGGAGTTTCAAGATAACCCAAGATGGAAAGAAGTTAGAAAAAGCAGATTTCAATCTCCATTAATGTACATACGTAGCGACGAAGACGCAGTTATGTTTAGTCTTTTTTGGGCTTCGAAATGCTAAAGGAACATTTCAAACACTTTGTTCCGCTAGCTGGTAAAGATCCTGGCACTAGGGCAGCAGCAGCGGAATGGGCGTTTGGAAAGTTTGGTGTTAGTTCTGTTGAGATATTCTATTGCAATAATAAGATTCCGGGATTTTGGTTTGAGAAAGAAAAAGATGCGGTTCTCTTTGCATTGAAGTGGTCATGAAGCAATACGGAATTGTAACTGACCACTGGTCAACAACACACTTAGCCGAAGTAAGAAATTGGTTAGTTGGCAACTTTGGTCCAGGCGGCTTTGGTGGACCCAATTGTGATAAGCGTTGGGGCGAAGAATTTGATTACGGCTTAGAAAATCTCTACATGGATGAAGATGTTTATTTGATATACTGTTTAAAATGGCAATAAAAATTGTTTACATGAGAGAGCATCGAGATGCAGTAGATAATACTCTTGATTATCTTAACAGTATCAGCGGAACAGTTTGGACTTGGTATGATGAAATTCGCCGCTGGGATCAGGAATTAGGTCTACAGATTTCCAGGACTAATTTAGGCGATAGTATAATATTTCAAGATGAACATGAATATCTATTTTGGCTGTTAAGGTTTTCGTAATGCAAGTTAAAAAATGTTACTTTGATTCTTGGCATTGTATTGTGCCTTGCGGGAGAGGGCGTGACTACCATAAAGTAAAAGAAATAGTTACTTGGTGCCGTACTAACTTTACCAAGGGTCGTTGGGGTTACGAAGATCTGCATAAAGAAACTAGTTTTATTCTTTATAGTGAAGAAGATGTTGTGAAGTTTTCCTTGAAGTGGTCATGAACACAAAACTGTCTAAAATCATGAATACCAATCTGTGTGAGGAAATATTAACTACTGCACAACCGTGTGTTCTTAGCGAGATATCGTTTGATTACGGTTCATATTATGCACCGTACATTCCAAAGATTACAAAACCAAAATATCGATTCAGCCGTGCTAAGTGGCATACAGTTAGTATTAATGATGGAATAATGTGGCGTCTTTCCGCAGAATACATTGGAATGGTTGAATGGTGTGCTGAGCATTTTGGAGATCATCCTGCAAGACCAGATGCTTGGAGTCGCTGGTGGGTTGGATCAAGTGTTATTAACTTCCGTGATGAAAATGATCGTTTGTTATTTTTATTAAGGTGGAGTTCATATGTTTAATAGGATCCTTAACTTCTTCAAACCCAAGTATTTGGTGCCAGTAACTGAGCACAGTGATGCCATTGTCGATAATATGATGCGTCGAGGGATGTCCTGGGCAGGGGCAAACAAGTATCAAATGCAATACTGTTTTTGGTCTTACTTAGAAATCCATTATGGAGTTAAACAAAAGTATAGTTGGCGTGAAGGCAAGAACTACATGGTGTTCCGCGATCGCAATCACTACTTAATATTCTTGTTAAAATTATAAAGACTCGACCCGATTGACTGATTGCTAGTTTGAGCGTATACTGTGTTCATGCAACAAGTAACAGACACAATTCGCATCGCCGATGTACATCGTACTATTGTTAAGAAAGTGAATAACTTTGTTCCTAACAAATGCGATCTCCTATTGACCGATATGTGGAAACGTACTGCCTACATAAAATCTAATTTTCCTAGTTGGCAGTATAACGGCCGCGACAAGTGGGATAACGTGATGTTATGGTGCGAAAAGACTTTTGGTGACAATTGGATTTGGAACTTTGAAACTATCTACTTTAAGTACGAAAAAGATCGCACCGTGTTTCTGATGAGGTGGTCATGAGTCTTAAACTTGAAGTAAAGCCAAGGACAAAAAGACCTTATTGGATCGATGTTCGTCCGCCACACGACTGGGATAAGAGTGCCGCATGGCACTGGTGTATTGCAAACTTTGGACACAGAAACAAAAAGTACGACAATCCTCGTTGGACTGCAAAAATGAGATATAGTTGGGATGGTGAATTCAAATTTCGGGACGAGAAAGATGCTATGCTGTTTATGTTGAGGTGGGCATGAAAGTTAATACACGTAATACCGAACGTCCTATACAGGAAATGACAGAGATGTGGTATTGGATGACCAATACCTTTGGCCCACCAGAAGCACATAATGACAATGCAAAGCGTTGGACTTATGGCAAGGACAGCCAGGGTTACTTGGGAGGTACACTTATTGATGGTACTTGGGATATTGAATGGTTTGACTTCCGTGATGATAAAGATGCAGTGATCTACAAATTAAGGTGGGGATGATGGATTTAATACATGTTAAAAACATGATATACAAACAATGGGACACTGAAACTAACAGTACTCCTATTGTTTGCCCACCTGAAGCAAAAGTTATTACTGGCAATCCTAATAGTGATGCTCACTTACATTATCTAGAAACTGAGTGTGGAATAACCCTACATCTATCAGAAGATTTCAGATCCATGGTAGGGTATGATGTTATTGATAATAATAAATTTATGTTGTTTGTACTGAAATGGTCATGAGAGTAAAGTTTAATCAGGGTGTGCCTAAAGCGTGTATTGACTGGCTTTGGCAGAATGTCGGAAGCGGTAACGTTATACATTCAGCAGAAGCTCACAATACTCGTCGAGAAAAGCAAGACAGTGATATTTGGTTTTATGAACGAATCTTTGTTGAACCACAAGACCCGCGGTCTGAAGGAACGTATGTGCCAACTATTACTATTAAGGACCCGAACTTAGCGACAATGTTTGCATTAAGGTGGAGCAATGAAAATTAAAGTTGAATGTTTAATATCTAAACCAACAGCCGAATACCCTTACAATTATAGGGTAGAATTTGATTGCGACTCTTTTGAAGTAGTGGAAATTAACAGATGGATTAACACAAACAAATTGCCCGGCCTGTCGTGGGAATTTTCATTGTCTTCACCTAAAAAAGTTTTTTATACAACAAAGCAGGTTGCTACGCTATGCGGTTTAAAGTGGTCAGCATGATTATTCATTATTACAAAGCCTTGTATAAAAATTATTTTGTAGCAGCGTTTCCTATGCAGCCTGTGACAGTTCAGAACGAAATCAGAAGGTGGTGTTACAATACGTTTGGTGAAGAAGGTTACAAAGTTAACACTGCCGAAGTTCGTTGGAAAGATGACATCAAAACCGGCGAAGTGAGATTTGACAGAGAAAGCGATCTTTTAGCATTTGTATTAAAGTGGACATGAGAAGAATAGACATCAAACCTTATTGGTCAAACATTGTCGAGTACTATTGGGAAAATTTAGATTCCGATGGTAAAAGCATATGGGAATGGTTGTCTAATGAGTACGAAATGAAAAAAGCGTTTGGATCCTATCAACCTAATAAGCCTATGTCGGTAGTTTGTTACAACGATGAAAAGTTTACATTATTTTTGTTAAGGTGGGGCAGTTGAAAACAACATACAAATATCGTGTACCATTCAAAAGAACAGGTAAGTGGTGGGACGGAGATTGGAGAGATATATCAACATGGTGTAATCAAACCATCGGTCCGGGGAACTGGGATTACTACTACGACGGGTTTGTTTTTGAAAAAGAACGAGATTACATGATTTTTAAACTAAAGTGGGATAATCATGGTAAAAATTAACAATACCGAAAAACCTATATTTTATAAAACATGGATCGTTAAAAACATTGAATTAACAGACGAAACTATTGCTTTTTTAAAAGGGTTAAATGTAACTGTAAACACTGACAATAAATCCTCTACTGTTTCTCATAACGGTGTTCAGTATCAATATACAACGGCTGTTCGATTTATAGTAGAAACCACTTGCGAAAAACAAGAATCTATGCTAAAATTACGCTATGGATCAGATCTTTTCCTCCTAATGTCAGAAGTTGTGATGCCAAACAGTATGCAAACAACGTTGCCTTTTTATGTCTAACAATTCTTTTTTACCTATTGACTCTGAACTCAGCAATGAGTCAAAAAGGAAAAGAGATAAATTTTGGAAGATGCTCTATCTAGCTAGAGCAGATTTTTTTAACGAAACTGTAGAAAATCACCATCCTTCAACTGATAAATTTTTTGAGTATATGCTAACACAGTTTGGTATCAAAGTGGACTTTGATAGCTTTGGACACATAACTCAAAATCTAATCATCAAAGACGAATCTAAATATCTTTTATTTTTAATGAAATATGGCAGTTAGAACACTACGAAGAAAAGTGCTCATTCGTGAGTACGATTATGCACGAGTTAAAAGAGAAGCGTTTAACATGATTGGTGTTTCTGCACTGTATGATAGAGCAGAGTTCACTCCAATTAAATTAGATGATCTCGAAAAGCAACGCATTGTAGATTATCTTAAAGGGAAAGAAGAACCCCTATGGCGAGATCTCGAAATGCCTGCAACGGCATTATACAATGTTAAAGATCATTTGTATGATCAGCGTTATTTTGGTTGGATGGTAAATTATGATGAGGAAGGATACTTATGCGTTCAGGCAAGGAAAAATACACCATTGAGTCGGATTGGTTGGGGAGTTTTCGAAAAGGACCTCTCGGCGAGAATATGACAGCTTCTGAAGTTAATTACATCCAGCAAGCTGTTGAACGTGCATCCAAACGGTTGCAGGAAGACATTGACTTTAGCGTTATGGCTGATTTCTATAAAAGCAACGGCTGGACGGAAATTAAGTTTAATCCGCATGTATCAAATGAACATGCTATTAGAGCCTGGTTAGACCAACACTGTAAGTATCACAGGACAAGTCGCAACGATCGTTGGTTATTTGAGAATCGTGATGATGCCGTTAATTTTACACTAAGGTGGATGTAATGAACGAAGAAGAAGCAAAAGCATTTATTCGTAGAATCATGGGGCCGCCTACAAGAACAATTGAAGGTAAAGAAAAAGAAGACCTCCTGCTGTTATTGAAGTTAAAAGAACCTTTTAAAGAAACTAACAATCAACGTTCGTGGACAGATTACTATATGATAGCAGATAAAGAATATCATGTTACATATATCGAAGACGACACAATCGTAGAAGAAATGTTACCAGACGAAACGTAAGGACAGTTTTGCAAAACGTACAGTTTAAATATCGTCCAGATAGAGACTATAAATGGGAATGGTATTACAGTCCCCAGGGGCCTGAGTTTGGCGATGTTTATAAATGGTGCCGAAGAACCTACGGCGAGAATAGTTGGCGTTGGGATAATCACGGCGGGTGGATTAGATTTCGTGACGAGGCCGACATGATGTTGTTTGTAATAAAATGGTCAGATTAAAAGAATATATCACTGACAAGTGGCTCACTTGGCGCACAGGTAAGGACAAACCTCAGCGCGAGTGGGAAGCATGGTACGAACAGAATGTTGTTTATCGTGCTAGTACCATTCCTAATATGTTCATGCACTTCAAACATATTATTGTAGTTGACGCTGATAAATTCTTTGATGTATGCGAACCATTTGCTTATGTACCAAACGAAGATGCTCGTCAATACTTTTGGCCCCAGCGTCCTGTTACCAATACCTGTGTCTGGCGATTTGAACGAGTTATTTGGGATCAGTGGGAACAATGTTGGCACGTAAACGGAATGGGTGATAGAGATAAAGTATTTGTTGCGACAAACTGTGAAAAAGATGCTATAATGATAGCACTAAAATATTCATGACATTAATTGCTGTAAAAGGTGGCTGGGTAAGAACAATGAAAACTTCTATTCATCATTGGGAATTTCATGATGGTGTAACTCCTATAAACCCTGGCAATCCGTTTGGCGAGATGATTCCTCCACGAGGTTGGACCTGTTGGGTCTATCCTAAAAACGATCGAGATTTTGAAGAATGGATGTCTACAAACTGCCCTACAGCAGAATGCACACATCGTTTTAACAGTGGCGATCCTATGTATACTGTCTACATCAAAGAAGATAAAGAAGCAACTCTCTTTCAATTAAAATGGTTATAAACAGCATAGACGAATCGCACGACTACAGAGTTTCAATCGCTTGGGATGACGAAGTAGTGTCTCCTAACGAGTTAATTGAAAACCGTTTAGCCAAATGGCATGAAGCTAGTATATGGGCAACTAAAAAGTTTGGTTTGCCCGGCGACAAATATACTTGTCGTATGCTTACTAAGACTATGGAGTTTTGGTTTAGAGACGAAGCTGATGCAATTATATTTCAGCTGAGGTGGATATGAACGTAAAAGAGTTTGCACACGATGCTAGCGGATATGTGCTTATGGGAGACCATAAAGATATCGCTGTGCCTTATTCTAAGCGACAAGCAGTCTACGAATGGTGCGGCCAAAATAAGATCACTGTAGAATATCAAGGTACCTTGGGAGGTACTGATGTTTGGCGTGTTCGTGATGATCAACAACGTGCTTGGTTTACTATGAGGTGGTCATGAAATACAAAAATCCATATCAGGATGTTTTTGAAGACATGGATAAAGTCTTTAAAGAAATGGACACAATTTTTAAGGCAATGGGGAAAAATATGGAAGACATGATGGAAAGCGTACAAGCAGAAGCAAAACCCGAACCTTGGCAAAAATGGTTCGCTTGGCATCCAGTAACCATCAAAGGCAACCGCCGTTGGTTGAAAAGTGTTTACCGTAGGAATTCTCTTAAGATTACAATGCACGGGATTGCCCACGCTTGGGAATACGGCGATATGTTCGATGTGTTGAAAGAAGCAGGCAATGGTACTAAGCACAGTAACTAAAGGTTGGGAATATCCCAAAGACAATCAACCAATAAGCTATGTAGACGAACATCAAATAATGTGGTATCGTCTAGACTGTCGTTATGCCTTTGGCGACTGGATTGAACAACACGATAACAAACTGTGGAAAGTACACGGTGCATATCATCGAGCTCAATATTGGGTGCATGAGAAGTTGTTTGGTCTTATCCTAATGAGGGGCTTATGACAGATCCTAAAATTTTAATCCCAGTTATTAGGCAGGCGTTGCCTGCAATAGTGGCTAGTGATATTGTAGGTGTTCAGCCTATGTCTAGCAATACTGGAGGAATTTTTAGCATTCGCGGTAAGCAAGAGATAACATGGCAACAGTATCTACAACACTTATCACGCCAATACACTAGTTGGATTAAACTAGGACAGCAATGTGAAGGCGACGGTATAGCAGATATAAACGAACTAATGCAACAAAAATTCCCAGGGCCTTACATTATCCGAGAACAATATAACGTTGAACGAGGGCTGTTCGAAGTAGAAATGAAATTTGAAG
>JACCDU010681483.1_pt1 | contig 36482 bp, 29 predicted proteins | sample 7446081 | NCBI WGS metagenome assembly JACCDU01 (sample SAMN15323447, study PRJNA562643) | freshwater metagenome | isolation source: river surface water | place: USA:Blue River Watershed | collected 2017-08-17
CCCAAATCGCCACCCGCACCGGCGACAACGGCACCACCGGCCTGGGCAACAACCAGCGCGTCTCCAAGAACAGCCTGCGCGTGCACGCCATGGGCGATGTGGACGAACTCAACTCCCACATCGGCCTCTTGCTGTGCGAGGACATGCCGCAGGATGTGCGCACGCTGCTGGTGGAGATCCAGCACCAGCTCTTCAACCTGGGCGGCGAGCTGTCCATTCCGGGCTTCGAGCTGCTCAAGCCCGAGGCCGTGCTGGCGCTCGACGAGGCGCTGGCGCAGTACAACGCGCAACTGCCCAAGCTCGAAGAGTTCATCCTGCCGGCCGGCAACCGCGCCGCCGCCCAGGCCCATGTGTGCCGCACCGTGGCGCGCCGCGCCGAGCGCGAGGTGGTGGCGCTGGGCAACGAAGAGGCGATCAACGACACGCCGCGCCAGTACCTCAACCGCCTGTCGGATCTGATGTTCGTGCTGGCGCGCGTGCTCAACCGCATGCACGGCGGCGACGATGTTTATTGGCGCAGCCAGCGCATGGCCCAGGACGGCTGAAAAGCGAACGCCCGTGCTGTCGCCTAGGTGCATGGGCCCCGGGTGACAAGGCCCTCGCGGCGCTGCTACCCTGCGCCGCATGACGACCCCCACCACCTCTCGCCCGCCCTGCGTCCCGCAAATCCGCCTGTACCAGGACTGGCTGCAGGCCCGGCGCGGCCTGCGCTTTGACGACTACCACGCGCTGTGGCGCTGGTCGGTGACCGAGCTCGACGCTTTCTGGCAAAGCATCTGGGACTACTTCGAGCTGCAATCGCCCACGCCCCACACGGCGGTGCTGGCCAGCAACGTGATGCCCGGCGCCAAGTGGTTTGTGGGTGCCCAGACCAATTACGCGCAGCAGGTGTTTCGCCATGTGCAGAGTGCGCATGCGGCGGGTTTTCCGGCGCTGATCGCGCGCAATGAAAAAGGCCAGCACACCGAACTGAGCTGGCCCGAGCTGCGCCGCCAGGTGGCCGCGCTCGCGCTGCACCTGCAGGCCCAGGGCGTGCAACCGGGCGACCGCGTGGCCGCCTACCTGCCCAACATCCCCGAGGCCATGGTGGCCTTTTTGGCCACGGTGAGCATCGGCGGCGTGTGGAGCATTTGCGCGCCCGACATGGGCACCAACGCCGTGCTGGACCGCTTCAAGCAAATCGAGCCCAAGGTGCTGATCGCCGTAGACGGCGTGACCTACGGTGGCCGCGACCTCGACCGCATGGGCGTGGTGCAAGAGCTGCAAAACGCGCTGCCTACCGTGCAGCATGTGGTGCTGCACGACAACCTGGGCCGCGTCGACCTCGCGAGCAGCGAGGTCGCGGCCAGCGCGCGCCTGTCGCAGATCACCGCGCGCGACGACGCGGCGGTGCGCGCCTTCGAGCCCATGTGGCTGCCTTTTGACCACCCGCTGTGGATCGTCTATTCGAGCGGCACCACCGGCCTGCCCAAGCCCATCGTGCACGGCCATGGCGGCACCGTGATCGTGGCGCTGGCCAACAAAATCCTGCACAACGACGTGGGCTGCAGCTACCACCCCAACACCTGGGGCGAGCGCTTCCACTGGTACAGCTCCACCGGCTGGGTCATGTGGAACGCGCAGGTCGCGGGCCTGCTCAACGGCGTGACCTGCGTGATCTACGACGGCAACCCCGGCGGCAGCAAGGACAACCCCGACTGGGGCGTGCTCTGGCGCCTGGCCAGCGAGCAGAACGTGACCTTCTTCGGCGCCGGCGCAGCGTTCTACGCGAACTGCCAGAAGTCGGGCATTGACTTGTCGCAATGCGGCGACCTCTCGAAGATCCGCGCGCTCGGTACCACGGGCTCGCCGCTCTCGCCCGAGACCCAGGTCTGGGGCACCGAGCAGTTCCGGCGCGTGCGCGCGGCGCACGGTGACCTGTTCCACGGCGAAGACATCTGGTGGTGCAACATCTCGGGCGGCACCGACTTTGCCGGGGCCTTCGTGGGCGGGCACCGCGAGCTGCCGCTGGAGCCCGGCGTGATGCAGTGCCGCGAACTGGGCTGCGCGGTCGAGGCCTGGAACGAAGCGGGCGAGCCGGTGGTGGGCGAAGTGGGCGAGCTGGTGTGCACGCAGCCCATTCCCTCGATGCCGCTGTATTTCTGGAACGACCCTGGCAACGCGCGGTATCTGGCCAGCTATTTCGAGATGTACCCGGCCGGCCATGGCAGAAAACCCGGTGGCGGCGATGGCCCGGCCGAGATGGGCGGCGTCTGGCGCCATGGCGACTGGCTGCGCATCGGCGACGCGCAAGGAAAAGGCGAAGGCTGCGTGATCTTCGGCCGCAGCGACGCCACCATCAACCGCCACGGCCTGCGCATGGGCACGAGCGAGCTTTACAGCGCCGTCGAGGCCCTGCCCGAAGTCATGGACTCGATGGTGGTCGACCTCGAGTACCTGGGCAAGGACAGCTACATGCCGCTCTTCGTCGTGCTGCGCCCAGGCACTGCGCTGGATGAGGCTTTGAAGAAGCGCATCAACGACGCGATCAAGACCGCCCTGAGCCCGCGTTTCATCCCCAACGAGATCTTCCAGGTCGCCGAGATCCCGCGCACGCTTTCGGGCAAGAAGCAGGAGCTGCCGATCAAAAAGCTCATGCTCGGCCACCCGCTGGAAAAAGTCGTCAACAAGGAAGCCATGGCCAATCCGGGCTGCCTGGACTGGTACGTCGCGCTCGCCCAGGCGCACCTGGCCAAAGCCGCTTGAGGAGAGTGCCCATGCAAGCCTACATCGTGGCCGCGCTGCGCACCGCCGGCGGCAAACGCGGCGGCCGCCTGAGCGGCTGGCACCCGGCCGACCTGTCGGCGCAGGTCATCAACGCGCTGATCGAACAAACCGGCGCCGACCCCGCGCTGGTCGAAGACGTGATCTGGGGCTGCGTGAGCCAGGTCGGCCAGCAGGCCAGCAACGTCGCGCGCAACGCGGTGCTCTCGTCGGTGTTGCCCGAGTCGGTGCCCGGCACCTCGGTCGACCGCCAATGCGGCTCTTCGCAGCAGGCGCTGCACTTTGCCGCGCAAGCGGTGATGAGCGGCAGCATGGACGTGGTGATCGCGGGCGGTGTGGAAAGCATGAGCCGCGTGCCCATGTTCTCGCCCAACAGCCTGGCCGACAAAGCGGGCCTGGGCGGCTATGTCGGTGCGCACATGGCGCAGCGCTACCCGGGTGTGGTGTTCAGCCAGTTCACCGGCGCGGAAATGATGGCGCGCCAATACGGCTTGAGCCGTGATGCGCTGGATGCTTATGCGCTGCAAAGCCACCAGCGCGCCGCCGCCGCGCAGGCGCAGGCGGCCGGGCACATCGTGCCCGTGGCCGCGCGCAGCGCCGAAGCCGGTGAACTGGGCGAGCTGCACACGCAAGACGAAGGCGTGCGCGCCAACGCCACGCTCGAAGGCATCGCCAGCGTCAAGCTGCTGCAAGACGGTGGCGTGATCAGCGCGGCCAACGCCAGCCAGATTTGTGACGGCGCCTCGGGCGTGCTGGTGGTCAACGAGCGTGGTCTCAAAACCCTGGGCGTGCCGCCGCTGGCGCGCGTGCACCACATGAGCGTGCTCGGCCACGACCCGGTCATCATGCTCGAAGCGCCGATCCCGGCCACGCAGCGCGCGCTGCACAAGACCGGCATGCGCCTGCAGGACATCGACCTGTACGAAGTGAACGAAGCCTTTGCGAGCGTCGCGCTCGGTTGGCAAAAAGCGCTGGACGCCGACCCCGCGCGGCTCAACGCGCAGGGCGGCGCGATCGCGCTCGGCCACCCCCTCGGCGCCTCAGGCACGCGCCTGGCCACGACACTGATCCATGCGCTCAAGCAGACGGGCGGCCGTTACGGCCTGCAGACCATGTGCGAGGGCGGTGGCATGGCCAATGTGACGGTGTTCGAGCGCTGCTGAGCGCGCGCGGCCTCAGAGCAAGCGCGCGATCGCCTGCACGTCTTCGTCGAACATCTGGCCTTTTTCGGCCAGCACCAGCTGCTGCTGGCGGTCGAGCAGCAGGGTGATCGGCAGGCCCTTGGGCTTGGCAAAACCCCGGCGCCACTCCGGGCTGGCCCAGGCGGCTGGGAAGGTGTAGCCCTTGCGGCGCAGGTAGGCGCGTGCGTCTTCTGCGGTCTTGTCGATGGACAGCGCCAGCATCTTCAGACCGCGCGCTTGCTGCGCCTGCCACAGCGCCTGCATGGCCGGGCTTTGCTGGGCGCAAAACGGGCAGGTGCTGGACCACCAGTAAACCAGCAAAGGCTGGCCCGGCGCCGCGTGAAACGACGTGCCGTCGAGCAAGGCGATGTCGGGCACCTGCAGCCGCGTGCCCAGCGCGGGCATGGGCGGTGCGCTGGCCTCGAGCGCCGCTTTCTGCTCGGGCATGAGGCCCAGCAGGTCGCCCGAGCCGATCAGGGCCAGCAGCGCCAGCGTGGAATTGACCATGGCGCCTACGGGCGGCGCGGGCAGGCCGTGCGCTTCAAACAAGCGGCTCGCGTAGCCGGTTTGCGCCGAGGTGCCGGTGTAGACCCAGGGCGCCTCGGCCAGATCGGCCAGGCGCCGCGCGCGGGTATGGCGGCTGCCGCGCCGCGCCACCACCACCATGCGCGTGTCCATCAGCCGTTCGCTGAGGAACTCGCCGCTGGGCAGCCCTTCGGGAATGCCGCCCACCACCAGGTCCACCTGGCCGCTGCGCAGCTTTTGCAGCTGCTCAACGAACAGCTCCTCGCTCACGCGCAGGCGGATGTCGGGGTAGGCGCGGCCGAAGGTGCGCAGCGTCTCGGGGATCAGGAGCATCATGGCTACGGGCGGCTTGTCGCACCAGGTGCATGGCGAGCGCGCGGGTTTCCTCAACGAAGCCTGGGACGCCGAGTTCCTCGCGCTGCTGGAAAAAGCGCCCGAGCAGCTCGTGAACATGCGCCTGGCCGAGTACTCGGCCAAGGGCGGCATGGAAGGCGCCGAAGTCATCATGTGGCTGATCATGCGCGGTGCGCTGTCGGACCAGGTGCAGCTCGTGCACAAGCAGACCTATGCGCCCTCGGTGACCAACATCGCCACGCTGGTGTTCGACGACCTGGGCGGCGCGCCCGATGCGGTGGCCGCGCAGGCCCACCGCGCGCACATGGGTCACGAACTCGAAGGCGCGGAGGCCCTCGCCGGCACCTACCCCTTCACGCACGCGCGCAGCCACGCCAACCTGCGCATCAACCGCTTTTTGCATGCGCTGGTCCGCCCCGAGCACCGCGCGCGCTTTGTGAACGACTTCGAGGCGCTGGCGAGCGAGCACGGCCTGACGGAAGAAGAGAAAGACCTGATCCGAAACCGAAAGTGGATCGAGATGATCCGCCGTGGCGTGATCTTCTTCGTGCTCGAAAAAATGGCTGCTGTGCTGGGTGTCTCCAATCCCGAGGTTTACGCCGCCTTCCGTGGCGAGACGATCGAGCAGTTCCTCGCGACACGCAAGGTGCCGATGCGCTACTCGGTGGCGGGTGGGGGCCAGGTCAGGGCGATGGACAAGGCCTGAGCTTCCTAGGAGGCCTTCTTGGCCAAGTTGCGACTTTTTTGCATCTCGTTGAATAAAAGTCGCGACTAAATGGCAGAGTTCTGCAAAAAAGTCGCAAAATGGCGCCATGAAGCGCTACCTTGATGACCGCGTGAAGGCGGACCTGGCCCAGAAAATGGTGTTTTTAACCGGCCCACGCCAGGTCGGCAAAACCACGCTGAGCCGCCAATTGATCGCCCAGCAAGGCGGCCAATACCTGAACTACGACGTCCCTGCTGACCGGGCGCTGATTCTGAACCAGCGCTGGAGCCCGCAAGCACCGCTGCTGGTGCTCGACGAAATCCACAAGATGCCCGACTGGAAAGCCTGGCTCAAAGGCGTGGTCGACGGCAAACCCACGGGACAGCAATTGCTGGTCACAGGCAGCGCCCGCATGGACACCTTCAGGCAAAGCGGTGAATCGCTCGCCGGGCGATTCTTTGGTTTGCGCTTGCACCCGATCTCGGTGCGCGAATGGTGCGAGCAAACTGGCGCCACACCCGATGCTGCACTGACCCATCTGCTCGAGCGTGGCGGTTTTCCGGAGCCTTGCCTCGCCGCCGACAACGAACAGGCCGAGCGCTGGCGCCGGCAGTACTTTGACGGCCTCGTGCGCAACGATGTGCTGGAGTTCTCGCGCCTTCAGGAAGTCAACGCCATCCGCCTGTTTGCCCAGCTGCTGCGCTCGCGTGTGGGCTCGCCGCTGTCGCTGGCCAGCATCGCCCGCGACCTGGCCGTGTCACCGGCCACGCTCAAAAAATACCTCGACATTCTGGAGGCGCTGTACATCGTGTTCGTGGTGCGCCCCTTTCACGACAACATCGCCCGCGCCACGCTGCAAAGTCCCAAGGTCTATTTTTACGACACCGGCCTGGTCGAAGGTGACGAGGGTCTGCGCTTTGAAAACCTGGTCGCCACCGCCCTGCTGAAGCAGGTGCAGTGGCAGCACGACGTGCAGGGCAAAGAGGTCGGCCTGCACTACATCCGCACCAAAGACGGCGCCGAGGTGGACTTTGCCCTCAGCGAAAAAGGCCGCTTGACGCAACTGGTGGAATGCAAGCTCTCAGACGACAAACCGCACCGCGCCCTGCAACGCTTTGCCCGCGAACAGGCGCCGGTGGATGCGGTGCAGGTGGTGCGCAACCTGCCGCACAGCTACACGCTGGGCGAGATCCGGCTGGCGCGGGCGGATGAGTTTCTGGATGGCTTGGTGGCTTGACCATGAAGCGGAGCGGATGACCCTGGATGACGACCGCTTCATCGACCATCGTTCCAACGGCGGGGTGCAACAACAGGCCGCTTGCCGAGTCGGCCAGTGGATCGCCGCAGCCGACCTGTGACCTCAGATAGGCGTACATCTTCCAGGCGGTTCGACGACTCGGTGGACTCGACCGCTGCCACTTGCCGCAGGTCGCTCAAGACCTCCGGCGACTGCGCCACGAAGAGCTGCTGCTTGCCCCTGTACTCACCCAGGGCGCGCAACGTCGCCAACTGCTGCGCGTCGAAGCGCAGCTGGGCGAGGTAGTCTGGCGAGAGGGATTGCATGCAGCAGCATCCGGACGAATAAGAAAGGGGTAATGTCACTTCAAATGGGGGTATGTTCGATCTTTGTTACCCCAATAACCCAATGATTACCCCATTCGGACCACGCAGCAAAAGTTCATATGACAAAACGGCGTGCCGCTCTCGCGTGCACGCCGTTTTTGTTTTGAGCAGAACCCGAAATCAGTTCTTGTGCAGTTCGGCGTTGAGTTCGCCCCAGCTCTTGTTGCGCGGAATGGCGTGCAGCGCGCCGCTCTGCGAATCGCGGCGGAACAGGATGCCGTTCTTGCCGGACAGTTCCTTGGCCTTGAGCGTGCTGCCGTCGGGCAGTTGCACGCGGCTGCCGCCGGTGATGTAGCAGCCGGCTTCGACCACGCAGTCGTCGCCCAGCGAGATGCCGATGCCGGCGTTGGCGCCGAGCAGGCAGCGCTTGCCGACCTTGATGACTTCCTTGCCGCCACCCGACAGCGTGCCCATGATGGACGCGCCGCCGCCGATGTCGCTGGCGTCATCGACGACCACGCCCGCGCTGATGCGGCCTTCGACCATGCTGGCGCCGAGCGTGCCGGCGTTGAAGTTGCAGAAACCTTCGTGCATGACGGTGGTGCCGCTGGCCAGGTGCGCGCCCAGGCGCACGCGGTCGGCATTGGCGATGCGCACGCCGCTGGGGATCACGTAGTCGGTCATCTGCGGGAACTTGTCCACGCCCTTGACTTCGAGCTGGCGGCCGGCAGCGCGGGCCTTCAGGCGCGCGGCGGGCACGTCGGCGATCGCGCAGGGGCCGAAGTTGGTCCAGGCCACATTGGCCAGCAGGCCGAAGATGCCGGTCACATTCGCGCCGTGCGGTTGCACGAGGCGGTGGCTCAGCAGGTGCAGGCGCAGGTAGGCGTCGTGGGTGTCGGCGGGCGCGTCGGCCAGCGATTTGATTTCGGTGCGCACGGCGACCACGGTTGTGCTCCGCACGGCGCAGGGCTTGAGGGCCTGGGCCACGTCGGCGCCCAGCGCGGCCACGGCTTCGGCTTCGCTCAGGCGCGTGCTGCCGCTGGCGGCAATGCCTTCGGCGAGTTCAGGGGCCGGAAACCAGGTGTCCAAAACGGTGCCGTCGGCGGCCAGCGTGGCCAGGCCGGTGGCGCGGGCGCCGGTGGTGACGAGGGTGCTCATGGGTGTTCTCCGCAGCGAATTTTTGAAAACCTCCGATTATCGGGGCGCCAGGCAGGCCTGCGCCACGCAAAGGGGCTTCAGCCCGGCCGGCGGTTGACCAGCACGATGCCGCCGGCCACCAGGGCCAGCGACAGCAGCAGGGTGGGCGTCACGGCTTCGCCGAGCACGAGGTTGCCGAACAGCAGCGCAAAGAGCGGCGTGAGGAAGACAAAAACCGAGATCTTGGTGGCCGGGTAGCGCCCGAGCATCCACATCCAGGCGAGGTAGCTGGCGAAGGCGCCGACCGCGGTTTGCAGCACGATCGAGCCCCAGGCGAGCGGGCTCCAGGCCCAGGTCCAGACCTCGCCCATGCCCAGCGAGACCGCGCTGAGCGCCACGCCGGTCAGGGCGATTTGGTAGAACAGCAGCTTCTCGGCCGCGATGCGCGTGAGGCCGGTGGCCCGGATCGCCACCGTGGTCAGGCCCCACAAGGCGCCGGCCAGCAGGCCCAGCAGGTCGCCCGTGCCGCTGCCGCCACCCAGGCCCTCGCGCAGCGCGAACACCACCGCGACAAAGGCGCAGGCCAGGCCCAGCCACTGCAGCCGCCGCAGGCGCTCCGAGTGCACGAACAGCGGCACCAGCGCCGCCACCCAGAACGGCGAGGTGTAGAGGAACACCGTCAGGCGCGAGGCCGCGGTGTACTGCAGCCCGAGGTAGATGCAGGCGAACTCGCCCGCGAACAGCGCGCCCACCAGCAGGCCCGCGCGCAGGCTGCCGTCGCGCGCGAACAGCGCGATGCCGCGCCAGCGGCACCACAGCATCAGCAGCACGGTGGCGCCGATGCAGCGGATCGCCGCCTGCATCATCGGCGGCACCTCGGGCAGGGTGAGCTTGACGAGGATCTGCTGCAGGCCCCAGAACATGCAGCAGGCCAGCAGGATGCCGACGGCCAGGGCGTCGAGGTGCTCGCGGCGTTGGACGGGTGCGTTCATGCGCGCATTGTGGCGGCAAAGGGCGCCGCCCCCTGTCGTCTGCGCGCGGCCCCGGGCCGCTAACATGGCCGCATGTTCTTGCCCCATTTCTCCGCCCTGGGCGCGGGCCCCACGGTGCTCATGCTGCACGGCGCGGCCGGCGGCTACCGCAGTTTTGCGCCGCAGATCGAGCGCTACGCCCTCGAGGGCTACCGCGCCATCGCCTGGGACATGCCGGGCTACGGCCTGTCGGCGCCGGTCGAGCCCTATGGTGTGCGCGGCCTGGCGCAAAGCTGCATTCGGCTGATCGAAGCCCTGCAGCCGCCCGAGGCGCCGCCGGCGCAGCGCGCGGTCGCGCTGATCGGCCACGGCCTGGGCGGCATGGTGGCGCAGGAGGTGGTGCTGCGTCGCCCCGAGCTCGTGCAGCGCCTGGTGCTCACCGGCAGCACCAGCGGCGCCGAGGCCTGCTGGGCCGAGGACGCGGCCCAACAGCTGGCGCAGATGGACGCGATGGCCGACGCCAGCATGCGCGCGCTCGCCGAGACGCTGCTGCCGCAGCAGACCGGCCCGCTCGCGCTGGCCGAGGGCGTGGCGCTGGCGCGCCATTGCATGGCCCAGGTGTCGCCCGTGACCTACCGGCTCGCGCTGCAGGCGCAGGCGGACTTCGACCGCAGCGCCACGCTCGCCCACATCCATGTGCCCACGCTGCTCGTGGCCGGCGAATTCGACCCTTGCGCCAGTGGCGAGGCCGTGGCGCGCATGGCGAGTCACATACCGGGCAGCCGCTGGGTGCAGATGCCGGGCATCGGCCACTGGCAAAACCTCGAGGCGCCCGACGCCTTCGACGAACTCGTCCTCGACTTTTTGCGCGAGCCTCCCGCCGTGCGCGCCCTGCACTGAGCCGCATGCAAAGACGCGAACTGCACCGCCTGGCCCTGGCCTGGGCACTGTCGGCCTGGGCCGGCGTGCCCGGCGCGCACGCGGCCGCGCGCCGCCCCCTGGGCGGTCCGCGCTGGCAGGCCGACCCCTTCGCGCTCGGCGTGGCCAGCGGCCAGCCGCGGCCCGACGGCGTGGTGTTCTGGACGCGCCTGGTGTTCTCGCCGGCCGACATGGCGCAGCAGGCCCTGCCCCAGCGCGTGCGCTGCGAAGTGTTCGCCGACGAGGCGCTGCGCCAGCCCGTGCGCCAGTGGGAAGTCGAGACCGACGCGCGGCGCGGCCACAGCGTGCACGTGGTCGCGGGCGGCCTGCAGCCGGGCACGCGCTATTGGTACCGCTTTGTCTGCGGCGACGCCGCCAGCCCGGTGGGCCGCACGCGCACCGCGCCGCACGCCGGCGAACGCGTGGGCCTGCTGCGCATCGCGCAGGCCTCGTGCCAGCACTACGAGCAGGGCTGGTATGCGGCGCACCGCGAGATCGCGCAGCGCGAGCTCGACTTCGTGCTGTTCCTGGGCGACTACATCTACGAAAGCAGCAACGCCAAATACCGCCTGCGCGCGCACCAGGGCGGCGTGCCGATGACGCTCGATGACTACCGCGCGCGCCATGCGCAGTACAAAAGCGACGCCGACCTGCGCGCCTGCCATGCCGCCCACCCCTGGGTCATGACCTGGGACGACCACGAGGTGGTCAACGACTACGCCAACGACCTCGACAACCGCTACAGCGACCCGCAGGCCTTCCTGCGCCGGCGCGCCGCCGCCTACCAGGCCTATTTCGAGCACATGCCGCTGCGCATCGGCCCCGACGCCGAGCAGCCGCACCGCATGCGCATCCACGAGCGCATGGTCTGGGGGCAGCTGGCCGAGCTCTGGACGCTCGACTGCCGACAGCACCGCCACCACCAGGCCTGCCCCGACCCCAACCGTGGCGGCGCGCGCGTGGTGATCGGTTGCGATGCCTTGCAGGAGGCGGGCCGCAGCATGCTGGGCGCCGAGCAGGAAGACTGGCTCATGCAGGGCCTGGCCGCGAGCACGCGGCGCTGGAAAGTGCTGGCGCAGTCGACGCAGATGAGTTCGTCGGGCGTGGCCACGCCGATGGGCCGCAGCAGCTTCAACGACGCCTGGGACGGTTACCCGCTGGCACGCGAGCGCCTGCTCGCGGGCATCCAGCAGGCGCGGCTGGAGGATGTGCTGGTGCTCGGCGGCGATGTGCACATGAACGTGGCCGCGCAGCTGCGCCTGCGGCCCAACGACGAGCGCTCGCCCATCGTCGCCAGCGAGATCGTGACCACCTCGGTGAGCTCGCGCGGCATGGGCGAGAGGCTGCTGGCCAGCATCCGCGAGCACAACCCCGACCTGTGCCATGCCCGCGCCGACGAGCGCGGCTACACCTGGCTCGAGGTGCGGCCCGAGGGCGTGCGCGCCAGCTTTCGCGCCACGCCTTTCCCCGCGCGCAGCGACAGCGTGCTGCGCGAACAGGCGCAGTTTCTGGTGCAGTCGGGGCACGCGGGCGTGGCACGCGCCTGAAAAAAAGCCCGGCGCCCTGTGGGGCGCCGGGCTTTGGCCGGGCCGGCGTCTTCAGCGCACCAGCAGCACGGGCACTTTGCTGTGCGAGAGCACCTGGGTCGCGACCGAGCCCATCAGCAGGTTGCCGAACAGGCCATGGCCGTGCGAACCCATGACCACCATGTCGAACTTGCCCGAACCGGCGGTCTTGCAGATTTGCTCACCCGCGTGGCCCACCTTGGCGATGGTCTTGGGGTCGATGCCGTGGCGCTGCAGGAATTGCGTGGCCGGGCGCAAGACTTTTTCGGACTCTTCGCGGTAGTAGGTGTCGACGGCTTCCTTGCCCACCATGCTGCGCGCATGCGAGGGCAGTTGTGCTTGCACCGTCAGCAGCGTGAAGCTGTTGTGCGCGCCAAACAGGGCTTCGTGCGTCACGAGGTAGGCCAGCATTTTCTTGGTGTAGGCGCTGCCATCGACAGCGAGCAGGACTTTCATGGGGTCTCCTTCGTTTGGACAGGCCGCCACTTTAGTGCATGCGCGCCCAATTTGGCTTGACGAACGTCAAGACCGTTCTTGCGCAGGGCCGATCGCCATCGGCACCGGCAGCGTGAGTTGCGCGGCAAAGCGCGCCTGCTCGCCCTTGGCGGCGTAGCCCAGGGGGTTGGCGACCACGCGGCAGCCCGCATGCACATAGTCGCTGGGGCAGTGCAGGTGGCCGTGCAGCCACAGCTGGGCCTGCGCCAGCCAGTCGTCGAGCGCGTTGCAAAAGCCGGCCGTGCTCGGCATGTGCCCGTAGCGCGGGTCGGCGCTGCGCAGGCTGGGCGCGAAATGCGTGATGACCACGGTGGGGCCCTCGTGCGGCTGGGCCAGGGTCTCGCGCAGCCAGGCCTGGCAGGCCAGCGCCTGCTCGCGCACGGCCTCGGCCAGCCAGGGCGCGCCGGCGCGCGTGGTGCCGGTCTTGCGCAGGTGGTAGTTGGCCGCGCGAAAGGCTTTTTCGCGCGCCCGGAGTTGCACACCCAGGCCCGCCGGCGGCGCGTGTGCGGGCATGGCCTCGGGCAGCGACGGCGCGCCCTGTCCTGCCAGCGGGCCGAGCGCGTCGAAGTCGGCCCACAAGGTGGTGCCGACAAAGCGCACACCCTGCCAGTGCTGTGTTTCGCGCTCGAGCCAGACGATGCCCAGACGCTCGCAGCTTTCGCGCAGGCGCGCGTGCGCGACGTCGAAGTCGAGGCCGTCGTACTCGTGGTTGCCGGGCACGAACAGCACGGGCACCGGCCAGCCGCGTCGCGGCGAAAAGCGCCCGAGGCCGAAATCGGGGTCGCCCATCGCGGCCAGGGCCGAGCCGCTTTGGTAGGAGCCGATGTCGCCCGCGAGCACCAGCAGGTCGGCGTCCGGCGCGGGCGTGGGTGCAAAGTCCGGCTGGCTTTCGAGGTGCAGGTCGGACAGCAGCTGCAGCCTCATGCGGGGCCTCCGCTGCGCTCGGCGCTGAAGGCCGCCTGCGCGACCTCGAGCAGCTGCTGGCGCAGCCACTGGTGCGCCGGGTTGTGCGCGTGGCGCTCGTGCCACAGCGCTTCCACGTGCACGGGCGGCACGTCCAGCGGCAAGTCGCGCACCACCAGCTGCTCGCCCATGCCGGTGGTCGGCACGAAGTGCAGCGGCAGCACCGTCAGCAGGTCCGAACTCACCACCACGCGGCCGGCGGTGAAAAACTGGTTGACCGTGAGCACCACGCGCCGCTGGCGCCCGATCGAGGCCAGCGCCTCGTCGACGTAGCCGTAGGGCCGGCCCGAAAAACTCACGAGCAGGTGGCGCGCCGCGCAATAGCTGTCGAGGGTGAGCAGCGCATCGGCCAGCGGGTGGCCGCGGCGCATCACGCAGACGTATTCGCCCGCGTACAGGCGCTGGTGCGCGAAATTGACGGGTTCGCCGGTCTGCGCACGCGCCGTCAGGTCGGTCAGCACCGCCGGGAAGTAACCCAGCGCGAGGTCGGCGCTGCCCTCTGTCAGGAGGCGGCGCGGGTCGCGTGTGGTCAACGGCACCACGCGCAGGGAGACGCCGGGCGCCGCCTGCTGCAGCCGCCCCGCGAGGCCGCCCATGAGTTCGGCGGCCGTGGCGTCGGCCATCGCCAGCACAAAGGTGCTGCTGGCCTCGGCCGGCACAAAGCTGCTGGGCGCGATCGCGCTTTGCAGCTGGCGCAGCGCCTCGCGCACATGGGGCCACAGCGCCAGCGCGCGCGGCGTGGGCTCGATGCCCTGGCCCGAACGGCGCACCAGCTCGTCGCCCAGCGCCTCGCGCAGCCGGCGCAGCGCGTTGCTGACGGCCGGCTGGGTCAGCGCGAGGTGGCGCGCGGCGCGCGTGAGGCTGCGCTCGGCCATGACCTCGTCGAACACGCGCAGCAGGTTCAGGTCCAGCGTGCGGAAGATGGGCAGGGGGCGGAGGGGGCTATTCATCACTGATATGAATGGTACACATTTTGAATATAAAGTTGAACAACACCCGTATTAACCCTAGTATTCGGGCTGTGGTTTTGTCGATGCTGCTGACAAAACCGATTGCTGAAAGGGAAGAGAACATGAACACACCGATCCACACCGCCGTGAACGAGGCCCTGAGCCCCCGTCCCGAGCGCACCTCCTCGCGTGCCCTGGCCACCGTGCTGCTGGCCGCGGGCGTCTCCGCCCTGGTCGTTGGCGCCGACCAGCTGATGGAATCCTGGGCCGAGCGCCATATGGTGGCGGCCTGGATCGCCCTGTGGGCGATCGCCGTGGCCGCCATCGCGGTGCTGCGCGGCGCCACCCGCGCGCTGGCCCGCCAGACCATGGTCGGCCTGGACGCCTGGTCCGCCCGCGTGGCCCAGCGCCGCGCCGACCGCCGCCTGTGGACCATAGCGCAAACCGACGAGCGCCTGATGAGCGATCTGCAGGCCGCGATGGACCGCGACGAGGAAGGCCCGGCCAAGGACGTGCTGACCCTGACCCAGCGCCGCGCCCAGCGCATCGTGCGCAACCGCCTGCACTACATCTGAACGGCAGCGCGCCGCTCAAGAGCCACCTTCGGGTGGCTTTTTTCATGCCTGCGCGCCCGGGCTCTGGCGCGCGAGGGCATAAAAAAACCGCCCCGGTTTGTGGCCGGGGCGGTGGGCGGCATCGGCGCCGTTTGGGCGCGCAACCGGATGGATTGGCCGATCAGGCAGCCAGGCGCTTTTCGAGGTCGGCGCGCGTGTCCAGCAGGGCCTGGGGCAGGCCTTGGGCCAGCTTGGCGAAGTGCTCGTCGTGCAGCTTGAACTCTTCGGTCCAGGCGGCCTTGTCGATGCTGGTGACCTTGGCGAACTGCTCGGCGCTGAATTCGATGCCGTTCCAGTTGATTTCGGCATACTGCGGCGCGATGCCGAACATGGTCTGCTGGCCCTGGGCCTTGCCCTCGAGGCGGTCGATGACCCACTTGAGCACGCGCATGTTGTCGCCGTAGCCGGGCCACACAAAGGAACCGCTCGCGTCCTTGCGGAACCAGTTGACGCAGTACAGGGCAGGCAGCTGGTGGCCGGCGGCCTGCTGCTTGGCGCCAATGTCCAGCCAGTGCTGGAAGTAGTCGCTCATGTTGTAGCCACAGAAGGGCAGCATGGCGAAGGGGTCGCGGCGCACCACGCCCTGCGCGCCAAAGGCGGCGGCGGTGGTCTCAGAGCCCATGGTGGCGGCCATGTAGACGCCTTCGGTCCAACTGCGCGCTTCGGTCACCAGCGGCACGGTGGTGGAGCGGCGGCCACCGAACAGCATGGCGTCGATCGCCACACCCTGGGCATCGTCCCAGGCGGGGTCGAGTGCAGGGTTGTTGGTGGCGGCAATCGTGAAGCGGGCATTGGGGTGGGCGGCCTTGGCGCCGGTTTCCTTGGCGATCTGCGGCGTCCAGTCCTTGCCCTGCCAGTCGATCAAATGGTCCGGCAGCTTGCCCGTGTCCTTTTCCATGCCTTCCCACCACACGTCGCCGTCGTCGGTCAGGGCCACATTGGTGAAGATCACGTCCTTGTGCAGGCTCAGCATGCAGTTCGGATTGGTCTTCATGTTGGTGCCGGGGGCCACGCCGAAGTAGCCGGCTTCGGGGTTGATGGCGACCATCTTGCCGTCGGCGCTGGGCTTGATCCAGGCGATGTCGTCGCCGATGGTGGTGACTTTCCAGCCGTCAAACGCCTTGGGCGGCACCAGCATCGAGAAGTTGGTTTTGCCGCAGGCGCTGGGGAAGGCGGCGGCCACGTGGTACTTCTTGCCCTCGGGGCTGGTCACGCCCAGGATCAGCATGTGCTCGGCCAGCCAGCCCTGGTCGCGGCCCATGTTGGAGGCGATGCGCAGCGCAAAGCACTTCTTGCCCAGCAGCGCGTTGCCGCCATAGCCCGAGCCATACGACCAGATTTCACGGGTCTCGGGGTAGTGCACGATGTACTTGGTGGTGGGGTTGCAAGGCCAGGAGGTCTGGTCCTTTTCGCCGGCGGCCAGCGGCGCGCCCACGGTGTGCACGCAGGGCACGAACTCGCCATCGCTGCCCAGCACGTCGTAGACGGCCTTGCCCATGCGGGTCATGAGCTTTTGGTTCACCACCACATAGGCGCTGTCAGACAGCTCGATGCCGATGTGGGCGATGTGCGAGCCCAGCGGGCCCATGCTGAAGGGGATCACGTACATGGTGCGCCCGCGCATGCAGCCGTCGAACAGGGGCCGCAGGGTCTGGCGCATTTCGGCCGGGGCCATCCAGTTGTTGGTCGGGCCGGCGTCTTCCTTTTTCTCGGAACAGATGAAGGTGCGGTCTTCCACGCGGGCCACGTCCGAAGGGTCGCTCCAGGCCAGGTAGGAGTTGGCGCGCTTGGCCGGGTTGAGCTTTTTGAAGGTGCCGGCGTCGACCAGTTCCTGGCACAGGCGGTCGTATTCTTCCTGCGAGCCGTCGGCCCAGTGGATGCGATCGGGCTTGCACAGGGCGGCCATCTCGGCAACCCAGGCGATCAGCTTGGCATTTTTGACGTAGGCCGGGGCGTTGAGGGTCAGGCCCTGCATCACGGGAGAGTTCATCGGAGGCTCCAAAGTTTGAAATCGTCTTTCGCAAGGACCTGCGGGTGGCGGGCGCTTGCGAAAAACGAAGGGGGCGTGGCGAACTGGACCGGCGCGAACCCCGCCGTAACCGGCTGGTAACCGCGCCAAGTTGGCAATTTTAGGGAGTCGCCCCGATTTGCGCCCGGCATTTGCGGCCGATCACCGGGGAAATCTATGCAAAAAATGCATGGCACCATGCCGACCCCTGCTGGGGGCCAGAAAAAACCCGCCTCAGGGGCGGGTTGGGCGGGTGCGGGGCAGGGGCCCCGGCGCGGGCGATCAGGCCAGGAAAACGGCGATGAAGGCCAGCAGAAAAATCAGCAGGCCGCCGACGACGGGCAGCACCACGGGGATGTGTTTGACCACGGCCTCAGCCGGATCGACGGGCGTTTGATCGTTGTGAGCGGACATGGGTTCTCCTCGAAGACGAAGCCGCATTGTAGCGAAGACCGGGCAGACACCGGACGCGCCCGGCGCTCAAAGCAGCGCGTAGGTGGTGCTCGCGCGGAACACGCTCTTGCCATCGTCGGCGCCGCGCAGCTCGATCTCGCCAAAGGCCAGGCTCTTGCCGACGCGCAGCACGCGCGCGTTCACCAGCGCGTCCTGGCCGGACAAGGGCTTCAGGAAGCTGCTCGACAACTGCACCGTGGTGCAGGGCCGGAAGACGCCGAAATGGCCGATCAGCGCCAGCACCATGGCGGTGTCGGCGGCGGCCATCATGGCTTGGCCGCAGAGCATGCCGCCCACGCGCGAGAGCCGGTCCTGCTGCGGCAGCCGCAGCGTCACCTCGTCCTTTGAACAAGCCAGTACCTGCAGATCCAGCTCTTGCACCCAGGGCGCAAACAAATCGCGCAGGGCCTGCTGCAGGGACGCGAGGCTGGTGGCGGGGGCATCGGACATCGGCGGCTCCAGAAAAATGCTGGCTGCATTCTCGCCCACCCCCGAAACGAAAAAGGGCTTTTCAGCGCGCGCGCAGTCGGGTATGTTGCGCCCCATCGGGCGGCAGACCGTCGGGCCGCCGCCACGCAGAGGAGCCGTGCATGGTCAGACGCATCGCGCAGGAAATCCGCACCGGGCAGGTGATGCTGCCGCCCGGTCTGGCCGCTGCGCCCGTGCTCGACCTCATGTGCACCCACTTCGTGCTCACGCTGGCGCGCCAGCAGGGCCTGCAGTTCAACCTGCGCCGCGACCTCAGCGGCCTCTTGCCCTTGTCGGGCCGGCACCTGGTCTGGCCCGTCAGCGTGCTGCACCGCCTGCGACGCTGGCTGGCGCCGCGCGTGCAGGGGCATGCGGCCTGGGCCGGGCACGAGCCGCTGTCGGGCCGCGAGTTCCTGGACCGCCACGCGCAGTGGCACGGGCCTTACGACGAGGCCACGCTCTACTTCCACCTCGACGACTACGCGCGCGAAGCGCCCAAGGACGTGATGGCGGTGCTGGCCGCCACCGCGCAGTGGCTGGCCGGCACGCTCAAAAAGCAATCGACGCGCGTCGAGAAAAACATCGACGTGCTGGCGCAGCTGCTGCAGCTCAACCGCGCCGAACAGGCGGTGCTGCTGTACGGCACGCTGGCGCGTTACCAGCGCGAGCTGCGCAGCCTGCTGGTGGAGTTCAAGGTCAGCAACGCGCCCGAGGCCTATGCGGCCCTCGCCGAGGTGGCTGGCGTCCAACCCGGCGAGGTGGCCGAGGCCCTGCGCGCGGGCTCGCGCTTGGAGCGCGTGGGCCTGGTCGACAACCTTTTGTCCGAGCACGCCATCACCGACCTGTCCGACCTCATGAAAGTGAGCGACAAGCTGCCGCCGGTGCTCATGCGCGAGTACAGCGACAGCGCCGAACTCATGGCGGTGTTCACCCGGCCCAGCCCGGTCAGCACGCTGAGCCTGGGCGATTTTGACTATGTGGCCGAAGACGCGCGCGTGCTGCGCAACCTGCTGGCGCGCGCGGTCGAGCGTGGCGAGGTGGGCGTCAACATCCTGCTCTATGGCCCGCCGGGCACCGGCAAGACCGAGCTGGCGCGCGTGCTGGCGCAGGCCGCCGGCCTCAAGCTCTTCGAGGTCGAGCATGCCGACCGCGAAGGCCATTCGCTTTCGGGCCGCGACCGCTACCGCTCGCTGCAAATCGCGCAGGCTTTTTTGAAAGGCAGCGCGCAGGCGGCGCTGCTGTTCGACGAGGTCGAAGACGTGTTCCCGCCGCTCTCGCACGAGGCCGCGCAGCTCATGGCGCGTGCCGAGCAGGTCGCGGGCCGCGCCAGCCAGTCGGTGAGTGGCAAGGCCTGGGTCAACCAGATCCTCGAGAGCAACCCGGTGCCCACGCTCTGGGTGACGAACCGCATCGAGCAGATCGACCCGGCCTTTCGCCGCCGCTTCGCCTACCACCTGGAGCTGCAAAGCCCGCCGCCCGGCGCGCGCGAGCAACTCGTGCGCAAGGCCCTGGCCGAGCACGCGGTCGACGAGGCGCTGGTCGCGCGCCTGAGCGCGCGCCAGGAGCTCACGCCCGCGCAGATCCACACCGCCGTGCGCTTTGCCGCGCTCGCGCAGGCCGAGGACGCGCCGCTGCAAACCCTGATCGAGCGCCAGCTCGCGCACGCCGACCAGGCGCTGGGTCGGCGCCGTCAGGCGCTGGCGCCATCGGCCCAGGGCACCACCGCCTACCGGCTCGACTGGCTGAATGTGGACAGCCGCCATGCCATCGCGCGCATCGTGGCCGCCCTGCAGGCGCGCGGCCACGGCACGCTGTGCTTTCACGGGCCGCCGGGCACCGGCAAAAGCGCGCTGGCCGCGCACATGGCCGAGGCGCTGGGCAAGCCGCTGCGCATCCGCCAGGCCAGCGAGCTCATGAGCAAATACGTGGGCGAGACCGAGCAGAACATGGCCGCCATGTTCGCCGAGGCCGAACGCGAGGGCGCACTGCTCTTGCTCGATGAGGCCGACAGCTTTTTGCAGGACCGGCGCGGCGCGCAGCGCCATTACGAGGTCACCGAAGTCAATGAGATGCTGCAGGGCATGGAGCGCTTTCGCGGCGTCTTCATCTGCACCACCAACCGCATGGAGCAACTCGACGCGGCCTGCCTGCGGCGCTTTGCCTTCAAGCTCGAATTCAAGCCGCTGCGCTTGGACCAGCGCGTGGCCGTGTTCACCGCCGAGGTGCTTCAGGGCCAGGCCGGCGCCCTCACACCTGCTTTGTGCCAGCGCCTGGCCGCGCTCGAGCTCTTGTGCCTGGGCGACTTTGCCGCCGTGCAGCGCCAGGCCCAGATCCTGGGTGAGGCGCTGGACGCCGAGGCCTTTCTGGCCCAGCTCGAAGCGGAGCACCGCCTCAAGCCCGAGGTGCGCGAGCGGCGCAGTGTCGGCTTTTTGAACTGAGGCCCCGCACCGCGGACGCTTCAGCAGACGCGGTAGAAGCTCAGGAACACGCCATCGGGCGCGCGCCGCCCGTTGCCGATGAACTGGCTCTCGCTGAGCCAGGCCCACTTCTCAGAAGTGGCTTCGAGTTTGGGCTGGCAGCGGAAATACACGGCGTCCGGGCTGACGGGTTCGCCGCGCATGATGCGCTGCGAGTTCTCGAGCGAGGCCACGCGCAGCGCGGTGTTCTGCACGAACACGCGCGTGCCGTCGTCGAGCTCGATCACATAACGCGCGTCCAGGTGCGCCTGTGTGCCGCCGCCCAAAATGAGCTGGAAATCCGCGCCACCGGCCAGCACCTTGCCGTTGAGCCGCGGGCCTTGGACCACGCCGCCCGTGATGGGGATCATGCGGCGCAGGCCGGCCGGGGTCTGGCCGACTTCGACGGGCGCCGCGATGGTGACGGCGAGGTCGCACACGTGTTCGAGCTGGGGGGCGGGCAGGGTTTCGATCATGGGGGGCCTTTACACTTTGCGCAGATTATCTGGTGAGCCCCATGCTTTCGACCCAAGACAAGACCCGCATCGACGACACCCGCATCGCCTCGGTGCGCCCGCTCATGACGCCAGCGCTGCTCGAAGAGCGCCTGCCGGCCACGCCCGCGCACCTGGCGCTGGTCGAGGCCTCGCGCCAGGCCATCTCCGATGTCCTGCACGGGCGCGACGACCGCCTCGTCGTGGTGGTGGGGCCTTGCTCGATCCACGACCACGACCAGGCCATGGACTACGCGCGCCGCCTCAAGGTGCAGGCCGACCAGCACGCGCAAGACCTGATCGTGGTGATGCGCGTGTATTTCGAAAAGCCCCGCACCACCGTGGGCTGGAAGGGCTACATCAACGACCCGCACCTGGACGGCAGCTTCGCCATGAACGAGGGCCTGGAGATGGCGCGCAAGCTCTTGCTCGATGTGCTCGACGCCGGTTTGCCGGTGGCCACCGAGTTCCTCGATTTGCTGAGCCCGCAGTTCATCAGCGACCTCGTGACCTGGGGCGCCATTGGCGCGCGCACCACCGAAAGCCAGAGCCACCGGCAGCTCGCCAGCGGCCTGTCGTGCCCGGTGGGCTTCAAGAACGGCACCGATGGTGGCGTGAAAGTCGCGGCCGACGCGGTGGTGGCCTCGATGGCCCCGCACGCCTTCATGGGCATGACCAAGATGGGCCAGGCCGCGATTTTCGAGACGCGCGGCAACCAGGATGTGCACATCATCCTGCGCGGCGGCAAGGCGCCCAACTACTCGGCGGCCGATGTCGAGGCCGCTTGCCAGGTGCTGCAGGCCTCGGGTCTGCGCTCGCAGCTCATGGTGGATGTGTCCCACGCCAACAGCAGCAAGCAGCACCAAAAGCAAATCGAGGTGGCGCACGATGTGGCGGGCCAGATCGCGGGTGGCGAGCGCCGCATCATGGGCCTGATGGTCGAGAGCCACCTGCACGAAGGCCGGCAGGACCAAAAGCCGGGCCAGCCGCTGCGTTACGGCGTCTCGATCACCGACGCCTGCATCGGCTTCGAGCAAACGGTGCCTGTGCTGGACGCACTGGCCCAGGCGGTGCGCCAGCGCCGCACGCGCTGAGCCTTATTCGCTGAGCAGGCCGGTCAGGCGCTCGGCCGGGATGCACCAGTCGGCATCCTGCGCGATCGCCTCGGTGAGGAAGGCCCGCTGGCTGTCGTTCCACATGGGCGCCTGCACCAGGGTGCATTCGCGGCAAATCCCGGCATGGCGCGCGATGAAGTCGGCGATCGATTTCGGATCGGAGGGCAGGCCGAGCTGCTTGAACAGATCCGACATGGTGTAGACGTTGCTGCGCATTCGGTGCTCCTTTCTGCAGCCACCTTAACGCGCTTGCGCTCTTGGCGCGATACCCGTTTGCATCAGGGGAGATGGCGCGCCGCGCCAGGCGCCCGGGCCACGGCCCTGCGGGTCGCGCGCTGGTCAGCGCAAGCCGCCGGGGCCCGCTAACATCGCAGCCTTCACGCCTTCGAAAGTCTGCTCCGTGTTCCGTACCCTCCAACACCCCGGCGTCATGGCCCTGACCCTGGCCACGGCCGGCATCCTCATGGTCACCATGGGCATGCGCCAGTCGCTGGGCCTGTACCTTGGCCCCATCAACACCTCCACCGGCCTGGGCATCGTCACGCTGAGCCTGGCGATGGCGATCGGCCAGTTCGTCTGGGGCGCGATCCAGCCCATCGCCGGCATGCTGGCCGACCGCCACGGCCCGCGCTGGATTCTGTTCGGCGGTGTCTTCATGCTGGCGCTGGCCACCGCGCTCACGCCCTTCATGACGAGTGGCCTGGGCCTGGCACTCACGCTGGGCGTGATGGCCGCCGCCGGTTCGGGCGCGGCCAGTTTCTCGGTGCTGATCGGTGCGGCCGCGCAGCGTTTGCCGGCCGAAGCGCGCGGCACCGCCTCGGGCGTGATCAATGCGGGGGGCTCGTTCGGGCAGTTCGTCTTCGCCCCGGTGATCCAGAAGCTGATCCAGACCTTCGGCTGGATGGGCTCGATGTGGGCCACGGCCCTGATCACGCTGGCGGCGCTGCCGCTGGTGGGCAAGCTCACGGCGCACAGCCACGCCGCGCAGCCGCACGCCGAACCCGATTTGGGTTTGCGCCGCGCGCTCAAGGACGCGTTTGCCGACCCGAGCTACTGGATGCTGCACGCGGGCTTTTTCACCTGCGGCTTCCACATCGCCTTCCTCGTCACGCACATGCCCGGCGAGGTGCAGCTGTGCGGCCTGCCGGCCTCGGTGGCGAGCTGGTCGCTGGCCATCATCGGCCTGGCCAACATCCTGGGCAGCCTGTATGTGGGCTCGGCCGTCACCAAGTACCGCAGCAAGCACGTGCTGGCCTGGATGTACGGCTCGCGCGCGGCCCTGGTGATCGCCTACCTCTTGCTGCCCAAGACCGAGTGGACCTTCTATGTCTTCGCCGCCGGTCTGGGCTTCACCTGGCTGGCCACGGTGCCGCCCACGGCCACCCTGGTGGGCAAGCTCTTTGGCACGCGCTACCTGGCCACGCTGTTCGGCATGACCATGCTGTCGCACCAGGTGGGTGGCTTCATGGGCGCCTGGCTGGGCGGCCTGGCCATCACCGAGTTCGGCGACTACAGCTGGATGTGGTATGCCGACATCGTGCTGGCCGCGGGCGCTGCCCTGATCAATCTGCCGATCCGCGAGGCGCCCGTGCGGCGCGCGGTGCCCGCATGAATTCACAAGATTTCATAAACATTTAATAATTAATATTTGGTATGCTTTCGATCTGTTCGAAAGCATACTTTGAAGCTACTTCCCAGTTCGGGCGGTTTGCGCCGCCGCACCCACAGCCCCGGCCTGCTCGCGCTTCTGGCCTGCGGTGCCAGCCTGGGCGCGGGAGCGCAGCCAGCGCCTGCCGATCTGGAGGCGGTCCAGCGGACCCAGCAACGCAACATCCGCGAGGCCCAGGACCGGCCGCTGCCCCAGGCGGATGTGTTCGTTCAGCCACCGCCCCAGGGCCCCAGGCCTGAAAGCCTGCCCGCGCACGCGGGGCCCTGCCTGCCGGTGGCCTTGCTCGAGTTGCAGGGACATGCGCCTGCACTGGGCCCCGCGCCGCCCCTGCCGCAGGCCCCTGCGTGCATGGACGAGCGTGCGCTCAACGCCTTGCTGGGTTCGCTCAACGCCCACTACCAGCAGGCCGGCTGGATCACCACCCGTGTCTATGTCGACCCGCAAAGCGCCGGGGACGGCGTCTTGCGCCTGCGGGTGATTCCCGGGCGCATCGAAGACACCGTGCTGGCGGGCGGCTTGCCCGACGCCCGTTTGCCCAGCGCCTTCCCCGAGCGCCCCGACCGCCTGCTCAACCTGCGCGACCTGGAACAGGGGCTGGAAAACATCAACCGCCTGCCCTCGCAGCAAGGCCAGTTCACGCTCTTGCCGGGGGCCGAAAGCGGCAGTTCGCGCGTTGAAATCGGCCTGCAGCAAAGCCGCCGTGTGCGCCTGACCGAAATGGTCGACAACAGCGGCACCGCCGCGCTGGGCCGCTGGAAAAGCACCACCGAACTCGCGGTGGACAACCCCAGCGGGCACAACGACCAGCTGGCCCTGGGCCTGATCACCAACCTCGACCAGGGCGAGCTCGATGCCCGTTTCAGGGGCCTCACGCTCAACTACTTCATTCCCAACGGCTACCACCTGCTGAGCGTGTCGGGCTCGGCCATCCGCACCGCGTTCACGCTGCCGGGCATCAACGCCAGCTATCCGCTGCACACACGCGCCGACAAGCTGGGCGTGGGCTACGACTACCTGTTCGCGCGCGACCAGATCAGCAAGCACAGCGTCACCACCGGGCTCGACATCACGCGCCAGCACACCACCATCGCCGACGTCGAGGTGCCCAGCCAGGAGCGGCGCCTGACGGTGCTGCACCTGGGCTACAAAGGCAAGCTGCTGTGGGGCCGGCAAAGCCACGAGTGGGCATTGCGCCTCGAGCGCGGCCTGCAGGCCTTCAACGCGCAGACCCAGCTGAGCGATGGCAGCAACCCCCAGTACCACTTGCTGCGCCTGCGCCTGGCCAGCACCTGGCCCCTGCCCGACAACCGGGGCCTGCTGCGCACCCTGGTGCAGGCCCAGGCCGCCCCGGCCAACACGCCCACCCTGGCCCAAATTTATGTGGGCGGCCGCTACGACGTGCGCGGCTACCAGCAAAACAGCCTGTATGCCCCCAGCGGCGCCTTCGTCCGCAGCGAGTACGAAAGCCCGGCTTTCAACTGGGGCGCCAGCCGCTGGCACGCCTACCTCGGTGTCGACGCGGGCCGCGTGCAGACGCTGCCCAACCGGCCGCTGAGCCAGCAGCACCTGAGCGGCGGTGCTTTGGGTCTGCGCGGCGAGATGGGCCCGCTGCGCATCGATCTGGCGCGCGTGCGCGCGCTCTCGCGCCCCCTCGAATTCAGCCATGAAGCGCGTGAGCGCTGGTACGTGCTGCTGAGCCTTGTTCATTGAAGGGAAAGCCCCATGCGCCACACCCTGCCTTTCACCCTTGGCCAACGCCGTCGCATTGCCGCGCTGGTGCTGCTGGCGCAGCTGGCCAACCCGTTGCTGGCCGCCGCCCAGGTTGTCCTCAATGCGGGCACCGCCAGCGACGGGCGGCGCGCCTTTGTCGACCAGACGCAAAGCGGCCTGACCAAGGTCAACATCGCCACGCCCAACGGCGCCGGCGTGTCGCGCAACAGCTACCAGCAATTCGACGTGCCGGCCGCCGGTGTCATCCTCAACAACGGCGCCGGCAACAGCAACACGCGCCTGGCCGGCTGGGTCGAGGGCAACCCGAATCTGCGCCCCGGGCAAGAAGCCAAACTGATCCTCAACGAAGTGCTCGGGACCTCGCCGTCGACGCTGCAGGGCTATCTGGAAGTGGCCGGTCAGCGCGCCGACGTGGTGCTGCTCAACGAACGCGGCATCACCTGCAACGGCTGCGGCTTCATCAACATCGAACGCCTGACCCTGGGCACGGCGCGGCCCGAGCTCGCAGCCAACGGCGGCCTCACCCACCTGAGCGTGCAGGGCGGCCAGCTCACCATCGGCGCCGCCGGCCTGCAGGCCGAAGGCAGCCAGGTGGACCTGCTCTCGCAGCACATCAATGTGCAAGGCGCCATCCATGCCGGGCAATTGCGGGCCTGGGCCGGCGCGCAGCGCCTGGACTACGCCACGGGCCAGGCCACGGCCCAGGCCAGCGCCGCGCCCGATGCGCCGCAGGGCCTCGACGTGGGCCTGCTCGGCGGCATGTACGCCAACCAGATCCGCCTCGTGGCCACGGGCGCCGGCGTGGGCGTGCGCGTCGATGGCGAGCTGCTCAGCGCCGGTCAAATCGCCATCCAGGCCGATGGCCGCCTGGTGCACGCCGGAAAAATGCAGGCCGATGCCGGCGCACAACTGCAAGCCGCGCAGCTCTTGCAAGACGGCCAGATCCTGAGCGCGCAAACCGTGTCCCTGCAGGCCGATGCCTTGACGCACAGCGGCCGCACGCAAGCCCGGCAGATCGCCATCACGACCGCGGCCGGTTTGACGAACACGGGTGAAATCAAGGCCCAGGCTGGCGGGCTCGCGGTCGATGCGGGCACCGTGCTCGACAACCAGGGCACCGGCCTGCTGATCTCCGAAGCCGGGGCCACGCTGCAGGCGCAGCAGCTGCGCAATGCCGGCCAAGTCCGCTCGGGTGCCGACGCTCTGGACATCCGCGCCGAGACCCTGAACAACACCGGCGCGCTGCTGGCCCGAGACCTGCAGCTGCGCGTCGACGCCCTGCACAACAACGCCGGCCGCATCGAAGCGCTGGACGCCTTGAGCGTGCGCGCGGGCACGCTGGACAACCGCGCCGGCCAGATCCTCAGCACGCAAGGCGCCATGGACCTGCGCGCCCGCGTCATCGACAACCGCAGCGGCACCGTGCTGCAGCAAGGCGCGGCCGGCAGCCTCAGCATCGAAGCCGAGGCCGCACTCAACAACGCCAGCGGCCACATCGAAGGCCAGGGCCAACAAATGCGCGTGCAGGCCGGCGAAATCGGCAACAACAGCGGCCAGCTGCTGCACACCGCGCGCGCCACTAGCGGCCAACCAGCGCCGCGCATGGTCCTCACCGCACTGGCTGGCGAGCAAGCGAGTGGACAGCTGCAAAACATCCAGGGCCGTATCAGCGCCAGCGGCGACCTCGAGGTGCAGGCCCAGGCCTACATCACCGACGCCAGCGACAAGCGGCTCAGCCAGAGCCGCACCCTGCAGTTCATGGACAAGGCGCAGGCCCAAAGCGGCAGCGCCCCGGCCAGCACCGGCTACGACTGGCAGGCCGACATCGCGGCCAACGAGAAGCTCAATGCCGCCCAGACCGCCGCCGATGCCGCTGCCGCCACGGCCACCACCGCCGCCACGGCCCTGAGCCAGGCGCAGGCCACGCTGAGCCAGGCCCAGAGCGCGGCCCAGGCCGCTCAGGCCGCCGCGGCCGCCAACCCCAACGACACCACGCTGGCACAAGCCGCCCGCGATGCCCAAACCGCGCTGAGCCAGGCGCAGACCGGCGTTACCACCGCGCAGGCCGACAAGACCGCGGCCGACGCCGCGAGCGCCAGCGCCCAGGCCGCCTACCTGGCCGCGCAGGCCGAAATCAAACCCGTGGTCCCGGGCAGCAGCGGCAATGCCGGCAGCAGCGACAGCACCCAGCCCGCCGACCTGCAACTGGCCACGCCCACCGCGCCCGCCGTCAGCCTGCCCGGCGCGCTGGCGCTGGCCGGTGGGGACATGCGCCTGACCCTGGGTGACGGCGGCCTCGACAACCGCCAGGGCCAGCTGCAGGCGCGCAACATCACGGTGCGCAGCAGCGGCGACGCCTGGCTGCACCAGATCAACGCGCAGGGCAGCCTGGACCTGCAGGCCCGCCACATCGAAGCCGACGGTCTGGTGCAGGCCCGCGATGTCACGCTGACGGCCAGTGGCCAGCTGCACCACAGCGGCCGCACCGAAGGCCGCGACAGCCTCACGCTGAGCGCCGCGCAACTTGACAACAGCGGCACCCTCTATGGCGCCAACACCACCCTGCAAGCGGGCGTCAGCCTGCTCAACACCGGCCTCGTGCAAGGCCTGGTCAACCTCGAGGTGGATGCCGAACAAGTCCTCAACACCGCGACGCTGGCCGGCGGCCAGGTGCGTGTGCGTGGCGGGCAGCAGCTCGAAAACGCCGGCGTGGTCTTCGCGAGCACCGGCATGACGCTGCAAGGCGCCGACATCGTCAACAACCAGGCCCGCATGCACAGCATGGGCGACCTGAACATCGAAGGCGCGCAAAGCGGGCAAAGCGCCACGAGCGTCTTCAACTACGCGGGCCGCATCGAAGCCGTGGGCGACCTGAGCCTGAGCGCCGACACCGTGACCAACCGCGCCGTGCTGCCCAGCGTGAACGTGCGCGGCCTGGTCGAGCACATCAGCCAGGACGGCAAGATCATCACGCGCGCCACCGACACCTTCAACGCCGACGGCAAGAAGGCCGAACTGATTGCGGGCAAGAACCTCACGGTCAACGCCAAAACCGTGCGCAACGACTACGGCATCGTCTCGGCCTGGCAGGCGGTCAACATCAACGCCGAGGCGATCCACAACACGGCCTACGGCGCCATCCAGACCGAAAACATGGTCGTCAAGGCCGCCTGCTACAACTGCCACCAGACCGTGCGCTATGCCAACAGCTGGGGCGGCGTGATCGAAAGCGGCGGCGCGGCCACCCTGCGCGCCCTGGTCATCCACAACAAGACCACCGACACCCGCGACGGCTTTGCCGGCCTGTCGACCGACCCGCGCGTGCTCATCGTTGACGAACGCTCGGGCACGCAGTCGCCGCTGACCCAGGCCTTTGTCGAGCGCTTTGGCATCGTCAAGGGCCCCGCCAGCAGCAGCGCCAGCGGCGCGCAGGCCCAACTCGCGGGCCAGCGCCAGATCCTCGACGGCCTGGCCCTGGGTGCCAATGGCGCGCTCGACTTCAGCCGCTTCAAGCTGCCCGACGGCAGCGGCCTGTTTGAGCGCGCCGACCCGGCCTCGCCTTACCTGATCCAGGGCCGCACCGACCTGATCCCGCGCGAGAGCGGCGCGCAGAACACCGTCTACAGCCGCTTCCTGGGCTCGGACTACCTGCTCACGCGGCTCGGCCTGATCCCGGGCGGCGCCAAGCGGCTGGGCGACGCCTGGTACGAAACCCAACTCGTGCAGGAGCAGCTCTACGCCCTCAGCGGCCGGCGCTACGTGGTGGCCGGCACCGGCAGCGATTACGACCTCATGCGCAGCCTCATGGACGCGGGCCTGCTGGCCCAGGCCAAACTGGGTTTGTCGGCCGGTCAGCCCCTGAGCGAAGCCCAGCGCGCCGCCCTCACACAAGACATCGTCTGGCCCGAATGGCAAGAGGTGGACGGCCAGCGCGTGCTGGTGCCGCGCGTGTACCTGGCGCAGGCCACGCTGCAAGCCGCGGCCGATGCCCCCGCAGGCGCACGCATCGTCGCACGCGATATCGACATCGAGACCACCGACCTCAACCAGGCCGGCGGCCACATCGTGGCCGACCAGTCGCTGAGCATCAACGCCAAAGGCACGGTGCAAGGCTCGGGCAGCTACCGCGGTGGCACCAGCGTGGCGCTCGTGGCCGGCAGCATGGACCTGCACAACGCCGCCATCGACAGCGGCGGCTGGCTGCAGCTGCAAAGCACCCAGGGCGACCTGAACCTCACCGCCACCCAGGTGGCCGCCCAAGGCGATGCGCTGGTACTAAGCGCGGGCGCCCTGAACCTGAACGCGCAGCAGCACGAAGCGCATGTGCAGCGCGGCAACGGCAGCCGCAAGGACGAACTCAAGTTCGAAACCAGCAACATCCAGGCCGGCGGCAGCCTGCTGCTGCAAAGCGCGGGCGACCTCACGGCGCAGGGCAGCCGCCTGAGTGCCGGACAAGACCTGGCGGCTTTGTCCATGGGCGGCGAGTTGCGCATCGAAAGCCCGCAAAGCTACACCCGCACGCAGATCGGCAGCGATGTGCGCCAAAGCCTGCAGACCGAACGCAGCACGATCGAGGCCGGCGGCAACGTCACGCTGTATGGTCAGGAGGCGGCCGCCCTCGTGGCCACGCGCGTGAACGCGGGCGGCAACGCCAGCGTGCGCAGCCAGGGCGATGTGCTCTTGGGCGCCAACACCGACACCGAGCAGCACAACTGGACCACCAGCCGTTCCAGCAGCAGCTGGGGCGGACTCCAGAAAAAAACCACCACCACCCAGCACGAGCAGATCGACCAGGAAGCCGAGCGCACACAAATCAGCGCCGGCGGTCGGGCCCAGGTGCTGGGCCACAACGTGGCGAGCGTGGGCGCGCAGGTGAGCGGGCAGACGCTCACGCAAATCGAAGGCGCGGACAAGACGCTGCTCTACGACGTGCAGGAAGTGCACCAGTACAGCGCCAACAGCCAGACCCGCAGCAGCTTTGCGGGCATCACCTACAGCAAGAGCAGCAGCAACGACAGCACCTTCAAGAGCCAGGCACTGCCCACCGAGCTCAAGTCCGAAGAGGCGGTGCGCGTGGGCGTGGGCGCGGTCACCGACGTGCGCGGCGCCCTGCTGGAAGCACCCCAGGTCGAGTTCTACCGCAGCGCAGGTGCCGACCCCAGCCAGGGCGGCCAGCTGATCCTGGGCGCCAGCACCGACACCACGCAAACCGCCCACACTGAAAAAACCACCACCGCCGGCGTGTGGCAGGCGCAGTCCGGCCAGGGCAGCACCACGCAGACGGCCAATCAGACGCAGATCAACGGCAACTTGAGCATCGGCCAGGGCATCGCCACCACGGTGCAGATTCCCGAGGGCGCGCTCAAGAGCCAGATCGAGCAACTGGCCAGCCAGCCGGGCCAGGCCTACCTGGCCGAGCTGGCCAAGAACCCCAACATCGACTGGAGCCAGATCAAGCTCGCGCACGACCAGTGGAGCTACAGCCAGCAGGGCCTGACAGGCGCGGGCGCGGCGCTCTTGGCCATTGCGGTGGCGGTGGCCACTGGCGGCACGGCCTCAAGTCTGGCGGCACAGATGGGCGCCACAGGTGCGAGCGCCTCTGCCATGGCCGCAGGCATGACGGCACTGGCCTCCAGCGCGGCCGTTTCCTTCGTCAACAACGGCGGCGACCTGGGCCAAACGCTCAAGGACCTGGGCAGCAAGGACAGCGTCAAGAGCATCGCGCTGGCCATGGTGAGCGCGGGCGCTTTGCAAGGCCTGAACGACACACTGACCATCGGCGACCAAAAGCTCAGTGCGATCAATGCCAAGGACAGCACCTTTGCAGCCAACCTGGGCAAAGCGGTCATCAACAACGTGGCCAGCGCCACGATGACCAGCGCGCTCACGGGCGTGAGCCTGGAAGACAGCCTCAAAACCGCCCTGACCAGCGCGGTGATCAGCGCAGGCGCGGGGCAGGCGGCCAACACGATTGGCGACCTCACGGCCAACAACCAGGCGGCCAAAGCGCTGGCGCACGCATTGGCGGGCTGCGTGGCCGGTGCAGCGGGCTCGGGCAGCCAAGGCTGCCAAAGCGGCGCAGTGGGCGCGGTGGTGGGGGAGCTGGCGGCGCAGTGGTATGACCCGAATGGCACCAAGCCCGTGCAAGACACGCTGAACTTTGTGAAGCTGGTCTCGGCCGCGGCTGGCGCGCTCACGGGCGACGGCAGCGCGGCCAGCGTGAACACGGCGGTGATCACGGGGGTCAATGCGGCCATGAACAACCGCTTGCTGCATTACGATGAAAAGGAGCGCATTCGCCTAGCTGCCAACGGAGATGCCGACAAGCAAGAGCGCCTAACCAAAGCGGCCTGCTTTGAAGTCAAATGTTGGGCGCAATTCCCGGAGGGCAGTGACCTGTACAAAGCCAACTATGTGAGTGTGGCTCAGATGGGGGCTCTGCAGGTCGAGTGGGATTGGGTCAAAGGGCAGAAGAACTTTGGATCGTTTGCCTATACGCCAACGCAGCAGTTCACCGATTGGGTGGCCTCTAACACGGGGCTGGCCAGCGGCACACTGAACGGCAAGGTGCTGGGAGGTGCCAACACCGCCAAGGTCTGTGCCAACGGCGACACCAGCTGCCTGACGGGCATTGGGCAGCAACAGAATGCACCGCTGACCTCAGACCAGAAGAGCGCTCGGGCAGAGTATTTTGGAGGTCTGAGCACTGAATACCAGCGCAGCGCCAATTTAGCTGCGACGATGAAATTGCCGCAGGTAGCGGTGTCGTATGAAATTGCTGCGGGTGTGACAGCATTGTTGGAGCAGGCTTATCAGCCAAGTCTGGGCAAGGTGCTGATCGATACAATTTTGATTGATGAGGCAGTAAATCGCATTTCCAAAGAGACTGGTATCCCGCGACTGTACGTTCAGGAAGTTGCCGAGAACATGATCAAGCCGAAGCTTGAAGCCATGCGTCAGTGGATAGATGGAGGCACCAAATGAAACTGGTTAGCGCTGGCTTGATCTTGGGGGCTGGCTTGATACTTCTTCCACCAGCACTGGATTTGCAAATCAATCGCTGGGTTTACTATGGAATGTGTCTGGTCGGCGCGGTTTTATGCACAATTTCTGGTCTTAGTGCTCAGGCAAGTTCCGTTGGCATGGGCGAACCCGGAGAAGAGTTATTGCAAAAAGCCTGGCGTTGGTTTCGCCTAAAGGTGCTACGCCAGCAGCTCGCGCCTTTGGCACAGCCCGAGTCATTGCAGTCGCACAAAAGCATTGTGCCCAAGCCACCCCTGAGTCTGCTCTCCAAAACAGTACAGGCGGTGGGTTTGGCGTTGGTCATTGCGCCCACGTTATTGGGTTGGAAGATCGGTCACGACTGGCGCATGGGTTTCATTGCGGTGGGCAGTTTGTTGATCCTGCTGGCCAGGCGAACCGTACCCCCTCAAACACCCGACGATCCACCGCATGGACAGGAGTTGTTGCTCGTGGCGTGGGGTTGGGTGAGACAGCGTTTGCATGGCAAGTCTTGAACCCTCAAGCCTGTCGCTTTGCATAGAGCCAGGGTGGCGCAGGTGAGCGGGCAGACGCTCACGCAGATTGAAGACGCGGACACGGCACGGCTCTGTGACATGCAGGAAGTGCAAAAGCATTTGCGACATCAAGAAAAGAATTTTTAACCCCAGGGAGCCTTCATGAAATCTTCACTCACACGTTTCTTTGTTCTGAGCACATCAGTGCTGGCGCTTGGCTTGGCCACGGGCTGCGCCTCGGTCGACATGGCAGACGCCTCTCAGGACGCGCAGCGCAAGACCTTCACTGCGCCGGTCGACAAGGCCGGCATTTACGTTTATCGCAACGAAAATTTTGGAGCGGCCATCAAGATGCCGGTGACGGTGGACGGCCAGGTGATTGGTCGGACCGCGGCGAACACTTACCTCTACAAGGAAGTGACGCCGGGCAAGCACAAGCTCGAATCGTTGACCGAAGGTTCGGAGAACAAACTGGAGGTCGATGTGCAAGCCGGAACGCTGACCTACATCTGGCAGGAAGTGAAGATGGGCATGTGGGCCGCAGCCTCCAAGCTGCACCTGGTCTCGCCCGAGCAAGGTCAAAAAGGGGTGCGCGACAGCAAGCTCGCCGTCACGGACTGAGCTATTTCAGCGCGCCACGTCCTCCATCGCATCGACCACCCTGTTCGAGGACTCGGCCAGCAGCAGGATGTCGTGGCCCATGCGCACATAGCGGTAACCGTTCGGCGGGTGGCCGATGGCCAGGATCAGCGGGCGCGGCAAGGGGTAAGACGGGGTACCACTGGGCAGCGGTTGCCCCAACTGCCAGCGGCGCATCGGCATCGATGAGGCCTGGCCCGAGCGCATGGCGCGGGGCGCCACATAGCCCTGGTGCCCCGCTTCGTCGTAATAGCCGCGTGCCGCCATCGCCTGCGCCGAGCTGAAGCGCGGCGCACCTTGCGGTGCCTCGCCGCTTTCCGGCATGTGGCTGGGCATCTGGGCCTGGCTCTCGCGCATGGGATGCTGGCTTTGCGCTTTCTGATGCGCCAGCTGGCTTGGGCTCATGTGCTGCGGCGCGCTGCGCTCGACCGGGGGCATCTGCGCCTGCGGCGCCAGGGGCATGGCCAGGCACAGTGCCGCCCAAACCGTTGGCGCGCAGGGGCGAAATTTCGTGGGGGACATCGTGCTCTCCTCAATCACTTGGGAAAGCACAGGCTAGGCCCTGGGCTGGCGCAGCGTCTGTGCGCTGGCCCAGGCTGTCGGCATGGCCGCCAGCGGCGTCAGCGCACGATGTCTTCGATCGCATCGACCACCAGACCGGTGCCGATCGCGATCAGCAGGATGTCGGTGGCCACCCGCACATAGCGGTGCCCTGCCGGCGGCGGGCCCAGCGAGACCAGCAGCGGTCCGGGCAGCGTGTAATACACCACGCCCGCCGGCAGCGGCTGGCCGATGCGCCAGCGCTTGGCCTGGCCCGGAGGCAGGCCCCCTTTCTTGGCCAGCCCCGGTGGCACAAAACCCCGGTATTCGGGCTGCAGGTAAAAGCTCCGGGCCACTTGCTGCTGCGCCGGACTGAACACGATGCCGCCCGCCATGGGTGGTGTGACCACCACCGCGGGCCGCTCGTCGCGCTCAGGCCGCTTGCCCGTCTTGTCCGGGTGTCCGCGTTCCGCAAGCAGCACGTGCGCGTGCGCTGCAGCGGGTGGCGTCTGCAAGCCCTGAGCCCAGGCCGTGGCGGCCAGGCCCAGCCAGGCCGCGGTGAGAAAGAGAAAGAGGCGATGCGTGTTCATGCCCATGCTCCTGTCGCGTTGAACAGCGGCTCATGCTAGGCCGCGGATGGCCGCTTGTCTGTGTGCAAGTGTTAGCCCCGCAGGGGCCGCTTCATCAGGCGCCGCAGGCGCGCAGCACCTGCTCCCCGTAGGCTTCGAGCTTTTTGGCACCGATGCCGCTGATGCCCTGCAGATCGGCGAGCGACTGCGGCGCCGCCTGCGCAATCGCCGCCAGCGTGGCGTCGTGGAAGATCACATAGGCCGGCAGGTTGTGCTCCTTGGCCACTTCGGCGCGCCAGGCTTTCAGGTTGATGAAGCGCACCATGGCCTCGGGGTCGAGGTTGGCGGCGGCCACGGGCGGCGCGCTGCGGCCTTTGCCTTTGCTGCGGGCCGTCTTCTCGGCGCCCACCGATTCGCGCAGCAACACCGGCTGCTCGCCGCGCAGCACCGGGCGCGAGCCTTCGGTCAGCAGCAGGGTGTTGAAACCGTCTTCACTGCGCACCTGCAGCGCGCCCATGGCGATCAGCTGGCGCAGCACCGCGCGCAACTGCTGTTCGCTGTACTCGGCGCCCAGGCCAAAGGTGCTGAGCGTGTCGTGGCCGCGCTGCTTGACCTTGTCGGTCAGCTTGCCGCGCACGATGTCCATGGTGTGCGCCGCGCCAAAGCCGCTGCGGCTGGCTTGCTGGCAGCGGTAGACGGTGGACAGCAGCTTGCGCGCGGCGTCGGTGCCGTCCCAGATCTCGGGCGGGTTCAGGCAGTTGTCGCAGTTGCCGCAATACGGCATGTAGACGCCGCTGCCGCTGTCTTGCTGGCCGCTGTAGGCCTCGCCAAAGTAGCCGAGCAAACGCGCGCGCCGGCAATCGGTGGCTTCGGCCAGCGCGAGCAGCGCATCGAGCTTGCCGCGCATGACCTGTTTGAACTCTTCGGCCGCGGGGCTCTCGTCGATCATGCGGCGCTGGTTCACCACGTCCTGCAGGCCATAGGCCATCCACGCGTCCGAGGCGAGGCCGTCGCGCCCTGCGCGACCGGTCTCCTGGTAGTAGCCCTCGATGTTCTTGGGCATGTCCAGGTGCGCCACAAAGCGCACATCGGGCTTGTCGATGCCCATGCCAAAGGCGATGGTGGCGACCATCACCACGCCGTCTTCGCGCAAGAAGGTGTTCTGGTTTTTTTGCCGCAACTCGGGCGCCAGGCCCGCGTGGTAGGGCAGGGCGCGGATGCCCGCCTGCACCAGCTGCTCGGCCACTTCCTCAACACGCTTGCGCGACTGGCAATAGACCACGCCCGCGTCCTCGGGGTGCTCGCGCTCGATGAAGCGCAGCAGCTGCGTGCTGGCGTCTTTTTTCTCGACGATGGTGTAGCGGATGTTGGGCCGGTCAAAGCTGCTGACGAACTGCTCGGCGCCCTGCAATTGCAGCCGCTCGACGATGTCGGCGCGCGTGAGCGCATCGGCCGTGGCCGTGAGGGCCACGCGCGGCACATCGGCATAGCGCTCGTGCAGCACCGCGATGCCGCGGTACTCGGGCCGGAAGTCGTGGCCCCATTGGCTCACGCAATGCGCTTCGTCGATGGCAAAGAGGGCGAGCAGCCCGCGTTCGTGCAGCGAGTCGAGTTGCGCGAGGAAGCGCGCGGTGGTCACGCGCTCGGGCGCAGCGTACAGCAGCGTGATCTCGCCGCGCATCAAGCGGCGTTCCGTGTCTTGCGCGTCTTCGAGGCTCAGCGAGCTGTTGAGAAAGGCCGCCTCCACACCGGCCTCGTGCAGCGCGCCCACCTGGTCGTGCATGAGCGCGATCAGCGGCGACACCACCAGCGTCACGCCCTTGCCCATGCGCTGGCGTGCGATGGCCGGGATCTGGTAGCACAGGCTTTTGCCGCCGCCCGTGGGCATGAGCACGAGCGCGTCGCCGCCACCGGCCACGTGGTCAATGATGGCTTGCTGCGGGCCACGGAAGGCGTCGTAGCCGAAGACTTCGCGCAGGATCGGGAGATGGGGGGACACGGTGTGACAGCTTTTCGTTTGTGTGATTGTCCGCTATTGGGGGCAGGCCTTGTGCGTGGGGGCCGAGTGGGGCGCATGGTTCCTCATAAGCCGCTGCGCGTCACAAATCGTCACCATGC
>JACCDU011427599.1_pt1 | contig 36448 bp, 20 predicted proteins | sample 7446081 | NCBI WGS metagenome assembly JACCDU01 (sample SAMN15323447, study PRJNA562643) | freshwater metagenome | isolation source: river surface water | place: USA:Blue River Watershed | collected 2017-08-17
CGCCGGCAACAAGGCCTGGATCACCGGCCAGCGTCGTGCGCAATCGACCACGCGCTCGGAACTGGCAGTGCAGGAAGACGACGCCGCGCACGGCATGCAAAAGTTCAATCCGCTGGCCGACTGGACCGAGGCCGAAGTCTGGCATTACCTGCAGGCCAACCAGGTTCCGTATAATCCCCTCCACGACAAGGGCTATCCGTCGATTGGCTGCGAGCCCTGCACCCGCGCGATCCAGCCCGGCGAAGATGTACGCGCCGGCCGCTGGTGGTGGGAGAACCCCGAATCGAAGGAATGCGGCCTGCACGTCGTCGACGGCAAGCTGGTCCGCATCAAGTCGGCCTGAGTGCCCGTGCACGCTACCGATCCAAGCTCAAATCCGCTGGAAAACACCATGAACACCGCTGTAGACACTACCCATTTCATCGATGCCGCGAGCAATCGCCATCTCGACTGGCTGGAATCCGAGTCCATCCACATCATGCGCGAGGTCGCGGCCGAATGCGGCAACCCGGCGCTGCTGTTCTCGGGCGGCAAGGACTCCGTGGTCCTGCTGCGCATCGCCGAGAAGGCTTTCCGCCCGGGCAAATTCCCGTTCCCGTTGGTGCATATCGACACCGGCCACAACTTCCCGGAAGTGATCGAGTTCCGAGACCGCCGTGTTGCCGAACTGGGCGAGCGCCTGATCGTAGGTTCGGTCGAAGATTCGATCAAGCGCGGCACCGTGCGCCTGCGTAACCCGGACACTGATTCGCGCAATGCGGCGCAAGCCGTCACCCTGCTCGAGACCATCGCTGAGCACAAGTTCGACGCCTGCATCGGCGGCGCGCGCCGCGACGAAGAGAAGGCCCGCGCGAAAGAGCGCATCTTCTCGTTCCGCGACGACTTCGGCCAGTGGAACCCGAAGGCGCAGCGCCCTGAGCTGTGGGACCTGTATAACACCCGCGTGCATCCGGGCGAGAACATGCGCGTGTTCCCGATCTCGAACTGGACCGAACTCGACGTCTGGCAATACATCGCCCGCGAAAAGCTCGCACTTCCGAACATCTATTTCGCGCACCAGCGCGAAGTTATCCCGCGCAACGGCCTGCTGGTGCCGGTCACCCCGCTGACCCCGCCGAAGGATGGCGAGACCGTCGAGACCCAGACCGTGCGCTTCCGCACCGTCGGCGACATCTCCTGCACCTGCCCGGTGTCGTCGGATGCATCGACGGTCGAGGCCATCATCGCCGAGACGGCGGTGACCCAGATCACTGAACGCGGCGCGACCCGCATGGACGACCAGACGTCCGAAGCGTCGATGGAAAAGCGCAAGAAAGAAGGATATTTCTAAATGAACGCTGTAGTGGACAACAACCTCGCCGCCGACCAACAAGACCGTGGCCTGCTCCGTTTCATCACCGCCGGCTCGGTGGATGATGGCAAGAGCACCCTGATCGGCCGCCTGCTGTTCGACAGCAAGGGCATCTTCGCCGACCAGCTGGACGCGATTTCGCGCGCCCGCCACAAGCGTACCGTCGGTGACATGATCGACCTGTCGCTGCTGACCGATGGCCTTGAGGCCGAGCGCGAGCAAGGCATCACCATCGACGTCGCCTACCGTTACTTCGCCACGCCGAAGCGCAAGTTCATCATCGCTGACGCCCCGGGCCACGAGCAGTACACCCGCAACATGGTGACCGGTGCATCGACGGCTGACGCCGTCATCATCCTGGTCGACGTGTCGAAGGTGAAGATCGACGAGGCTGGCAAGGCCGAACTGCTGATCCAGACCAAGCGTCACTCGACGATTGCGCAGCTGCTGCAAATCGAGCACGTCGTGGTCGCGGTCAACAAGATGGACCTGGTCGACTATGACCAGCGCGTCTATGACTGCATCATCAATGCTTACCGTGAGTTCGCCGCAGCGCTGGGCCTGAAAGACATCCACACCATCCCGATGTCGGCACTGGCCGGCGACAACGTCGTCGTCCGCAGCGACAAGATGAATTGGTACCAGGGCCCGACGCTGATCGAGCTGCTGGAATCCATCTCCGTGTACGACGACGAGCATGCCGCTGCGCTGCGCTTCCCTGTGCAGCTGGTCGCACGCCACAACGGCCACGAAGCCAACGATTTCCGCGGCTACATGGGCCGCATCGAAGCTGGCACCGTCAAGAAAGGCGACAAGGTCACCGTGCTGCCCGCCGGCCAGACCGCGACCGTGAAGGACATCCTGACCCTCGACGGCTCGCTGGAATCGGCCTCGGCCGGCAAGTCGGTCACGATCCTGCTCGAAGAATATGTCGACATCTCGCGTGGCGACATGCTGGTCTCTTCGGAATCGCCGGCTGCCGTGCTGAAAGATGTGAAGGCCGATGTCTGCTGGCTGTCCGAAGAGCCGCTCGACCTGCGCCGCAAGTACTGGCTCAAGCACACCACCCGCCAGGTGGCTGCGAAGGTGAAGTCCATCGACTCCCTGCTGGACATCAACACGCAGGAGCGCCACGACGGTAGCGAGCTCAAGCTCAACGGCATCGCCACCATCAGCCTCACCGTCCAGCAGCCGCTGGCCGCTGACGCCTATGACGCGATCCGCGCCACGGGCAGCTTCATCCTGATCGACGAGATTTCGCACCAGACCGTCGCCGCAGGCATGATCCGGCTCTGAGCCACCTGAGTTGCCAACGGACTGGCCTCGGGGATTCCTGAGGTCACAGAGCTTCACCCTGCGGGCCTGGTCTATACTGGGCCCGCTTCGTTTCATCCCTACCCCTGATCCAACACTTCGTCCCGCCATGTCCGATCATCTCGCCCGCCCTGTCCGCCCCCAACCCGGCAAGGTCTGGCTGGTCGGTGCCGGGCCCGGCGCGGCCGACCTGCTGACGGTGCGTGCGGCCAAGCTCCTCGCCGAAGCCGATGTCGTGCTGCACGACGCACTGGTGACGCCGGAGATCCTTGAACTGTGCCAGCAGGCCGACCTCATCTCGGTGGGCAAGCGCAGCGGCCAGCGCTCGACCGCGCAGGCGCTGATCAATCAGCAGATCATCGAGTGCGCATTCCGCTACGACCGCGTGGTGCGACTGAAAGGCGGCGACCCGATGCTGTTCGGCCGTGCCGATGAAGAGTTAAGCGCGCTCGAAGCGGCCGGCGTTCCGTATGACGTCGTCCCCGGCATCACCACCGCCTTCGCCGCGGCTGCCGCCATCCATCAGCCGCTGACCAAGCGCGGCGTGGCGCGCAATGTCGCCTTCTTCACCTCCACCACTGCCCCCGGCGAACCCGATCAGGCGTCCTTGCCCGGTTGCGACACGCTGGTGCAGTACATGGGCGGCGCCGAAGCCATTGCCACGGCCAAGCGCCTGCTGGACGCCGGCAAACTGCCGCAGACCCCGGTGATCGCGGTCGAAAACGTCAGCCGCGCCGACCAGCGCGTGATGCGCATGTCGCTGGCCGACATGGTGAACGGCATCCCGGAATGCAATGGTCCGGTGCTGGTGATGATCGGCGAAGCGCTGCGCAGCCGGACCTGAGCAAAAGCGACTCAAAAGCCTGCATAACAAGTCACCTAAAGGCGAACGCCTTAATGTCGTCCAGCTGCAAATACAACTGGCAGCGTATCTGCCGACAATAACGCGCTGCCCCACGCCTGCAGTTCGGCATCAGAAGCGGCGTCTAGCCTCTCTTTCGCCCAAGCGGGTAAATCACCGAAGCGCTGTGTCAGCAGTTGAGTCAGCAAGCGCGCCTGTCCTTGATGCATACCCTGCTGCATACCTTGCTGTAATCCCTGCGCCATCCCGTGCTCTATACCTTCCTCCCGGGCGAGGTGTTCGATTGATGTCACATAACGCATCTTCATTTCCTCCTCGGACGTCTCCAGAGTTTTTCGAAAAACCTGCGCCTGCTCTTTGGGAAGGCACATCATCCAGTCCACTACGCCAAAAAATTCGATTACTTTCTGTTTGCCCCATTCATGCCGGTACAGATCACGCACGATGTGCCATTTAGCCATGCACCTGGCTTGCGGATCCTGTACCGTCGCACGCGTTGCGAGGTGGGCGCGGGTAACGATCGCAAACGGATTCGAACTGTCCGCCAGCTTTGCCTCGTTACCAGACCAGTCCAACAGCTTGGCCATGGGGAAACGGATCCCCATTTGGCAATCTAATACGTCATAACCGAACGCGGTCGGTCGCCAGTGCAGTTGATCATCGGCCAGCACGGCCAAGCTGGCGATCGGTGTGCGATAGCGGTCATACAACCGGTAGTTGTAGACGAACATGCGATCGGCAAAGCTCGCTTGCGGATTACCTTGCACTTCCAGGTGAATGTACAGCCACTCCTGCTGGCCGCCCTGCCCGGTCACCCGCACCAGCTTGTCGACGAAACACTTGCCGAGTTCAGCATCACGCACAACCGCTCGGAGCTCCTGTTCGAGGAAGGCAATCGGCTGCGCCCAGTCGATCCGGGCGTGCGCTGCCGGAAAGTAAAAAAGCAGGAAGTCGGAGAAGTAGCGCTCGATCGCTGCTTTCCAGGGACTGTCGTAGTCGTCGGCCACTTCGCGCTCCTGCCGCGGCTGGAATTGGCGGCCAGAGGGAGCATCGCTTGCAAGCAGCGACCGAGGGCCTTTCTCACGCTGAAGCGTCTATGGCTGGAGTCAATGTTTGAGAATGGCATCGAGAATGTTGTGCACAGACCGCGCCCATCATGTGCGCGGTTTACGCATCATGATCTCAATCGACAAGGGTCAGTTTCTGAGGGAACGATGCGTCTGCAGGCGGCCCGACTGCCAGCTGAGTTTCGCCTTCCTGAGAACGTCAAGCGCGTGCAGGTTCGCGCCATCGGACATGACCCCATCATCTCCCCGGTCGAGAATGCGTGGGACAGAATTTTCTTGAACGGGCCGCAAGCCTCGGATGACTTCATGAGCGAGCACGCAAGCCAGGAACAGGCACCGCGGGAAGCACTCGAATGATCCGCTACCTGCTGGATACGAAAATTAACTGGCTTCCGATACTTTCTCACAATCGCGTCGGAGCGCCGCGTGAATTCACGCTGACGCAAGCACGCAACGTTTTACGAGGCGATTTCTTCTTTTCGTCGTAGCTCCAGACCTACTCTGATACGACCTCGGAGCCTTTCCCCGAGATGGCATCACCATCGAACATTCGATCAAGGTGATGGCCATGAAATCCACCTCCCGCATTCGTCGGAATTTTCTCTATTCCCTGGGGTTGCCACTGCTGCTTGCTTGCGCCATCGGAGGATGCGCATCCAAAGACACCAGCAGTTATCAAGTCGGCGAGACAAAGATTCGATGCCTTGACGAGTCTGGCGCCAGGCAAGAATGCCCTTCGCTGAAGTACTTGAGTCCGTCGGCGCGATGGTTCATTGAAAGCAGAATTGCTGAAGCCCGCGAGAAGAAAAACAAGTGGAAAACGTTAGAAACACTGCAGCCATATGAGAGCGCCGAATTTGTCGAGGCATCGGACAAGTTCAAAAAATATGAAATTCCGAAGGAAGTTATAGGGGGGGCCGCCTTCTGGCTTGACAACGAGCACCTGGCATTTGCTTCGCGAGCGCATAACGGGTGGAAGGCCAAAAAACTCGAGCGTTCTCGCATCGTTTCATACAACGTAGTCACCGGAGAAATCGTCGATAGCGGCTACCGGGGTCAAGTGAGGTGTCTGAATCATCTCGGCGATCTGCTGATCGACCAAGTTGACAATGAAGAGAGCCATCATCACAGGCTAAAAGATCGCCGATGGTTCTACGGAAAGTGGGGACAGCCTTTGCAACCGACGGAATTCGTCAACGATTGGCCCTTTCACTCCTATCTCTGCGACTTCAATGTTTTGCGTAATACAACTTATCGCTCGACGCCAGGGCCAATTCGCAAAGATTCAATTAGGTATACCCCGCTCCTGCCGCAGCATGGAGTACTGAAGGAAACGGAGTTTTCTGAAGATGGTTCCGACATCAACAAGGTCTACTTGCTCAAACCGGATGGGCAAAGTGCATTGATCGCAACCAAGCAACTCAATACCTATCATTTCGTTTATCAGCCTTGGAGCGATAGCTACTTCGAAGTAGAAGTATTACCAGACGAACCTCGGACCTTCTACCCATCGGGAGTAGTGATCAACCATCCGATTCCAAGACTTTTCCAATACTGGCTAAAGACGAACTATTGGTCGATAGCAGCGTACCCCAGCAGACCCGGAATCGTCTGGGCAGTTCAACAGCCGAGCGGATCCTGGAGCAAGCAAGGGCTGTTTCTTCAAACTAGCAAGAGCTTGCTACGTATCGAAAAAGGAAAGCCCGTCGGTTTTCATCAAAGCTCGCCCGATGGTTGCAAGATCATCTCTTCAGTAGAGCGAGAAGACCCGGATGGCCCTGAATGGCGTAAAAGCACGGACATTGTGACCGATCTTTGCGAGGAAAATGGAAAATGACTGAGCAGACAATGTTGTCGACAACCTCGAGAGTGATGACTCCAATGGAGAAGCATCTATTGGCAGTAGGTATGGCCGGCGCACAAACCGCCTATGAACTGAACAACGGCTTTGGGGTTATGCCTGGCAAGCCATTACGGTATATCGATGACTCGGCCGGCCTCAACGCTCCCGGTGCTAGGCCATTCAAGATTATGGAGCTGGATGGCTTCATGGTCGAGGACGTTATCAATGATTCGAGAACAGGCCTGAATGCCTATGTCGCTTACCACAAGGAGAGCGGTGTCGTATTGGTTTCAATGGCTGGCACAAATGGCTTTGGAAGCGACTGGACGGACACCGTCGAGGATGTAGCTCGGCTTGGGACGAGGCAATCCCGTGCCTTGGCGGAGAATGAAAATTTCCAAAACGCACTTAGAGACGCGATTAATCATATCGGCGGCTTAAATGCAGTGAATAAAATCGTGCTTAGCGGTCAAAGCCTCGCAGGTGGAATGGCGCCAATCGTGGGTATGCATCTGGCATACGGAAATCCACTGTTCTTCAATGATATGGGAATAACTCCCGAAAAAATATTCGTTGCGTCCGTCAACGGCTTTGGCGACGAATACAGTGTCAAAAATGCGGGATTCACCGATCACGATATCGATGAATTCAGATCGCAAGCCGCTATTCATCGCGTAGTAGTGCATAACATCTTTACTGATGAATACGATCTGGTCTCGCAAATGGGCGGCTCATTCAGCGGAACCAATTGGATATTAAACGTAGAGAATGCGCGAGGTACCCAGCTTCATACCTACCGCGCCGGTATCGCCGAGGGAGTAGACAATCTGTACGGCGACCTGGCTGGAATGAAATCCGGCTCAGTTCCATGGTTCGACCACGATTCACTATCTCGCAACCTTGCGTGGCTCGACTCACACAATCTCGTTAAAAACAATCCGGTATCCCTATCCTGGGCTGGTTATGTAGCTTTGCTGTTTTCGCAGCCTGGTGAAAGCAGCGAGACCATCAGCCGCACTCTGCAAAACGTTGCTGGCATGCCGAAGCCGATTGCGAATGTCATCGGCCTCCTATCGGAAATCGTGATTCGCACACTACCGGTCACGCATGCCGCGCAGGCGCTTAGCTTCATTGCCGGCACCTATGTTGGCGGAAATCTGATCGGCTCCATCAAGTCTCCCCCACCCGTATTCGATGTCGACGCTGCATTTGGGCCTGTTCAGAAAGGCTGGCTGCGGGCCGTCCAAAGCGACGATGCCAGCAAGGCTCCGACGATCGTCGTAGACACCAATCCTGAAACGCTGGTGAAAGTCATCAAGCGGTCAGATGGAAGGTCATTGGAAATTCATCCTGATGGCTCTGTAATCCAGACCCACCCGGACTTCGGTATGGCTGCTGTCAATGCCGATGGCAGCGGCATGCTTTTCCTGAAAGTTCAGGATGCTGTTTCTGGCGACATCACATCGACCACTGTGCCGATTGAGCCCGGATCCATTCTTAAACCCGACGAAAAAGGCTGGCAAGTGCTGAGGGCTATCGACTCGTCTTCAGGACTGTATGAATCGACCCTCTATCAGGGAACTCGCATGCAGTTGAGCGAGATCCAATTTGACACTGATGCTTCCGGCAATCTGACCGGAAAAGCGTCGCAAACTTTGCCGATCATTCGACAGCTTCCAATCAATTCTCTCGCGCTGCCAGAGCACCAGGGAATCCAAGAGACCTTCGTCCGGATAGACGCAAATCATTTCCAAGTCGTGCTGCGTGACGACGACCGACGCCCGATACAGGTTGTCGATGTCATCAATAACAAGACACGCAGCGAAACGACTTATCGTGACGGTCAGGGAGTTCTGCAGAAACGTGTCACCGTCGAGCAATTGAACGCCGAAGGTTCGCGTACCACCATCACCGGCGAAGACGATATTGAAATATCATCCACCGTTGTGCAGCGCTACAGCCGCGCGGGTGAAATTTACGAACTTGAAGACACAATCGACTTCAGGGAAGGCAGTCGACAAATAACCGTCCGCGATTCTAATGGCTACATAAAGGAAGCAGAAGCCGTCCCGCTCGACGCCAAGCCGTCTCAGTATGAAGAAATCGTTCGCGACAAGCTTGAGAGCGACATCGCCGACTTCCTCACTGCCCTGCGTCAGAAGGACACCGCCGGCATCATCCTGTCCACTGCCCGCATCACGCTCGACTATGCACGCTCCCAGGGAATGGTGACTATGCATTTCGACAGCATGGTCGCCGATGTTTCGAGCGGGCTGGCGCTGGTCAGCTCCCTGCGATCGCTGCAATCCGGCGACTCGCTGGCCAAGGTCGGTGGCGCAGTGGGACTGCTGAACAGCACGAACTACCTCGCCGGACGCTTCACCGGATCTGGCTACCTGAGTCCGGCACAATCGGCAACCTTGTCACAGATCGGCGCCATGCTATCGATCGCCAACCTTTCCAACCTCGGCAAGATGATCGAAGCCGGGCAAATAGGTTCGGCCGGCGCGACCGTTGTTTCGGCCATTAATGGCGTGGGTTACCTTACTGGCTCCAGTTCCGCGCTGATGGGATCGGGCGCCGTCATCGCCATCAATCCGGGGGTGATGGTCGTGGTTGCCTTCGTTCTCGACAGCTTCCTGGCCGACGATCCGCCTCCCCCGCCCCCGCAAGGGACCGCGAGCTTCTACCGTGACGAAGCAGGAACCTTGCGTTACCGGATCAGCGATTCAAACCCTCTTGGTGCGGGCATACTTGGCCGCGAACTCAACCAGCTCTTGCCGAAGCTGGAGCGGCTGCTGACCGATGCGAACGCCCATATCTCCACGCCGGCCAGCACACTCAGCCTGATCGCATCGCGCATGCCAACCGTGCAGATCTCTGCCTGGCCCAGCCGCGACGACAATGGCGTCAATAATTACTTCTTTGTTCTCGCACAAAAAGACCCATTGCGCGACGACCCTGCTTATGTCGCCATCTCGCGGCTGGACCTGGTGAAGCTGTATGGCGAAACGCTGGCGTTGCCCGAGGCCCTGGTCCAACGATGGGAAGTCGACCATCTGCGCGCGAAATTCGGCAATGACGAAATGCACTGGCAAACCGAGGGCGAGTGGCTGCGCGGACGCAGCCCGATCGAAAGGCAGCGCTCGCAGTTGCAGTCGGACTTCGATCGCGCCAAGGCACAGTGGGAAGCCGCAGCAAAGTTGAACCTGGCGCTGTCAGCACTTGACGGCGACGCAGCGCAGCGAGGAAATGTATCGGCGCAGGGAGTCGCATCCGACAAGGTCGGCATGGCGCGCGCAGCAATGGCGTCTGCAAAGGAGGCCGTCGACCAGTTCAACGTCGAGCACCCGATCGATCCTGTTCAGGCTGCCCGTGCCACCGCGGTGGAGGAGCAGGAATTCGCACGCCGCCATGCAGCCCGTGAGACGGTATCGCTGCAGTGGATGAAGCTTCTGGCAGTGGATCTTGGCAATGATGGCGTGCAGATCATCGACCTGCCCGGCAACGTGGGCACCGACCTCGACAGCCTGTGCAACCAGCATGTGGTCCGCTTTGACATGGATGGCGACGGCTTCCGCGAAGCCACGCAATGGGTGACGCCGGGTGATGCGATTCTCGGCATCGACCGCAGCGGCAATGGCCTCCTCGACAATGGCAGCGAGCTGTTCAATGGCACTGACACGCCGTTCGATCAGCACGGCCTGGCATCGCTGTCCTATTTCGATGCCAATGGCGACGGCTTGATCACGAAAGACGATCCGGCCTACCGTCAGCTGCGGCTGTGGCTGGATCTCGATGGTGATGGAAGCGCCGGCAAGCTGGAGGTGTACGACCTGCAGATGCATGCCGTTGCGCTACCGCCTGATGCCGTCGCAAACAAATCCCTGGCATCGATGGCGGTGGAAGCCATTGACCTTGCCACCTCGACGATGCGGTTCGCCGACGGAAGCACTGCCCCCCTTGCACAACTGGACTTGCTGGCCAATACCCAGGGCTTGCAGATCGTCATGGATGACCGTACCGGCAACCTGAATGTCCTGCATGAGGACGGGTTGCGGGAGAACTTCATCACCCTGGTCGACGACATGGCGGCACTGATGGAATTGCAGTCGCCCACGCTGGCGTCAGACCGGCGTGCCGAACTGGAAGCGCTGGCGCTGCGTTACGGGCTGAACCCGAAGTCTGCCGACTTTGCCAGCATCGTGCAGGGCTTGCGCGCCAGCGGGCAGGCTCTGGGCGCACAGGATACGGTGATTTATTTCGGCGATGACGATGTGTGGGTCGACGGCAGCGTACGTGACCGCCTTGAGCAGATGCGGATCAGCTTCCGCAAGCTCGGGGATCCCGCCAGCAGTCTGGGTGCGGACCCACAACTGGCGCGCATCGGGGATCCGGTGCAGGCTCAGTCGCTGGGTGGCAGAACTGCCTTTGATGATCGCTGGGTGCCGAGCCGCAAATTGGGAACCAGCGATATCAGCAGCGAGACGCCACTGCTGCCGCCTCCTCCAGAGCAAGCATCGGAACAAAAGGCAGCGCCCACGGACGTCTACAGCCTGCTGGTGGTGACCAAGGGCGCGCAGGCGGGTGGCCTGGTCGCGCAAACGGCTGTGGTCAGCAGCGATCCGGCCCGGATCGGGGCCGCCGCAACGTCGGAGATAGTTTTCAGTACTGCGCAGCCAGTCGCAAGGCTTGCCACCCTTCATGTCACCAGCGACGAAGACAATGTGGTGGATTTCGGTTACCAGCAGCTGATCCAGGATGCGCGGCTGGCATTGGCTTCCGCCGACCCGGCGATCCGGCTGCAAATGGTCGGCGTGCGCAGCGCCAGCCACGGCAAAGTCAGCATGGATGACGACGGCGGTCGCCTCAGTTTCACGCCACAGGTTGATTTCAACGGGGAATCCGCCTTTACCTTTGTGCTGGCTGACCAGAACGGACGCGTGTACGAACGCGAAGTGTCGGTCCGGGTGCAACCGGTGAATGACGCTCCCCGCACGGCCGGTGAATCGATCGCATCTTTCGAAGACGTGCCGCTGCTGATCGATACCAGGGTGTTGCTGGCCAACGATACGGATATCGAAGGCGACAGCCTGAGCGTGACCGGCATCGCGCGCGTGGCACTCGGTCGAGCCGAGTTGCTGGCCAACGGCATGATTCATTACACGCCGCCATCGGACCAATACGACGTCACCGACACGCTCGAATACATCGTGCGCGACAGCCGGGGCGCAAGCGCGGTTGCAAGGATACGGATTTCGCTCGCTCCGGTCGACGATGCGCCATCGGTGGTGGCCGAGCGCATCATTCATGCCCGCGAAGACCAGATCCTGAGGATTGCCCCGCGCCTGCTGCTGCGCAATGATTTTGACGTCGATACGGATGCCCGGCTAGGCTCGCATCCCCTGAAAATCTCTGCCGTAGGTTCGGCCGAACATGGAACCGTACGCATGGAAGCCGATGGCGACGTCGTGTTTACGCCCGAGGCAGATTTCAACGGCGACACCAGCTTCAGCTACACGGTCATGGATGAATCCGGGCTGGCTACCACCGGACGCGCCGTGGTCAGGATCGATCCGGTCAATGACGTACTGCTGGCTGCCGGCGAACATATCGACAGCCACGAGGATGAACTTCTTCAAATCGACCCGGCACTGTTGCTGAAAAATGAGGTCGATACGGACATCGTACGCGGCGAGAAGCAGAATCTGGCCGTGGTTGCGGTGGACCAGGCAAGCGGCGGGCGGGTGCAACTGAAGGATGGCATGATCCGTTTCACGCCCGATGCCAACCACACGGGTACCGCAAGCTTCCGCTACCTGGTCAGCGATGGTGCCGGTGGCTTTGCGTCGGCCAATGTCGATATCACGCTGGCCGAAGTCAACGACGCACCTGAACTTCCGCCACTGCGCATCAGTGCAATCGAGGATACCGAACTGAGCTTCGCGGCCTCACGCCTGCTGGAGCGCGCGACCGATGTCGATAGTGATTCGAAGCTGCTCAAGCTGATCGGGGTCGGCAATCCGGTCGGCGGAACGCTGGCATCGGTTGGAGATCAGCTGTTCTTCAGGCCATTGGCAGATTTTTCGGGGACGGCAAGCTTCGAATATACGGTCGCCGATGATCAGGGCGCCAAGACTACGGCGATCGCTTCCATCGATGTGAATGGCACCAATGATGCCCCTGTATGGATTGCCGGCAGTCGTTTCGAACCAGTGGGGAATGAGGATCAGGAGATACGAATAGCCGAGTCGGCTCTGTCCAGGATGTTCTGGGACGCCGACGGCGATGCGCTGCGCATTGCCCCCGACTCTCTGAAGGCGATGAATGCCGGTGACAGCATACGCATTGACGAGGCGCGCCGCGAACTGGTGTTCCGGGGGGCGCCTGACGTCAGCGGCCTGAGGTCATTCTGCTTCGCGATGACGGATGGCCAGGCATGCACGGCGCCGCTGACGATCAACGTGAACCTGCGGCCGGTCAATGATGCGCCGGTCGTCAATGCCGTCGGGTTCCAGATGCTGGAAGACGGCGGACAGACAGATCCGACCAAATCTGCATGGAGCTACCTGTCCCACTCGCTGCTGCTGTCTGGCGCCAGCGATGTCGACGGCAATACGCTGCGAATTGTGAAGACCGCCTCCGCACGCACGATTGGCGTTCCCAATTCCCAACCTGTGGAGGTCATCAACGATGCTGCCATGCAGCGTGTGGCAATTCGCGCTCCCTTGAACTACAGCGGCGCCATTGAATTCGAATTCACGGTGGCCGATGGCAACGGCGGCGAGACCGTGCAAAAGGCTTACGGATCGGTGGTGCCGGTCAATGATGTTCCCTACCTGACGGCACGGCGATCAGGTGCGGCACACCTGGTAGCGCTCTTCAGGAGAGTTACGGAATACACTGCCTGGCAGATCGACGCCTGGGATCCGGACACCAGCCAGACCATTGCATTTGCGGTCGAAAGAAATCCCTTGCGTGGCAGCGTCACGATTTCCGGAACCTCTACAGCGCCTGATGAGCGTGGTGGCATTCTCGCCAGCGCGACGATCGTGACCACCAGCGGATTCGGCAACAGGACGACAACCGAAACCAGCTGGTTCAGCGCCACCGACTCCAGGGGAGCGAAGGCTCAGGTCAGCATCTCTTTCACGGGACGCTATAGCGCGGATCCCATCGTGGTCGACCTCGGGCGGGATGGCTTCCAATTTGCGGATATCGACGCTAGCAGCGTCAGCTTCAACGTCGATGGCATGATGCGTCGCAGCGCATGGATAGCGCCAGACGACGCAATGCTGGCTTACGATGTGGATGGCGACGGACGCATCAACCGGCTCGACGAAATCGCATTCGGCTCCCATGTCGGCGATCCGGCCCTCAGCGACCTGCAAGCCCTGCAGCAAACCGAATTCGACCAGAACCAGGATGGCCTGTTTGACGCGAACGACGTCCAATGGAGCCGGTTCCTGCTATGGCAAGACAAGAACGGCAATGGCGTCAGTGATCAGGGCGAGCTGCGCAGCCTTGCCGGGGCGGGCATACAGGGCCTGTACCTGAACGCGAATGTACTGAACCGTGCGGAAGGCAATGACGTCCGGGTTCGCGGCTACACGAGGCTGCTGATGCAGGACGGCAGCCTGATGCAGGCCGCCGACGTCTGGCTCGGCCTTGACAATCCGGACCGCACCGACAGCATGCCGTCGGATCCGTCCATGCAGCAGGTGGCAATGCTGGGCTCCGACCAGCTGGCCAAGCTGTTGAAGCAACTGGCCGAGGCACCGCAGGATGGCAATCGCGCTCCGCTGGTCTATGGCTACTTGCCAACCCAGTTTGCCGCCGAAGGCCAATCCTTCCGGCTGGAGATCGCGCCAAACTTCTTTATTGATGCGGATACCGCCGATCCTCTGAATATCGATGCGCGCCAGGCCGATGGCGCAGCCTTGCCGTCATGGCTGCACTGGAATGCGGAGCGGCTGACACTCGAGGGAACGCCGGGCGAAAAAGACATCGGCAAGCTGCAATTGGCGCTGACCGCGACCGATCGCCAGGGTGCAAGCAGCAGCGTCAGCTTCACGCTGCTCACATCGGAAATCAATTGCGCGCCCGTGCTGAACCAGCCGCTGGATACGATAGGCTGGATGACTGGCGCCGACAATGCACTCCGGATTCCGAACACCCTGTTTTCAGATCCGAACAAAGACGACTCGCTCACGTATGGCATCACGCTGACCGACGGGGCGGACCTGCCTTCATGGATGAGCTTCGACGCCGCGACTGCTACTCTGCGTGGCAATCCGGACGCTGGCCAATTGCTCAAGCCTGTCTCATTGAAGATCACGGCCACCGATCCTGGTGGCCTCGCAGCCAGTACGATCGTCTCGATGGCTGCCGCGCGCTTTGGCACTGAAGGCAACGACAGGCTGACGGGTTCCGCGGCGGACGAATACCTGTGGGGTGAAGGCGGAAATGATGTGATTTCCGGCGGCGCAGGCAACGACACCCTGATCGGTGGCAGCGGCAACGATGTGTACCTGTTCGATCGCGGCTTTGGCAAGGATGTCATCATCGAGCCGGCGGTAGCCACCGACGAGAAGAACACAATACGCTTTGGCGCCGGCATAAGTCCCTGGTACACCTGGGTGTTCAGGGACAGAGATTCGCTCTACATCGCGCTCTATGACAATGCATCGTCGTATGCACTGGAAGATCAGAGCGTGGTGACGATCCCGGACTTTTACAAGCATCCGGAAAACAGCGCGATATCCTCCATCGAATTCGAAAACGGCACTGTCTGGAATGGATTGCGTGAAAGGAACGTGCCACTCGCCCTCAGGCTGACGTCCGGCGACGACGTGTTGGTCATTGACGACGGTTCCGACTGTGAAATTGATGGCGGCGACGGAAACGATGCCATCACGACAGGCAACGGGGCTGACCAGATATTCGCGGGGCGCGGCAACGACATCATCAGCACAGGTGCCGGCAATGATCACCTTGCGGGCGGTGCCGGAAGTGATACCTATATCTTCAATCCCGGCTGGGGTTGGGACGACATCGAAGAAACGCCCTCCGCTTCGGACCGTAATGTGATTCGGTTCGGTGACGGCATTCGTCCCTCTGACCTGCAGCTCAGCCGGAACTTGTACTCGATGACGATCGTAAGCCAGACTCTTACGAACCAGATTCGGATTTATCCTGAATCCCTGCCTACGCCCACCGTACCGCTCTGGAGCAAAGACCTGATCTCGGATATTCAGTTCGCCAATGGCGAGACATGGGCCGCGATGACGGACAAGGACATCGCCTTTGATGGCTGGCTGGACTGGAAGCACGCGAATTTCACGGGCAGCCGCAAGGATGACAATATCCGGTCATCCTGGATGAGCTCCACCCTTCATGGCGATGAAGGTAACGATGCCATCACCGGCAGCGACGGCAATGATCAGCTGTTCGGAGATGCAGGAAATGACGTGCTCGATGGCGGAGCCGGAGACGATTGGCTGTCAGGCGGCATCGGCGATGATGTTTATCTGGTCACCAGCGGTAGCGGCAAAAAAGCCGTGACGGACGGTGGCGGCATCGATACGCTGAAATTCAACGACGTCGCCAGCGTCAGCGAATTGTCGCTGAGTCGGTCCGGCGCGGACCTGCTGGCAGGCTTCCGCAAAGCCAGCGGTGGCGTGGTCGTGAAAGATTTCTTCAAAACCGACGGCAGCGTCAATCCGCAAGCCGGCGTTGAATGGTTCGGCTTCCAGAATGGCAGCCAGCTGTCGGCCTCGACGCTGGCTGGCGCCATCGCGACGACACGCCCCGGCACCTGAGCGTACGGAACGTCGATCTGAGGAACTGTCGGTTGGGGAAACTTACTAGCGTTGTTTGCTTTTTATTTCCCAACCGATGACGCCTTCAATGCACGCTGCCGCCAGCGCGGCCACGGACGATGCCACCGCCTGCGACGACACGATCGCACTGCCCTCGGGACTGGTTTGCCTGGTCACGATCGCACGGGCGCATGGCATCGCATCGGATCCGCAGCAACTGCTGCACGAGTCTGGCGAGGAGCGTTCGGGCTTTTCCGCGGAAGCGATACTTCATGCCGCACGCCGCCTCGGCCTGGCGGCGGATCGGCGACGCGCCAGGCCTGATCGCTTGCACAAGATGGCGGTACCGGCCATCTTCATCGGTCGCGACGGCAGCTTCGGCATCCTGGGCCGCGTCGAAGCCACCGACACAGCGACACGCGTGCTGATCCACCGTCCCGCCGAGCCATGTCCGACCTGGCTGCCGCTGGCGCAGTTCATCGACGGCTGGAGCGGCGAGCTGATCCTGTTCGCCTCCCGCGCTTCGCTGGCGGGCGAACTGTCCCGCTTCGACTTCAGCTGGTTCATTCCGGCGATGGTCAAGTACCGCAAGCTGCTGGCCGAAGTGTTGCTGGTGTCGGTGGCGTTGCAGTTGTTTGCGCTGGTCACGCCGCTGTTCTTTCAGGTCGTGATGGACAAGGTGCTGGTGCATCGCGGCTTCAGCACGCTGAACGTCATCGCGATCGGCTTGCTGGCGGTGAGCCTGTTCGAAGTCGTGCTGGGGGGCTTGCGCACGTATGTGTTCTCGCATACCTGCAGCCGCATCGACGTGGAACTTGGTGCACGGCTGTTCAGGCACCTGCTGTCACTGCCCTTGCCATGGTTCCAGGCAAGGCGCGCCGGCGACTCGGTCGCCCGGATCCGCGAGCTGGAAAAGATCCGCAGCTTCCTGACCGGGAATGGCATCACGCTCGTGCTCGACCTGCTGTTCTCGCTCATCTTTCTTGCGGTCATGCTGCTGTACAGCCCGGTGCTGACCCTGATCGTCGTACTGTCGCTGCCGTGCTACCTCGCGTTGTCCGTCGTCGCCACCCCGGTGCTGCGGCGCCGGCTCGATGAGCAATTCAGGCATGGCGCCGAAAACCAGGCCTTCCTGGTCGAGACCGTGACCGCCATCGACACCGTGAAGGCGACCGCGGTCGAGCCGCGCTGGTGCCGCAAGTGGGAAGACCAGCTGGCTGCCTATGTGAAGGCAGCGTTTCGTGCGTCCGTGGTCGCCAACTGGGCCGGCAATGCGGTGGCCCTGGTCGGCAAGCTGGTCACCGTCTGCACGATGTGGCTAGGGGCGCGGCTGGTGATCGATGGCGAGCTGAGCGTCGGACAGCTCATCGCATTCAACATGCTGGCGGGTCATGTCGCCGCACCCGTGATGCGGCTGGCGCAAATGTGGTCGGAATTCCAGCAGGTAGGCGTGTCGGTCGAGCGGCTGGGCGATATTCTGAACGCCGATAGTGAAGCAGGTACGAGCGGCGTCACGCTGCCGCCGCTGCAGGGACACATCGCCTTCGACCAGGTGTTCTTCCGCTACCGGGCCGACGGCAATGACATCCTGTCGAACATCCACCTCGCAATACGGCCCGGCGAGGTGGTAGGCATCGTCGGTCGCTCGGGTTCCGGCAAAAGCACGCTGACCCGCTTGCTGCAACGACTGCATGCGCCGCAGCGGGGGCGCATACTGGTCGATGGCATCGATATCGCGCTGGTCGACCCCGCATCGCTGCGCCGCCAGATCGGCGTGGTCCCGCAGGAAAGCCAGCTGTTCCGGGGAACGATCCGGGAAAACATTGCGCTGTCCGACCCCGGCGCGCCGCTGGAAAAGGTAATGCAGATGGCGCACCTGGCCGGCGCACACGGCTTCATTTGCGAGCTGCCTGAAGGCTATGACACGCTGGTCGGGGAACACGGGAACGGCCTGTCCGGCGGTCAGAAGCAGCGTATCGCTATTGCCCGCGCGCTGATGCGCGACCCGCGCATTCTGATATTCGATGAAGCGACCAGTGCGCTTGATTATGAATCCGAGCACGCGATACAAATGAACATGGCGGCGATTTGCCGGCAACGCACGGTGCTGGTCATTGCCCATCGCCTGACTGCAGTGCGCCATGCCGACCGCATCCTGGTGCTGGAACGCGGCCGCCTGGTCGAACAGGGCTCGCATGATGAACTCGTGGCGCGCAATGACGGCCTGTACGCGCGCCTGCACCGGATGCAACGAGCATGATGGCGGGCGCATACACGCGCTGCCGCCTGCGCGCCGCCGCCATCACCGACCTGGGCGCCCGCTATGCCGATTGCCTGAGGCGATCATGGGCGGCACGCAAAGCGCTGGACGGGCCGGGCTATCGCCCTGACGAAGCCGAGTTCCTTCCCGGCGCGCTGGCCTTGCAGCGTTCGCCGCCGTCGCCAGCGCCGCGCGTCGCGCTGTGGCTCATTTGCGCGTTTGCGTTACTGGCGCTGCTTTGGGCCACCTTTGGCAAGGTCGATGTCGTTGCGACTGCGTCCGGCAAGATTGTCCCCAGCGGCCGCAGCAAGTCGATACAGGCCATTGAAACGGCCAGCATCAAATCGATCCGGGTGCGCGATGGCGATGCCGTGCAGGTCGGCGATTTGCTGCTGGAACTCGACGCGACAGCGGCGGCAGCCGATGTCGACCGCATCGAGAATGAGCGCATCGCCGCGCGCTTGCAGACGCTGCGCTCGCAAGCCATGCTGGCCGCGCAGGATAGCCGCCACCTGCCGGCTTTGGCGGCTCCCGACCTTCCGCCTGCGCGCCTCGCCGAAGCCGCAAGGCAGGCCGACGGCATGCATGCTGAATACCGGGCACGGCTCGCACGCCTCGAAGCCGATATCGACCGACGCCAGGCGGAACTGCGCTCCACACAGGAACTGGTGCGCAAACTGGAACGCACGCTGCCGATCACCAGCAGCCGGGCGCAGGATTTCCAGACCTTGCAGGCGCGAGGTTTCGTGTCGCGCCACGCCTGGCTGGAAAAAGAACAAGCGCGACTGGATCAGGAAGGCGAACTGGCGACCCAGCGCAGCCGCCTGTCCGAGATCAGCGCAGCGCTGCGCGAAACCCAGGGGCAACGCAGCGCGCTGGTTGCGGAAACGCGTCGCCTGATGCTGGACGCGGCAGCCGAAGGAGCACAAAAGGCTGAGTCGCTGAAACAGGAATGGCTGAAGGCGCAGTCGCGGGAAAACCTGATGCGGATTGCCGCGCCCATCAATGGCACGGTACAGCAACTAGCGGTCAATACGGTAGGCGGCGTCGTCACGCCGGCACAGGTGCTGATGCTGCTGGTACCGGACCAGCAGCCGATCGAAATCGACGCGCTACTGGAAAACAAGGACATCGGCTTCGTGAAGCCCGGTCAGGCGGTGGAAGTCAAGGTGGAGACTTTTCCGTACACCCGTTACGGGACGATACCGGCTCGTGTCCTGCATATCTCTCATGATGCCGTCAGCGACGACAAGCATGGCCTGACTTATCTGGCAAAGATACGGGTCGACCGCTCGGTGGTGAATGTCAACGGCCGGGATATGCCGCTGCATCCCGGCATGGCGGTGGTGGCCGAGATCAAGACCGGGCGCAGGCGCGTGATCGACTATTTGCTGAGCCCGCTGATCGAGAATGCCAGCGAAAGCCTGCGCGAACGCTGATGGCTTATGCCTTCAAGCTGCCTATGCAATAGCTGGCGATCGCATCCAGAACCTGCGGGTTTTCCCCCACCGCTTCCGCCACGCTCAGCTGCAGCTGCGGATGAGCCGCCCGCAGCTCGTCGACCATCGGCGGCAGGTCACGCAACACATGGCCGCCTTGCCCGAGGAAGACCGGCACGACGCAGACTTGCTCTATTCCTTTGGCTGCCAGCTCTGCCACGGCCGCCGGCAAACGCGGCTCCATCAACTCGAGGAACGCCAGCACGACTTCCGCATCAGGCAGTTGCGCCTGCGTGCGCTGCTGCAGCTTCTGGAAAGGCTGCGCCCAGCGCGGGTCGCGCGCGCCATGTGCAAACAGGATCAGGGCTTTTTTCTTGGGTGTGCTCATGCGTCTGGCGTGGTAACAGGTGCAAGCTGGGTTGTTGGATTAGTGGTGAACAGGTATCAATGCCGCTCGACCCACCACAGGGCCCCGATCGCCCCGAGCAGGAACAACACGCTGGGCATCGCGGCAGTGGCTACCGGCGGCCAGGTATTGAGCAAGCCAATGTGCGAGAACAGGCTGTTGATCAGCTGGAAGGACACGCCAATCATGATGCCGATGAAAATCTTCAGGGACAAGCCCCCGCTGCGAACATGCAGGTAGGCGAATGGCAGCGCCACGGCCATCATCACGAACACGGCAAACGGATACAGCACCTTGCTCCACAGAGCGATATCGTATTGCTCGGTGCGCTGCTTGTTCTCTTCCAGGTGACGGCTGAACAATGCCAGGTCGAACGCAGACATCTTGTTCGGCTCGACCACCAGCACCGCCATGATCTGGGGCGTGATCTCGGAGCTCATGGTGCTGGATTCGAACTTGCGGCGCTCGGTCACAGTCGGCTGCTTGCGCTCGGCCGGCGACGTGACTGGCTTCAGACGCAATTCGTCGACATTGATCAGCTGCCATTTTCCGTCGCCGGCATACCGAGCCTCGGTGGCCGACAGCATGCCCAGCATGTTCATGCTGCGATCGAATTCATAGACCTTCAGGTTGCGCAGCACGCCATCGGGTTCGACCTTGCGCGCATTCAGGAAGCGCGAGCCGATCTGCTCGCGGGTCACGGGATCGCGCAGGACGTCCTTGGCCCACATGCCGCTACGGAATTCCGACGAGATTGCCGCGCCTTCGATGCGGCGCTTGAAGGTCTCGCGGAATTCGCTGCACCGGGGCGCAATGAATTCGCCGAGCACGAAGGTCAGCACCGCCAGCACGACAGCAATGCGCAGCAGCAGGCGAATCGAGCCCATCATCGACAGCGAAGACGCGCGCATCACGGTAAATTCGGATCGGGCGGCAAACTGCGCCATCACGTAGATGGTGCCGATCAGGGCCGCGATCGGCATCAGTTCGTAAGCGTAGGCCGGCAATCCAAGTGTCACGTACAGGAATGCGTGCTCGATGCGGTAAGGCCCGTGCACCGCGCGCACCTCGCCCATCATGTCGAAGAACGAGAACAGCGCGAGAAAGGCGACCAGCACGAACAGCACCGAGCGATAGATCTCGCTGGCGAAATACCGGCGCAACACCCTCATGCGGCCTCCTGCTTGCGGACCAGCAGCGCGCGGCGCAAGATGGCCAGCAGCCGTGCCGGATGCCACGCGCTGTTGGTATTGTTGCGCCACACGAAGAGCAGCATGATCCCGACCAGCGCCACCGCGTGCAGCGGCCACCAGCCGGCCGTGAAGCTGAGCTTGCCCTGCCCGACCACGGCCTGCATGATGCCGACCGCATTGCTATACGAGACCGATAGCACCAACGCAATCATCAGGTTCAGGGTACGGCCACGGCGCGGGTTGACGAAGCCCAGCGGGATCGCCAGCAGCATCTGCATCAGGCACATCAGCGGTACCGCGATCCGCCACAACAGCTCAGCCTGGTTGCCCGGCGTCGGCTGGCGCACCAGGTCCAGGGTGGGCAAGACGCGCGCCGCCTTGTTGTTCACCAGCTCTTTTTCATTGCGCGAAATGACCACCACGTAGCGCCGGAAGTCCATCGTCCGGAAGTCTTCGCCGCCGGGACTGCCGTCATAGCGACGGCCGCGATCGAGCTCAAGCAGCTTGTCGCCCCGTTCGTCGAGCGTCACCGTGCCATCCTGTGCCGCCACCAGACTTTGCAGCCCGCCTTCGCGCTGGCTGACGAACACGTTTTGTACCTTGGTCGCATCCGTCGTCAGGCCCTCGACAAAGAAGATGCGATCACCTGACGCGGACTCCTGGAACTTGCCGGGCGAGATGCGCGAGATGTCCTCCCGGTTGCGGAAGCGCTCCTTGTAGTCGGAGGACAGGCGACTGGCCCATGGCGTCAGCCACAGCGACAGCAACGCGGTCAGGAGGACCAGCGGCAAACCGATCTGCAGCACCGGACGTATCCAGCGCATCAGCGACAGGCCGGACGCAAACCAGACCACCATTTCGGAATCCTGATAGCTGCGCGCGACGACCAGCAGCACGGAAATGAAGGCCGTCATCGACAGGATGACCGGCAAATAGATAAGTGCGGAAAAACCCAGCAGCGCGACGACGTCGCCCGAGGCTACCTTGCCGGCAGCGGCATCGCCAAGGATGCGGATCAGCATGACGGTGATCACGATCGAGAACAGCGTCGTGAAAACCGCGCCGACCGTGTTCAGCAGCTCGCGGCGTATGGCGCGCTGAAAAATCATTCGGGGACTATAATTGGCAGGGTTTACAGGAGCGGTCATGGACTTTAGCACAAAAGCCTTCAATACGAAAAACGCAATCGCCCAGCACAAGACCGGCTGCGCCGTCGTCGCCGTCTATGAAAACGGCAAGCTGTCGGCACAGGCCAAGGCCCTCGATGACAAGGGCTTCGTCAGCGCCGCCATCAAGGGTGGCGACATCTCGGGCAAGGCCGGCAGCACCCTGCTGCTGCAACGTCCGGGCGCCGCGATCCAGCGCGTGCTGCTGGTGGGTCTCGGCAGCGAGGACAATGTCTCCGACCGCAACTTCACCGCCGCGTCGCATGCAATCGCGCGCGCGCTGTCCACGCTGGGCGCCGCCGACGCGCTGCTCGCGCTGCCGCTGGACGGCGTCAAGGGTCGCACCATCGAATGGGCGCTGCGTGCGCAAGTGACCGCGTTGCGAGAGAGCGTGTTCCGCGCCGATGGCCTCAAGAGCAAGAAAGACGAATCCAAGGCCGGCGTGCGCAAGATCGCGTTTGCGGTCGACACCGCGGCACAGGCTGCCGCCAAGACGGCCGTCGCGCAGGCCGTGGCACTGGCCAACGGCATGGACCTGACCAAGACCCTGGGCAACCTGCCGCCGAACATCTGCACGCCGACCTATCTCGCCAACACCGCAAAGCAACTGGCCAAGGATCACAAATTCGGCGTTGAAGTCCTGGACCGCAAGCAACTGGAAGCACTGAAGATGGGCAGCTTCCTGTCAGTGACCAATGGTTCCGAGCAGCCTCCGAAGTTCATCGTGCTCAAGCACATGGGCGGCAAGGCGAAGGATGCGCCCGTGGTGTTGGTCGGCAAGGGCATCACCTTCGATACCGGCGGCATCTCGCTCAAGCCCGGACTCGGCATGGACGAGATGAAGTACGACATGTGCGGCGCCGCGTCGGTGCTGGGCACCTTCCGCGCAATCGGCGAGATGCAGCTGAAGCTGAACGTGATCGGCGTGATCCCGACCTGCGAAAACATGCCGTCCGGCCGTGCCACCCGCCCGGGCGACATCGTGACCTCGATGTCGGGCCAGACCATCGAGATCCTGAACACCGACGCCGAGGGCCGCCTGATCCTGTGCGACGCGCTGACCTATGTCGAGCGCTTCAAGCCCGCGGCCGTGGTCGACATCGCGACCCTGACCGGCGCCTGCGTGACTGCGCTCGGCCATCACAATACCGGCCTGTTCACCCGCCACGACGATGCGCACGATGCGCTGGCCAATGAACTGCTGGCTGCCGGCAAGGCTGCGAACGACACTGCGTGGCGCATGCCGATCGAAGAGTCCTATCAGGAGCAGCTGAAGTCCAACTTTGCCGACATCGCCAACATCGGCGGCCCGCCGGCCGGCTCGATCACGGCGGCCTGCTTCCTCGAGCGTTTCACCCGCAACTACAACTGGGCGCACCTCGACATCGCCGGCACCGCGTGGAAGAGCGGTGCAGCCAAGGGCGCGACCGGCCGTCCGGTGCCGCTGCTGACGACCTTCCTGCTGGCGCGCGCCAGGCAGTAAGCAGACTGCGGGTAATGACAAAAGGGAGCTTCGGCTCCCTTTTTTTACGCGTGGCGACTGCACCCGCGCAATCGGCTGTGGCCATGGCGGATACGGTACTATGCGAACGCTTCCCGGCAAAGGCAATGACCCGGGCGGCACGCAGCGCCCGCAAGAGGCGAGCGGCCTCCCCCCCTTGACCGGCATTGCCGGGCAACGGAGCAAGGCATCTTCATACCCCCAAGAACCAAACAGAGCAGGAAATGCCCAGGAAAATCGGAGAGACATTGGCGGCCTTGTGCATCGCGCTGTGGTGCATGCTGTCAACCGCAAACGCGGCCACGCTGTGGAAGGAAGACGTACAGCGCATGGTCGGCGAAACTTACGTCGTCGGCGAAGTGCAAGCCGACATGCCTGCCTGGCCGCTGTTTGCGCCCAATCCGGCACAACCGGACGCCAAGCCCGACCTGAAAGCTTACGGGTTCGAGTCGAATGACTTCGCGACCGTTCGCGGCTACAGCGGCAAGCCGATCAACATGTTCGTGGTGATCGACCTGCGCGGCCGCTTCCTCGACATCCAGCTACTGGATCACCGCGAACCCATCTTCCTGCGACCCGAGGGCACGGCCAAGCTGCAGGCCTATGCATCGCAGCACAAAGGCCTGACGCTCAGGCACACGATACAACTGGGCCGCCCTTCCGATACGCCGAGCCACAACTCGCAATTCGCCTACCTCGCCGGTGTGCAAACCGGCACCATCTCGGCCAAGGCTATTACCCGCACTCTGATGATGGCGGCCGCCAATGTGGCGGTCACTGCGAAGCTGTCGGTACCGGAGGCGCAGGCAACGCCGATCGGCGGCGGCGATCCCATCGTGGAGCCGTCCGCTGCCGCCGCGTCGACTGGCGCAAAAGAAGCCGTCAAAGAGCCGGCGAAAGACGCGGGCAAAGACGGCGCCAAAGAGGCTGCAAAGGAAGCCTCCAAGGAAGCACCGAAAGAAACGAAAGCCGAGCCTGCTCCTTTGCCGGCAACGCGTGAACAGGCAAGTGCCGATTCGAGCAAGCCGCCGGCGGAGGATACGGCAGCAGCATCGTCGGTCAGTGCATCGAACACAACCGTGGAATCATCGCCTGTCGTCGCGGCCGCATCACCTGCTCTGGATATCACCGCCCTTGCATCGGCAGAGCCGGACTGGGTCGGGCAATGGCGCGAGCGGCGCACCGAAATTGCGGTCGTGCTGACGGCGCTTGCGCTCCTTGCAGTCGCCCTGCTGGCTCAGCAGCGCTTCAGCGCCAATCCGCGCCGGCTGCGCGTGCTGCGCACGCTGTACCTGCTGTTCACGCTGGGCTTCATCGGCTGGACCGCGCAGGGCCAGCTGACGATCGTGAACGTCACTGCGGGCATCGAATCGCTGGTCGCCGGTGACGACCTGAGTTTCCTGATGAATGACCCGGTCTCGGTCATCCTGTGGCTCTTCACCGGCGTGACCCTGCTGGTCTGGGGACGCGGCACCTTCTGCGGCTGGCTCTGTCCGTTCGGTGCGCTGCAGGAGTTGGTCAGCCTGGTGTCGACTGCCGTCGGCATCCGCCAGCGTCGCCTCAAGGCCGCGCTGGATGCGAAGCTCAAATGGATCAAGTACGTGCTGCTGGCGATGATCATTGTGTCGCTGTTCGTTGCACCGACCTTTGCCAGCTGGGCCGTCGAGATCGAGCCCTTCAAGACCGCCATCAGCCTGTACTTCATGCGCTCCTGGCCGTACGTGCTGTGGGCCGGCGCGTGCATCGCGCTGACGGTGTTTGTCTACCGAGGATACTGCCGCTACATTTGCCCGCTGGGCGCTGCGCTGGCCTCGGTCAGCCTGCTGCGCGCGTGGGCCTGGCTGCCGCGCCGTGCCGAGTGCGGCACGCCTTGCCAGAGTTGCCGCCACCGCTGCGAATACCAGGCCATCGAACAATCCGGCAAGATCAACTATCGCGAATGTTTCCAGTGCCTCGACTGCGTATCCATTTACCAGGATGAGCAGCGCTGCCTGCCGCTGATTCAGCAGAAAAAACGTCGCCCTGTGATCACCATCCAGCCCGTCCGGGAGAACGCATGATGACCCCACGCCGACAATTCATGCGGGTGGCCCTCGGGCTGTTCGCCGCAGGCCTGTCCCCTCAAATGCTGGCCGCACAGTCGCCTGAAAAGGCTCAGTTGGTCTGGCGCCAGCGCGCAATGCTGGGCTTCGGTACGTCCCTGTGGCTGAAAGCGGGGCACGCGAATGCTGACCTGCTGGAATCGGCACTGGACGAAGCCGTCGCCGCGATCCGTCAGATCGAAAAGCAGATGAGCCTGTTTGACCCGCACAGCGCGCTGTCGCGCCTGAACGTGCGCGGGCAATTGCACAAGCCTGACCAAGATTTGCTCGCCGTATTGTCACTGGCGCGCGACGTGTCGTCGCGCAGTGAGGGAACGTTCGATGTCAGCATGCAGCCGCTGTGGCGCCTGTGGTCGCAGGCCAGCGCACAGGGTGCGCTGCCCTCAGTACGCGCGGTAGAACAGGCGCGCAAACGCGTGAGCTGGCGTGCTGTCGAAGCATCACCGGCGATCATCCGTCTGAACCAGGCTGGCATGGCACTGTCGCTGAACGGCATCGCCCAGGGCTATGCGTCGGATCGCGTAAAAGCCATCCTGCAGAAGCGTGGCATTGAGCACGCGCTGATCGACACCGGCGAGACTTCACTGCTTGGCCATGCGCCAGATGGCGGCGCGTGGACTTTCGGCATCGAAGACACTGCCCGTCAATCGACGCAATCCCCGCCACTGCTGGCTTTCGATGGCCGCGCAATGGCGACCTCGTCGGATGCGCATACCGCATTCAGCGATGACCATCGCCACCATCACATCATGGATCCACGCACCGGCTACTCGCCTGTCTACTGGTCGTCGGTGACCGTGCTTGCGGACAACTGCGCGCAAGCTGATGCGCTGACCAAGGTGTTTTTCATGCTGCCGCCGGAGAAAATTCGACCGACAGCACGTGACTGGAAAGTCGACGTGGTGTTACAGGACAAGACCGGCACATGGACTTCCACCTTGTAGAACGGGCAGATAAGATAAGCTGTCACTCGCGGCCTTTCTCGACCATCTGCCAAAATCCCTGATCTTCTCGAACCAACGAAAGTTGGGGACCCGTATTTTGGGCGCGTTTTTCACGCTGATTTAGCAAGCTCGCGAGACACTGGCGATCCTGACCGACTGCGGGTGGGCACCCGGTTGCCAGCCTGTAGCGTCAGCACGGCGTAGGTAATGCGGCGTGAATTCAATCTTGAGGGATTGGCTCAATCATTGATTCATGACCTGGCTTTCAGTTTCAAACCCGACCAACTGCTACGCAAGAAAACCAAGGTCTGAAAATGACAATTGACCGATCTACCCGCGACCACATAAATGCTGTGCACAAATGGGTCAAGGAAAATACTCGGGTTTACTCAACACCGTCGCATATCACCCTGCACAACATCCGATTGAATCGTCAAACCTTGAATGGAACGGCTGAATTACTGGTTGGGGATCAAGCAACAGGAGAAACAATTTCCTTGGACGTCGAAATAACCGGCTGGTTGAAGTACTACCTCCCGATGTTTAATTCGCCATTAGGCGCACCGGCAAGCTACAGCGCCATCGAACTAACAGAAAGCACGGAGCAAGCGATTTCCTTTGCAGTCCGCAATTTGCTTCCTCAACTGCTTCCGCTTGGACTCCACCCAACGTCTAGCGAATGGGTCACAACGAGTACGCCGATTGAAGAGCGAATTCGCGATCGGGATGAATTTGATACGGCATTTTCACGAATTTCCGAGCCGGGCTTTAAATTGGTGCAAGCAATAAAGAGCGTTTGATCTTTGAACATCAACTTGGAGAAAGCATGCGAAGGAAGCGCGCTTTCTCTCTTTCTGGCGTGCTTCTCGAGTCCGATTCTCAAATCTACTTGTGACGACTACGTTGCCACAGCAGGTCAGCCCTCGTTCGAATACTTCAGCCACTTCAAGCGCTTTTTTTTGATGCTCGTGTACTATGGCGCCACTGTCCTGCGGATAGTTAGCCAGATGAGTAGCATAGCTACACAGTACGCAAAGAACTCTTGAAAGTCCTCGGGAAAACAAGCTTATCGAATGATATGAAACTCGCCACCTGGAACGTCAACTCCCTCAAAGTCCGCCTGCCGCAAGTGCTGCAGTGGCTGGCATCGTCGCAGGTCGATGTGCTTTGCCTGCAGGAGACCAAGCTGACCGACGACAAATTCCCGGTCGCCGAGATCGAGGCTGCCGGCTATCAGGTCACATTCACCGGGCAGAAAACCTATAACGGCGTCGCAATCTTGTCGAAGCTGCCGATGGCGGACGTGGTGAAAAACAATCCGCGTTTCGAGGATGAACAGCAGCGCATCATCAGCGCCACCATCGACGGCATGCGCATCGTCTGCGCTTACATCCCGAATGGTCAGGAAGTCGGATCCGACAAGTACCAGTACAAGCTGCGCTGGCTCGATGCCTTGCATGACTGGCTGGCCGACGAGGTCAGGCAGCATCCGAACCTTGCGCTGCTAGGGGACTACAACATTGCGCCGGAAGATGGTGATGTTTATGACCCGGTGGAATGGCAAGGCATGGTGTTGTGCTCAGACGCCGAGCGCGCCGCGTTCCAGCGCCTGTGCGCGCTGCCGATGAAGGATGCGTTCCGCATGTTCCCGCAGGCCGAGAAGCTGTACAGCTGGTGGGATTACCGGCAAATGAACTTCCGCCGCAATCGCGGGCTGCGCATCGACCACATCTTGCTCACCCCGCCGCTGGCCGAGCGTTGCACGGCCTGCGAAATCGACAAGCTGCCGCGCAAATGGGAACAACCTTCTGATCACACGCCGGTGATCGCAACGCTGTCGACCTGAGGCAGCAAGCCGACTCAGGCAGGCCGGGCTGTCTCGAGGACTTGCTTCAATTGCTGCAGGTCGGCTTGCACCAGCGCCAGATCCTGCGCCCACTGCGCATCCGTCATTGAAGACGGGCGAAAGGCCGTGAACAGCACCTCGCTGCCGCCGTCGTTGGGCACCACGCGCATCGGCATCAGTGCCGGCCAGCCGGAAGCCGGCGTCACCCGATGGTCGAGGATGCCATGCTCGGTGGGCCCGACGAAGGCAAAACCGACTTCACCTTCGCCGGTATCGACGATCCACTGCTCCCCCTCCTGCCTGACCGAGCGGCAAAGCCCGGACGCCCATTGCGGCAGGTTACGCGGGTCGGCCACGAAAGCCGTCACCGCCGCAGGCGTGCTGGCAATCGAGACCGACAGCGTGGCCGAGGGCTTCATCCAAGTTAGGACAGCAGCGCTTCGCGAATCTGCTGCAGCGACGAAGGATCTTCGATCGTCGTCAAATCGCCCGGATCGCGACCTTCGCAGATCGCCTGGATGGAGCGACGCAGCAACTTGCCTGAGCGTGTCTTCGGCAACAGGCTCACCACATGCACGCGCGACGGACGTGCGACCGCACCAAGCTGGTGGTCGACCACGCCGAAAATCTCTTTTTCCATTTGCTTCTTCGCATCCGGCGTCGAGACTTTCTCGGCATGCTTGGCGATCACGAAGGCAACCGCCACCTGTCCCTTGACCTTGTCCTCGACGCCGACGACGGCGACTTCGGACACGTTGTCATGGCTGGAGATGCTTTCCTCGATCTCGCGCGTGCCGAGTCGATGGCCGGCAACGTTGATGACGTCATCGGTACGGCCGAGAATGAAGTAATAGCCATCGGCATCACGAATGCCCCAGTCGAAGGTCGAGTACACCTGTTCGGTGCTGAAGTTCGACCAGTAAGACTTGATGAAGCGCTCGTCGTTGCCGAACACGGTCTGCAGGCAGCCCGGCGGCAGCGGGCCTTCGATCACGACCACGCCCTTTTCATTGGCGCCGCACAGTGCCCCGGTGGCTTCGTTGAGGATTTTCACGCGATAGCCCGGCATAGGCACGCCCGGGCTGCCGAGGCGGGTCGGCTTGTCTTCGATGCCCTTGGCAATCGACAGGATGGGCCAGCCGGTTTCGGTCTGCCAGTAGTTGTCGATGATGGGTACGCCCAGCTGTTCGGCAATCCATGCCGACGTGCTCTCGTCCAGCGGCTCGCCGGCGAGGTACAGCGCCTTCAGCGACGACAAGTCGTGCTTCTGCATCAGTTCCGGCGGCTGCTTTTTCAGCACGCGCACCGCGGTCGGCGCGGAGAACATGCGCGTGACTTTGTGCTTCTCGACGATCTGCCACCAGATCGACGCGTCAGGACGCAGCGGCGTGCCTTCGTAGACGATGGTCGCCATGCCGGCGATCAGCGGGCCGTAGACGATGTACGAGTGACCGACCACCCAGCCAATGTCGGACGTGGAGAAATAGGTCTCGCCCGGCTTGCCGCAGTAGACATGTTCCATCGACGTGGCCAGCGCAACGGCATAGCCGCCGACATCGCGCTGAACGCCCTTCGGCGTGCCGGTGGTGCCCGATGTATAAAGGATGTAAGAGATGTCGTCCGACTTCAGCCAGGTGACCGGCACCTGCGCATCGAAGTGCTTCTCGCGCAGCGATGCATAGTCGACGTCGCGACCCGCCACAAGGTTCATCGGTGCCAGATGGCGGTTCACCAGCAGCACGTGCTGGGGCTTGTTCTTTGCCAGATCAATCGCTTCGTCCAGCAGCGGCTTGTACGGGATGGCCTTGCCGCCGCGCGAGCCGGCATCGGCCGACACGACCAGCTTGGGCTTGGCGTCATCGATGCGGGTCGCCAGGCTGTTGGCTGCGAATCCGCCAAACACCACTGAGTGGATTGCACCGATGCGCGCGCAGGCCAGCATCGCGAACGTCGCTTCCGCGATCATCGGCATGTAGATCAGAACGCGATCGCCCTTGGTGACGCCCAGCGATTGCATGATCGCGGCGGTACGCTCGACTTCGCGCTGCAGTTCCGTGAAGGTCCAGGTCTTCTCGACCGGCGATCCATCCGGCGTCTGCTCGGTCGTGATCGCGATCAGGGCGGTGCTGTCGCCCTGCTTCTGCGCCCAGCGGTCGACCGCGTTATGGCACAGGTTGGTCTCGCCGTCGACAAACCACTTCGCGAACGGCGGGCGGTCGTAGTCGACCACGCGCGTAAATGGCTTGTGCCAGTCGATGCGTTTGGCTTCTTCGGTCCAGAAGCCTTCAGGATTGTCGATCGACTTGCGGTAAAACGCCTCGTAGTTCATATCCCCTCCAGGTCATTGCATTTGAACGTTGGGTCCTCGGGCAAGGTGCGCCGCGCAGCGATCGCGGCTGGCAGCATTGCCAGAGGCTACATGCATATTTTTCGGAGACTGCAGGTGTAGCCTGAACTTCCTGGCGCAGGGCCGCCCGGATAAGGCGGCCCTGTGCTTTATAGCGGGTATGACGATGGGCCTGCTGCGATTCTTGCAGCAGGTATTGCGCGTGAATTACAGGGTGTCACCCGGAACGCGAACCCAACCTTCCATCAGCACGCGGGCGCTGCGACTCATGATCGCCTTGGTCACGCTCCACTCGCCGTTTTCCTGTTTCGCTTCCGCGCCGACACGCAACGTGCCGGACGGATGGCCAAAGCGCACCGCCTGGCGTTCACCGCCGCCGGCAGCTGCGTTGACCAGGGTGCCGGGAATCGCGGCAGCCGTGCCGATGGCGACCGCAGCGGTGCCCATCATCGCATGGTGCAGCTTGCCCATCGACAGCGCGCGCACCAGCAGGTCGACGTCACCGGTCTTCACCGGCTTGCCGCTGGACGATACATAGTCGACCGGCTTGGCGACGAAGGCGACCTTTGGCGTGTGCTGGCGTTGTGCAGCTTCCGAGATGTCCTTGATCAGGCCCATGCGGACGGCACCGTAGGCACGGATGGTCTCGAACATCGCGAGGGCTTTGGCGTCGCCATTGATCGCTTCCTGCAGTTCGGTGCCGGTGTAACCGATCGCGTCGGCATTGACGAAGATGGTCGGAATACCGGCATTGATCATGGTCGCCTTCAGCGTACCAACGCCCGGCACCTCGAGGTCGTCGACCAGATTCCCGGTCGGGAACATGGAGCCGCCGGCACCCTCTTCTTCAGCGGCCGGGTCCATGAACTCGAGCTGCACTTCAGCGGCCGGGAAGGTCACGCCGTCGAGCTCGAAGTCACCGGTTTCCTGCACCGCGCCATTCGTCATCGGCACATGCGCGATGATGGTCTTGCCAATATTGGCTTGCCAGATGCGGATGACGGCGACGCCATCCTTCGGCAAACGCGCGGCATCGACCAGCCCATGGGCAATCGCGAACGGACCGACGGCTGCCGACAGATTGCCGCAGTTGCCGCTCCAGTCGACGAAGGCCTTGTCGATCGACACCTGGCCGAACAGATAATCGACGTCGTGGTCGGGCTTGCTGCTCTTCGACAGAATCACCGTCTTGCTGGTGCTGGAGGTTGCGCCGCCCATGCCATCGATCTGCTTGCCGTACGGGTCGGGGCTGCCGATCACGCGCATCAGCAGCGCATCGCGCGCCTTGCCGGGCACTTGCGCAGCTTCGGGCAAATCCTTCAGGCTGAAGAACACGCCCTTGCTGGTGCCGCCGCGGATGTACGTGGCGGGAACTTTGATCTGGGGTTTGAATGCCATGATTACGCTGCCTTGTTACGCTGCTTTTTGCGACGATTCGAGGAAGTCCTGCGCGAAGCGTTGCAGCACGCCGCCGGCTTCGTAGATCGACACTTCTTCATCGCTGTCGAGGCGGCAAGTGACGCTCACCTGCACGGTCTCGCCATTCTTGCGATGGATGACCAGGGTCAGGTCGGCGCGCGGCTTGCGCTGGCCGATCACGTCGTAGGTCTCGGTGCCGTCCAGTTGCAGTGTTTTCCTGTTCACGCCTGCCTTGAACTCCAGCGGCAGCACGCCCATGCCGATCAGGTTGGTGCGGTGGATGCGCTCGAAGCCTTCGGCAACGATTGCTTCCACGCCTGCGAGACGCACGCCCTTGGCCGCCCAGTCACGCGACGAACCCTGGCCGTAGTCGGCGCCGGCGACGATGATCAGCGGCTGCTTGCGGTTCATGTAGGTCTCGATCGCTTCCCACATGCGCATGACCTTGCCTTCCGGCTCGACACGCGCCAGCGAACCTTTCTTCTGCTGGCCGTCGACGATGGCCATTTCATTGACCAGGGTCGGGTTGGCGAAGGTAGCGCGTTGTGCGGTCAGGTGGTCGCCGCGGTGCGTTGCGTACGAGTTGAAGTCCTCTTCCGGCAGGCCCATCTTGTGCAGGTATTCACCGGCCGCCGAGTTCATCAGGATCGCGTTCGACGGCGACAGGTGGTCGGTGGTGATGTTGTCCGGCAGCAGAGCCAGCGGACGCATGCCCTTCAGCGTGCGCTCGCCTGCCAGCGCGCCTTCCCAGTACGGCGGACGACGGATGTAGGTCGACTGCGGACGCCAGTCGTACAGCGGCTTGACCTGCTCGCCGCTGTCAGTGCGGATCGCGAACATCGGCTCGTAGACCTTGCGGAAGTGCTCCGGCTTGACGCTGGACTTCACGATCGCATCGATCTCTTCGTCGGTCGGCCAGATGTCTTTCAGGCGGATTTCCTTGCCGTCGACGACGGTCAGCACATCCTTCTCGATGTCGAAACGCACGGTGCCAGCGATCGCGTAGGCGACGACCAGCGGCGGCGACGCGAGGAAGGCCTGCTTCGCATACGGGTGGATGCGGCCGTCGAAATTGCGGTTGCCCGACAGGACAGCGGTCGCGTACAGATCACGGTCGATGATCTCTTGCTGGATCTTCGGATCGAGTGCGCCCGACACGCCGTTGCACGAGGTGCAGGCATAGGCGACGACGCCAAAGCCGAGCTTCTCGAGGTCGCCCATCAGGCCGGCCTCTTCGAGGTACATGGTGACAGCCTTCGAACCCGGAGCCAGCGAAGACTTGACCCACGGCTTGCGCACCAGGCCCAGCTTGTTGGCGTTGCGTGCCAGCAGGGCGGCCGCGATCACGTTGCGCGGGTTGGAAGTGTTGGTGCAGCTGGTGATGGCGGCGATGATGACCGCGCCGTCCGGCATCTGGCCCGGGGTCTCTTCCCACTGGCCGGCAATGCCCTTGGCCGCGAGGTCGGCCGTCGCGAGACGTGCGTGCGGGTTCGACGGGCCGGCCATGTTGCGCACGACGGTTGACAGGTCGAACTGCAGCACGCGCTCGTATTCGGCTTTCGCGAGGCTGTCAGCCCACAGGCCGGCAGTCTTCGCATAGGTCTCGACCAGCGCGACGTTGTCGTCGGTGCGACCGGTCAGCTTCAGGTACTGGATGGTTTGCTCGTCGATCGCGAACATCGCGGCCGTCGCGCCGTATTCCGGTGCCATGTTGGAGATGGTTGCGCGGTCACCCAAGGTCAGTGCGCGTGCGCCCGAGCCGTAGAACTCGAGGTAGGCACCGACGACTTTGGACTTGCGCAGGAACTCGGTCAGCGCCAGCACGATGTCGGTGGCGGTGATGCCCGGCTGCGGTTTGCCCGACAGTTCGACGCCGATGATGTCCGGCAGGCGCATCCACGACGCGCGGCCCAGCATCACGTTCTCGGCTTCGAGGCCGCCGACGCCGATCGCGATCACGCCCAGCGCATCAACGTGCGGGGTGTGGCTGTCGGTTCCGACGCAGGTATCCGGATAAGCGACGCCCTGGTCCGCATGGATCACCGGCGACATGCGCTCGAGGTTGATCTGATGCATGATGCCATTGCCCGGCGGGATCACATCGACGTTCTTGAACGCGAGCTTGGTCCAGTCGATGAAATGGAAGCGGTCTTCATTGCGGCGATCTTCAATCGCGCGGTTCTTCTCGAACGCCTTCGGGTCATAGCCGCCACATTCGACGGCCAGCGAGTGGTCGACGATCAGCTGCACCGGCACCACCGGGTTCACTTTGGCCGGGTCGCCGCCCTGGTCGGCGATCGCGTCGCGCAGGCCGGCGAGGTCGACCAGTGCGGTCTGACCGAGGATGTCATGGCAGACCACGCGTGCCGGGAACCACGGGAAGTCCAGCTCGCGCTTGCGCTCGATCAGCTGCTTCAGCGAAGCGGTCAGCGTGGCGGGGTCGCAGCGGCGCACGAGGTTCTCGGCGAGCACGCGCGAGGTGTACGGCAGCTTGTCATAGGTGCCGGGCTGGATCGCTTCGACGGCTTCACGCGCGTCGAAATAGTCGAGTTTCGTACCGGGCAGGGATTTGCGGTGGGCAGTGTTCATGGTCTGCGATGCATCTTGGGGTAATCGGTGGGAGGATGCATAGTCATCCTCCCTGCTCTGCTGCTGGCGCCCCGTCACGGACGAGGCGCCGTCGTACTGCATCGATGCGCATTATTCACGCATCGTCATTTCCATCACTTGCGCTTCGAGATCGGGACGAACTTCAGATCTTCCGGGCCGACGTAGTTGGCGCTCGGGCGGATGATCTTGTTGTCGATGCGCTGCTCGATGATGTGAGCAGCCCAGCCCGAGGTACGCGAGATCACGAACAGCGGGGTGAACATCGCGGTCGGCACGCCCATCATGTGGTACGAGACGGCCGAGAACCAGTCGAGGTTCGGGAACATTTTTTTCACGTCCCACATCACGGACTCGAGGCGCTCGGCGATGTCGTACATCTTGGTCGAGCCGGCGTCCTTCGACAGATTGCGCGCGACTTCCTTGATGACCTTGTTACGCGGATCGGAGATCGTGTAGACCGGGTGACCGAAGCCGATGATGACTTCCTTGTTCTCGACGCGACGACGGATGTCGGCTTCTGCCTCGTCCGGGTTGTCGTAGCGCTTCTGGATTTCGAACGCGACTTCGTTGGCGCCACCGTGCTTCGGGCCGCGCAGCGCGCCGATCGCGCCGGTGATAGCCGAATACATGTCGGAACCGGTGCCGGCGATCACGCGACCGGTGAAGGTCGATGCATTGAACTCGTGCTCTGCGTACAGGATCAACGAGGTGTGCATTGCTTTCTCCCACAGCGCCGACGGCTTCTCGCCATGCAGCAGGTGCAGGAAATGGCCGCCGATCGAGTCGTCATCGGTCTCGACTTCGATGCGCTTGCCGTTGTGGCTGTAGTGATACCAGTACAGCAGCATCGAACCCAGCGACGCCATCAGGCGGTCGGCGATGTCGCGCGCGCCGGGCGTGTTGTGGTCATCCTTCTCCGGCAGGAGCGTGCCGAGCACGGACGCGCCGGTGCGCATC
>JACCDU010044756.1_pt1 | contig 36431 bp, 32 predicted proteins | sample 7446081 | NCBI WGS metagenome assembly JACCDU01 (sample SAMN15323447, study PRJNA562643) | freshwater metagenome | isolation source: river surface water | place: USA:Blue River Watershed | collected 2017-08-17
GAAGTCGGCGTGGACGGCATGAACGAGAAAACCCAGGACCGCGAGGTGCTGGAAAAGGAGCTGGGCGAACCCGGTCCCGAGCGCATCTGGTACGTGGGCGACGCCTTCGCCCAGGGCATGAGCATCGAAGAGGTGTTCAGCCTGACCAAGATCGACCGCTGGTTCCTGGTCCAGATCGAAGAGATCGTGAAGATCGAACTCGAACTGGAAAAGCACCGCCTGGCCGACCTCAGCGCAGTCGAACTGCGCCAGCTCAAGAAAAAAGGCTTCTCGGACCGCCGTCTGGCCAAGCTGCTCAAGAGCACCGAAGGCGAGGTGCGTGCGCGCCGCCATGCATTGGGCATCCGCCCGGTCTACAAGCGGGTGGACACCTGCGCGGCCGAGTTCGCCACCAACACCGCTTACATGTACTCGAGCTATGAAGAGGAGTGCGAGGCTGAGCCGACGGACAATAAAAAAATCATGGTGCTGGGCGGTGGCCCAAACCGGATCGGTCAGGGCATCGAGTTCGACTACTGCTGTGTGCACGCCGCGCTCGCCATGCGCGAAGACGGTTACGAAACCATCATGGTCAACTGCAACCCCGAGACCGTGTCGACCGACTACGACACCTCGGACCGCCTGTACTTCGAGCCACTGACGCTGGAAGACGTGCTCGAAATCGTGGACAAGGAAAAGCCGACCGGCGTCATCGTCCAGTACGGTGGCCAGACACCTTTGAAGCTTGCACTGGGCCTGGAGGCTGCGGGCGTGCCCATCATCGGCACGAGCCCCGACATGATCGACGCGGCTGAGGACCGTGAGCGCTTCCAGAAGCTGCTGCACGAGCTGGGTCTGCGCCAGCCGCCCAATGCCACAGCCCGCACCGAAGCCGAAGCGCTGACCCGCGCGGCCGAGCTGGGCTACCCGCTGGTGGTGCGCCCCAGCTACGTGCTGGGTGGTCGCGCCATGGAAATCGTGCACGAGCAGCGCGACCTGGAGCGCTACATGCGCGAGGCTGTGAAAGTCTCCAACGATTCACCCGTGTTGCTGGACCGCTTCCTGAACGACGCGATCGAGTGCGATGTGGACTGCCTGCGCGATCCGGCCGGTCAGACCTTCATCGGTGGTGTGATGGAACACATCGAGCAGGCTGGCGTGCACAGCGGCGACTCCGCTTGCTCGTTGCCGCCGTACTCGCTCAAGGCCGAGACCGTGGCCGAACTCAAGCGCCAGTCGGCCGCCATGGCCGGTGCCCTGAACGTGGTGGGTTTGATGAACGTGCAGTTCGCCATCCAGAACGTGGGTGGCAAGGACGTGATCTATGTGCTCGAAGTGAACCCGCGCGCATCGCGCACGGTTCCCTATGTGTCCAAGGCCACCGGCATCCAGTTGGCCAAGGTGGCCGCGCGTTGTATGGCCGGCCAGACGCTGGCCCAGCAAGGCATCACCAAGGAAGTCACGCCGCCGTACTTCAGCGTCAAGGAAGCCGTGTTCCCGTTCGTGAAGTTCCCGGGTGTGGACACCATCCTCGGCCCCGAGATGAAATCGACTGGCGAAGTCATGGGCGTGGGCCGCACCTTTGGCGAAGCTTTCGTCAAGAGCCAGCTCGGTGCAGGCACCAAGTTGCCGCGCTCGGGCAAGGTGTTCCTGACGGTCAAGAACGGTGACAAGCCGCGTGCCGTCGAGGTGGCACGCCAGCTCGTGGCCCTGGGTTTCGAACTGCTGGCCACCCGAGGCACCGCTGCGGCGATTGCCGACGCTGGTGTACCGGTGCAGCAGGTCAACAAAGTGACCGAAGGCCGGCCGCACATTGTGGACATGCTCAAGAACAACGAAGTGGTGATGGTCATCAACACGGTCGAGGAGCGCCGCAATGCGATCGCCGATTCGCGTGCCATCCGCACTTCGGCGTTGCTGGCCCGTGTCACCACCTTCACCACCATCGCCGGGGCCGAGGCCGCTGTCGAAGGCATGAAGAGCATGGACAACCTGGACGTGATTTCCGTACAGGAAATGCACGCCCAACTGGCAGCCGCCTGACGCTTGTTCAGCCGGGGTCGCGGTATCATGCGACCCATGAATTGCAACCGCCGAGCAGCATGCCCGGCGGTTTGTTTTTGGAGAACCCAAGATGTCCACCATCCCTCTGACCAAACGCGGTGCCGAGAAGCTCAAGGAAGAGTTGCACCGGCTCAAAACCGTGGATCGCCCAGCGGTCATTCAGGCGATTGCCGAGGCCCGTGCCCAGGGTGACCTGAGCGAAAACGCCGAATACGACGCCGCCAAAGACCGCCAGGGCTTCATCGAAGGCCGCATCCAGGAAGTGGAAGGCAAGCTTTCGGCTGCGCAGATCATCGATCCGGCCACGGTGGACGCGGGTGGCCGGGTGGTGTTCGGCGCCACGGTCGAACTCGAAGACGAGAACACCGGTGATGCGGTCAAGTACCAGATCGTGGGCGAAGACGAGGCAGACCTCAAGTTGGGCTTGATCAACATCAGCAGCCCGATCGCTCGCGCCCTGATTGGCAAGGAAGAGGGCGATGTGGCCGAGGTGCAGGCGCCGGGCGGCGTGCGTCGCTACGAAATCGTGGCGGTCAGCTACCTCTGACCATCAGCGTCACCCACATGGTGCAGCGCAACGACACCGCCAGCCAATTGCTGGCCTACGCACGCCAGCAATGGGCCAAGCTGTCGTCGGCTCTAGTGTTTTTCATATTGGCGGCGACCATGGAGCCGGCCATTCCCGCCTTGTTCAAGAAGCTCATCGATTCGGGTTTCAAGGATGGGCTGGACTACCCCCTGTGGGTGGTCCCGGTGGTCATCATCGGTTTGTTTTTTCTGCGCGGCGTGCTCAATTTCGCCGGTACCTACGCGACCCATTCGGCTGTTGGTCAGATTGTGTTGACCTTGCGCCTGGACCTGATGCACGTGCTGTTGCGTGCCCGCTCCGACATTTTCACCAGCCTGACCCCTGGCCAGATGGTGAACAAGGTCATTGGAGATCCCAATTTGGCTGCGCAGGTGCTGGGCACCACCCTCATTGACCTGGTCAAGCAGTCGACCACCTTGCTGCTGTTGGTGTTGTACCTGTTTTACCTGAACTGGCAACTCACGCTGATCGCCTTTGTGTCGATGCCTATGCTGGCGGTGGCCATCCACAAGGCCCAAAAGCGGTTGAGCCACGTTGGGCAGGCACAGTACGAGTCGCAGCAGCGCTTGATCAATATCGTGGACGACAACGCACGTGCGTGGCGTGTGGTTCGCACGTTTGATGCGGTGGATTTTGAGTGGGGCCGTTTTCAAAGCGAAGCCCAGCGTTTGCGTCGCCTCTCACTCAAGCAGGTGGCCACGAGCTCCCTGGTGTCGCCGGCCACGCAGCTGATCGCCGCATTTGGTGTCGCCAGCATCGTCACCTTGGCGCTGTACCAGGCCAGCCAGGGCGCCAGTACGGTGGGCGAGTTTGTTGCCTTCCTCACGGCTTTGCTGATGATCATCTCGCCTTTGCGCCATCTGTCAGACGTGTTTCAACCCGTCACGGGGGCCCTTGTGGCGGCGCGAGGGGTGTTCGAGTTGTTGGCTGTGACGCAGGAACGGGACGAAGGGGAGAAGACCTTGCTGCATTGCACGGGTGATCTGCGCTTCAACGCGGTGACTGTGCAGTTTGGTGCGTCTGCGGAACCGGCTCTGGATGGCTTCGACTTGCATGTGCCCGCCGGCAAAACCGTGGCGCTGGTGGGCGCCTCGGGCTCGGGCAAGACCACGGTGATCAACAGTTTGTTGCGCTTTGTCGAGCCGCGCGCGGGCCGCATTTTGCTCGATGGCGTGCCGATCTCCGAATTGTCTTTGGCAGGTTTGCGCCGGCATTTTGCCGTGGTGTCGCAAGACATTGTGCTGTTCGATGGCAGCATCGCGCAGAACGTGGCCTATGCCAGCGAAGCCGACATCGACCGTGCCAAAGTGCGCGCTTGTTTGGAGGCCGCCAACCTCTGGGAGCATGTGGAATCCTTGCCAGAAGGCATGGACAACGGGGTCGGGGTGAACGGCAGCCTGCTTTCTGGCGGCCAACGCCAGCGCCTGGCGATTGCTCGGGCCATGTACAAGGACGCCCCGATCTGGATTTTTGACGAGGCCACCTCGGCACTGGATTCGCAGTCCGAGGCCACGATCCAAAAGTCGATTGATGCCTTGCAGCACAGCAAGACGCTGATTTTGATTGCGCACCGCCTGAGCACAGTGCGTAGCGCGGACATGATTTGCGTGCTTTCCAACGGCCGCATTGTCGAAGCAGGTAGCCACGAAGACCTCGTGAAACAACGGGGGCGCTACGCAGAAATGTTGAGGCAAGTGAGCTCAGAGGGCTGACAGGTCAGATTGGCCTGATCGGGGAGGAACCCTTGAATGAATGATGTGACCCACACCACCCACGTGCCCTCCAGCGGTCGCTGGGAAAATTTTTCGCTCTTTGCCGTCTGTGCACTGGCGTTCAGCGTCAGTCTGGGGGCGGCCTTGATTGGCATTTCCAAACTGCTGGTTTTGCTTGCTTTGCTGGTGCAAATCTGGCGCGATGGGTGGCCTGCGTTCAAGGATTGGTGGCGGCAAGCGCCCAAAACGGTGGTGGCCGTCGGTGTGGCCTTGTCTTGGCTGGCGCTCACCGGTTTGTGGACCGAAGCGGAGCCGGTCGATGCCCTCAAGGTGTTCATTGGCCATGGGCGTCTCTTTTGGCTGCTTGCCTCGCTGTACCTGATCCGTACGCCCGAGCGGGCCTGGAAGGTGCTCACCTGGCTGGCCTTGGGCCAGGCGTTGGTGCTGCTGGTGTCCTGGTTGCTTTGGCTGGGCGTGCCTGTGCCGTTTACCAAAAAAGGCTACCCCCAAGAGATGGGCATTGTGACCACCAGCACTTTGGAACAACCGGTCATGACCACATTGCTGTGTGTGCTGTTGTGGCATTTGCGGGAGCGTTGGCAGGCCCAATTGGGTGCGCTGTGGGGTCGGTGGTTGGTGTATGCAGGCCTGGCCCTCGGCTTTGCCAATGTGTTTTTGGTCATGACTGGGCGCACAGGGTATCTGGTCATGCTGGTTTTTTTGATGGTGAGCCTGTTCATGGTGTTGCCCAAACGCTGGCGAGTGGGGCTGGCGTTTTTGCCCCCTATTCTTTTGGCCGTGTTGTTCCAGTGGTCGCCACGTTTCCATGACCGCATGACACAGGTGCACGACGACATCACCCAGTACCAAAATGGTCAGGTGAACACATCACAAGGCTTGCGTCTGGACAATTGGCGGGTATCGCTTGAAGCCATACAGGAAAAGCCCTTGTTGGGCCATGGCGTAGGCAGTTTCTCGAAGGTCTATGCCGAGCACCATGGTCACGAGCAACGTGTGGTGCGTGACCCCCATCAGCAATACCTGTTTTGGTTTGTGGAAGGTGGGGTCGTCGCCTTGGGATTGCTGCTGGCTTTTCTGATTGCGCCAGTACGCGATGCCGCAGCCTTGTCTGTGGGGGCCGGGCGAGCGCTGGTCTGTACCACCGCCATTGCAGCCACCATGGCCCTGGCCAATTGCCCCTTCTTTGGGGTGGGCATGGGGGAGTTCTTTTTGGTCATGATGGCTGGGCTTTTGGGCACACGGATGCGCACAGCCTGAAAACACCGACCGCCTTTACCTGTTGCCCTTGCCATGGAAACACCCAAACGCATCCTGATGATCAAAGCCCACAGCCTGGGGGTGGGGGATCTGCTGCGCAGCTCTGCAGCCTGGCGGGCTCTGCATGACCGCTATCCGGGTGTGCAATTGCATCTCTTGTTTCTCAGCAAACATGCGGGTTACCCCACGGAAGTGTTCATCCGTGATCACCATCTGCTGGCCAGTGCCCATTTCGTGACGATCCGCGCAGGCCATCCGGGGCAAGCCGATGCCCCGCGCCTGCCCTTGTCGGTCATCACGCGCGAAGTGCAGGCGGTGGCACGCCAGGTTCAACCGGACTGGGTCATTGACTTTGAATCCTCCGGCCTGCGCACCAGCTGGCTGGCACGCAAGGCCGCCAAAGTCTGCGGTGCGCGTTCCATCGGCATCGCGCAGTTTCCGGGTCGTGCCTGGTTTTACGATCAGGTGTCCCCCTCTGTGTCGGCCTACAAACAGTCCCACGGTTTGCCAGATGCCATGGACTACACCGAGCGCGACTTCGTGGCGCTGTCGGCCTTGGGCATCGAGCGCCAAGACGTGCCCATTGAGTTGCAGCTCACGCAAGAGGGGCAGACTTACGCCGATCAGTTGAAGCCGCGTTTGCCCGCAGGTGTGCGGGTCATTGGCCTGAACATTGGGTGCGGTACGCCCGATGCGCTGGGCAAGCGCCCGGCTTTGGATGTGCTGGCAGATGCGATCCACGAGGTGAGCCTGTTGGGGCCAGCGGTCTTGCTGCTCTCTGGCGCACCGTTCGAGCGCGATGTCAACCAGGCGTTCATGGCCACCTACCGTCAGCGCCATGGCGAGGCGCTGGGCATCATGGATTTGGCGGGGGAGTCGTCCTTGTCGGGATTGACGGGCTTGATTTCGGTCTGCGATCTGTTTGTGTCCACGGACTCAGGCCCTTACCACATGGCCGTGGCGATGCGTGTTCCCACCATTGCATGGTTTGTGCTGGTGGATCCCTCGTCGTTCCACAACGAGTCCTGGTGCCGCAACCTGATCCATCCGCAACCTGCGCAAATGGCACAAGCGGCGCGAGAGCTCCTGGCTTTGCCCGCCTGAGTCGCTCAGCCTTGGCAGGCGAGGGCCAGTGCCTCGTATTGCGCCGCGGCTGCAGCCCAGGACCGCTGACTGGCAAAGCGGCGACCCGCTTGCGCCAGGCGCTTGGCCAATTCTGGAGAGGCTTGCAACTGTGCAATCAAACCCCGCAGTGTGTCGGCATCTTGAGGGTCGTCCAGCAGCAAGGCGTCTTGCTGGTGTACCAGTTCTGCCGCCACACCGCAGTGGCGTGGTCCCGACACAATGACGGGCAAGCCGTGGGCCATGGCCTCGACCACGACCATGGCATAGGTGTCTTCGGTGGTGGGGTGCACCAGAAAGTCTGCCGATTGGTAAGCCGGCGCCATGTCGGCCAGAGCGCCTAGAAAATGCACTCGGTCGGCCATGCCGAGCGACTGGATCAATTGCTGACAGGCCGCCAAATGCGTGGTGTTGCCGGCCACGGTCAGATGCAAGGGTGGTAAGTGGGCCACCGCGCGCAGCAGAGTCGGCAGGCCTTTCTTGAGGTAGTCGTTGCCCACAAAAAGCGCCAGAGGCGCAGAAGGCGGCAAGCCTAGCAGCGCGCGCATCCCAGCCTTGTCTGGCGAGGTGGTGGGTAACGCGACCCCTGGCGTGATGGTGTGCAGCATAGGGGCTGCAGCGGGATAGGCCTGCAGGATTTCCTGCCGGACGGCGCTGGACGTGGCCACGATGGCGCGGTGCGCATCGGGCCGCATGCGTGCTTTTTCCAGCCACCAGTAGGTCAAGAGACGGGGGCTGGTGGCGAGGGCCAACCATTTGAGCGTTTTGCGCCATCCGGTGCGTTGGTGGAACAGGCCGGTTTTGAAGGGGCGCACATGGATGGTCTGGATCTGGCCGTGCCAGGTGTTCTCGTGTGACAGTACCGCGTCGAAGCCGGTGCGTGTGTGCCACCAGGTGGCCGCCGCGTACCACAGCTGGTTGACCCAGCGGGGCTTGCGCAGCGGGCGCGAAATGTGGTGCGCCTGCAGCCCGACCATGGGGTGCTCGATCTCCTGTGCGAACACGTGCACTTCGTGGTGCAGGGCCAGCTGTTCAGCGATGGCCACCGAATAGTGCTCGGCACCACCGAAGCGCTTGCCGAAGTGCCTGTTCAGCACGGCGATGCGCAGGCGCTTGGCCGACACCTTGGACGGGCTCATCGGTAGCGGTCCTCGTAGCGGTGCCACGTCTTGGCCCAGAACTGCAGCAGGTGCGTGCTGTGCGCCACCAGCACACGGGGCAATTGCAACAGGTCGTCGCCTGGGTGCACACGGCCCCTTTGCACGGTGGTGGCGGTGCTGTAACCCGCATCCTGCACCATCTGGCGGTGTTCGGGCCTGAATTGGCCGTAGGGGTAACAAAAGTGCCGCACAGCCTGACCTGTGATGTCTTCCAGGTCTTGCTTTGAGCCTGCGATTTCATCCTGCGCGGTGGCGGTATCCACCTGCGTGAGGTTGACATGGTGGCGGGTGTGCGAACCGATCTCCATCCCGCCGGCCACCCAGGCCCGCATGTCGGCAGGGCTCATCAGGGGCTTTTGCGGTACCCCCATGGCCTCGTCCCAGGCGTTGCGGCCGCCATGGGGTTGGCTGACCGCGTAGCAGGTGGCCGAGAAGCCGTGGCGCTGCAGTACGGGCAAGGCGTGCTCGATGTTGTTGCAGTAGCCATCGTCGAAGGTGATGCCCACCACCTTGCCGGCTTGTTCGCCACGCAGATGGGGTTCGAGTTCGGACAGGCTCACGCCGCGGTAACCCAGCAGGCGCAACAGGCCCATCTGCCGTGCGAAGCTGGCGGGCGTCACGGTCATGCCACGCATCGGCGTGCCGCGCGGCGGCGAGGCGTCGATCTGGTGGTACATCAGGATGGGCAGGATCTGGGCCATGGCGTCAGAGCGGGGGCAGGGTGGCCAACAGGGCCTGGATCACGGCAGCAGCAGTCAATTCGTGTGCGGCCGACAGGTTGCGCAAGGGCGCAGCGGCGTGGCGGTCAGAGACGGCGCCAGTCAGTGCAGGCGGGGTGGCAGTGTAGAGCGCCAGACCGGGCGTGCCCAGTGCGGCCGCCAGATGCAGCAGGCCGGTGTCCACACCGACCACGGCTTGCGCCTGGTCGATCAGCACGGCCAGGGCATCGAGCCCCAGCCGGGGCAGCACCACCACGTTGCGGGCATGGCTGGCGATGTCTTCGGCGCGCTGGCGTTCTTCGTCGTTGCCCCAGGGCAGCACCAGGTGGCGCTGTTGATCGGCCAAGGCTTGCGCCAGGGCTTTCCAGTGTTCGGTGGGCCAGAGCTTGTCGGCGCGGCTGGTGCCGTGCAGACCTACCACGGTGCCCGCAGGCAGGGCGATGCCTGGATCGGGCAGACGGCCCGACAAGCCCTGCAGGCCGTAGTCGGGGCCAGTCTGCGGCAAGCTGTAACCCAGCGCCTGCGCCATCAGCTGGCGGTTGCGGGCAATGGCGTGCTGCTGGCGCGAAACGGGCAGCGTGCGGTCATAGAACAGAGCGGACAGCGGTTCTCGGGCCGAGGCACGGTCATAACCGGCACTGGGGCCTTGCGCCAGGCAGCACCAGAGCGCGCTTTTGACCAGGCCCTGGCTGTCGATCACCTGGTCGTAGCGCTGGGATTGCAGTGCACGGCGCACGGCGCCGATCTCTTGCCATGTCTGGCGGGCGGTCCACTGCTTCTTCCAACGGCGCATGGCGATCGGCACAGTGCGCTGCACGGCCGGGTGCCAGAGGGGAATGGCCGCGAAAGGCGCTTCGACCACCCAGTCGACGCGCAGCCCCGGCAGGGCTTGTGCGGCATCGGTGACCGCCGGCAGCATGTGGATCACATCGCCCAACGAGGACGTCTTGATGAGCAGGACGTTGACAGTCATCGTGTTAACTGCTCAGACCTTGTGGGCCGGCGGGCATTTGTCGGGCAAACCCACATTCGAAGGGCGGCCGCACAGGTACCAATGGAGGATTTGCCAGTAGGCCTGTGCTTTGTGGCGCAGCTTGGGCGACTGCCCCAGCGTGAGCACCACGGCCAGGCTGTTGGACAGCGCATTCACCACGGCCTTGACGAGCGTGATGGCCAGCAGCCAGGGGGCGCTGCCCGGTGCTGTCTTGCGGAAGTAGGTGATGCGGGATCGGTGGAATTCGATGCGGGCCAAGGCGTTGAACTTTTTGGCTGTGGCGCCTTGCAGATGCAGGGCCTGCGCGGCGGGGATGTGCCACACCTCCCAGCCCTGCCGGCGCGCGCGCAGGCACCATTCGGTCTCTTCAAAGAAGAAGAAAAAGTCCTCGTCCAGAAACCCGACCTGTCGCGCTGCGGCCATGCGCACGGCAAACAGGGCGCCGATCACACTCTCCACCTGGATCGGTGCATCGCCGGTATGGCGGCCCGTGGCGCGTTCAGGCCAGAGTCGTTTCTGGATCGGGCGGGGCATCCATTCGGCATGCAAACGGGGGAAAGGGGCGATGGCGTTTTGCAGGCTGCCGTCTTCGTTGAGCAGGCGGCCACCCAGAAACGCCGCACGTGGGTGCGCTTCAAAGGCCGCATGCAGGGCCGCGAACACGCTGGCATCGGTCCGGGCGTCGTTGTTGATCAGCACGGCGTAATCGGTGGTGGTCTGGCGCAGGCCCTGGTTGACCGCCTTGGCAAAACCCGCGTTGCAGCCCATCCGGATTTGTGGGCACTGCGGATGGTCTGCTTGCAGCTGGTCCATGGAGCCGTCCTTGGAACCATTGTCGACGACGATGATCTGTTCGGGCGCCAGGCCACTCGCCTCAATCGCGCGCACGCAAGCGGTGAGCATGGCACCGCCGTTGTAATTGACGATGATGGCGGTGAAGCTGGGCAGCACCTTGTTCATTTCCGGTACAGGCATTTCAGGTACTTGTAGTAAGCGCTTTCGGCCGCTGACACGGCGGCGATCACGCCTTCGCGCCCGTCGAGGAAACCGCGTCGCAGCACATAGGCTCTGAACAACGCCCACAGGCCATGGACGATGGCCTTGCGCAGGCTGCCCGTCTTGCCCTTGTCGATCAGGCGCTGTGCGCCACCGCTGGTGTACTGGTTGATTTTGGCGATCATCTGGTCCAGCGTGCGGATGCTGTCGTGCAGCAGCACGTTGCGCAGCGTGAGGGTCGGGCCCGTGTGGTCCAGGCGCTCGTGCACCAGGTCAGGGGTGAACCGGGCCAGGCCCCTGCGAAACAGGCGAGGCACAGGGTCGGGCCACCAGTCGCCATGGCGCATGGGGCGGCCCATGAGGCTGGAAAGGCGTGGCAGCCGGTAGACCGCTGCATCCGGGGCGCTCAGCGTGGCCTGGATTTCGTCTGTCAAGGCCGGGCTGAGCTGTTCATCTGCATCGAGCGACAACACCCAATCCCCCGTGGCCAGGTCCAGGGCACGGTTTTTCTGGGGGCCGAAGCCGGGCCAGTCGGTCACCACCACCTTGTCGGTGTAGCGGCGGCAGATGTCGACGGTGGCATCCTGGCTACCGGAGTCGACCACCACGATCTCATCGGCCCATTTCACCGATTCCAGACATTGGCCGATCAACTCGGCTTCGTTCTTGGTGATGACGATGACGGAAAGAGTCGGGCGGCTCATGCGGGGGCCTTGTCTTGGGGCAGCACGGGCGCCAGCGCCTGCAACACGCGCTCGGGGCCCATCTGGGTCAGGCAGTGCGTGTGGCCCAGCGGGCATTGCCGCTGGAAGCAGGGTGAACAGGACAGGCCCAGGTACTGGATCTGTGCCTTGGGGCTGAGCGGCGGGGTGTGCCTGGGGTCGGACGAGCCGTAGAGGGCCACCAGAGGGATGTCGAGCGCCGCTGCCACATGCATCAGGCCCGAGTCGTTGCTGACGGCGGCAGCGCAGACCGACAGCAGGTCCACCACATCGGCCAGCTGCGTTTGGCCGCAGAGGTTGTGGATGTCGTTGCCTGGCACCGCTTGGGCAATGGCTTCGCCCACAGGGCGGTCCTTGGCCGAGCCCAGGATCCAGACCTGGTGTCCGCGTGCCAGCAGGTCCTGGGCCAGGCGCGCGAAATGTGCGGCTGGCCACTGTTTGGCCGGACCGTATTCGGCCCCGGGCATGAAGGCCACAGCAGGGCGGTCGGTGCTCAGACCGAGCTGGCGCAGCAGTTGGGCGGCGTGCTCGGCATTGGCCACCAGCCTTGGTGGGGCAATGTTCGGCGCCTGCGTGGGCGACTGTGGCAGGGCCAGTGCCACAAAACGCTGCACCGTCATCGGCAGAACTTCTTTATCGAGCTTGCGTGCATCGTTGAGCAGCCCGTAGCGCATTTCGCCCACGAAGCCTGTGCGCTGCGGAATGCCGGCGAACCAGGGCACCAGGGCGGATTTGAGCGAGCCGGGAAGCACGATGGCCTGGTCGTAGCCTTGAGTGGCCAGTTCACGCCCCAGGCGCCAGCGGGTGCCCAGGCCGAACTGGCCGTGGCCCAGCGGCATGGCAATGCCTTGTCGCACTTCGGGCATGCGCGCCAGGATGGGCAGCGACCACTGCGGCGCCAGCACATCAATCTGCACTTCGGGGTGCCTGCGCTTGAGCGCCATGAACAGGCTTTGCGCCATGACCATGTCCCCGACCCAGGACGGGCCGACCACCAGAATGCGTTGCGGCGAGGCCATCGGGCAGGGGTCTCAGGCGCGCTGGTCGAGCCAGGCCATGTAGCGCTGCACGCCTTGCTCGACGCTCAGGAAGGGGGCGTCGTAGCCAGCCTGGCGCAAGGCACCCATGTCAGCCTGGGTGTAGCTCTGGTAGCGGCCCTTGAGGTGCTCGGGGAAGGGGATGTATTCGATCTGTCCGCGCTGGTGGTGCTGGATGACCGCCTGCGCCACGTCGTTGAAGCTCTGGGCGCGACCGGTGCCGCAGTTGTAGATGCCGCGCACTTCGGGGTGGTCCAGCAACCACAGGTTGACCGCCACCACATCGTCGACGTGGATGAAGTCGCGTTCCTGGCCGCCAGGACCGTAGCCGTCGCAGCCCTCGAACAGGCGCACGGTGTCGCCGGTCTTGAGTTGCTCGCGCATGTGGAAGGCCACGCTGGCCATGCTGCCCTTGTGCTGCTCGCGCGGGCCATAGACGTTGAAGTAACGCAAACCGACCACCGGACTCTGGATGCCTGCCAGCAGGGGGCGCAGGTGCACGTCGAACTGGAATTTGGAAAACGCGTAGGCGTTGAGCGGATGCTCGTTCTCACGCGCTTCCTTGAACACGGTGCCGCCGCCGTAAACCGAGGCTGACGAAGCGTAATAGAACGGGATGTTGTGCGCGGTGGTCCAGGCCAGCAGGGCCTTGGTGTATTCGTAGTTGACCCGCATCACGAACTTGCCGTCCCACTCGGTGGTGGCCGAGCAGGCGCCTTGGTGGAAGACCGCCTCGACCGGGCCCAGGCTTTGGCCGGACTGAACACGCGCCAGGAAGTCGTCCTTGTCGAGGTAGTCGCGGATGTGGGCGTCCGACAGGTTCAGGCATTTGCGGCCGTCCGTCAGATCGTCCACCACCAGGATGTCGGTGATACCGCGGGCATTGAGGCCCTGCACGATGTTGCTGCCGATGAAGCCGGCGCCGCCGGTGACGATGATCATGTGGGGTTCTCCTGGGCGGGAAACAGCTGGGTGGCGCAGCTCAGCAAATCGGCGTAGTGGCCGTCTGCCGCGCCCGTGTCCGCGCCGGATTCGGGGTTGTCAGAATGGACCCGGTAGGCACGGCCCACGCCGGCCGACCGCGCGGCCTCGATGTCGCTGGGTTTGTCGCCAATCAGGATGGAGTCGGCCAGCGACAGGCCGAGTTCGCGGGCCGCTTGCAGGATCATGCCCGGGGCGGGCTTGCGGCAGTCGCAGTCGGTGGCCAGGTGCGGCACGCTGCCTTTGGGGTGGTGCGGGCAATGGTAGATGGCGTCCACCTGCACGCCTTGGCGGGCCAGTTCGGCCAGCAAGGCACGGGTCAGCTCCTGGTACTGCTCTTCGCTGTAGTAGCCGCGCGCCAGACCGGACTGGTTGGTGACGATGACCAGCGCGTAGCCGGCCTGCTGCAGGCGGCGCATGCCGTCGATCGCACCGGGGACGAACTCGAAATCTTCCCAGCGGTGCACGTAGGCACGGTCTTGGTTGATGACGCCGTCGCGGTCGAGGAACGCCGCCTTGCGCAGCGGCGGCTGCGCCGGCTGGGGCTGGCGGATGCGTTGCACCAGGGCGGTGGTGGAGAAACCATCGACAAACGGAATGGCCACCGACTGGCCGCCCCAGCTGCGCACGACGCGGGTTTCTTCCAGCGTCTCCATGTCGTAGTCCCCGCCCTTGACGTAGATGTCAGGGCGCACAGCCTGGATCAGCTCGACAGGGGTGCGGGTGTCAAAGAAGGTGACCATCGCCACCGACTGGAGCCCGGCCAGCACGTAGGCCCGGTCTTCGGCGGCATTCAGGGGGCGGTCGGGGCCCTTGCCCAGCATGCGGGCCGAGCGGTCGCTGTTGACCGCCACCAGCAGGCTGCCCCCCAGTTCGGCTGCGCGGTGCAGGTAGCTGACATGGCCGCGGTGCAGCACATCGAACACACCGTTGGTCATGACCAGCGGGCGTGGCAAATGGGCCAGCCGGTCGGCCAGGTCTTGTGGCAGACAGATCTTGTCTTCTGGGCTCATCCGCGCAATTCTTCGTAGGTGAGCGAGGCCGTGCCGAATTTGGCCACCACCAGACCGCCCGCGCGGTTGGCCCAGGCCATGGCCTGCTCCAGATCGAGCCCGCAGGCCACCATGAGGGCCAGGGTGGCGATGACCGTGTCGCCAGCGCCGGTGACATCGGCCACCTCGCGTGCCTGGGCCGGTACGGAGCTGACGCGACCGGCTTCAAAGAGGGTCATGCCTTCTTCGGAGCGGGTCACCAGCAGGGCCTGCAGGTGCAGGCTCTGGCGCAGGGCTTCGGCTTTTTGTTGCAATTGCGATTCGCTGCTCCAGGCGCCAATGACCTGGGTGAGTTCGGCCCGGTTGGGGGTGATGACGCTGGCGTGTTCGTAGCGTGCCCAGTCGCTGCCCTTGGGGTCCACCAGCACCGGCTTGCCAGCTTCGCGCGCCATGCGAATCATGTGCGGGATGTGCGCGAGGCCGCCCTTGCCGTAGTCGGAAAACAGCACCGCATCGTGCTCGGGCAGCAAGGCGGCAAAGCGCTCGAGCATGCCGGCCAGCACTTCGTGGTCGGGCTCTTTCTCGAAGTCGATGCGCAGCATCTGCTGGCTGCGCCCGATGACGCGCAGCTTGACGATGGTTTCCATGCCGGGGTCTTCGCCCAGCTCGGCCCGGATGCCGTGCAGCACCAACAGCGCTTGCAGGCTGCGGGCGGCCTCGTCCTGGCCCACCATGCTCAGCAGCGTGGCCTGGGCGCCCAGGGTCTTGACGTTGAGGGCCACGTTGGCGGCGCCGCCCAGGCGGTTTTCTTCACGGCGGACGTGAACCACAGGCACTGGTGCCTCGGGCGAGATGCGGCTGACCTCGCCATGCCAGTAGCGGTCGAGCATGACATCGCCGACCACCAGGATGCGGCAACCGGCCAGGCGTTCGAAAGCGGGCAGCGAGCGCGTCACGCCAGCCCCAGTTCCTGCTCGATCAGGCCGCACAGGGTGTGGCCGATCAGGATGTGGCATTCCTGGATGCGCGCCGTTACGTTGTGCGGCACCACGATGGCGTGGTTGCACAGTGCACGCAGCTGGCCGCCATCGCGCCCGAGCAGGCCCACGCTCTGCATGCCCAGCTTCTGGGCTTCTTCAACAGCGCGGATGACGTTGCGCGAGTTGCCCGAGGTGGAAATGCCGATCAGCAGGTCGCCGGTCCGGCCCAGGCCTGCCACCTGGCGTGCAAAGACCTCGTCAAACGAATAGTCGTTGGCGATGCAGGTCAGGGCCGAGGTGTCGGTCGACAGGGCGACGGCCGCGAGCGGTCGGCGGTCCTTGATGAAACGGCCGGTCAGCTCGGCAGCCAGGTGCTGGCTGTCGGCGGCCGACCCCCCATTGCCGCAAAACAGGACTTTGCCGCCCAGGCGCAAGGTCTGCGCCGCCATCTGGCCGGCACGCAGCACATCGTCGTTGAGGCTGTGCAAACTGGCCAGCAAGGCCTGCTGCTGTTCAAGGTTCTGGAGGAACAAGGACGTCATGGTGTCAGGCCTCCTGCCGAGCCGCCTCAAAGGAGGCCTCGCCCCCTCGGGGGGCAGCGAATACACGAAGTGATGAGCGTGGGGGCATGATGTCCTCAGCCGAGTTGTCGTTTCTTGACCGATTTCTGTTTGGGTTTGGCGCGCTTGACTTGGCCGCCCGAGGTCAGGCGCTGGTTGCCCAGCACGCGGACGGTCTTGACTTCAGGGCGCTGACCGCCGCGCTTGGCAAACTTGAGCACCTTGAAGTCGCGCGGACCCGCCTTGCGGTCTTCGTCCACGGTTTTGGCTTTCTCGGGCTGGGGCCGCCACAGCACCAGCAGTTTGCCAATGTGCTGGATCGGGGCAGCGTTCAGTTCGTCGGCCAATTGCTGGAACATGGCCTCGCGCGCCACGCGGTCGTCGCCAAGCACGCGGATCTTGATCAGACCGTGGGCCTTGAGCGCGGCGTCGGTTTCCTTGATGACGGCCGGTGTCAGGCCGTCAGAGCCGACCATCACGACCGGATCAAGGTGGTGGGCGTCGGCGCGGTAAAGCTTGCGCTCACCAGGGGTAAGTTGGATTTGGGGCATGCGGCTATTATCCCTGTTTGGATATCAATGCATGAAAGTCAAAACCAAAAGCAAGAAGGTCAATAAGGCTTGGTTGAACGACCACGTCAATGACCCCTATGTGAAGCTGGCCCACAAAGAGGGTTATCGCGCCCGCGCGGCTTACAAACTCAAGGAAATCGACGACAGCCTGGGGCTGATCAAGCCGGGCCATCTGGTGGTGGACCTGGGATCTGCTCCGGGGGCCTGGAGCCAGTATGTGCGCCGCCGCCTTTCGCCCCAGGGGGCTGCGGTGGGTGAACTCAACGGCGCCATCATCGCCATTGACCTGTTGGCGATGGAGCCCATCGAAGGGGTGCAGTTCCTGCAAGGGGATTTTCGCGAACCCGAGGTGCTGGCCCAGCTGGAAGCCCTGGTGGCCGGGCGCAAGCTCGATGTGGTGGTGTCCGACATGGCCCCCAACTTGTCGGGCGTGGAGTCGGTGGATGCGGCCCGCATTGAACACCTGATTGAGCTGGCCGTTGACTTTGCCCAACACCACCTCAAGGCCGATGGCGCTTTGGTGGTCAAGGTTTTTCATGGCAGCGGCTACACCCAGCTGGTGCAGCTGTTCAAGGACCATTTCAAGGTCGTCAAACCCATCAAGCCCAAGGCCTCGCGCGACCGCTCGTCCGAGACCTTTCTGGTAGGCATGGGTTTGAAAAACCCGGCTTGAGCCTTTTTACGGGTGATGACGATTTGAAATTCCGGGCATCTGACAAGGCCAAAACCAGTCTTTTCAGTTCGGGTGTGCGCAGAGCACCCTAAAATGTATTTTTGTAGACACGATTCGTTGACTGGAGCACCGCTTGAATAACCCCTGGTTTTCCAAAATTGCCGTCTGGATGGTGATTGCCATGGTGCTGTTCACTGTTTTCAAACAGTTTGACAGCCGCGGCACCGCTGGTGCTGGCTACATGGGCTACTCCGATTTCCTGGAAGAAGTGCGCGCCAGCCGCATCAAGAGCGCCACCATCCAGGAGGGGCAGGGCGGCACCGAAATCGTGGCCGTGACCCAGGACGACCGCCGCATCCGCACCACCGCCACCTACCTGGACCGTGGTTTGGTGGGCGATCTGATCAGCAACGGTGTCAAGTTCGACGTCAAACCCCGCGAAGAAGGCTCCCTGATCATGACCTTGCTGGTCAGCTGGGGACCGATGCTGCTGCTCATTGGGGTGTGGGTTTACTTCATGCGACAGATGCAGGGCGGCGGCAAGGGCGGCGCCTTCAGCTTTGGCAAGTCCAAGGCCCGCATGCTGGACGAAAACAACAACCAGGTCACCTTTGCCGATGTGGCCGGCTGCGACGAAGCCAAGGAAGAGGTCAAGGAAGTCGTGGACTTTCTCAAAGACCCTCAGAAATTCCAGAAACTGGGTGGTCGCATCCCGCGTGGCTTGCTGCTGGTCGGCCCTCCGGGTACGGGCAAGACCTTGCTGGCCAAGGGCATCGCCGGTGAGGCCAAGGTGCCTTTCTTCAGCATCTCCGGTTCCGATTTCGTTGAAATGTTCGTCGGTGTGGGCGCTGCCCGCGTGCGCGACATGTTCGAGAACGCCAAGAAAAACGCCCCCTGCATCATCTTCATTGACGAGATCGACGCCGTGGGCCGCCAGCGTGGCGCGGGCCTGGGTGGTGGCAACGACGAACGCGAGCAGACCCTCAACCAGATGTTGGTCGAGATGGACGGTTTTGAGACCAACCTGGGCGTGATCGTGGTGGCTGCTACCAACCGCCCTGACATTCTGGATGCGGCTTTGCTGCGCCCGGGCCGTTTTGACCGCCAGGTGTATGTGACGCTGCCCGATATCCGAGGCCGCGAGCAGATCCTGAACGTGCACATGCGCAAAGTGCCCATCGGACAAGACGTCAAGGCCGAAGTGATTGCCCGTGGCACACCCGGCATGAGCGGTGCCGACCTGGCCAACCTGTGCAACGAAGCGGCTTTGATGGCTGCACGCCGCAACGCCCGTGTGGTCGAGATGCAGGACTTCGAGAAGGCCAAGGACAAGATCCTCATGGGCCCCGAGCGCAAGAGCATGGTCATGCCCGAGGAAGAGCGCCGCAACACGGCCTACCACGAGGCTGGCCACGCCCTGATTGGTAAACTGCTGCCCAAGTGCGATCCGGTGCACAAGGTCACCATCATCCCGCGTGGTCGCGCGCTCGGTGTGACCATGAGCCTGCCCGAGAAAGACCGCTACAGCTACGACCGCGAGTACATGCTCAACCAGATCAGTATGCTGTTCGGTGGTCGCATCGCCGAAGAAGTCTTCATGAACCAGATGACCACAGGGGCCAGCAACGACTTTGAGCGCGCCACGTCGATTGCCCGAGACATGGTCATGCGTTATGGCATGACCGATGCGCTGGGCCCCATGGTTTATGCCGAAAACGAGGGTGAAGTGTTCCTCGGCCGCTCGGTCACCAAGACCACGCACATGAGTGAGCAGACCATGCAAAAAGTCGACTCCGAAGTGCGCCGCATCATCGACGAGCAGTACGGTCTGGCGCGCCGCCTGATCGAAGAGCACAGCGACAAGATGCATGCCATGGCCAAGGCTTTGCTTGATTGGGAAACCATCGACGCCGAGCAGCTCGACGACATCATGGCCGGCCGTGAGCCCCGTCCGCCCAAGGACTGGACGCCGCGCACCCCTTCGTCGGGCGGTGACAACGGCAGTGGTGGTGCTGCAGTGCCGACGCAAGCTGCGCCCACCGTGGCTTGAGCCGGAGTTTCCGGATGTTTGTGTACAGCGGGGCTTCGGCCCCGTTGTCTTTTTATGTGACGCACCATGGGCATGACCTGGCAAACCAGCCGTTTTGACATCGACCTTGACTCTCCTCGTGTGATGGGGATCGTCAACCTGACGCCAGACTCCTTTTCGGATGGTGGCCGACACGACTCTACCCAGGCGGGTCTGCGCCATGCTGAGCAGTTGCTGCGAGATGGGGCCCACATCCTGGACATTGGCGGCGAGTCGACCCGGCCTGGCTCACCTGGGGTGCCTGGCGATGAAGAGTGGCGCCGCATCGAAGGCTTTTTGCGCGAAGCGGTGCGCTGGGGCGTGCCCCTGTCCGTGGACACCTACAAGGCCGAGGTCATGCAAAAGGCCCTGGACCTGGGGGTGGACATCGTCAACGACATTTGGGCATTGCAGCAGCCCGGTGCCGAGGCGGTGGTGGCCGCGCACCCGCGCTGCGGCGTGTGTCTGATGCACATGCACCGTGACCCGCAAACCATGCAAAAGGCACCCATGCAGGGCGATGTGGTGTCGGCGGTGGCGGCCTTTCTGGCAGACCGTGCCGAAGCATTGCACCAGCAGGGGGTGGTGCGTGAACGCGTGGTGCTCGACTACGGCATCGGCTTTGGCAAGACGGTGGCGCAAAACTTCAGCTTGCTGGCACGCCAGTCAGAGCTGTTGGCGCTGGGCTACCCGCTGTTGGCGGGTTGGTCGCGCAAATCTTCGCTGGGCGCAGTGCTGACGCGCGATGGTCAGACCCCTGAGCCTGCGCTACGCCAAGCCGCCAGTGTGGCGGCAGCTTTGTTGGCGGCGGAGCGCGGCGCGCGCATTGTGCGTGTGCACGATGTTCGCGAAACCGTTGACGCACTGTGCGTGCTGCGACACACCCAGGATGCTGGTGTGCAGGCCCACTGAGCCTCTTGGCTCGATAGAATTCGGACCATTACAAAAACAGGAATATTTATGGCACGACAGTACTTCGGCACCGATGGCATCCGTGGCCGCGTGGGCCAAAGCCCCATCACCCCCGATTTTGTTTTGCGCCTGGCCCATGCGGTGGGCCGAGTTCTCAAGGCGAAAGAAAAGCACCCTGTGGTGCTGATTGGCAAGGACACCCGGATTTCGGGCTACATGCTGGAAAGCGCGCTGGAGTCGGGCTTCAATTCAGCCGGGGTCGATGTGCTGTTGCTCGGTCCCGTGCCCACGCCTGCCGTGGCCTACCTCACGCGCGCCCAGCGCGCCAGCCTGGGCGTGGTGATCAGTGCCAGCCACAACCCGTTCGAGGACAACGGCATCAAGTTCTTCAGCGCCGAAGGCGCCAAATTGCCCGACGAGTGGGAGATCGCTGTCGAAGCCGCCTTGCAGGAACCACCCGCCTGGGTGGATTCGGCTTCGCTGGGCAAGACGCGCCGTCTGGACGACGCCGCAGGGCGCTACATCGAATTTTGTAAAAGCACCTTCCCCAACCATCTGTCTTTGCACGGTCTCAAGATCGTGGTCGACGCAGCGCATGGCGCGGCCTACCAGATCGCCCCCAAGGTGTTTCATGAACTGGGTGCGGACGTGGTGGCCATCGGTTGCGCGCCCGACGGGCTGAACATCAACCAAGGTGTCGGTGCGACCCATCCGCAAGCGCTGATCGAGGCCGTCAGGCAACACCGCGCCGATCTGGGCGTGGCTCTGGACGGCGATGCCGATCGCCTGCTGCTGGTGGATGCCGACGGCCGTTTGTTCAATGGCGATGAACTGCTGTACCTCATGGTCAGCGAGCGGCTCGACCGGGGGGCGCACGTGCCAGGGGCCGTGGGCACCTTGATGACCAACATGGCGGTCGAAGTGGCGCTCAAACGCCGAGGCGTGGCTTTTGAGCGCGCCAAGGTGGGTGACCGCTATGTGCTGGAAGTGCTGGCCGAACGCGGTTGGTTGCTCGGAGGCGAGGGCTCGGGCCACTTGCTGGCGCTGGACAAGCACACCACCGGCGACGGCCTGGTCAGCGCTTTGCAGGTCTTGCAGGCCTGCGTGGGCAGTGGCAAAACGTTGGCACAGCTGCTCCAGGAGGTGGTGTTGTTCCCGCAAACGCTGGTCAATGTGCGTTTGAAGGCCGGTTTCGACTGGAAGAACCATGACCCGCTGCAACAAGCGACACGCGAGGCAGAGGCTGCCTTGGGCGACATGGGCCGGGTACTGATCCGCGCCAGCGGGACCGAACCGCTGCTGCGCGTGATGGTGGAGGCGCGTGACGCGGATGTGGCGCGCCAGACGGCCGAACGCATTGCCGCGACCCTGCCGTCTGCCGGCTGAGTCACTGATTCAACGATCGGCCTGAGCCCTCAGTAAATCAGCCGCTCGGGCCGAATTTCCTGCAGGATGGTGGTGGCGATTTCCTCGATCGACTTGGTGGTGGTCGACAGCCAGCGAATGCCTGAGCGGCGCATCATGGCTTCGGCTTCGGCCACCTCCATGCGGCAATTTTCCAGGCTGGCATAGCGCGAGTTGGGACGACGTTCCGAGCGGATTTCCGACAGTCGCTCGGGTTGGATGGTCAGGCCAAAAATCTTCTTCCGGTAAGGGACCAGGGCCGGAGGCAGCTGGCGGCGCTCAAAATCTTCTGGAATCAGAGGGTAGTTGGCTGCCTTCAGACCGTGCTGCATGGCCAGGTACAGGCTGGTGGGGGTCTTTCCGCTGCGGCTGACGCCCACCAGGATCACTTCAGAGCCTTCCAGATCTTTGTGCGACTGGCCGTCGTCGTGGGCCAGCGAGAAATTGATGGCCTCGATCCGGTCGTGGTATTCCTTGCTCTTGCTCACGTCAGAGAAGCGCCCCACGCGATGGTGCGACTTGACGCCCAGCTCCTGCTCAATCGGGTGGACAAAAGTGCCAAACATGTCCATCAGCATGCCCTGACAGTGCTCCTTGATGACGTGCAGCACCTCCATGTTCACCAACGTCGTGAACACGAGGGCCTTGCTGCCCTCGACTTCGCAGGTGTGGTTGATCTGGCGCACCGCCTGGTGCGCTTTGTCGATGGTGTCGATGAAAGGCAGCCGCACATGGCGGGTTTTCATGTCGAACTGGGCCAGGATCGCGTTGCCAAAGGTTTCGGCTGTGATCCCGGTGCCATCGGAGACAAAAAAGACAGTGCGTTGGGCCATGGGTGCAAAAAATATCAAATGGGGCAGGGGGCATGAGGCCCCTACAATGGGTTCATTATCCACCGCCCCGTGCGGCGCCCATTCGAACAAACACAAAGCGCTGCCGCAGGTCTGGAGCCCGGTTTTTAACTTTGGAGTCCACCATGTCCAACCTGTTCGATGCGACCGCCCTGGTCGTTCCGTTTGAAAAACTGCGCATGACCGACGTTGAAATCGTCGGTGGCAAGAACGCCAGTCTGGGGGAGATGATTTCCCAGCTGCCATCGGGGGTGAAAGTGCCCACGGGTTTTGCCACCACGGCGCATGCCTTCCGGGAATTCCTCAAGTTCGACGGTTTGACCGAGCGCATCAACGCCAAACTCGATGCGCTCGACACCGAAGATGTGCGTGCCCTGGCTGCCGTGGGCGCTGAAATCCGCGCCATGGTCGAGGCACAGCCTTTTCCGGCCGACCTGGAAAAAGCCATTCGCGAAGCCTTTGTCATGCTGCAAGGTGGCCAGCCGGACGCTTCGTTTGCCGTGCGTTCTTCGGCCACCGCCGAAGACCTGCCCGACGCTTCTTTTGCCGGCCAGCAGGAAACCTTCCTGAACGTGCACGGCATCGACGAAGTGCTGCACAAGATGAAAGAGGTGTTTGCCTCGCTCTACAACGACCGCGCCATCAGCTACCGGGTGCACAAAGGCTTTGCCCACGCCGATGTGGCCTTGTCTGCCGGCGTGCAGCGCATGGTGCGCTCCGACCTGGGCGCTGCCGGTGTGATGTTCACCATCGACACCGAATCGGGCTTTGAGGATGTGGTGTTCATCACCTCCAGCTACGGTCTGGGCGAAACGGTGGTGCAGGGCGCTGTCAACCCTGACGAGTTCTACGTGCACAAGCCCATGTTGGCTGCGGGCAATAAGGCCGTGATTCGCCGCAACCTGGGCTCCAAACTGATCCAGATGGTGTTTTCCACGCCCGAGGAAAAGGCCGCCAGCGGCAAGCTGGTTAAAACCATTGATGTGCCCACCGAGCAGCGCAACCGCTACAGCCTGAGCGACGCTGACGTCGAGCAGCTGGCCCGTTATGCCCTGGTGATCGAGAAACACTACGGCCGTCCGATGGACGTGGAGTGGGGCAAGGACGGGCTGGACGGTCAGCTCTACATCCTGCAGGCGCGCCCCGAAACCGTGAAGAGCCAAGCCAAGGGCACGGCCGAACTGCGCTACAAGCTCAAGGGCCACTCCACCGTGCTGGCCGAAGGCCGAGCCATTGGCCAGAAGATTGGCACCGGCCCGGTGCGCCTGGTGCACAACATCAGCGAAATGGACAAGGTCCAGCCCGGCGATGTGCTCGTGACCGACATGACCGATCCCAATTGGGAGCCGGTGATGAAGCGCGCCAGCGCCATCGTCACCAACCGCGGCGGGCGCACCTGCCACGCCGCCATCATTGCGCGTGAGCTCGGCATTCCGGCGGTGGTCGGCTGTGGCCACGCCACCGAACAACTGAAGGACGGCACTTTGGTGACCGTGAGCTGCGCCGAAGGTGACACCGGCCGCATCTATGACGGCCTGCTGGAAACCGAGGTCACCGAGGTCAAGCGTGGCGCCATGCCGGACATCGCGACCAAGATCATGATGAACGTGGGCAATCCCCAACTGGCTTTCGACTTTGCCCAGTTGCCCAATGCCGGCGTGGGCCTGGCCCGCCTCGAATTCATCATCAACAACAACATCGGCGTCCACCCCAAGGCCATCCTTGACTACCCGGCGATCGATGCAGATCTCAAGAAGGCGGTCGAGTCGGTTGCACGCGGTCACGCATCCCCGCGTGCTTTCTATGTGGACAAGGTGGCTGAAGGTGTGGCCTCGATCGCGGCGGCGTTCTGGCCCAAGCCGGTGATCGTTCGCCTGTCGGACTTCAAGAGCAACGAATACCGCAAGCTGATCGGCGGCAGCCGCTACGAGCCGGAAGAGGAAAACCCGATGCTGGGTTTCCGTGGCGCCACCCGCTACATCAGCGAGGACTTCGGCGAGGCCTTTGCCATGGAGTGCGAAGCGCTCAAGCGTGTGCGCGGCGAGATGGGCCTGACCAATGTGCAGGTGATGGTGCCCTTTGTGCGCACGCTCAAGCAGGCCGAGCGCGTCACCCAGCTGCTGGCCAACCATGGCCTGGTGCGGGGCGAGAACGAACTCAAGCTGATCATGATGTGCGAGGTTCCGACCAACGCCATCCTGGCCGACCGCTTCCTCGAATTCTTCGACGGCTTCTCGATCGGCTCGAACGACCTCACCCAGCTGACCTTGGGTCTGGACCGCGATTCGGGCATGGAACTGTTGGCAGCCGACTTTGACGAACGCGATCCGGCGGTGACCACGTTGATCGCTCAGGCGATTGCGGCCTGCCGTGCGCAGGGCAAGTACATCGGCATTTGCGGCCAGGGTCCCAGCGACCACCCGGACTTTGCCCGTTGGTTGATGGATCAGGGCATCAGCTCGATCTCGCTGAACCCAGACACCGTGGTGGAAACCTGGACCATGCTGGGCCAACCCCAGGCCTGACGCCCGGCATCACACCGTTCACCACATGACACAGGACGCTGCGGGCATCTCGGCCAGGTACCGCTGGCGCTTGCACCGCAACGTTCTGCTGTTTGTCGTGCTGTTGCTGGCCCTGCTCGGGGCTATGGCCTGTGCCGAGCAATCGGGGTTGTCGCGTAACCTGATCGGGCCGATCTTTCTGTTCAGCACGGTCATGATCTACGCCCTGATCGGCATTTCAGGGCGCACCACCGATGCCGAGGAGTATTTCGTAGCCGGCCGGCGGGTGCCTGCCATGTACAACGGCATGGCCACCGCCGCCGATTGGATGAGCGCCGCCTCGTTCATCAGTCTGGCCGGCGCGCTGTACTTGCAAGGCTTTTCGGGGGCTGGCAACCAACCGGGCGGGCTGGCCTACATCATGGGCTGGACCGGCGGCTTTTGCCTGGTGGCGTTGTTGATCGCACCTCAGCTGCGGGCCATGCAGCTCTACACCTTGCCTGATTTTTTCCACGTCCGCTACGGCGGGCACTGGCCCCGCATCCTGGCGGCGCTGGCGGCGGTCGTGTGCTCCTTCACCTATGTGGTGGCGCAGATTTACGGCATCGGACTGATCGCCTCGCGCCTGACCGGGGTGCAGTTCGAGATCGGCATTTTGCTGGGCTTGGGCGGTGTGCTGCTGTGTTCTTTTTTGGGGGGCATGCGTGCCATCACCTGGACCCAGGTGGCCCAGTACATTGTGCTTTTGCTGGCTTTTCTGATCCCGGTGTCCTGGCTGGCTTATCGGCAGCTGGGTACCCCTGTAGCACCTCTGGCGTATGGCGCCCAGCTGGTGAAGATCGAAGCGCTTGAAAACCGCCTGATCGACGACCCGGCCGAATTGGCGGTGCGCCAGGAGTTTGCCCGGCGCGCACGCATGTACGAAAGCCGTTTGCGCGATGTCCAACCTGCATTGCTGGCGCTGCGTGAGGAGTTGGAAACCCGCATCCAGTGGCTCAAGGCGCAAGGGGCCGACTTCGCGACGGTCGCCCAGGCGCGTCGCGATTTGCTGGCGGTGCCGCCCGATGCTGCACAGGCGCGCGAACAATGGACCCGCGCCCTGCGTGAGAACCAGGAGCGCGCCAAGCCGCTGGGCGGCATGCCCCGCCATGCCCAGGCGTTTGGCGGGGCTGCGCCAGAGGGCCAGTCTGCAGCAGCAGACGATTCACGGACAAATTTTCTGGCTTTGGTGTTTTGTCTGATGCTGGGAACGGCGGGCTTGCCGCACCTGCTCACGCGCTACTACACCGTGCCCAGCAGTGCTGAGGCGCGCAGCTCGGTGGCCTGGTCCCTGTTTTTCATTGCGCTGCTCTACCTGAGTGCGCCCGCTTTGGCGGTGCTGGTCAAGTTTGAGATATTGAACAACTTGGTTGGCAGCAGCTTTGAGGCCTTGCCCAACTGGATTGCCCAATGGGGCCGTTTGGATCCCGGGCTCATCAATGTGACGGACGTGAACGGCGATCGCGTGGTTCAGCTGGGTGAGATTCGCCTTGGGGCCGATTTGGTGATGCTGGCCACGCCCGAATTGGGGGGGATGCCATTCGTGGTGTCGGGTCTGGTGGCTGCTGGAGGTCTGGCTGCAGCCCTGTCCACTGCCGACGGCTTGCTGCTGACCATCAGCAACGCTTTGGTGCACGATTTGGGGATGCAGCGGGATCGGTTGCCCCATTCCGCAGAAAAAAGCGTCATCTTGTCGAAATTTGCCTTACTGGCGGTGGCCATGTTGGCGGCGTTTGTGGCGGCGCTCAAACCGGCCGAAATCCTGGCGTTGGTGTCGGCGTCGTTTTCACTGGCGGCGGCGGCATTTTTCCCAGCCATGGTTTGCGGTCTGGTCAGCGTCCGGGTGGATCGCCGTGCTGCTGTGGCAGGCATGTTGACGGGCTTGGCGGTTACCCTGGGCTACATGGTGGTCAATGCGCAGGCGTTCCGTCATTTCTGGTCGCTGGCGCCTGCAGGTGGGCTGTGGTGGGGCGTTCAGCCTATTTCGGCGGGCATTTTCGGTGTGCCTGCAGGTTTTGCAGCCATTGTGTGCTGGACACTTTTTCAGCCCGCGGCTTGGGGCAGGTGCCAGACCGATTGACTGGGCTATAATGCCTGGTTTCCCTTGCCGCACCCCGAACAGACGCCGGGGGCGGTTTCCACCATCCACAAGGAGTATCAATGCGTCATTACGAAATCATTTTGCTGATCCACCCGGATCAAAGCGAACAAGTTCCGGCCATGCTGGAGCGCTACAAGGGCATGATCACCACGGGCGGCGGCAAGATCCACCGCGTGGAAGATTGGGGCCGCCGTCAACTGGCGTACCAGATCAACAAGCTGGCCAAAGCCCACTACCTGTGCGTCAACATCGAAGCCGACCAGGCTGTGATGGCCGAACTCGAGCATGCCTTCAAGTTCAACGACGCCGTGCTGCGTCACCTGACGGTTCAGAAGAAGAAAGCCGACACCGCGCCTTCTTCCATGATGAAGACCGTTGAGCGTGAAGAGGCCCGCAAGGCCCAGCAAGCCGAATTTGCAGCTTGACCCTGTCTGACCCAGGGGAGTGAACCATACCGACCTGATCGCCTGTATCGCCGAGCTCGCCGCTTTGCGTTACACGCCTGCCGGATTGCCCGCATTGGACCTGATGCTCGAGCACAGCTCGCAGCAGTCCGAAGCAGGCCATCCCAGGCAGGTGAGTCTGAAAATACGCGCATTGGCCCTGGGAACCCAGGCCGAGCGTCTTTCCAGACAAGCGGTTGGCAGTCAGTGGCGGTTTCAGGGCTTTTTGGCCACCCCCCGGCAAGGCAGGAGCGTTGTGCTCCACATTCAAGAGTTCCAGCAAGATTAATTTCAGGAGGCCCTCATGGCCACTTTCAAAAAATTCGACAAGAACAAGCGCCCCAAGCGCAACACCCAGTCCCTGTTGTTCAAGCGCAAGCGCTTCTGCCGCTTCACCGTGGCCGGCGTGGAAGAGATCGACTACAAAGACGTCGACACCCTGCGTGACTTCATCGCCGAAAACGGCAAGATCATCCCGGCCCGTCTGACCGGTACCCGCGCCATCTACCAGCGCCAGCTCAACTCCGCCATCAAGCGCGCCCGCTTCCTGGCCATGTTGCCCTACAGCGACCAGCACAAAGTCTAAGGAGAACAACCATGCAAATCATCCTGCTCGAAAAGGTTGTGAACCTGGGTAACCTCGGCGATATCGTCAAGGTCAAAGACGGTTACGCACGTAACTTTCTGATCCCCTCCGGCTTTGCCCGTCGTGCCACCGAAGCCAACAAGGCCGAATTCGAAGCCCGCCGCGCCGAACTCGAAAAGGCTGCTGCTGCCAAGCTGGCCGAAGCCCAGGCTTTGGGCGAGAAGTTGGCAGGCCAAACCATCAAGCTGACCCAGAAGGCCGGCGTGGACGGTCGCCTGTTCGGTTCCGTTACCAACCACGACATCGCCGAAGAGCTGACAAAGCAAGGTTTTGCCGTGTCCAAGGCCCAGGTGCGCATGCCCAACGGCCCCATCAAGATGGTGAGCGATTCCGCTGTGTCCGTGGCCTTGCACACGGATGTGGTGGTCGACGTGAACGTGACTGTGTACGGCGAAACCGCCTGATACGGAACCCGCTTCCGCCAAAACGCCCGCCCGAATACGGCGGGCGTTTTTCTTTGTGGGGGTAAGTGGTTCATGCAGGTTGGTCTGGGCCATGGGCGCAGCCGCGACTTCAGGCGCGTAGCGACGTCGAGCGGCTGTGCCCATGGCCCAGACCAACCGGAAACATGGTCACTTTTCCCAACATCTTCACCGCCTGCACACCGCTTATCCACAGGCTTGTCCCATGACGCCGACCGTGCCAAAGGGTACGATGCGGTTTTGCTGTTTTTTCCATGTCTGCAGTCTTTCCCGATCACTTGAACGACCTTCCCATCGACTTCTCTGCGGACCAGCAAGTGGCCCAGTTGCGAGTGCCTCCACACTCCATCGAAGCCGAATCGAGTGTGCTGGGCGGCTTGTTGCTCGACAACGGCGCCTGGGACCGTGTGGGTGACTTGTTGGTCGACGGTGACTTCTATCGGCACGAACACCAGTTGATTTATGCGGCCATTGGGGCCTTGATCAACGCTTCCAAACCGGCCGATGTGATCACCGTTTTCGAGCACCTGCAAAACCAGGGCCATGCCGACAGCGTGGGCGGCTTGGGCTATCTGAACTCCTTGGCGCAATACGTGCCCAGCGCCAGCAACATCCGCCGCTACGCTGAGATCGTGCGCGAGCGTTCCATCCTGCGCAAGCTGGTGTCGGCCAGTGACGAGATCGCCACCGCCGCGTTCAACCCCAAAGGCAAGCAGGTCGACAAGATCCTGGACGAGGCCGAGCAAAAGATCTTCAACATCGGTGAAGAAGGCTCGCGCATGAAGCAGGGCTTCCAGTCGATGGATTCCCTGGTGGTGGAGCTGCTCGACCGTGTGCAGGAAATGGCCGACAACCCCAACGACATCACGGGTGTGCCCACCGGTTTCATCGACCTGGACAAAATGACCTCCGGTCTCCAGCCTGGCGATCTGGTGGTGCTGGCGGCGCGCCCCTCCATGGGCAAAACGGCCTTCGCCATCAACATTGCCGAGCATGTTGCGCTCAACGAAGGGCTGCCTGTGGCGGTGTTTTCGATGGAAATGGGCGCCTCACAGCTGGCGGTGCGTATCGTGGGCTCGATCGGTCGTGTGGACCAAGGCCATTTGCGTACCGGCAAACTCAATGACGAAGAGTGGCCCCGTCTGACAGAAGCCATTGAGAGGCTGCGCACCGTGTCGCTGCACATCGACGAAACGCCAGGCCTGACGCCGAGCGAGCTGCGTGCCAACTCGCGCCGCCTGGCGCGCCAGTGCGGCAAGCTGGGTCTGATCGTGGTCGACTACCTGCAGCTGATGAGCGGGTCCAGCGGTTCGGACGGCGACAACCGTGCGACCGAGCTGGGCGAGATTTCTCGGGGCTTGAAGATGCTGGCCAAGGAACTGCAATGCCCGGTGATCGCGTTGTCGCAGCTCAACCGCGGCGTGGAGCAGCGCACCGACAAGCGCCCCATGATGAGTGACTTGCGCGAATCGGGCGCCATCGAGCAGGATGCGGACATCATCATGTTCATCTACCGCGACGACTATTACAACAAGGACTCCAAGGACCCGGGTGTGGCCGAAATCATCATCGGCAAGCAGCGTAACGGCCCCACCGGCACGGTGCGCCTGGCCTTCCTCAAACCGCTGACGCGGTTCGAGAGCCTGGCCACCGGCGGCTTTGGCAGCGACGACTATTGAGCCTGCTGTCCGGCACGGTGTCGGGTTTTTCCAAGACGCTGGCAGCACCAGCGTTCACACTGGCGGTTTTCTCAAAAGGAGTTGAACCATGCGATTGGGATACACGATTCTGTATGTGCCGGATGTGCGGGAGGCCCTGGCCTTTTATGGCAAAGCATTTGGGTTGGTCACGCGCTTTGTGCATGAATCCGGTGATTGGGGTGAGCTGGACACCGGTAGCACTTCCCTGGCGTTCTGTTCGCACAGCCTGTTAGCACAAATGGGCAAACCGGTAGCCCTGCCCGATGCCCACAAGCCTAGCTTCGAAGTTGCACTGGTTACACCTGATGTGGCCGTTGCCTACGCGCAGGCCCTGGCGCAGGGGGCACATGCCTTGCAGGCCCCGCAGGACATGCCTTGGGGTCAGACCGTGGCCTACGTGCAGGATCTCAACGGCTTCTGGGTAGAACTGTGTACCCCTATGGGGTGATAGGCTTTTGATTGCCATAGCCTGATTGCAGCAATTGCCCCAGGTGCTGGGTATTGCGCTGCAACTGCCTTGGCGTACAGCCCAACCAATGCCTGTACGCCAGGTTCATGTGGGACTGATCGGCCCAATTATGCAAGGCCGCCACTTCGGCCAGCGGCCAGTGGGGTAGCCCAGCCAAGCTGTGGGCCGTTTGGCGTACTCTTGCCAGGCTGCGCCAAAACACAGGCGGGTGGCCTGTGTATTGGCGCAGCAGGCGTTCTAGCGTGCGCGGGCTCACGCCAAGAGCGCTAGCGGCCTGGGTGACTGACGGTGCCTGCGCCAGGGCGTGCAGCGATTCTTCAACCCTGGCATCCAGCTTGCAGGTGTCAGCAAGCAGGGTGATCGCCTGCTCGTCATCGTCCAGGTCCAGTGCGTGTGAACGTTGCAGCAGCGTGTCGCTGTCCACCACGGTGCCAGGGGCAAGTCTGAAACCACACAGGCGTGCCCCTGCGGGCAGCATGATGGTTTCGGCTTGCTGAGACAGGGCGTACACATGCCATTGCACCTGACCATTGGGCAAGGCAATGCCTACAAGGTCCTGGCAGCCATCGGGTGGAATCCAGGCTTGCTCTTGATCCTTCCCTGCACAGGTGTACTGCCAGCGGCCAAGCAAAGATTGGACCATGGGTCCTAGAACTTACAGCACTTCGCTGGCGAAATCGGCCAGGCGCGAACGCTCACCGCGTGCCAGCGTGATGTGCCCGCCGTGCTGCCAGCCCTTGAAGCGGTCCACCGCGTAGGTCAGACCCGAAGAGCCTTCCGTCAGGTAAGGGGTGTCGATCTGGGCCAGGTTGCCCATGCAGACAATCTTGGTGCCGGGGCCGGCGCGCGTGATCAGGGTCTTCATCTGCTTGGGCGTCAGGTTCTGCGCCTCGTCGATGATGACGTACTTGTTCATGAAGGTACGCCCGCGCATGAAGTTCATGCTCTTGATCTTGATGCGGCTCTTGATCAGTTCGTTGGTGGCGGCACGGCCCCATTCGCCTGCACCACCGCCTTCGCCCTTGGCCAGGAACTCCAGGTTGTCGTCGAGGGCGCCCATCCAGGGGCCCATTTTTTCTTCTTCGGTGCCGGGCAGAAAGCCAATGTCTTCGCCCACGCTCACGGTGGCGCGGGTCATGATGATTTCGGTGTAGCGGCGGTCATCCAGCACCTGGGTCAGGCCTGCGGCCAGGGCCATCAAGGTCTTGCCGGTGCCCGCCGTGCCGGCCAGGGTGACGAAGTCGACCTCGGGATCGGTCAGCAGGTTCATCGCGAAATTCTGCTCACGGTTGCGTGCGGTGACGCCCCACAGCGCATTTTTCTGGTGGGTGAAGTCTTTGAGCGTGCGCAGCACTGCGGTGTTGCCGCGGATTTCGGTCACACGGGCGTACAGCCCTGGCTCTCCGGGGGCTTCGAAATACACGAACTGGTTGATCATCAGCTGCTGTACCACCGGCCCGCCGATGCGGTAGAAGGTGTTGCCGCCTTGCTGCCAGCTCTCCACCGTCTTCCCGTGCTTGGTCCAGAAGTCTGTGGGCAGGGCCAGGGCACCCGAATACAGCATATCGCCGTCTTCCAGGGCTTTGTCGTTCTGGTAGTCCTCCGCCTGCAGGCCCAAAGCGCGGGCCTTGACCCGCATGTTGATGTCCTTGGACACCAGCACCACTTCGCGCGGGCTGTGCATCTGACCCAAGGCGCGCACCACCCCCAGGATCTGGTTGTCGGCCTTGCCTGGGGGCAGGGCCATGGGCAGGCTCAGGTCCAACGGCTGAGTCTGGAAAAACAATTGACCCGTGGCCTCGGTGAAGCCGGTGGCGTTCAAGGGCAGGCCCTGACCCATGTCGGCGCCCTGGACGCCTGCCAGGGTATCGAGCGAGCGGCTGGCCTGGCGTGCATTGCGAGCCACTTCGGTCATGCCTGTTTTGTGACCATCTAGCTCTTCCAGCACGATCATTGGCAAGAAGATGTCGTGTTCCTCAAAACGGAACAGACTCATCGGGTCGTGCATCAGCACGTTGGTGTCGAGCACGAAGAGCTTGGTCGGCCCGGTGCGCTGGGCCTTGCGGGGACGTGCCGTCGTGGTTTTTGTGGCGGGGCCGCTCACACGGATGGCCTCGGGGGCAGGCACGGAAGCCACAACCGGTTCACTGCGCACTGCAGCGCTGTCTGCTTTGCGGCGGCGCGTGGCCGCAGGCTTGGCCTGCGGGAGCTCGGGCGAAGGCTCGTTGGGCATGGCCTCGGTGGGCTCGGCTGCAGAGACGAGGGTGTCCAGGGCCTTGCGGCTGAGTCGGCTGGCACGCTGGGTCGGGGCGGGAGGCAGGGGCATGGATGAGCTACGCAAGGTGGATGGAAGAAAAGGCAGCCGAAAAAAGAAAAAGCCGCCAGGAGGCCGTGGCGGCTTGTACTTTTTCTGTCGGACAGAAACTCAACTGCATGAACCCATTATGCACGACCCATGTGACATGGATCTCAGGGCTGTCTCAGGTGGGCTCAACCGGCCTTTTTCAGTGCCTTGACTGCTTTGAGGACTTCCTCGACATGGCCTGGCACCTTCAGGCCGCGCCATTCTTGCTTGAGTGTGCCGTCGGCACCCACCAGGAAAGTGCTGCGCTCAATGCCTTTGACCTTCTTGCCGTACATGATCTTGTTTTTGACCACGCCGAACATGTGGCACATTTTTTCTTCGGTGTCGGCGATCAGCTCGAAAGGCAGTTCCAGCTTGGTCTTGAAGTCGTCGTGGGACTTCATGTTGTCGCGCGAAACGCCCAACACCATTGCGCCAGCCTTGACAAAGTCTTTGTACTTGTCGCGGAACTGCATGGCCTCGGTGGTGCAGCCGGGGGTGTTGTCCTTGGGGTAGAAGTACAGCACCATGATTTGCCCCGTGTGGGAGGTGTTGGAAACCTTCAGGCCACCGGTGGCGTTCGCTTCAAATTCAGGGAGGGGTTTGTTGAGAACGATCGCCATGGATTTTCTGATGTCGTGAGCTTGGAAGGGAGTGCCAAGTACGGGCAGGCGCAGTCAGAAGCTGGTCAAACTGCAAGGCACCCAAAAACGTTATTTTACCGCGAAACGAATTTTCCAGGGCAGGGCGCACACCGTGAAGCGCTAAAAATCAGTGTGCTTCGAGCAGCAGCGCGGCCAGCACTTTGCGGCCTTCGCTGGCCAGAATGTTATAAGTGCGGCAGGCGGCCGCTGTGTCCATGCATTCCAGCCCGACACGCAAGCGTGCAAATGGGGCCTGCCAAGCGGGTGGTGCAAACCGCAGCCGTTGACCAGTGCCCCAGATGACCAGTTCGGCGCCACTGGCAGCCAGCTTGCCCAGTTGCTCGGCCACCATGTCTTCAAAACGGCGTGGGGCCCAGACCCTGGGGGGGTGTTCGGGCAGGCTGCTGACGATCACTGACTGGGTGAACCGCAGCTCATCGATTTGCAGCCAATCCTGGCTGTAGGCACGCACCAGCGGCGCACTGGATTTGTCGGGTTGGAGTTTCATGGGAGAGCAATACCGGAAGGGGCTTGCTGCGACGCATCCGGATGGCGCACCGCAGCAAAAAGTGCCCTGTTCTGTGGTCAAATTATAGGTTTTCCCCTGTCTGACCATCTCCGGAGGGACTTTGAAACCCATTCAGAAATCCGCCAAACTCGCCAACGTCTGTTACGACATCCGTGGCCCCATCATGGATCGCGCGCGCCAGATGGAAGAAGATGGTCACAAGATCATCAAGCTCAACATCGGCAACCTGGCGGTTTTCGGTTTCGACGCGCCCGAGGAAATCCAGCAGGACATGATCCGCAACCTGCCCAATTCGGCGGGTTATTCGGACAGCAAAGGCATTTTTGCCGCCCGCAAGGCGGTGATGCACGAAACCCAGAAACAAGGGGTCAAGGGCGTCACGCTGGACGACATCTATCTGGGCAATGGCGCCAGCGAATTGATCGTGATGGCCACCAACGCCTTGCTCGACAACGGTGACGAGTTGTTGCTGCCCGCGCCCGACTACCCGCTGTGGACCGCGGCGGCCAGCCTGTCGGGCGGCACGCCCGTGCACTACATGTGCGACGAAGCCAATGGCTGGATGCCCAATCTGTCCGATATCCGTGCTCGCATCACGCCCGCTACCCGTGGCATCGTGGTCATCAATCCCAACAACCCCACGGGCGCTTTGTATTCCAAGGAGCTCTTGGAAGGCATCGTGCAGATCGCCCGCGAGCACGGGCTCGTGATCTTTGCCGACGAGGTGTACGACAAGGTCTTGTACGACGGCGTTCGGCACACCCCACTGGCCAGCCTCTCCGAAGACGTGTTGACGCTGACCTTCAATTCCTTGTCCAAGAGCTACCGTTCCTGTGGCTACCGCGCCGGCTGGATGGTGGTGTCGGGCGACAAGAAACCTGCCCAGGACTACATCGAAGGCCTGAACATGCTCTCGAACATGCGCCTGTGTGCCAACGTGCCCGGCCAATGGGCAGTGCAGACGGCGCTGGGGGGTTACCAAAGCATCAAGGATTTGGTGGGCGAGGGCGGTCGTCTTCGCAAGCAGCGCGACCTGGCCTATGAACTGATTTCTGCCATTCCGGGTGTCAGCTGCGTCAAGCCGCAGGCGGCGCTCTATATGTTCCCGCGTCTGGACCCCAAGATTTACCCGATCGCAGACGATCAGCAGTTCTTCCTCGACCTGCTCCAGGAAACCAAGGTCATGCTGGTGCAGGGCACAGGCTTCAACTGGCCCGAGCCAGACCACTTCCGCATCGTGTTCCTGCCCCATGAGGACGACCTGCGCGAAGCCATCCAGCGTGTGGCCAAGTTCCTTGAAGGGGCGCGCAAGCGCTTTGGCACCGAGCATCTGGTCGCCTGAACCAGAGCAAGATTTCCACATCGGCCCCGCTTGCGGGGCCACACCACTGAGCTAAAACCATGAAACCCATCCAAGTCGGCCTTCTCGGCATCGGTACCGTCGGCAGCGGCACCTTCACCGTCCTCAAACGCAATGCGCAGGAAATCCAGCGTCGCGCAGGCCGGGGCATCGAGATCACCATGGTGGCGGACCTCGATGTGGCCCGTGCCAAGTCGGTGGTGGGCGAGGGCGTTCAGGTGGTCGACGATGCCCGCAAGGTCATTGCCAACCCCGAGATCGACATCGTCATCGAACTGATCGGCGGCTACGGCATCGCCAAGGCCCTGGTGCTCGAAGCGATTGCCGCTGGCAAGCACGTGGTCACGGCCAACAAGGCCTTGCTGGCCGTGCACGGCACCGAAATCTTTGCCGCGGCCCACGCCAAAGGCGTGATGGTGGCTTTTGAAGCCGCTGTGGCCGGGGGCATCCCGATCATCAAGGCCCTGCGCGAGGGCCTGACCGCCAACCAGATCCAATGGGTGGCCGGCATCAGCAACGGCACCACCAACTTCATCCTGTCCGAAATGCGCGACAAGGGCCTGGACTTTGGCGTGGTGCTCAAGGAGGCGCAGCGTCTGGGTTATGCCGAAGCCGATCCAACTTTTGACATTGAAGGCGTGGACGCAGCCCACAAAGTGACCTTGATGAGCGCGATTGCTTTTGGCATTCCGGTGCAGTTCGACAAAGCTTATGTCGAAGGCATCACCCAACTGGGTGCAGCCGACATCAAATATGCCGAGCAGCTGGGCTACCGCATCAAGCTGCTGGGCATCACCAAGCGCACGGCCAAGGGCATTGAGCTGCGCGTGCACCCGAGCCTGGTGCCGACCCAGCGCCTGATCGC